>LNFM01012137.1_pt1 | contig 11418 bp, 7 predicted proteins | sample 596031 | NCBI WGS metagenome assembly LNFM01 (sample SAMN04254537, study PRJNA301005) | activated carbon metagenome | isolation source: dual media filters at the Ann Arbor, Michigan drinking water treatment plant | place: USA: Ann Arbor | reverse complement strand
CGGGCGGAGCGGCCATGCCGCTGTCGCCGGATGCCGCGCTCTCGTCGCCCGCCGCGAGCACCCGCGCGAGCTCGTGCGGCGAGCAGTTGACGAGCACGTGCTCGGCGCTCGTCTCGTGCTCGGCGCCCGCGGTGTCGACCCAGCGGACGGTCTTGTCGGCCGTCAGCGCGACGACCTCCGCGCCCGTCGTGAGGGTCGCGCCCGCGAGCCGCGCGGCCCGCTCGAGCTCGCCCGACACGGCGCCCATGCCCCCGACCGGAACGTTCCAGTCGCCCGTGCCGCCGCCGATGACGTGGTACAGGAAGCAGCGGTTGGCGAGCAGCGTCTCGTCGTCGTTCGGCGCGAAGGTGCCGATGAGCGCGTCGGTGTAGACGACGCCGCGCACGAGGTCGTTCGCGAAGGTGTCGGTGATCGTGCGACCGACGGGCTGCTCGATGAGGGCATCCCACAGCGCGTCGTCACCCACCGCCGCTCGCGCCTCCGCGCGCGTCAGGAGCGGGTCGGTGACGGTCGGGAAGAGCGTGCGCGCGAGCCGCTGTGTGCCCTCGTAGAACTGCGCCCACGCTACGGCGTCGTCCTCGGCGCCGAGGGCGGCGAAGCTCTCGGCGGTCGCCATCGGGTCATGGTTGTCGACCAGCAGGCCGGTGTTCGACCCCGGCACCGGGGTGTACGAGCTGTAGCGGCGCGGCGCGAGTTCGATGCGCAGCCCGAGGTCGTCGATGATGCGCTGGGGCAGCAGGCTGACGAGGTACGAGTAGCGGCTGAGCCGGGCATCCACCCCTGCGAAGGCCTCGGCCGAGATCGCGGCGCCGCCGAGCACGTCGAGGCGCTCGAGCACCTGCACGTCGAGGCCGGCCTGGGCCAGGTAGGCGGCGGCAGTGAGGCCGTTGTGGCCCCCGCCGATGATGACGACGTCGCGGTGCTCCCTCATGGCGCCAGCGTATCCGGGCAGAACTGGGCGCGAGGTGCCCGCGCGCGAGAGGATGGGGGCGTGACGACTCTCGAGCAGCCCGATGCCGATGCCGCCGTCGGGCTCGTGCGGCAGTGGCTGCGGCAGACCGAGGGTGCTCAGACCGATGCCGGCGCGGCCCGCCTGGCGGGGCTGCTGCAGGACGAGGTGGGGCTCGAGTTCGCGATCGGGTTCGTCGACCGCGTGGCACGGCCCGACGACCTCGGCGTCGCGGCACGCAACCTCGAGCAGCTCGCGCGGCGCATCCCGAGCTTCCTGCCCTGGCCGCTGCGCGTGCTCATCGCGATCGGCGGCCCGCTCGCGCGGCTGCTGCCGTGGCCCATCGTGCCCATCGCGCGGCGCGTGCTGCGCGGCATGGTCGGGCACCTCGTCGTCGACGCGACCCCGACCCGCCTCGGGCGCACGCTCGACCGCCTGCAGGGCGAGGGCGATCGGCTCAACATCAACCTGCTCGGCGAGGCCGTGCTCGGTGATGGCGAGGCCGACCGGCGCCTTGCGGGCATCACCGAGCTCGTCAAGCGGCCCGATGTCGACTACGTTTCGGTCAAGGTCTCGGCCGTCGTCAGCCAGTTGAGCATGTGGGCTTTCGACGAGACGGTCGAGCGCGTGGTCGAGCGGCTCGCCCCCCTCTACGAGACGGCCGCGCTCGGCGTCGCACCGACGTTCCTCAACCTCGACATGGAGGAGTTCCGCGACCTCGACCTCACGATCGAGGTGTTCCAGCGGCTGCTCGATCGGCCGTCGCTCAAGCACTACGAGGCCGGCATCGTGCTGCAGGCCTACCTGCCCGAGGCGCTGCCCGCGCTCGACCGGCTCACGGCCTGGGCGCAGGCGCGCCGGGCCGCGGGCGGCGCCGGCATCAAGGTGCGCGTCGTCAAGGGTGCCAACCTCGCCATGGAGCGCGTCGATGCGGCGCTGCACGAGTGGCCCGTCGCCGTGCTGCCGAGCAAGCAGGCGAGCGACGCCAACTACAAGCGCGTGCTCGAGGCGGCGCTGCGCCCCGATCGGGTGGATGCTGTGCGCATCGGCCTCGCCGGCCACAACCTCTTCGACATCGCGTGGGCGTGGCTGCTCGCCGAGGCGCGGGGGGTCTCGCAGAGCGTCGAGGTCGAGATGCTGCTCGGCATGGCCCCCGACCAGGCCGACGCCGTGCGACGCACCGTCGGGCACCTGCTGCTGTACACGCCCGTCGTGCACCCGCGCGACTTCGAGTCGGCCATCAGCTACCTCATCCGCCGGCTGGAGGAGAACGCGAGCACCGAGAACTTCCTCTCCGGGGTGTTCGAGCTCACGCGCGATGCGGCGATCTTCGAGCGGGAGGAGCAGCGCTTCCGTGCCTCCCTCGCGGCCTTCCAGGCCGAGCCCGCGGCGCCCGCGCCGCACCGCGTGCAGAACCGCCTCACCGAGCAGCCGGCTGCGAGCAACGCCCTGCCCGAGCCGGGCGGCGTGCGCCGCGGCTTCGCCAACGCCGCCGACACCGATCCGGCGCTGCCGGGCAACCGCGAGTGGGGCCGGGCCATCCTGCAGCGCGCCCGCACGAGCACGCGTGGGCAGGCGCTCGTCGACGTGAGCGGAGTCGCCACGGTCGCCGCGATCGAGCGCATCGTCGCCGAGACCCGCCTGGCCGGAGCCGAGTGGGCCGGGCGGTCGGTCGACGATCGTGCGGGCATCCTGCACGCGGCCGGTCGGATGCTCGCCGCCCGCCGCGCCGAGCTGCTCGAGGTCATGGCGGCCGAGGCCGGCAAGACCCTCGCCGAGGGCGACCCCGAGGTGAGCGAGGCCATCGACTTCGCGCACTACTACGCCGAGAGCGCGCGCGACCTCGCGCGCATCGACGACGCGACGTTCGCGCCCGTGCGCCTGACGGTCGTCGCGCCGCCGTGGAACTTCCCCGTCGCGATCCCCGCCGGCGGCGTGCTCGCGGCGCTCGCCGCGGGCAGCGCCGTCATCATCAAGCCCGCGCCGCAGGTGACGCGCAGTGCCGCCGTCATGGTCGAGGCGCTGTGGGATTCCGGGGTGCCGCGCGAGGTGCTGCGGTTCGTCGACGTGCCCGAGAACGAGGTCGGGCGCGCGCTCATCGCGCACCCGGCGGTCGACCGGCTCGTGCTGACGGGGGCGTGGGAGACCGCGGCGCTGTTCCGCTCGTGGCGGCCCGAGCTGCCGATCCTCGCCGAGACGAGCGGCAAGAACGCCATCGTCATCACGCCTTCGGCCGACATCGACCTCGCCGTCGCCGACCTCGTGAAGTCGGCGTTCGGCCACGCGGGGCAGAAGTGCTCGGCCGCCTCGCTCGCGATCCTCGTCGGCTCGGTCGCGTCGTCGGCGCGCTTCGAGCGCCAGCTCGTGGATGCCGTGCGCACGCTGCGCGTCGGCCCCGCCCTCGAGGCGACCACCGTCGTCGGGCCGCTCGTCGAGCGCGCGGCGGGCAAGCTGCTGAGCGCGCTCACGGCGCTCGACGAGGGCGAGGAGTGGCTCGTCGAGCCGCGCGCCCTCGACGCCTCGGGCTCGCTGTGGTCACCCGGCGTGCGTCGCGGCGTCGCGGCGGGCAGCGCCTTCCACACGACCGAGTACTTCGGCCCCGTGCTCGGCCTCATGCGCGCGCGCGACCTCGACGAGGCGCTCGACCTGCAGAACGCCACGGCCTTCGGGCTCACGGCGGGGCTGCACTCGCTCGATGCCGACGAGGTCGCGTACTGGCTCGACCACGTCGAGGCGGGCAACCTCTATGTCAACCGCGGCATCACGGGCGCGATCGTGCGACGCCAGCCGTTCGGCGGCTGGAAGCGCTCGAGCGTCGGCGGCTCGACGAAGGCCGGCGGGCCCTCGTACGTCATGGGCTTCGGGTCGTTCGCCCCCGTGCCGCGCAGCCCGAAAGAGAACCTGAGCCTGCGCGGCCTCGACGAGGGGGTGCGCGAGGTGCTCGAGGCGAGCCAGCCCGGCCTCGACTTCATCGGCTTCGACGCCGCCCGCGCGGGCGCGTTAAGCGACCAGCGCGCGTGGGAGGACGAGTTCGGTGTCGCCCGCGACGACAGCCTGCTCGGTGCCGCGGCCGGCGAGGTCGTCGAGCGCAACCTCCTCCGCTACCGCCGCACGCCCGTCACGGTGCGTGCTGCCGAGGGCGCGGCGATGGCCGACCTCGTGCGCGTGCTGCTCGCGGCCGCGCGCGCGGGCTCGCGCGTCGATATCTCGAGCGCGGCACCGCTGCCCGCGAGCCTGCTCGCGCTGCTCGACACCGGCGTCTCGGCGCTGCGCGCGGCCTCGATCGCGATCGAGACCGATGCGCGATTCCGCGAGCGGATGCGCGATGCCCGCCCCGCCCGCATCCGCCTCATCGCGCCGAACGGCGCCGAGATCGCGCGCGAGCTGCACGTCGTGCTCGACGGCGACCCGGATGTCGCGATCTGGTCGGGCGCAGTGACGGCCGCGGGTCGCGTCGAGCTGCTGCCGTTCTTGCGCGAGCAGGCCGTGTCGATCACGGCGCACCGCTTCGGCAACCCCTTCCCGGCGATGGCCGAGCTCGAGGTCTAGCCGCGCTGGGCGGCGCGCACCAGGTCGAGCGCCGCCGTGTCGTCGAGCCCGAGCCGCCGAGCCTGCTCGACGAACGCGCGCGCGGCGACCTGCGCCTGCTGCTGCCCGGCATCACCCTGCGGCGCGACGAACGAGCCCGCCCGGCCGCGGGTCTCGATGAGACGATCGGCCTCGAGCTCGCGGTAGGCGCGCGCGACCGTGTTGACGGCGAGCCCGAGCTCGTCGGCGAGAGCGCGCACGGTCGGCAGCTTCGCCCCGGCAACGAGGGCGCCGGCCGCGACCGCGTCGCGCACCTGCACGCGCAGCTGCTCGAACGGCGGCGTCGCCGCACTCGGGTCGATCGTGAACCTCATGCGCCGAGCGTATCCGCGTGCGTTGTTCGTAACTCAGGCTGAGGGCGGCGATGTGCCGCACTACTGGCGCACATCGGGCCGTTCAGCATGAGTTGCGAACAGCACACCGGCTCAGGGGCTCGGCGCGTGTCGCTCGAGGAAGCCGAGCACCTCGGTCTGGTCGACGCCCGGGAACGACTCGGTCGGCAGCGTCGCGAGCAGGCTGGCGTGGATGCGCGCCTGCGGCCGCGCGCGCCCCTCCCACCGCCGCGCGAGGTCGGCGGGTGCCCGGCGGCAACACTCCAGCGAGGGGCAGGTCGACGCCCCGCGCCGGTCGGTCTCGCGCCCGCGGAACCACTTGACGTGCGCGAAGGGTGTGCCCACCGAGATCGAGAAGTCGCCCCCGGCCCCCGACTCGATGCGCGAGGTGCACCAGTAGGTGCCCGTGGGCTTGTCGGTGTACTGGTGGTACGGGCTGAAGCGGTCGGGCTCGTCGAACACCTGGCGCGCCGACCACTTGCGGCACACGAGCTGCCCCTCGACCGCGCCGAGCGCGTCGGTCGGGAACTGCACGCTGTCGTTCTCGTAGGCCTTCGCGAGCACGCCCTGCGAGCTGACCTTCAGGAAGTGCACCGGAATCTCGAGGTGCTCGGTCGCGAGGTTGGTGAACCGGTGCGCGGCCGTCTCGTACGAGACGGCGAAGGCGTCGCGCAGGTCTTCCACCGCGAGCTCGCGGCGCTGCTTCGCGCGCTGCAGGAAGGCCACGGCGTCGGCCTCCGGGATGAGCAGCGCCGCGGCGAGGTAGTTCGTCTCGACGCGCTGGGTCAAGAACTCGGCGTAGTCGCGCGGCTCCGATCGCCCGAGAACGTGGCCCGCGAGCGCCTGGAGGAGCGTCGTGCGAGCATCCCGCCCCGGAGCGGTCTGCACGGGCAGGTAGATGCGGCCGTGCTCGAGGTCGGTGACCGAGCGGGTCGAGGCGGGCAGGTCGCCGACGTAGTGCAGCGAGAACCCGAGATGCGCGGCGAGTTCGGCGGCGAGGCGCTGCGAGAGCGGCCCGCCCTCGTGTCCGACGGCGCGCAGCAGCTCGGCGGCGCGCTGCTCGAGCTCGCCGAAGTAGTTGCCGCGGTCGCGCATCGTGCGCCGCAGCTCGGTGTTGGCGCGCCGCGCCTCTTCGGGCGTCGCGGCGCGCTCGCTGTGCACGCGCTGCAGCTCGGCGTGCAGGGCGAGCACCGTGGCGATCGCCTCGTCGCTGAGGCTCTTGCGCACCGGCAGGGGCGGGATGCCCAGACTCGCGAACAGCGGACCGGCCTGCACCCGGGCGAGCTCGACTTCGAGGGCCGCGCGTCCGGTGAGGGGTGCCGCACTGAGCAGCTCGTCGAGGCTCGCGCCCACGGCCCGCGCGATCGCCTGCAGCTCGCTGAGCTTGGCCTCGCGCTTGCCGTTCTCGAGCACGCTCAAGTGCGAGGTGGCGATGCCGACGGCGTCGGCGACCTCGGCGAGGGTCAGCCCCGCGGCCGTGCGCAGCGCGCGGAGGCGCTGGCCGAGGGTCAGGGCGTCGATCACATCATCAGCCTGGGTACGGGCGAGCGGCGAATCGAGCATGTCGAGAGCCTGACAGCCCGAAGTTTTCGGCGCAACTGAAATCTGCCGGTATTTCAGTCGATGAGTCTGGGCCGAGGGGGGTGTTCTTCGCCCAGTGTGGCTGACACGACCTCGAACCACCGACCAACAGGAGCACCTCATGACGAACCACCGACCGGGCGACCAGACCCAGACCGCCGCCGAGCTCGAGTCGAGCTGGAAGACCGACGCCCGCTGGAACGGCGTGCGCCGCGACTACACCGCGGAGGACGTCGTCGCGCTGCGCGGCCCGGTGCGGGAGGAGCGCACGCTCGCCCGCCGCGGCGCCGAGAAGCTGTGGGAGCAGATCCAGGCCAACACGGGCAACCCCGAGGAGTGGACGTACGCCCTCGGCGCCCTCACCGGCAACCAGGCCGTGCAGCAGGTGCGCGCGGGCCTCACGGCCATCTACCTGAGCGGCTGGCAGGTCGCCGCCGACGCCAACCTCTCGGGCCAGACCTACCCCGACCAGAGCCTCTACCCGGCCAACTCGGTGCCCGCCGTCGTGCGCCGCATCAACAACGCCCTGCTGCGCGCCGGGCAGATCGAGCAGGACGGTCGGGACTGGATGGCCCCCATCGTCGCCGACGCCGAAGCCGGCTTCGGTGGCCCGCTCAACGCGTACGAGCTCATGCACGGCATGATCGAGGCCGGCGCGGCGGGCGTGCACTGGGAGGACCAGCTCGCGAGCGAGAAGAAGTGCGGCCACATGGGCGGCAAGGTGCTCGTGCCGACGAGCCAGCACATCCGCACCCTCAACGCTGCTCGCCTCGCGGCCGACGTCGCCGACGTGCCCACGATCGTCATCGCACGCACCGACTCGCTCGCCGCGAACCTCATCACGAGCGACGTGGATGACCGCGACAAGCCCTTCCTCACCGGCGGCCGCACGGCCGAGGGCTTCTACGAGGTCGAGCCCGGCATCGGTCCGGTGCTCGCACGCGGGCACGCCTACGCCGAGTACGCCGACATGCTCTGGGTCGAGTCGGGCGAGCCCGACCTCGAGCTGGCGCGCACCTTCGCGGAGAGCATCCACAAAGAATTCCCCGGCAAGAAGCTCGCGTACAACTGCTCGCCGAGCTTCAACTGGAAGCGCCACCTCGACGACGACACCATCGCGAAGTTCCAGCGCGAGCTGTCGGCCATGGGCTACGCCTTCCAGTTCATCACCCTGGCCGGCTTCCACTCGCTCAACCACTCGATGTTCGAGCTCGCGAGCGGCTACCGCGACCGCCAGATGAGCGCCTACGTCGAGCTGCAGGAGGCCGAGTTCGCCTCCGAGGCCCACGGCTACACCGCCACCAAGCACCAGCGCGAAGTGGGTACCGGCTACTTCGACCGCATCGCCACGGCTCTCAACCCCGAGAGCGCGACCCTGGCCCTCGTCGGCTCCACCGAGTCCGAGCAGTTCCACTAAGCCGAACGACAGAGACACGGAGACGATCATGAGCACGAAGAACCTCACCATCAATGGCCCCATGCGGCCGCGCTACGACGAGATCCTGACCCCGGATGCCCTGGCCTTCGTCGAGCAGCTGCAGCACCGGTTCGCCGGCCGCCGCCACGAGCTGCTCGCCGAGCGCATGCAGCTGCGCTACGACCTCGGCAACGGTCGCGACCTGCGCTTCCTGCCCGAGACGGCATCCATTCGCGAGGATGCCGAGTGGCGCGTCGCCGGCGCCGGTCCGGGCCTCGAGAACCGGCGCGTCGAGATCACGGGCCCGTGCGACCCGAAGATGACGATCAACGCGCTCAACTCGCGCGCCAACGTCTGGCTCGCCGATCTGGAGGACGCGACGAGCCCGACGTGGGGCAACATCATCGAGGGGCAGCTGAGCCTGTTCGACGCGATCCGCGAGCGGGTCGAGTACACGAGCCCCGACGGCAAGCAGTACTCGGTGACCGCCGAGCGCACCCCGACGATCGTCATGCGCCCGCGCGGCTGGCACCTCGTCGAGAAGCACCTCGAGCACACCGACCGCAGCGGCCGCACCTACGCCGCGAGCGCGAGCCTCGTCGACTTCGGGCTGTATTTCTTCCACAACGCCGCCGAGCTCATCGCGCGCGGCCGGGGGCCGTACTTCTACCTGCCCAAGATCGAGAACCACCGCGAGGCGCGGCTGTGGAACGACGTGTTCACCTTCGCCGAGCAGCAGCTCGGGCTGCCGCACGGCACGATCCGCGCGACGGTGCTCATCGAGACCTTCCCGGCCGCGTTCGAGATGGACGAGATCCTCTACGAGCTGCGCGACCACTGCGCGGGCCTCAACGCGGGGCGGTGGGACTACGTCTTCTCGATCATCAAGAACTACCGCAACCGCGGCCAGCGGTTCGTGCTGCCCGACCGCGACCGCATCCTCATGACCCTGCCGTTCATGCGCGCGTACACCGAGCTGCTCGTGCAGACGGCGCACAAGCGCGGCGCGCACGCGATCGGCGGCATGAGCGCGTTCATCCCCAACCGCCGCAGCCCTGAGGTGACCGAGCGGGCCCTGGAGCGCGTGGCCGCCGACAAGCGCCGCGAGGCCCGCGATGGCTTCGACGGCTCGTGGGTCGCGCATCCCGATCTCATCCCGACGGCGCGCGCCGAGTTCGACGCCGTGCTTGCCGACAAGCCGAACCAGCTTGACCGTCAGCGTGACGACGTGCACGTGACGGCGCGCGACCTGCTCGACATCCGCTCGGCGGGCGGCGAGGTGACGCTGGCCGGTGTGCGGGCGAACGTGTCGATCACGGTGCGCTACCTCGAATCGTGGCTGCGCGGCGTCGGTGCCGCAGCGATCGACAACCTCATGGAAGACGCCGCGACGGCCGAGATCAGCCGCTCGCAGCTGTGGCAGTGGATGCATCAGGACCACCGCACGGTCGAGGGCGAGGCCATCACGCGCGAGCTGGTCGAGGGGATGCTGACCTCCGTTCTCGAGGAGCTGCCGCGCCCCGAGGGCCACAGGCTGGAGGAGGCCGAGGAGGTGTTCCGCACGGTGACGCTGCAGGAGGACTTCCCGACCTTCCTCACGGTGCCCGCCTACGCGCGGTTCCTGGTCGAGCGCGAGGAGCCGGCACTGCAGGCTGCCGCGGCGTAGTTCTGCTTACGTTATCCTCGGGAGATGGCGCCCACGCATCCGCTGACGACACGACGCACCGGCCCCTTCGCGGTCGATGCGGCACTGATCGCTATCGCGTTCGGAGTGTCGGTGCTCGTGTTCGCGGTGGTGCCATCTCCCGAGGTGTGCGCGCTCTCTCTGCCGACGCCCGGCCCGTGCACGCCGCCCGATCGGCAGCAGATCGCGCTCATCACCATCGTCAGCCTGTTCACGCTCGTGCTGGCCGGATCCATCGCCAACCACGTGTTGGCCGGTCGAGTTCGCGCGGTTGCTGTCGGCGCATCCATGATCGTCGCGTTCGCAGTCGGCCTGCTGGGGGCGAGCTCGCTTGCGTTCAGCTTCTGGATCATCCACCCGTTCTGGCAGTTCGGGCTGGCGGGTTAGTGAGTTCCTCCGCTACTGGTTGCGGCGGTCGATCAGGCGCGTGAGGATGATCGCGCTGCGCGTGTGGTCGACGTTCGGCGCGACGCGGACGCGCTCGAGGGCGTCTTCGAGCGAGGCGATGTCGCGGGAGCGGATGTGCACGATCGCGTCGGCGTCGCCCGTGACGGTGCCCGCGTCGACGACCTCGGGCACGGCCGAGAGGATGCGCCGCAGCTCGTCGGGCGCGACGGTGCCGCGGCAGAACAGCTCGACGTAGGCCTCGACCGCCATGCCGTCGACCGCGGGGTCGACCTGCACGGTGAACGAGCGGATGACCCCGTCGCCGACGAGTCGATCGACGCGCCGCTTCACGGCCGAGGCCGAGAGCCCGACCACATCGCCGATGTCGCCGTAGCCCGCGCGGGCGTTCTGGCGCAGCTGGTCGATGATGCGGTAGTCGATGGCATCCATGACCGTGAGCGTAGCGCTCGGCTCGCGCCCAGCATCCCGACTGGCGCAAGAGGTAAAGTAAGGCTAACCTTACCCACGGCAGCGTCGCCGGTTCCCGTCCCTCTACTCCTCTGGAGCATCCCCTCTCATGCGCGTCACCGCACCCCTCTCGCTCACCGCCCTCGCCGCCACCGGACTGCTGCTCGCCGGCTGCGCCGCGCCCGCTCCGGTCGAGACCGAGCAACCGGCCGAGCCCACCGCCGACGGCACCTTCACGCTCTACTCGGGCCGCGACGAAGAGCTCGTGCAGCCGCTCATCGACCAGTTCGAGGCCGAGACGGGCATCGAGGTCGAGGTGCGCTACGGCAACACCGCCGAGCTCGGCGCGCTGCTGCTCGAAGAGGGCGACGCGAGCCCCGCCGACGTCTTCCTCTCGCAGGATGCCGGCGCGCTCGGCGCCCTCACCCGCGCCGGGCTCTTCACGACCCTGCCCGACGACATCGCGGGCGCCGTGCCCGCGGGCTTCACCTCGACCGACGGCAGCTGGGTCGGCGTCACGGGCCGCGCGCGCGTCGTCGTGTACGACGGCGCCGAGCTCTCGGCTGACGAGCTGCCCGACACGATCGACAGCTACGTCACCGACGAGTGGGCGGGTCGCGTCGGCGTCGCGCCGAGCAACGCGAGCTTCCAGTCGGCCGTCACCGCCCTGCGCGTGCTCGACGGCGAGGACGCCGCGGTGGAGTGGCTCGCGGCGCTCGCCGGCAACAGCCCGCAGGTCTTCGAGGGCAACACGCCGATTCTCACCGCGGTCAACGAGGGTGTCGTCGACGTCGGGCTCATCAACCACTACTACTGGTTCCGCGCGGCCGCCGAGGTCGGTGCCGAGAACATGCGCGCGCAGCTGAAGTTCCTCGAGGCGGGCGATGCGGGGTCGATCGTCAACGTCACCGGAGCGGGCATCCTGAACAGTGCCGCGACCGACGCCGACGCCCTCGAGTTCGTGCGCTACCTCGTCTCGGTCGAGGCGCAGTCGTACTTCGTCGAGCAGACC
>LNFM01013611.1_pt1 | contig 11419 bp, 10 predicted proteins | sample 596031 | NCBI WGS metagenome assembly LNFM01 (sample SAMN04254537, study PRJNA301005) | activated carbon metagenome | isolation source: dual media filters at the Ann Arbor, Michigan drinking water treatment plant | place: USA: Ann Arbor | reverse complement strand
ATCTTGATCACCTCGGCGCCGAAATCGGCGAGCTGCAGCGTCAGCACGTTGCCGGCGACCAGGCGCGACAGATCGACGACGCGGACCCCGTTCAAGGGGCCACGCGCGGCGGGATCGAAGGCTTTTTTGGCGGGTCGCTTAGCCAACGTGCTTGCCGAAGAACTCCAGCGTGCGGGCCATGGCTTGCTTGGACGCCGCCGCATCCCAGCTGCCGCGCTCGTCGCAATGGAAGCCATGGTCGGCCGGATAGTCGAAGATCTGCACGTTGGGATGGAGCTGGCGCAGCTCGTTCACATGAGTCATCGGGATGTGCATGTCCTTGTCGCCGAAATGCAGCTGCGTCGGCACGGTGGGCTTTTCGGTCCTGGCGCCGTGGATGCCGCCGCCGTAGTAGCCCGACACCGCGTCGGGCTTCAGCCGCGTCGCTGCCAGCCAGGAGATGGTGCCGCCCCAGCAATAGCCGGTGACCGCGACCTTCTTCGCACCGCGGGTCTTGAGTTCCTGCATCGCCGCCTCGACGTCCTGTACCGCCTTGTCGGTGAAGCCCGGCGTCATCACGTGACCTCGGCCTTCGGCGATGGTGTCGGGCGTATAGCCGAGCTCGATGCCGGGCTTGATGTGGTCGAAGAAGCGCGGCGCCAGCGCGAGATAGCCTTGGCCGGCAAAGAAGTCGGCGACTTTCCTTATGTGCTGATTGACGCCGAAAATCTCCTGAACCACCACGACGCCACCCTTGGAGGCGCCTGTGGGCTTGGCGAGGTAAGCGCCAATTGCGCCAGCCGCCGACTTAAGCCGGATATCTTCGCCCATGAGAATAACTCCCTCTATTCATTGTATTGGACATGGTAATTCAGCGGCGTTCAACCCATTGGATCAGTCATGTATCTGCCGAAGCACTTCGAGGGCGACGAGACCACCGCTCGCGAGATCATGCGCGCCCATAGCTGGGCGTTGCTGACCACGACGGCCGAAGATGGCGCGCCGCTCACCACACACCTCTCGTTGTTGTGGCAGGAGACGGGCGGGCCGCACGGCTCGCTGATCGGCCATGTGGCGCGGGCGAATCCGCACTGGAAGCTGTTCGCGCGCCCTGCGGAATCATTCCTGGTACACGCCCGGCGCCAAGGTGCCGACCTGGAACTACGTGACCGTGCACGCCTATGGCCGGCCGCAGATCATCGAGGACACCAAGGGCGCCCTCGACGTGCTGGCGGCGCTCGCCCGGGAATACGAGGTCGAGGGTCCCGAGGGTTGGGGGCTCGACCGTCTGCCCATCGGCAATGCCGAGGCGCAGACGCGCGGCATTACGGTCTTCCGCATGCCGCTCTCGCGTATCGAAACCAAGATCAAACTCAGCCAGAATCGCGAGATGGCGGACCGGCAACGTGTGATTGCCAAGCTCGAGGAGTCCGACAGCCAGGATGCCCAGGGCACTGCGCGCTGGATGAAGCGCGTGCTGTCGTAGCAAGGGCTTTGCGATCTTCTTTACATCAACGGGACCATCCGTCAGGTTCCTCCGAAATCATCGGAGGAAGTGAAATGACCGTTCGTCGCCGCGGAGTCGTCAAGGGTGGATTGGGTGCGGTGATTGCCGCCGGTGTCGGCATGCCGCTCTATCTGCCGGCCGCCCGCGCCCAGGCGTTCCCGAGCAAGCCGATGACGTTCATCGTGCCGTGGCCGGCCGGCGGGTCGAGCGACATCACGCTGCGTGCCATGTGCGAGGTCGCCGGCAAGGTGCTGGGCCAGCCCTACCAGATCGACAACAAGGCCGGCGCGTCGGGCACCCTGGGTCCGGCGACGATGGCGGCGACTGCCAGGCCCGACGGCTACACGCTTTGCCAATTTCCGATTTCAGTGTTTCGCCTGCCGGTGATGCAGAAGACTGCCTTCGATCCGCTGAAGGACTTCACCTACATATCGCATCTCAGCGGCTACACGTTCGGCGTCACGACGGCGGCCGACCAGCCCTACAAGACCTTCAAGGACGTGATCGAGTTCGCCCGCGCCAACCCCGGCAAGGTGACCTACGCCACCCCAGGCGCCGGCACGTCGCTGCACATCGGCATGGAGCGGATCGCGGCCCAGGCCGGCATCAAGTGGACCATGGTGCCGTTCAAGGGCGGCGCCGAGACCAATGCCGCTGTGCTGGGCAAGCACACGACCCTGCAGGCCGACTCGACCGGCTGGAAGCCGCTGGTCGACGGCGGACAGCTCCGCCTGCTCTGCGTCTGGACGGAGAAGCGCACCAGGAACTGGCCGGACGTGCCCACGCTGAAGGATCTCGGATTCGACATGGTGTTCGACTCGCCGTTCGGCATGGGCGGCCCCAAGGGCATGGACCCGGCGGTGGTCAAGAAGATCGACGAAGCCTTCAAGGTGGCACTCGAGGACAAGGGCGTGATCGCCACGCTTGAGAAGTACGATATGGCACCGCGCTACATGCCGACGGCCGCCTACGACAAGTTCGCGCGCCAGGTCAACGCCGAGGAAAAAACAGCGCTTGAAAAGCTCGGGCTCGCAGCCAAGAGCTAGGGGAGATCATCATGCGTCGTCGTTCGCTGCTCGCCTCGTCCGGTGCCGTTGCTGCCGGACTCCTGGTCCCGTCGGTCCTGCAGGCCCAGGGCGCCAAGGATTTCCCCAACAAGCCCATCACCCTGATCATGCCGTGGCCTGCGGGCAGCGGTGTCGATCTCTGGCATCGCGCCATGGGCGACGCCGCCGGGAAGATCCTCGGCCAACCGGTCGTGATCGACAATCGCACCGGCGGCTCGGGGACCACGGGTCCCGCCAGCATGGCGGCCGGCGCCAAGCCCGACGGTTACACGATCTCGCAAATTCCGGTGACGCTGTTCCGCCTGCCGCACATGCAGAAGACGCCGTACGATCCGATGAAGGATTTCACCTGGATCCTCCACACCTCGGCCTACACGTTCGGAGTCGTGGTCCGGGCGGATTCGCCGATCAAGACCTTCGCCGACGTGATCGAGTTCGCCAAGAAGAACCCCGGCAAGTTCACCTACGCCACGCCCGGCGCCGGCAGCTCGCTGCACATCGGCATGGAGCAGATTGCCCTCAAGGCCGGCGTGAAGTTCACCCATGTGCCTTTCAAGGGCGGCCCCGAAGGCTGGGCGGCGCTGGAGGGTGGCCATGTCATGGCCGACGCCGACGCCACCGGTTGGGCGCCGCTGGTCGATGCCGGCAAGTTCCGGCTGCTCTGCATCTGGACGCAGGAGCGCAGCCCGCGATGGCCCGACGTGCCGACTCTGAAGGAAGTCGGCTTCGACCTCACGCTCGATTCGCCGTTCGGTCTCGCCGGCCCGAAGGGTATGGATCCGGCGGTCGTGGCCAAGCTGCACGACGCCTTCAAGGCGGCCCTCGACGATCCCAAGGTCGCCGAGCTGCGTGCCAAGTACGACTATCCCAAGCGCTACATGAACACCGCCGACTACGCGAAATTCGCGCAGCAGCAGTTCGACGAGCAGCGCCAGGTCGTCGACCAGCTCGGCCTCGCCAAGAAGAACTGATGATGCTGCGGCGTGCCGAGCTTTGGGGCGGCCTGTTCTGGCTGGGTGTCGGCGTCTTCGTCACCCGGCAGGGCTGGCTCCTGGAACTGGGCACGCTGCGCGAACCCGGCTCGGGGTTCGTGTTCTTCTGGCTCGGCCTCATCATCTCCGCCTTCGCCGTCTTCATCGCGATCGGCGGCGTGCGCGGTCGCGGACCGCTGCTGGGCGAGCTGTGGCGGGGTGCGCGGTGGCGCAATGTCCTGCTGGTCGTCCTGGCGCTGATCGCCTTCGGATTTCTCTTCGAGCGGCTGGGCTTCGTGATCTGCAGCCTGGCGCTGCTGTTTTTCCTGATGACGGTGGTCGATCCGGTGCGGCCAGTGCTGTCGATCCCGATCTCGATCGTTGCCGCCGTGGGCGTCTGGTACGTCCTCGAGAAGGTGCTTCTCGTCCAGTTGCCCAAGGGCAGCTGGGTCGAAGACCTGATGCCGTTCTGACAGGCGACTGAAATGGATGTCATCGCCGGTCTCGGCCAGGGTTTCCTGGTCGCCTTCGATCCGATCAACCTGCTGTATTGTTTCCTCGGCGTGTTCATCGGCACCCTGGTCGGCGTGCTGCCGGGCATCGGCCCCGTCTCGGCCATGTCGCTGCTGCTGCCGGTCACGCTGTCGGGTACGCCGGAGTCCGGCATCATCATGATGGCGGGCATCTACTATGGCTCGATGTATGGCGGGTCGACGACGGCGATACTGGTGAACATCCCGGGCGAGGCCGCCTCGGTCGTGACCTGCATCGACGGCCACGAGATGGCCAAGCGCGGTCGCGCCGGCCCCGCGCTCGGCATCGCCGCAATCGGTTCCTTCGTCGCCGGCACGTTTTCCATCGTGGCGCTGATGCTGGTGGCGCCGATGCTGGCCCGGGTCGCGGTGGCGTTCGGGCCGCCGGAGTATTTCAGCCTGATGGTGCTGGGCCTCGCCATCCTGAGCTTCCTGACGCAGGGCTCGATGGCTAAGGCGCTGCTGATGGCGGCGGTCGGCGTCGTCATCGGCCTGATCGGCCTCGACCAGATCAACGCCATGCCGCGGCTCACCTTCGACCGGCTGGAACTGGTCGACGGCATCGGCCTCATTCCGGTCGTGATGGGCCTGTTCGGCGTCGCCGAGATCCTGACCAATATCGAGCAGCAGATCCGCCGCGACATCGTCCAGTCGCGGATCGGCAGCCTGTTGCCCTCCAAGGAGGATCTGAAGGCGAGCGCCGGGCCGGTGGCGCGCGGCACGCTCCTGGGCTTCCTGCTGGGCATTTTGCCGGGCGGCGGCGCCGTGATCTCGTCCTTCGCCTCCTATGCCGTCGAGAAGAAGCTGTCACGCACGCCGGAGCGGTTCGGCAAGGGCGCCATCGAGGGAGTCGCCGGACCCGAGGCTGCCAACAACGCAGCTGCCGGCGGTGCTTTCATCCCGCTGATGACGCTCGGCATCCCGCCCAACGTCGTGATGGCGTTGCTGCTGGGCGCCTTCGTCATCCACGGCCTGCAGCCCGGGCCGCTGATGATGAGCCAGAACCCCCAGATCTTCTGGGGCATCGTCGCCAGCATGTATGTCGGCAACATCATGCTCCTGGTCCTCAACATGCCGCTGATCGGCATGTGGGTTCAGGTGCTGAAGGCGCCCTACAAGATCCTGTTTCCGCTGATCCTGATGTTCTGCATCGTCGGCGTCTTCGCGTCGGGCAACGCCGTGTTCGACGTCTTCGTCATGATCGGCACCGGCGTGCTGGGCTACCTCATGCGCAAGTTCGGCTACGAGGCGGCGCCGCTGGTGCTGGCCTTCGTGCTGGGCCCGATGCTCGAGAACAACCTGCGCAAGTCGCTGATCCTGAGCGAGGGCACCTTCGACATCTTCGTCGTGCGGCCGATTTCTCTCGCCTGCTTGGCGATTGCGGGGGTCCTGCTGGTCGCGCCGCTCCTTCCCGCGCTCCGCAAGAAGCGCGAGAAGGTGGCGCTCGACGCCGTCGACTAGCTATTTGGACTGCAGCAGGTCGGTGACTTTCAGCAGGATCAGCTCGTTGTCGTCGACCTTGCCCAGGGCGCGGCCCGACGAGAAGGGCAGGTTGTTGTCGTTGCCCACGATGATGCGGTCGGCATCGACGAGGTCGACGTTCTCGATGGTGAAGAACGGGAAGGTGAGCTTGCCGTCCCGCCCGCCCTGCCGGGCGAGCTTCTGCGGATCGTCGATGTCCATCAGGTCGATATAGCCCACCTTCTTCACGAAGCCGTCGGCATCGGCCTGGGCCATGTCGATCTTGTAGATGCGCTTGAACTTGGCCGGCACGTTGAAGCAGTCGGGCTTGGGCGCGCCCTCGAGGCAGGCCTGGGCGGTGTCGCCCTCGGTGTCGTCACGCTCGATGATAAGGCCGCTGGTGGCGTCGATCAGGTTGAAGTCGCCGATCGAATTGTTGGGCGCCTCCAGCGTGTATTTGAAGCTCTTGCCGGTGTACTCGCCCTTGGCGGTATCGAATTCGAGGATGCGCAGGAAGCGCTTGCCGTCCTTGGCCTCGGGCTCGCCCGAGGCGGTCAGCAGCGGGCCCTCGAGCAAGGGGTAGAGGAACTTGCCGTCGGCCGAGGCCGCCATGCCCTCGAAACCCTTGCTGCGCCGGACCTCGAACTTCACCGCACCCGGAACGCCCGGCATCGCTACTGAGGGATGGTCGGGCGAGCGCACGACCTTGCCGTCGACCTTGGTCTCGAACACCTGCAGGACCTTGCCGGCACGGTCGGTCTTGATCAGGAAGGGTCCGAATTCGTCGCCGAACCACAGCGTGTCGCCGACCGGCTGGATCGATTCGATGTCGAAGTCGCCGCCTGTCAGGTAGCGCCTGGGCGTGTTCTCGTTGACGATTCGGAACGGCACCTTGCGGTCGGGATCGCTCAGGAACACGGTCGAGATGCGCTCGACGGCGCCGCTCTTCCAGTCGGGCTTCACGACATGGAACGTCAGCATGGCGTCGGGCGAGTTGGCCTTGGAGCCGAAACCGTTGTCGCTCAGCGTCAGGAACGTGCCGCCCTTGAGGCTCTTGATGCCGGACAGACCCTGGACCGGCTGGCCCTTCAGCGGAAAGCTGACGCCGGTGGGGCGGGGCGCTGCCTTGTCCGAGAGCGCCGACATGGCGGGAACGGTCTCGGGCGTGTCGACCCGCTGATTGCCCGGACCGGCAAAGCGACCCGAGATCTGCAGTTCCTGGGGTGCATCCCCCGGCGGCGGGACCAGGGTCATGGCCGGCAGGACGGCGTGGCCTTCGAGAACGGCCGGGTATTTCGTCTGCGCTGTCGCTTGCGTCGCGAGAACGAGGACCGCGGTGACGGCAAGGAATGGATGGGTGCGCATGATCGGTCTCCCTCGGATGATTGGCATCCAGGAGCTACCGCAGGCGCGCTACGGTTTACTGACGCGCGCCTGTGGATGAGATTGAAACGAAAGTGACACGGAGTTGCAGCGTTGATATCGCGGGCTTGGGCTATCTCGGTCCCAAGCATCAAAGGAGATTGGGATGGGCAACTACGACACGTCGGAAGACATCGGCTCGAATGCCAGCACCGAACCTTCGATCGGCGATTTGATCGAGCGGCGGTTTGGCCGCCGCGACGCGCTGCGCGGCCTGTTCGGGGTCGGCGCCGCTGCGGCGCTGACGCACGAACTGCTCGGCAGCACTGCGCTGGCCCAGGAGGCTGGCCCGTCGTCGCTCACCTTCAAGGAAGTCGCCCACGGCCTCGACAAGACCCACCACATTCCCGACGGCTACGAAGCCCAGGTCGTGATCCGCTGGGGCGATCCGGTCGTGGCCGGCGCGCCGGCCTTCGATCCGGCCAACCTGACGGCGGCGTCCCAGGAAAAGCAGTTCGGCTACAACTGCGACTTCATCGGCCTGCATCCGCTGCCGCTCGGCAGTACGGCCAACGATCGCTTCCTCATGGTCGTCAATCACGAGTACACCGATCCCGGCCTGATGTTCGCGGGCCTGGGTTCGGGGCGGAACGTCAACCTCAAGGCGTCCAAGCCGCAAGTCGAAGTCGAGATGGCCGCGCACGGCGGCGCGGTGATCGAGATTGCCCGCGAAGGCGGCACCTGGAAGGTCGTGCCGGACAGCAAATACGCCCGCCGTATCACCGCAACGACGGCGATGGACATCTCGGGCCCGGCGGCCGGCCATGACAAGCTCAAGACCTCGGCCGATCCGAGCGGTCGCAAGGTGCTGGGCATGCTGAACAACTGCGCTGGCGGCGAGACGCCGTGGGGCACGTGGTTGACGGCGGAGGAGAATTTCAACGGCTACTTCGGCGGCGATGCCGAGAAGATGCCCGATGCCGCGTCCTACAAGCGCTACGGCATCTCCAAGGCAACCTGGTATGCCTGGGCCCAGCACATCGACCGCTTCAACGTCGAGAAGGAGCCGAACGAGCCCAACCGCTTCGGCTGGATCGTCGAGATCGACCCCTACGATCCTTCGGCGACGCCGATCAAGCGCACCGCGCTCGGCCGCTTCAAGCACGAGGGCTGCCACCACGCGCTCACCAAGGACGGCCGCGTCGTCATCTACATGGGCGACGACGAGCGCTTCGACTACGTCTACAAGTTCGTGACGGCGAAGCCGTGGAACCGGCAGGATCGCGCGGCGAACAGGAACCTGCTGGACGAGGGCACGCTCTACGTCGCCCGCTTCGCCGACGACGGCAAGGTCGAGTGGATGCCGATGATCCATGGTCAGGGTCCGCTGACCGCGGAAAACGGCTTTGCCAGCCAGGCCGACGTTCTGATCAACACCCGCCTGGCGGCGGACCTGCTGAAGCCGACGCCGATGGACCGACCGGAGGACGTCGAGGCCAATCCGGTCACCGGCCGCGTGTACGTGCTGCTGACCAACAACACGCGGCGCACCGAGCAGCAGGTCAACCGCGCCAACCCGCTGGCCCGCAACGCCCACGGCCACGTCATCGAGATCACGCCCAAGGACGGCGAGCATGCGTCGACCGAGGGGACCTGGTCGATCTTCATTGTCGGTGGCAAGCCCGGCATAGATGCCGGCGCGCGCTATCACCGGGCGACCTCGGAGAACGGCTGGCTATCGTGCGTCGACAACTGCGCCTTCGACAGCAAGGGGCGGATCTGGATCGCCACCGATGGCGCACCGACGGCTGCCGGCATCGCTGACGGCCTCTACGGTGCCGATACCACGGGCTACGGCCGCGGCCTGACGCGGTGCTTCTTCCAGGCGCCGACCGGGGCGGAGGTCTGCGGTCCGATCCTGACACCTGACGACAGCACGGTGTTCCTGGCTATCCAGCATCCGGGCGAGGACGCCGGCTCGACCTTCGAGAAGCCTTCGACGCGCTGGCCCGACTTCAAGGACGGCATGCCGCCCCGACCGTCGGTCATCGCCATCACCAAGAAAGGTGGCGGCGCGATCGGGTCGTAGGCTGAGCAAAGCTTGGCCGGTTCAATGTCTTAGGCGCCTGCGGCGCCTCAGACATTGAACCTGAAGTGGAAGACGTCGCCATCCTTGACGGCGTAGTCCTTGCCTTCGAGGCGAAGCTTGCCGGCATCGCGCGCGCCGGCTTCGCCCTTCAGGCTCACATAGTCGTCGTAGGCGATGGTCTCGGCGCGGATAAATCCCTTCTCGAAGTCGGTGTGGATGACGCCGGCGGCGACTGGCGCCGTGGCCTCGCGGCGCACGGTCCAGGCGCGGGCTTCCTTGGGGCCGACCGTGAAAAAGGTCACGAGATCGAGAAGCTGGTAGCCCGCCCGCACCACGCGGGCGAGCCCGGTTTCCTTGAGGCCGAGCGAGGAGAGATAATCGCCCTGGTCTTCGGGCGGCAGCTGCGCCACCTCGGCCTCGATGGCCGCCGAGATCACCACCGCCAGCATGCCGCGCCCCTTGGCGAAGGATTCGGCCTTTGCGCTGTGGGCATTGCCGGTCGCAGCCGAGCCTTCGTCGACGTTCAGCACGTACATCATCGGCTTGGCGGTGATGAGCTGCAGGCCGTGGAACACCTTTCGCTCGTCCGCCATCAGCGCCGCTTCGCGGGCGGGCTTGCCCTCGCGTAGCGCCTCCAGCGCCTTCTTGACCACGGGCGCCTCGGCAGCGGCTTCCTTGTCGCCGCTCTTGGCGCGCTTCTCGAGGTTGGGCAGGCGCTTTTCGAGACTGTCCATGTCGGCGATCATCAACTCGGTCTCGACGATCTCGGCGTCTCGCACCGGATCGACACTGCCCTGGACGTGCGTCACGTCGCCGTCCTCGAAGCAGCGCAGAACATGGGCGATGGCGTCGACCTCGCGGATGTTGGCCAGGAACTGGTTGCCGAGCCCTTCGCCCTTCGACGCACCTTTCACGAGGCCGGCGATGTCGACGAACTCGAGCTGGGTCGGGATGATCTTGGCCGAGTTCGCGATCGCCGAGAGCCTGTCGAGCCGCGGATCGGGCACGCCGACGCGGCCGACGTTGGGCTCGATGGTGCAGAATGGATAGTTGGCCGCCTGCGCCGCCTGCGTGGCGGTCAGTGCGTTGAACAGGGTCGACTTGCCGACATTGGGCAGGCCGACGATTCCGCAATTGAAACCCATGTTTTACTCTTTGTGGTTCAGACGCGCCGGGAGATCCGGTGCGGGCGCCAGGCTCGCCACCCGGCTCATGTATCTCTCGTCCGCCTTGGCGCCACCTTCGATCAGCAGTGCCGATTCCTCGGCCAGAGCCTGCAGCAACTTCGGAACCCAGCCGGTCTTGGGATCGCGCTCGTCCGGCTCGAAGTCGTGCAGGACCCAGTGCAGCACCAGGTCCTTGTGGCCGGGATGGCCGATGCCGATACGCACGCGGCGGTAGTCGCTGCCGACATGAGCGTCGATGTCGCGCAGGCCGTTGTGGCCGCCGGCACCGCCGCCTTTTTTCATCCGCACGCGCCCCGGTGCGATGTCGAGTTCGTCGTGGAACACCACCATGCGGTCCAACGGCACTTTCAGAAAGCGCACCGCCTCGCCCACGGACTTGGCCGACTCGTTCATGAAGGTCATGGGCTTCAGGACGATGACGCGCTCGCCGCCGAGATGGCCTTCGGCCACCTCGCCGTTGAAGCGTGCACGCCAGGGGGAGAAAACACGGCGGCGGACGATCTCGTCCACCGCCATGAATCCAACGTTGTGCCGGTGCCCCGCATAGCGCGGCCCGGGATTGCCGAGGCCGACCAGCAGGAGCATCGAGCGCTTACTTCTTGGCCGGAGCCGGCGCCTTGCCGCCTGCCGCCGGAGCAGCACCAGCCGCCGGAGCCGCACCGCCTGCCGCGGGTGCAGCAGCCGCCGCCGGAGTCGCTGCAGCACCTTCCGCAGCAGCCGGGGCCGCTGCATCGGCCGCTGCCTGCTCGCGCACCACGGTCGGTGCGGCGATCGAGGCCACGGTGGCGTCCTTGTCGCGGCTCACCACCCGCACGCCCTCGGGAACCGAGATCGTCGAGAGATGGATCGAGTGGCCGATCTCGAGGCCGGTCAGGTCGACCTCGAAGTATTCCGGGATCGAGTCAGCCTTGGTGCGCACCGTGATCTCGTGGGCCACGATGTTGAGCACGCCGCCGCGCTTGATGCCGGGCGAGGCCGCTTCGTTCTTGAAGTGGACGGGGACCTGCACCGTGATGATCGAATCGGGGCCGATCCGCAGGAAGTCGAGATGTAGGGGCTTGTCCGTCACCGGGTCGACCTGCACGTCGCGCGGCAGGACCTGGAAGCCCTTGCCCTCGACGTCGATCTCGAGCCGATGGTTGAAGTAACCTTCCTTCTGCAGCTCGCGCTCGATCGATTTCGGCTCGACCGCGATCATGACCGGGGGTTGCTTGTCGCCGTAGATAACGGCGGGAATCAGTCCCTCGCGACGGCTGGAACGGG
>LNFM01012133.1_pt1 | contig 11419 bp, 9 predicted proteins | sample 596031 | NCBI WGS metagenome assembly LNFM01 (sample SAMN04254537, study PRJNA301005) | activated carbon metagenome | isolation source: dual media filters at the Ann Arbor, Michigan drinking water treatment plant | place: USA: Ann Arbor | reverse complement strand
CGGTAGAAAATACCCGCAAGATCACCAAGGCGATGGAGATGGTGGCTGCTTCTAAAATGCGTAAAGCGCAAGATAGAATGCGTGCCTCACGCCCTTATGCTGAAAAAATTCGTAACGTTGCGGCGCATTTGTCATTTGCAAATCCAGAATACAAACACCCTTATTTGATTAAGCGTGATGTGGTTAAAAACATTGGTTTGATTGTGGTGAGCTCTGACAAAGGCTTATGTGGCGGTTTAAACACCAATATGTTGCGTTTGTCGGTTAATCAGATGAAAAACTGGGAAACAGAAGGCAAAGCCATTACAGTCAGTGCGATTGGTAATAAAGGCTTTAGCTTTATGAATCGAGTAGGTGCAAAAGTAAAATCGCATATTACTGGTTTGGGTGATGTGCCACATTTAGAAACTTTGATTGGAACTATCAAAGTGATGCTGGATGCTTACGAAGCGGGCGAAATTGATCAACTTTATATTAGCTATACCAAGTTTATCAACACGATGAAGCAAGAGCCTGTGATGGAGCAATTGCTACCATTAACGGGTGAAAAGCTAGGCAGCCCTACTGGTCATTGGGATTATATCTACGAGCCAGAAGCGAAGCCTGTAGTCGATCAATTGATGATGCGCTATGTGGAATCGTTGGTGTATAACGCGGTTGCAGAAAATATGGCTTCAGAACAATCCTCACGTATGGTGGCGATGAAGGCAGCATCTGATAACGCCAAGCAAGTGATTGGTGATTTGAAACTGGTTTACAACAAAGCACGTCAAGCCGCGATTACTAAAGAGATTTCAGAGATTGTTGGCGGTGCAGCGGCAGTCGCCTAAGCTCCAAATATATAGAATTTAATTAAATCTGACTAAAAGAAGTTAGGAATAGAAAATGGCAAAAGCAAACGCAAGTGTTAAAACGGGTAAAGTGGTTCAGTGTATTGGTGCGGTGGTAGACGTTGAGTTTCCACGCGACCAAATGCCGAATGTATTTGAAGCATTGATTATTGATGATGCGACAAGTCAGGCCGAAGCTGGTTTGACTTTAGAAGTGCAGCAACAATTAGGTGACGGTATTGTACGTACCATTGCGATGGGTTCATCAGATGGTTTAGCACGTGGCACGTCATTCAAATCAACTGGCACACAAATTACTGTGCCAGTGGGTACAGGCACATTGGGCCGTATCATGGACGTATTAGGTCGCCCAATTGATGAGGCAGGCCCGATTGATTCTGACGAGCGTCGTGCGATTCACCAAAAAGCGCCAACATTTGAAGAGTTATCTCCTTCTGTTGACCTGTTAGAAACAGGGATCAAAGTGATTGACTTGGTTTGCCCGTTTGCTAAAGGCGGTAAAGTTGGTTTGTTCGGTGGTGCGGGTGTAGGTAAAACCGTTAACATGCTTGAGCTAATCAACAACATTGCAAAACAACACTCTGGTTTATCCGTGTTTGCAGGTGTGGGTGAGCGTACTCGTGAAGGTAACGACTTCTACCACGAGATGGCAGAAGCTGGTGTTATTAAACTTGACGACATGAAAGAATCAAAAGTAGCGATGGTGTTTGGTCAAATGAACGAACCACCAGGCAACCGTTTACGCGTAGCGTTATCAGGTTTGACCATGGCGGAAAAATTCCGCGATGAAGGCCGTGACGTATTGTTCTTCGTTGATAACATCTACCGTTACACATTGGCTGGTACTGAAGTATCTGCGTTGTTAGGCCGTATGCCTTCAGCGGTGGGTTACCAACCTACATTGGCTGACGAAATGGGTCGCTTACAAGAGCGTATTACTTCTACTAAAACGGGTTCTATTACTTCAATCCAAGCGGTTTACGTACCAGCGGATGACTTGACTGACCCATCACCAGCCACCACATTCCAACACTTGGACTCGACCGTTGTATTGTCACGTGACATTGCTTCTTTAGGTATTTACCCAGCGGTGGATCCATTGGATTCAACATCACGTCAATTAGACCCATTAGTGGTTGGTGAAGAGCATTACAATGTAGCACGCTCTGTTCAACAAACGTTACAACGCTACAAAGAGTTACGCGATATTATCGCTATTTTGGGTATGGACGAGTTGTCACCAGAAGATAAATTAGCAGTTGGCCGTGCACGTAAAATTCAACGTTTCTTGTCACAACCGTTCCACGTGGCGGAGGTGTTTACTGGCGCGCCAGGTAAATACGTACCATTAAAAGAAACCATCAAAGGCTTTAAAGCGATTGTCGCTGGCGAGTACGATCACTTGCCTGAACAAGCGTTCTATATGGTTGGTGGTATTGAAGAAGCAGTTGAAAAAGCCAAAACACTTAACTAGTTAATAGTCATTAGACGTTAGTTATCAGTTAATTGTTTTAAGGAAAAAAGATGGCAAATACTGTTCATATCGATGTAGTAAGCGCAGAAGCAAGTATATTCTCAGGCCAAGCCGAGTTTGTGGTTGCGCCTGCGGGTGCTGGTGAAGTGGGTATTTACCCAAATCACGCTCCGATGATTACCACAATCAAACCGGGTGCGTTACGCATTCAATTAGCGGATGCTTCTGAAGAAGTCGTGATTTTTATTTCTGGCGGCTTGTTAGAAGTGCAACCAGGTATGATTACGGTGTTGGCTGATACCGCGGTGCGTGGTGCCGATTTGGATGAAGCAAAAGCGATTGCAGCTAAAGAAGCCGCAATTGAGGCGATGAAAAATCGTACTTCTGATATGGATTACGCGAAAGCACAAGCCGAGTTATCGGAAGCAATGGCACAGATTCAAGCCATTGAGCGTTTACGTAAAACACATTAATTGTAATATTGTGTTAGTAAAAAGGCAGCTTAGGCTGCCTTTTTTGTTTGTGTCATCTTTATACTTTACAATATGACAAATAAATAACATCAAATAGACTCATCACAACAATGCAAATGAAACCACTCAATATTGTTATTCTGGCGGCCGGTAAAGGTACGCGCATGCATTCAAATAAACCCAAGGTATTACATGAAATCGGCGGTAAGCCAATATTGGCGCATGTGATTGATTGTGCGAAAACCTTACACCCACAAAAGATGATTGTTGTTTATGGCTATGGTGGCGAAATCGTGCGTGAGGCATTTAGCCATGAAAATATCGTCTGGGTGAATCAGGCAGAGCAATTGGGTACAGGCCATGCGGTGCAGCAAGCGGTGCCCTATTTGGATAATGATGCCAATACCTTGATTATGCTGGGGGATGTACCTTTGGTTGATAAAGAGGCATGTGAGAGTTTGATTGCATCGGCCGCAAACAAGCTGGCGATTTTATCGTTTAATAAAGCGGACCCAGCAGGCTATGGCCGAATTGTTCGACATGATGATTTAGTCACGGCTATTGTCGAGCATAAAGATGCTACTGAAGCTCAGCGCCAAATCACAGAGGTGAATACAGGCATTATGGCGATGCCAAATGTACAACTTAAAAGCTGGCTAGGTCGATTAAGTAACAATAATGCGCAAGGTGAATATTATTTAACCGATATTGTGGAATTTGCGGTAAAAGATAAGGTGGATGTGATTGCCGAAATCACACAAGATGAATGGTCGGTTACGGGTATAAATTCAAAGGTAGATTTAAGCCAAATTGAGCGTATCCATCAAAGCCGAATCGCCCAAAAATTGCTTCAAACGGGAGTTACTTTAAAAGACCCTGCCCGCTTAGATATACGTGGCACACTAAACTGTGGCCGCGATGTGGAAATTGATGTGAACTGTGTGTTTGAAGGCAAGGTAAGTTTGGGCGATAACGTGAAAATTGCCGCCAATTGCGTGATTAAAAATGCAACAATCGCTGCCAACACACATATTGCGCCTTTTACGCATATTGATGACGCGGAAGTGGGTGAAAATAGCCGTATTGGGCCATATGCGCGATTAAGGCCAGGCACTACACTGGCATCAGATACGCATATTGGTAATTTTGTAGAGCTCAAAAACGCGCAAGTGGATATTGGTAGCAAAATCAATCACTTGAGCTATGTGGGTGATAGTACAGTTGGTAAAAATGTGAATATTGGTGCGGGTACAATTACTTGTAATTACGATGGCGCCAATAAGTTTAGAACTGTGATTGAGGATGGAGCGTTTATCGGCTCTGATTCGCAACTAATTGCGCCAGTAACAATTGGCAAAAATGCCACGATTGCCGCGGGTTCAACTATCACAAAGAATGCGGCTGCTGATGCGTTAACGTTTTGTCGTGCCAAAGAACAAAGAACCATTTTGGGCTGGAAACGGCCACAAAAAATTAAAAAGCCAGATTAAAAATTAACCTAAAAATAACGTTAAGTATTTGAAAGAGTCCGTATGTGTGGAATTGTAGGCGCGGTTGCTAAAAGAAACGTGGTATCAATGCTGATAGAAGGCTTGAGTCGGCTGGAATATCGCGGCTATGATTCGGCAGGTATTGCGATATTAAACAGTAATGGCATTGAGCGCGTTCGTGCAGTGGGACGAGTGGCGGCCATGACAGAAAAGGCAACTGATGCCAACTTAACAGGACTTATTGGTATTGGCCATACGCGCTGGGCTACTCATGGCGGTGTAACAGAAAGTAATGCGCACCCGCATGTTTCCCCTACTCAAAATAATCCAACCATTGCGGTAGTGCATAATGGCATTATCGAAAACCACGATGAACAACGCGATAAATTAAAAGCGCTGGGTTACGTATTTTATTCGCAAACCGATACCGAAGTGATTGCGCATTTAATCCATTACCATTACTCAACAACACCCGATTTATTAGCCGCTACCAAACTAGCCATTGCCGAATTAACAGGCGCGTTTGCTATTAGCGTGATTGCGGTTAATCAGCCTGATTTAATGGTTTGCGCGCGCTTGGGTTGCCCATTATTGATCGGCTTGGGAGACAGTGAGAATTTTATCGCTTCAGACGTTTCTGCGGTACTTTCTGTTACGCGCCGAGTGATTTATTTAGAAGATGGTGATATTGCTACATTAACTACCGATGCAGTGACCATTTACGGCAAAGACGGCCAATTAGCCACGCGCAAAGTGCATACCAGCGATGTTTCGTTGGCTAGCCTAGAGCTTGGCCCTTACAGCCATTTTATGCAAAAAGAAATTTACGAACAGCCAGTGGCATTGAATGACACCATTGAAGCCTTGATTGATGATGGCGCCTTTAGGCCAGAGTTGTTTGGCACTGGCGCGGCACAAGTGTTTAACCAGCTGGATAGCATTTTAATATTGGCCGCAGGCACTAGCTATTATGCCGCCCTAACCGCTAAATATTGGCTAGAAGGCATTGCCAAAGTGCCCTGCAATGTCGAAATTGCCAGTGAATATCGTTACCGTGAATCGGTTCCTAATCCAAACCAATTAGTCGTGACTATTTCACAATCCGGCGAAACATTAGATACGATGGAAGCCCTGAAACACGCTAAATCGCTGGGTCAAGAGCTAAGCCTAAGTATTTGTAATGTGCAAGAAAGCGCCATTCCACGCGCATCGCAGCTAGTTTTCTATACACGAGCTGGCGCCGAAATCGGCGTGGCATCTACCAAAGCATTTACCACACAATTAGTGGCTTTATTTGTATTAGCCGCTACTTTAGCCAAACAAAAAAGCCTGTTAAGTGCCGAAAAGGAACAAGAATATTTAGGCGCATTACGCCAATTAGCGGGTAGCGTGCAGTTTGCACTGAATTTAGAACCGCAAATCCGCGAATGGGCAAAACGCTTTGGAGATAAAGAACACGCGCTATTTTTAGGCCGTGGCGTACATTACCCAATCGCCATGGAAGGCGCACTTAAGCTGAAAGAAATTTCTTATATTCATGCAGAGGCCTACCCTGCCGGAGAGCTTAAGCATGGACCTTTGGCATTAGTCGATAACAATATGCCTGTAGTGGTGATTGCGCCTAATGATGCTTTGTTGGAAAAAGTAAAATCCAATATGCAAGAAGTAAAAGCGCGTGGCGGCGAGCTATTTGTATTTGCCGATGCCGATAGCCACTTTACCGAATCCGAAGGCGTACATGTCATCCGCACCCCGCGCCATGTGGGCGTACTCTCCCCAATTTTGCATACTATCCCCGTACAATTGTTGGCATATCACGCGGCATTATTGAAGGGGACGGATGTGGATAAGCCTAGGAATTTGGCTAAGAGTGTTACGGTTGAATAAGTATGCATGTAGAAAACAAAAATAATAATTTTGGTTTTCTGCGGTTATTGCTGGCCAGCTTAGTGATTGTGGCGCATTCAGCGGAAATATTAGATCAGAACAGAAGTAGAGAGATACTGAGTAATATTTTCGGCACAATTACCTTTGGTGAGTTGGCGATTGACGGTTTTTTTCTAATAAGTGGATATCTTATTTTAAAAAGTTTCTTAAGCTCAAGCACCTTAAAAAGCTACTTAATGAAACGCGTGCTGAGAATTTACCCTGGATTCATCGCGGCATCACTATTCTGTATCTTTGTATTAATTCCATTATCTGGTGAGTTTTATTTGGTTGTTAATACATCACCTCAAGATTTGCTTAGCGCCGTAGTTAGAATGCTTACACTAGATACGCCTCAAGTAAAAAACACGCAGTACGCCACTTTAAACGGTGCGATGTGGTCGATTTGGCTAGAGTTTGTCTGCTATTTGTGCATTCCAATAGTGTATCTCACCAATTTTAATAAGCCTAAAACGTACTTTATGTTGGCATTGATGATGATGATAGTCTTTTTGTTGACGCAAATAACAGATAAAAATATCTGGCTACCTTATGTGCGGCTAGATTTGCATCACACATCAAGACTGATGTTCGGTTTTTTGGTGGGCGGCCTGTTTTATCTGCTGCGCGACAAAATAGTTTGGAGCCAGCAGCGCACAGTAGTCTGTGTTTTATTGTTGCTAATTAGCTTAAATTTTAAACATACTGCCGAAATAGGTTTGATGACGTTTGGCGCTTATTTGCTCTTTAATTTTGCACTCAATTACAAAAATAAATTTTTAAACAGCATAGGAGCCAAAGTTGATGTATCTTATGGAGTTTACTTATACGCATGGCCAGTACAAGTATACGTAATAAAGTTTTATCCACAAGTTAATTTATATGTCTTGATGTTGGTCACTTTGATTGCTGCGTCTGTTTTGGGTTATGTAAGTTGGACTTTTATTGAGAGACCATTTATGCAATTAAAAGGCAAGTTAGATCTAAATATACGCAACGCTACTGCTGGCTAATTAGCAAATTTTGCAAAATGAGCAACTGTTCTTAGTTAAAAACTAGTGCTAGTAATCATTGGGTTGTTTAAGAATAATCGGTACTACATCAACAGTACCGCCATCGTGGCTCACCATTATTTGCTTATCTTGAATCGTTAAACTAAGTTGCATGCCTCTGCTCGCAATATTGGCTAATTCAGTTGTTTCTGGCAGGTTAATCACCGTTAAGTTGCTAATTTTTAACAAGCCTTTACTGTTTTGATCCCACCACATATCGGCAACACGTCCGCCATATAAAACCACCACTACTTGCTTGGCGCGGCCTGCGGCTTTGCGGATGTCTTTTTCAGTGGGTAAGCCAACATCCATCCACAATTCAATCGCGCCAGTTAAATCTTTTTGCCACAAATCGGGCTCTTCGTCATCGCTTAATCCTTTGCCAAAAATAAGCGATTCGGTGGCATACAACGCAAAACCAATGAGCCGCACCATTACGCGTTCATCGGTTTCGGATGGGTGCTTGGCCAGCGTTAGGCTGTGATGGGCATAATATTGCCTGTCCATATCAGCAATATTCAGGTCGATTTTATAGATGGTGGATTTTAGTGCCATTTGGTTTAGCAAGTTGTTAAAGTGACTGCATTATACCTATTCGCAAGCCTGCCCTGCTTACCAGTTAAGCCTGCTTTCTGTTAAGCTTTCATTCTTTCAAATGTGTAGGTGATTGCTATGGCTCAATATGTAATGTCTATGCTCCGCGTGAGCAAAATCGTGCCGCCAAAACGGCAAATCATCAAAGATATTTCTTTGTCTTTTTTCCCAGGCGCAAAAATTGGTTTGCTGGGTTTAAACGGCTCGGGTAAATCCACTGTGCTGCGTATTATGGCCAATGCCGATAAAGAGTTTGAGGGCGAAGTGCAATGGCAGCCCAATATGACGATTGGCTATTTGCCGCAAGAACCGCAGCTGGACGCCAATAAAACGGTGCGTGAGGAAGTTGAAAGTGGCATGGGCGAAGTGATGCAAGCACAAGCGAATTTAGAAGCTGTGTATGCTGCTTATGCAGAACCCGATGCCGATTTTGACAAGCTGGCTGAAGAACAAGCCAAGTGGGAAAACATTATCGCGGCTAGCGGATCCGATTTAAGTACGCAATTAGAGATTGCCGCAGACGCATTACGTTTACCACCTTGGGATGCGAAAATCGGCCCATTGTCAGGTGGCGAAAAGCGCCGTGTGGCGTTGTGCAAGTTGCTACTATCCAAACCCGATATGTTGTTACTAGACGAGCCAACCAACCATTTGGATGCGGAGTCGGTGGAATGGCTAGAGCAATTTTTAGTACGCTTCCCCGGCACTGTGGTTGCAGTAACGCACGACCGATATTTCTTGGATAACGCCGCCGAATGGATTTTAGAGCTGGATCGCGGCCATGGCATTCCTTGGAAAGGCAATTATTCCAGCTGGTTAGACCAGAAACAAGAACGCTTAAAACAAGAGGAATCGCAAGAATCTGCGCGTAGAAAAGCGTTAAGTACCGAGCTGGAATGGGTGCGCCAAAACCCGAAAGCGCGTCAGGCGAAAAGTAAATCGCGTATTGCGCGTTACGAAGAACTCGCCAGCGCAGAATACCAAAAACGCAACGAAACGCAGGAGATTTTCATTCCTGCAGGTGAGCGTTTAGGTGACCAAGTCATTGAATTCAATAACGTCACCAAAGCGTTTAAAGACCGCTTATTGATTGATAATTTGAGCTTTAGTGTGCCTGCAGGTGCGATTGTCGGCATTATCGGCCCTAACGGCGCAGGTAAATCGACGTTATTTAAAATGATTATGGGCTTAGAAACGCCTGATAGCGGTGAAGTGAATATTGGCCAGACGGTTAAATTGGCTTATGTTGACCAAAGCCGTGACGATTTGGGCAATACCAAAACAGTGTTTGAAGAGATTGCTAATGATTCGGATATCTTAACGGTTGGTCGCTATGAAACGCCAAGCCGTGCATACATTGGACGCTTCAACTTTAAAGGCGGTGACCAGCAAAAAATCGTCGGCCAACTTTCTGGCGGTGAACGCGGACGTTTGCATTTAGCGAAAACGTTGATTTCTGGCGGCAATGTGTTGTTGCTAGATGAGCCTTCAAACGACTTGGATGTGGAAACTTTGCGCGCGCTGGAAGATGCTTTACTGGAATTTGCAGGTTGCGTGCTAGTGATTTCGCATGATAGATGGTTCTTAGACCGTATCGCCACGCATATTCTGGCGGCGGAAGGCGAATCGCAATGGACATTTTTTAACGGAAACTATCAGGAATATGAAGCGGATAAACGTAAACGATTAGGTGAGGAAGGCGCTAAACCTAAACGGATTCGCTACAAACCAATTATTCGTTGATTTTGAGTGTTAAGTAATCGGACAGAAAGCAAAAAAGCCAACGCAAAGTTGGCTTTTTTGCTTTATAACCAATCCCACTCAATACGCTTTTTATGCGGCGCATTTTTCATCAGATAATCCCACAAACGCGCTGGAATCAACCGCATTATTTTGGCGATGATGCCCATCTGCCAAGGAATGACTTGATAGCGCGTTTTATTTTCCACAGCATTGGCAAATTTGTGTGCAAACACATCTGCATCCATCAAAAATGGCATTTTATACTGGTTAATTTCCGTCATCGGTGTACGAATATAACCTGGCGCGATGGTGCTAACCGCAATATTGTAATGTTGCATTTCGGCACGCAGGCTTTCACAATAGGTAATTACGGCTGATTTGCTGGCGCTATATGCTGCACTGCCCGGAATGCCGCGAATACCCGCCACACTGGCCACGCCAACGAACTGAGCGTTTTGACCTTGTTTCGTAGCCTGCTTCATCGCCGCTATAAACGGTTGAAAAGTATGCACCATGCCCATCACATTAATATCCATTACCGCTTGAAAAGCGGGAATATCTTCTCGGTATTCGGTTAAGGTGCCGCGACTAACGCCGGCGCTAGCAATCACAATATTTGGTGCGCCAAATTTGGTGATGAAATCTTGCGCGGCTAATTGGCACGCCAAACTATCGCGTACATCTAATGGGTAACTGCTGCAGTTGATTTGGTGCTGATTTTGCAGGTCTTCTGCTAACACTTGTAACTGTTCACTACGTCTGGCAGCTAAGCCAATAACGCAATCACTATTAGCATAACGCTTGGCATATTCATGTGCTAGCGCATAGCCAATTCCGCTGGATGCACCTGTGATAAAAATGTTCATGATTGAAAGTGTAGCGCATTAAAAAGCCGCTGTGCACAGAAAATGATTCAGTACATCAGCGGGTTAGTTACAACTAAAGACTATTTTTTAATTAGCACGGACGTTTTCGGTAAGGCTATTTTCTGAGATGCCAGTTTGGCCTTGGTGGCCGGTACTACTTTTTTGCGGCAGGTGCTTTTGTCGTTTGTGTTGCTTTCGCTTTACGTACATTATCGATAATATAATCCGCCACTTTTAGCGCTTCGGCATTTCCACCACTCATAGTGCTAGATGTAATATATTGACCATCAATCACCAAGCTGGGCACACCAGTTGCGCCAGATGCGCGGAAGATTTGTGCCGCACGGTTTAAGTTGGTGTTAATCGTAAATGATTTAAACGCTTGCTCTACTTTTAGTTTATCTAAGCCGCTGGCTTTTGTTACCCATTCAATAGCGGCTTTTTCATCCGTTGGGTTCAAAGTTTTTTGTTTGTGCACCGCTTCAAACAAAGGCGCGTGCAGTTTTTCTGAAACGCCTAAAGTTTCCATCGCGAAAAAGGCTTTTGCCATTGGCGCCCAATCAGCGCGAGGTAAAGCTGGCATGCGTTTAAAATAAACGTCAGCAGGCAATTTCTTAACCCAAGCATTTAAAGGGGCTTCCATTTGGTAGCAGTGAATACAGCCATACCAAAACACTTCCATCACTTCAATTTTACCAGCTACATCGGTAGTAATTGGTTGTGCAACTGCATCAAACTCCGCGCCCGGTTTTGGCGCTTCAGCCATGGCAGATGTGCTTAACAATAACATTAAAATACTTAAATACTTTTTCATGGGTAATTCCTAATTAACTTTAAAAATTGAAAGTTGAATACTACAAACTATAAACAACAACGAATAATAAACGATTCAGATGACAAATATTAGGGCAGGCTATTCTGTTTTAGTTTCAGTGTGTACTTTAATTAAG
>LNFM01016634.1_pt1 | contig 11420 bp, 9 predicted proteins | sample 596031 | NCBI WGS metagenome assembly LNFM01 (sample SAMN04254537, study PRJNA301005) | activated carbon metagenome | isolation source: dual media filters at the Ann Arbor, Michigan drinking water treatment plant | place: USA: Ann Arbor | reverse complement strand
ACTCGACGTGCCCGCCCTGGTAGCTGCTGATGGCGATGCCCTGCACGTCTTCCTGCAGCGCGGCCGTCACCACCTCGTCGACCGAGCGGTTGTGGCCGAGGTGGATCACCTCCGCCCCCATGCCCTGCAGCAGCCGCCGCATGATGTTGATGGCGGCATCGTGCCCATCGAACAGGCTCGCCGCGGTGACGAAGCGCACCTTGTGCCTGGGGCGGTACGCGGCCAGGGCCTTGAATTCGGCAGAGAGGTCGGTCATGGGGGGCTCATGCAGGTTGGGTTGACGTTTACGTCAACGTCAACCGGGAATCATGCCACCGCGTCCTGACGCCCGCTTGCAGCGGGCGGGCCGGCCGCTCATGGTTTTCCCGCACGGACGGTCCTCGTGCGCAACGGAGTCGGCTGTTAGCCTCACACCCCTTTGATTGGCGACCTGACCCGGCCCATGAGTTTCCTCGCGATCGACATCGGCAACACCCGGCTGAAGTGGGCGCTGTACGACCACCCCCGCCCGGGCGCCCGCCTGCAGCAGCAGGGGGCCGTGTTCCTCGAGACCATCGACGCGCTGGCCGAAGAGCAGTGGAAGGGCCTGCCCGAGCCGGCGTCGATGCTCGGCTCGGCCGTGGCCGGCGACGCCGTGCGGCGCCGCGTGCAGGAGCAGATGGAGTTGTGGGACGTCGAGCCGCACTGGGTGGTGTCGTCCGCCAGCGAGGCGGGCATCACCAACGGCTACGACCATCCGAACCGGCTGGGCGCCGACCGCTGGGTGGCGCTGGCCGGCGCCCGCGGCCGCGTGCTGGAGGGCGGCGCGCCGCGCCCGGCGCTGGTGGTGATGGTGGGCACGGCGGTCACCGTCGACGCGCTGGACGCGAGCGGCCACTTCCTCGGTGGCCTCATCCTGCCGGGCTTCGGCCTGATGCTGCGTGCGCTGGAGATGGGCACGGCCGGCCTCAAGGTGCCCACCGGCGAGGTCGTCGACTTCCCCACCAACACCAGCGACGCGCTGATGAGCGGCGGCGCCAACGCGTTGGCCGGCGCCATCGAGCGCCAGGCGCGCCGCCTGAAGCAGCGCACGGGCCAGGAGCCGCTGATGCTGATGACCGGGGGCGCCGCGGTGAAGCTGGCGCCCATCACCGACCTGCCCTTCGAGACGGTGGACACGCTGATCTTCGAGGGCCTGCTGCGCATCCAGGCGGCGCGCACGGGCGGCTGAGCGCCCGGCGCTGAATCGCTGAGCGCCGCCGGCCCGGCGGCTAGAGGATGTAGCGCGACAGGTCTTCGTTGCGCGACAGCTCGCCCAGCCGTGCGTCGACCGCGGCGGCGTCGAGCGTGACGGTCTGGCCGCTGCGGTTGGGGGCGTCGAAGCTCACCTCGTCGAGCAGCCGCTCCATCACCGTGGCCAGGCGACGCGCGCCGATGTTCTCGGTGCGCTCGTTCACGTCGTAGGCGATCTGCGCCAGCCTGCGCACGCCTTCGGGCGTGATCTGCAGCGTGACGCCTTCGGTCGCCATCAGCGCCTGGTATTGCGTGACCAGGCTGGCCTGCGTGCTGGTGAGGATGGCCTCGAAGTCGTCGACCGACAGCGACTCCAGCTCGACGCGGATCGGAAAGCGGCCCTGCAGCTCGGGGATCAGGTCGCTGGGCTTGCTGAGGTGGAAGGCGCCGCTGGCGATGAACAGGATGTGGTCGGTCTTCACCATGCCGTACTTGGTGTTGACCGTGGTGCCTTCCACCAGGGGCAGCAGGTCGCGCTGCACGCCCTGGCGCGACACGTCGGCGCCGCCGTGCTCGGAACGCGAGGCCACCTTGTCGATCTCGTCGATGAAGACGATGCCGTTGGCCTCGGCGTGTGCGAGCGCGGCGCTGCGTGTCTCGTCCTCGTTGACCAGCTTGGCGGCCTCTTCGTCGACCAGCAGCTTCAGCGCTTCACCGATCTTCAGCTTGCGCGTCTTGCGCTTGGCCTGGCCCATCTGCGAGAACAGGCCCTTCAACTGCTCGGCCATCTCTTCCATGCCCTGCGGGCCGAGGATCTCGAGCGAGGGCTTGGCGTCGGCCACCTCGATCTCGATCTCCTTGTCGTTCAGCGTGCCTTCGCGCAGGCGCTTGCGCATGACCTGGCGCGCGGTGTTGTCGGCCGGAGCCGCAGGCGTCGTCTCGCTGCCGAAGCCGATGGCGCCCGACGACGAGCGCGGCGACGGCACCAGGATCTCGAGGATGCGCTCTTCGGCGGCGTCTTCGGCCATCGCGCGCTTGGTGCGCATCTGGCGCTCGCGTTCCTGCTTCACCGCCACGTCGACGAGGTCGCGCACGATGGTGTCGACGTCCTTGCCGACATAGCCCACCTCGGTGAACTTGGTGGCCTCGACCTTGATGAAGGGCGCGTCGGCCAGCCGCGCCAGGCGGCGCGCGATCTCGGTCTTGCCCACGCCGGTGGGCCCGATCATCAGGATGTTCTTCGGCGTGATCTCACCGCGCAGCTTCTCGTCGACCTGCTGGCGCCGCCAGCGGTTGCGCAAGGCGATGGCCACGGCGCGCTTGGCCTTGTTCTGGCCGACGATGTGGCGGTCGAGTTCGGAGACGATCTCCTGCGGGGTCATGCTCTGGGTCATTTCATTCCCCCAGCGTCTCGACGATGTGGTTCTGGTTGGTGTAGATGCACAGGTCGCCGGCGATCTCGAGCGAGCGCTTGACCATCTGGGCCGGCGTCATGTCGGTGTGGTCCAGCAGTGCACGCGCGGCGGCCTGCGCGTAGGGGCCGCCGGAGCCGATGGCGATGATGCCGTGCTCGGGTTCCAGCACGTCGCCGTTGCCGGTGATGATCAGCGAGGCCGTGGTGTCGGCCACGGCCAGCGGCGGCGCAGCACGCGGTCGGTGCGCCAGTCCTTGGTGAGTTCGATGGCCGCGCGCACCAGGTGGCCCTGGTGCTTCTCGAGCTTGGCCTCGAAGCGCTCGAACAGCGTGAAGGCGTCGGCCGTGGCCCCGGCGAAGCCGGCGAGCACCTGGTCGCGGTGCAGCTTGCGCACCTTGCGCGCACTGGCCTTGATGACGATGTTGCCCAGCGTGACCTGGCCGTCGCCGCCGAGGGCGACGAGCGGGCCGCGGCGCACGCTCACGATGGTGGTGCCGTGAAATGATTCCATGGAATGTCGCAGGTGAAGGCCGCCGCGGGCCTTTCAAGCCCCGGCGGCAGGCCGTTACACCCGGTGCACCTGCACTCGGGCGTGTTCGGTGATGCCCATGGCGCCGAAGAACAGCGCCACCAGGCGGTGCGTATCGACGAACTGCACCATGCGGCCCTTGGCCGTGGTGCTGAGCACCCAGTTCAGCAGGTCGCCAGCGGCGACGAAGTCGACGCGGATCAGGCGGGCGCAGGAGACGCTGACGATGGGCGCGGTGCCGAGCTGGCCGCCGAGTTCGGACAGCGTGGCGCTGATGTCGCCCACCAGCTGGCCCGACAGCTCGACCGTGGCCACCTCGCCGCCGCCTTCGCCGTCGTCGGTGAGGCGCGACTCGAGGAAGCTGGTGGACATCTCGCTGGCCGCACCCATCGGCAACCGCGACGTGAGGTTGGTCTCGGTGATCTGCACGTTGCAGCGTGCACGCTCCCACGACGGCGGCGACACCTCGTAGGTGACGCAGTAGTCGATGGCGGCCTCGTCGAACTGGTCGGCGCGGTTGGCCAGTCGCAGGCCGTCCAGCCGCGTGAGCCAGTAGACGGGGTCGGCGTCGCGCACGCCGGTGGGCGCCGATTCCTTGAGCACGTCGAACAGCCGTTCACCACCGACCCAGCGCATGTCCAGCGTCTGCGCCGACCACACGCGGAACAGCGTCGACAGCTGCATGGCGGCTTCGGCGTCGATGAGTTGCAGGTCGCTCCAGTCGAAGATCCAGGGCAGCGGGGTCTGCAGGGTCTGTGCGCGCAGGCGGGTCACCGAATCGGTGTCGAGCTGCTCGGGGCAGCGCCAGTGGATGTCCGTGCCGGCGCGCGCCGGTGCCGTGCGCGGGCGCTCTTCGGCGACGGCGTCGGCCACCAGCTGCGGCAGCGAGAACCACTGCGGTGCGGACGAGCCGAACTGCTGCGCGTAGTCGAGCGCCAGGCTCTCGAAACGCAGCTGCTGGCCGGTGGCGCGGTACAGGTCGAACAGCACCAGCCAGGTCTCTGCATGGAAGGCACGCGGCGCGCCGTTGCCGGTGAGCTGCTGCAGGGCCGACTCGGCGGCGGTGAAATCGGCGTTGGCGAAGGCGATCACCGTCTCGTCGAGGTCGGGATCGTGGACCACCTCGCTGACCTCGACACCCAGGGTCGGCACGCTGGCGCGGTCAGCCGGGCTGCCCGAGGCCTTCGCGGCAGCAGGCGCCTGCACCGCCTGAGGGGAGGGAACCGCCGGGCGATGCACCGGGGGCATCACGGCATCGGGGTCGATGGCCTGTCGTGAGCTGGCAGGGGCCAGCGGCGGCAGGCCGGCCGCCACCTTCGCACGGGCCGGGCTGGGCGCGCCGGGTTCGAAGTCGGGCAGTGGCGGCAGGGGTGGCAGGGCCTCGTCGTCGTCGACCACGCCACCGCCGGGTTCGTCCCGCTCGTCGGCCGGGATGGGCGGCAAGGGGGGCCGGGCCGGCGGCCTGGCCGGTGGTTCGGTCTGCAGCGGCTGGCGGCGGCTGGTCGGAGAAAACTGGCTGTTGCCGCCGCCCACCATCTGCTGCTCGATCTCGTCGATCTTCGCCTTCACGCCGCTGTCGCCGCGCGGGATGTGGCTGTCGTTCGCGCGTGATTCGGAGTCGTCCAGCTTGGACGAGCCCCCCAGCGCGGCCAGTTGTTCCGGCGAGAGACCTTCGCGGCGCACCTTGCGCAGCATGTCGAACTCGCGCTTGCGCACGAAGTCGTTGCGCCGCTTGCGCTCGATCATGGCCTTCAGCTCGGACTTCTCGAGTTCGAGCTCTCGGTTGTCGTCCTGCCGGGAATTGATCTCCGTCCAGTCGGTCGTGGGGTTCGCGACGAACCTCACGACCTTCCGGAAGAAGCTTTCACCCTGCTTGGAGTCGGCCATGGACGAAGAGTATGCGCTGCCTCGGCGGCGAATAAATGTGCAGAAACACCGACCGTGGGGTCAGTCGCCGAACATCTTCTGCTTCAACTCTCGACGTTGCTGGGCTTCCAGCGACAGCGTGGCGGTCGGGCGGGCCAGCAGGCGTGCGAGGCCGATGGGCTCGCCGGTCTCGTCGCAGTAGCCGTACTCGCCCGTGTCGAGTCGGCCCAGCGACTGGGCGATCTTCTTGAGGAGCTTGCGCTCGCGGTCGCGGGTACGCAACTCGAGCGCGTGCTCTTCCTCGATGGTGGCGCGATCGGCCGGGTCGGGCACGATGGAGGTGTCTTCCCGCAGGTGTTCGGTGGTCTCGCCGGCGTTGGACAGCAGGTCGTCCTTCTGCGCCTGCAGGCGGGCGCGGAAGAAGTCGATCTGCTTCTCGTTCATGTACTCGGCCTCGGGCATGGCCAGCAGTTCGGGCTCGGTCAAGTCGCGGCCGGCCTTGGTTTTCCAGGCGTTGGCAGTCTTGGGGTCTGCCTTGGGGGCAGGCTTCATCAGATCCATGGGTTCGGGTTCAGGCTTCTTGGCGGTCCGCGCCGGGCCGAAGCGGTCGGTGAACCGGTTCGAGGCCAGCGAGGCCGAGGGGGAGACGGGAGGCGACGCTGCAGCCGCAGAAGCCGCGCGCGAGGCAAGAGCCTTGGCGCTGGACGGCTTGACGGCGGGTGCAGGGGCAGCCACGGTGACAGGGGGAATGGGCTTGACCACGGGGGGATTGGAACCTTTGAGAGCAGGTTTGGCGGCGGCTGGAGCCGGCGTTGCCGTCTTGGTGGCGGGCTTCGGGACGGTCTTGTGGGCGGTCTTGCCGGCGGGCGAGCTCTTGGTCGGTACCGTCTTCGCAGGTGCGGCCTTCGCCCCCGCCTTCGGGCTCGCGGGTGCCGGGGTGGCCGCTGTCTTCTTCACTGCAGTCTTGCTGGCAGCCGTCGTCTTGGCCGGAGGCTTGCTCACTGGGGTCTCCTCACCGTAGCAAACGCTAAAGACTCTGGTGTGCAGCCCGCCGTGCCAGGCTGCGTCGACCTGTCCCTCCCAGGGTTCAAGGCGCGCGGATTGTAGCCATCCTGCAGCGCACCATGAGGGTCTTTCGACCCCCCGGGTCAGACCAGACATTGCTCCAGGCCCTGCAGGAACACGTCGCGCGGGAGGTCGATGCCGATGAACACCATCTTGTTGATCTTTTCTTCGCCAGGGGCCCATTTCGGCCCCAGGTCGCTGCCCATCAGCTGGTGCACGCCCTGGAAGATGACCTTGCGCTCGCTGCCCTTCATGTGGAGCACGCCCTTGTAACGCAGCATCTTCGGCCCGTAGACCTGGACGATGGCGCCGAGGAAGTCTTCCAGCTTGGCCGGGTTGAAGGCCTTCTTGGAGCGGAAGACGAACGACTTCACGTCGTCGTCGTGGGCATGGTGGTGCGGGTGGTCGCAGTGTTCGTCGTGCTCGTGCTCGTGGTCGTGGTGGTCGTGCCCGTGCCCGTCGTCGGCGCTCAGGAAGTCGGGGTCGATGTCGAGCTTGGCATTCAGGTTGAAGCCCTTCAGGTCGAACACCTTGGCGATGGGCACCTCGCCGAAATGCACCGCCTGCTGCGGCGCGCGCGGGTTCATGTGCTTGATGCGGTGCATCAGGGCCTCGACCTGGTCCTTGTCGACGAGATCGGTCTTGCTGATGAAGATCTGGTCGGCAAAGCCCACCTGGCGGCGCGCTTCCTGGCGGTCGTTGAGCTGGGTCTCGGCATGCACCGCGTCGACCAGCGTGAGCACCGAGTCGAGCAGGTAGCTGCCGGCGATCTCGTCGTCCATGAAGAAGGTCTGCGCCACCGGGCCGGGGTCGGCCAGGCCGGTGGTCTCGATGACCACGCGCTCGAAGTGCAGCTCGCCCTTGCGGCGCTTCTCGGCCAAGTCGGCCAGCGTGGTGCGCAGGTCTTCGCGGATGGTGCAGCAGACGCAGCCGTTGCTCATCTGGATGATCTGCTCATCGGTGTCGGCCACGAGGATGTCGTTGTCGATGTTCTCCTCGCCGAACTCGTTCTCGATGACGGCGATCTTGTGGCCGTGCATCTCGGTGAGCACGCGCTTGAGCAGCGTGGTCTTGCCGCTGCCGAGGAAGCCGGTGAGGATGGTGGCGGGAATGAGGCCTTGTTCCATGGTGAGATCTTTGTCCGGAAAGAACCCTGGGAAATGAGGGTCGCAGACTGTGTTGCAACCCCTCCACCCTGTCAAGCAGCGCGGGACAAGCCCTTGCCTGGGGTATTCTTGGCGTCCATCCACTGCCGACACCCCTCGTGTCAGAGCCACAGCCTTCCCGGTCCGCGCGGAGCAGCCCCTCCGGCGCGGACAGAAACGAAAAGGGCGTCGACCGAGGCGCCGACAAGGGCGACCGAGCCGACAAGGTCGACAAGCGAACGCTGTTCAAGCGCATCGTGGAATTCGTCTCGCCGGGTCCCGACAGCACTGCCGAGCTCGTCGAGTTGCTGGCCGACGCCGAACAGCGCGAGCTGATCGAGCCCGAATCGCGCGTCATGCTCGAAGGCGTTCTGCGCATGGCCGACATGAGCGCCGGCGACGTGATGGTCGCCGCGCCGCGCATGGACCTGCTCGACATCGATTCCGACTACGACGAGCTGCTGGCGACGGTGATCGACACCGCCCACTCGCGCTTCCCCGTGTACGAGGACCGGCGCGAGAACGTCATCGGCATCCTGATGGCCAAGGACCTGCTGAAGCTGCAGCGTGCGCCCGAGCTGAACCTGCGCACGCTGCTGCGCCCGGCGGTGTTCGTGCCCGAGAGCAAGCGCCTGAACGAGCTGTTGCGCGACTTCCGCAACAGCCGCAACCACCTGGCCATCGTGATCGACGAGTTCGGCAACACCGCCGGCCTCATCACCATCGAGGACGTGCTGGAAGAGATCGTCGGCGAGATCGAGGACGAGTTCGACGAGGAACAGCGCGACAACGGCATCTACACGCTGGCCGACGGCACGCACCGCGTCGCCGGTGACGTCACCATCGATGCCGTGAACACGGCCTTCGGCACCACGCTGCCGGCCGACGAGTTCGACACCATCGGCGGCCTGGTGGCGCACCAGCACGGCCGCGTGCCGCGGCGCGGCGAGGCCGTCGAAGCCGGCGGCCTGCGCTTCGCCGTGATGATCACGCGCGGCGGCGCCGTGCGCTGGTTCCGCGTCGCCCGCCTGCCCGAGGCGCCGCTGTCCAACGACGGCGCCGACGTCGACTGATGCGCTGGCTGCGCCGGGGCGAGCCGCTCCTCGTGGCCGCCCTCGGCGCGCTGCAGAGCCTGGCCTTCTTCGTCACGGCCGCCTGGGCGCTGCCGCTGGTGGCGCAGGCCCTGCTCGTCTGGCGGCTGAATGCCGCCGGCGGTGCGCGGCGCGCCTTCCTGCTGGGCTGGTGTTTCGGGATCGGCTGGCTGCTGGCCGGCGTGTGGTGGCTGTTCATCAGCATGCACCGCTACGGCGGCCTGCCTGCGCCGCTGGCCGCCGCAGCGGTGTTCGCGCTGTGCGGGGCGCTGTCGCTGTACCTGGCCCTGGCCTGCGCGGTCTACAGCCGCTGGCGGCGCGGCGCGGCGGCGCCCGATGCCGTGCTCTTCGCCGCGCTGTGGTTCCTGGCCGAATGGTGCCGGGCCTGGATCTTCACCGGCTTCCCGTGGGTGGCCAGCGGCTACGCGCAGGTCGACGCGCCCCTGGCCTGGCTGGCGCCCTTCGTCGGTGTGTTCGGCGTCGGCCTGGCGGGAGCCGCGCTCGCGGCCTGGGTGGCCGGCCTGTGGGCGCGGCCCGGCTCACGGGCGGCCGCCGGGTCGCTGGCGGCCGTCGCCTTGTTCATGGCGCCCGGCCTCTGGCCAGCGGCCGACTTCACCGAGCCCGGCGCCACGCTCTCGGTGCGGCTGCTGCAGACCAACGTGGCGCAGGACGAGAAGTTCGCCGCCGACCGCCTGCCGCAGACGCTGGCCTGGGTGGCCGCCGGCCTGAAGGCCTCCACCAGCGACCTCGTGGTGATCCCCGAGACCGCCGTGCCGCTGCTGCCCGACCAGCTGAAGGAGGTGGCGCCGGGCTACTGGGAGGCCCTGGAGGCGCGCTTCGCGGGCACGGCGCAGTCAGCGCTGGTCGGCGTGCCGCTGGGCGACTTCGACCGCGGCTACACGAACTCGGTGGTCGGCCTCGGGCCCGGCGCGCCTTATCGCTACGACAAGTTCCACCTCGTGCCCTTCGGCGAGTTCATCCCCACGGGTTTCCGCTGGTTCACCGACATGATGCAGATCCCGCTGGGCGACTTCTCGCGCGGCCTGCGCGTGCCACCGTCCTTCGTGGTGAAGGGCGAGCGCGTGGCGCCCAACATCTGCTACGAAGACCTCTTCGGCGAAGAGCTGGCGGCGCGTTTCGCCGACCCCGCGACGGCGCCCACGCTGATGGCCAACGTCAGCAACATCGGCTGGTTCGGCGACACCATCGCGATCGACCAGCACCTGCACATCTCGCGCTTCCGCACCCTGGAGTTCCAGAGGCCGATGATCCGCTCCACCAACACCGGCGCCACCGCGGTGATCGACCACCGCGGCGTGGTCACCGCCCGTCTGCCGCCCTTCACGCACGGGGTGCTGGAGGCCCCGGTTCAGGGTCGCCGCGGCATGACGCCCTATGCGCGCTGGGCCGCCTGGGGCGGGCTGTGGCCGATGTGGGCCCTGGCGCTGACCGTGGTGGCGGTGTTGCGGTGGACCCGGGGCAGCCGGGGCTGATCGCCGCGCCGCGCTATCGGCCGCGGCCGGCGCGCACCAGGCGCCCCGGCCGCGCCCCCGTGATCTCGCCGCCCTGCTGCACGCACTGCCCGGCGACCCAGGTGCGCAGGTAGCCCTCGCCCTTCTGCAGGAAGCGGCGCCCGCCGGCCGGCAGGTCGCGCACGATCTGCGGGCGGCCGACCGACAGCCGCTGCGGGTCGATCAGGTTGAGGTCGGCGCGCTGGCCCACCGCGACGTGCCCGCGGTCGGACAGGCCCAGGTAGTCGGCATTGCGGCCGCTCAGCAGGTGCACGGCGCGCTCCAGCGGCAGGCGGCCGGTGGCGCGGTCGCGTGCCCAGTGCGTCAGCAGGAAGGTGGTGGCGCTGGCGTCGCACACCGTGCCCACGTGGGCGCCGGCGTCCGACAGGCCGAACAAGGCGCGCGGATGCTCCAGCATCTCGCGCACCGTGCCCAGGTGGCCGTCGTTGTAATTGAAGATCGGGAAGTAGATCAGGCCGCTGCCGTCGCCTTCGGCGAGGTGGTCGTAGATCGCCTCCAGCGCGGTGCAGCCGCGCTGCCGTGCGCGCACGTAGAAGCTCTGCCGCACGTCGGGCTCGTAGTCGGGCGTCTGCCCGGGGCCGGCGGCCATCGGGAACATGCGGGCCGCCACCTGCTCGATCTGCGCCAGCAGGATGTCCACCAGCGGCGGGATCGGCGTGCCGTCGCCGGCCAGGCGCTCGCTCTTCTCGCCCAGCATGCGGGCCTTGCGCGCGGGGTCGCGCATCGCCGCGGCACGTTCGGCCAGCGGCAGTGAGGCGATCTCCTTGAAGGCCGGGAAGCCCATGAAGGGGTGGAAGCTGGCGTCCAGGCCGTTGATGACGCCGATGGCGCGCGACGCGGTCTGCAGGTACAGCGGCAGGCCGCCAGCCACGGCGCGGTCGACACGCTCGCGCATGGCCTTCCACTGTTCGCCGCCGGGATGGCGCTGCAGCCAGGTCATCGACAGCGGCCGGCCCGAGGCGCGTGCCAGCGTCTCCACCAGATCGAACTCGGCATCGAATCGCTCGGCCCCGCGCAGCAGGTCGAAGTCGCTCACCATCTGCAGCACGCCGTGCCCCAGGCCCTGGAAGGCGCCGGCGATGCCCGCGAGTTCGGCCGCGCTCGCCTCGGAGGCCGGCGTCTCGTGGCCGGCTGCCGTGCGGTGGTTGTCGGTGCGGCCGGTGGAAAAGCCCATCGCCCCGGCCATTAGGGCCTCGCGAACGATGTCGCGCATGGCGGCGATGTCCTCGGGCGTGGCGGCCTGCTGCGCCACCGCTCGCTCACCCATCACCGCCATGCGCACCGGGTCGTGCGGCACCTGCACCGCGAAGTCCAGGCTGTGCGGCTGCGCGTCGAGCGCGGCCATGTAGTCGGGGAAGCTCTGCCAGTCGAAGCGCACGCCCTCGGCCAGGGCCACGCCGGGGATGTCTTCCACGCCTTCCATCAAGGCGATCAGTGCCTGCTGGCCGCCCGGCCGCAAGGGGGCGAAACCCACGCCGCAGTTGCCCATCACCACCGTCGTCACGCCGTGGTGGATGCTGGGGCTGAAGGTGGCGTCCCAGCTGGCCTGGCCGTCGTAGTGGGTGT
>LNFM01012131.1_pt1 | contig 11421 bp, 13 predicted proteins | sample 596031 | NCBI WGS metagenome assembly LNFM01 (sample SAMN04254537, study PRJNA301005) | activated carbon metagenome | isolation source: dual media filters at the Ann Arbor, Michigan drinking water treatment plant | place: USA: Ann Arbor | reverse complement strand
AGCTGCTTAATTAACAGGAGGAAATAATGGCGATAGAAACCGATGAAACGGCACTAACGAACGCAATGAGCATGGGCATGCTTGAGTCTGACGACAAAAGCGGGCTGACAGATAATGGGCCACCGCACGCAATGTTTTTCATCTATATGCGCCTGAACAGCGACGGAACATTTGCTGCTTATCAATATTATTTCGAGGGTACAGACATTCCGATTGACCCATCGGTTGATCCCAATGTGCCCCATTCGTTGGGCTTTTATGCGCGGGACATGGCGAAATATGCACGCCCCTCCTCTCCGGACGACGGTCGCTATAAATATTATGGCCGGGAACTCGAGGGTTTTCAATTTCCGCAGCGCATATCGTATTGCGTGATGTTCATGGACGACCTTCACTGGAAGTTCCTTGAAGATAATCAGGGACTGCCGGTGATTACGTTTAACGACAAGAAGCTCGGCAAGCCTTACCATAAACATAAACACGCGTTTAAGCGCGGGCCGCTGTTGAATCTCGAAATGCCAATTGCAGGCACGAACAACACGGACGTCAGACAAGCTGCGGTTATGATCAACCGGATGCGGAACAAGAATGATAAAGTTTTGGGATCGGGAGAGAAAGAAGATTACAATTTCGATTTGTGGATGCGGGTCCGCTATCCCAACAGTACCAACGGACTTACGCTCATTATTGACCCCGGCGGCACCAACCTTGGTCCACCCGTTCCCCCTCCCGCAGTACCCTAAACTTTGCGGGGCGGGTCGAAACCGGTTGGACGCTATCGATTAATGGCAAAATCGGTTGTAATCGGTCTGATCGTTGTGGGTGAAATCTTTTGACATTAATTGGGCCTGCTTCCGCAATTATTGCCCTCGCCCGCGCTGGCGCCAACACGCGGGCATGGGACAGTTTTGTTTCGGGCGGACTGACCGAACTAACCGATGACCCCAAAGTCCTAACCCTGAAGGGCCGTCTGTTAAAGGACCAGGCCCGCAAAACATCCGGCGAAAGCGCAGCACGCCTCTATCTCCAATCGGCGAAGGCCTATGCCGATGCGGCGGCCCTTGAGCCGGACAGCTACCCGCTGATCAATGCCGCGACCATGTCGCTTTTTGCGGGTCAGCCCCATCATATGACGTCGTTGGCTCAACGGGTCCTGACGATGCTTGATACCGGCACCGGCGCGGGCGAAACACCTTACTGGCACGAGGCAACGCGGGCCGAGGCATTGTTGCTGCTAGGGCGGCAAGCCGAGGCAAAGGCTGCGCTTGATGCGGCGATATTGGCGGCACCGATGGCTTGGGAGGACCGGGCGGCAACGCTTCGCCAGTTCCGGCAGGTTTTGGAATTCAGAAATGAACGCAGCATGTGGCTTTCGGACTACGCGCCGCCGACCTCGGTCTATTTTAAAGGGATGATTGGCATTTCCCCCGAAGACAGCCGCGCGGCAGACGCTGCTTGTGATGCGATAGATGAAATGCACGCAGGTTTCGGCTATGGCGCTCTTGCAGCCGGGGCAGACATATTGGTTGCCGAAGCGCTGATCGGTCGTGACGCGGAACTCCACCTCGTCCTACCCATGCCGGTGACAGCGTTTCGCCAGCGCTCGGTTGAGCCTTATGGTGCGCCGTGGGTAAAGCGGTTCGACGCGCTGTTGGGTGAGGCCGCGTCGGTTGGAATCATATCACCCAGTGAAACCCTGACCGAGGCAGCTATCGATCTGGCGGCGCAAGTTGCGAAAGGTACAGCGATTGAAAACGCACGGCGGCTCGAAGGAAGTGCGGCCGGGATCGAACTGAACGATATACGATCACATTTATTCGACGCGGCGAGCGACGTTTTCGTCCCTCTCAAACGATCCGCGCATATTTCATCCGCCGATAGCGAAAGCGGCAGGATTTCGGCGACGCTGGTTTGCGACCAAAATGTCGGTGATCTCGGAACCTGGACACCGGTTGCCGATGGTTTTTATGCACGCGAACTTGGTTCGTTGGCTGACACTCAACAGATGCTGCTCGCAATACAGGCCAGCACAGGCAACGCACGAGCAGCGCTAAAAATTGTTGCCCATCCGGGTAAAAATGATGGCGGGTTCGGCACAATTGCGCCTGTGTTGCGCATGGCACAATGCGCAGTGCCCGGGGCGATCATCTCGGATGCTGCGTCGGCGCGGGCCATGTTATCGTTTGCCCGCGATCTTTTGATAGAGCCACTGGGCGAACTGTCCGACGCAGCCGGGCCTATCGAGATTTACGCGATCTCATCCAAAGCGTAGCTTGCATGTGCCCGTCTGCTGCCTTAGCCTCGAAACTTCGGCTTGAGCAAACCGGGTAACAAGGTTCAAGCCTTCGGGGTCGTAATTATGCAGGATAGCTATCTGGGAGACACAGACGCCGAAGAGTCGCGCGAAGTTACCCCCGGACCTGAATTCATCTCGCCCGATAAAATCAACATCACACATTTCGCGCCGTCAGCGATGCTGGCTCCTTTCGTCACGCAGATTTACTATTTTCGTTGCGAGGAGCCTGAAACCAAAGACCGGCAATCTGCGGCTCTTGGCCATTTGATGTTCTTCCTGAGCGGTTCGGGCGTTGTGCAGTTCGACAAAGGCGAGGTCACAAAGGTATCGGGTGCTATGCAATATGGCCCCGGACTCGCAGCCGCAGAGTTCGTGCTGAGCGGCCCTGCGCATATTCTCGGCTTTGTACTATCGCCGCTTGGCTTTGTCGCGCTGACTGGCAAGCCCGCCAACCTGTTCGCGGACCGGGCGGTTCCCGCAGCAGAACTTTATGGCACTGACATCGACCGTATGACGGAAGCGTTCAGCGCTGGCCATGCCGACAGTTCGCTTCGCATCGCGGACATGATAGCACAGGCTACCAGTTTCCTGCTGCGCCAAGTCCGGTCTGTGCCGCCTGCTCATGTTATCATGATTCGTAAAGTTATCGACTGGTTATCGAGTGATCTCGACCCCGATGTCGAATTGTTATATCCTGAGCTCGATATGTCGCGGAGCACGGCCGCGCGTCTCATAACCCGCTATTTCGGTTGCCCTGCCAAGCCGTTGATGCGCAAATACCGTGCGTTACGCGCAGCAACCGTCATGGTTGACCCCAATTGCACTCCGGAACTGCGCGCAAATGTCGAATCGCTTTTTTACGACCAGCCGCACATGATCCGCGAGATTCGGCAATTCGTCGGCCGAACGCCGGGAGCGCTTGACGGTGACGACAGCCGGATATTGCGGATGTGGTTGTCGAAGGACAATTACCGCGATGTCGAAACCTTTCCGGGTTGATTTTTCCGCGCAAAGCGCCCATTTCGGAAATCAGAATAAATTTGTCTGATTAGGATTCTCCGATGCGCCTGTCCAATATGGCAGACTATGCAGTAGTGGTGATGAGCGCGGCTTCGCGGCATTGCGGCTCGGCGCGCGTTTCGGCGACCGATCTGGCGACGGAAACAGGATTGGCTTTGCCGACCACGCAGAAACTGGTGAGCATATTGACCAAGGCGGGACTACTGCGGTCAGCGCGTGGAACCGGTGGCGGCATAACGCTCGCCCGTCCAGCGGCGGCGATCACTATGGCCGACATTATTGAGGCCGTCGAAGGCCCGATTGCCATGACCGCATGTTGCGACAGCGGTAAGCATGATTGCGCGATGGAAGGCAGTTGCCATGTCCAGCCGCACTGGGCTGTCGTTAATGGCGCGGTGCGCGGGGCATTGGCTGAAATCAATTTGGCGGGGCTGGTGCGATGACTGACGAAATCGAAGTCAAGGATAAGGCCGCATGGGATGCAGCCGAAAAGGTCGCCGATTACGAGCATGGCTGGTCGTCGGACATCGAAACTGATTTCGCACCCAAGGGGCTGACCGAGGATACCGTCCGCTTCATTTCGGCAAAGAAGAACGAGCCCGAATGGATGCTCGAATGGCGGTTGAAGGCGTTTCGCCATTGGCTGACGATGGAGACGCCCGATTGGGCCAAGCTCAACATTCCGCCGATCGATTATCAGGACGCTTATTATTACGCCGAACCTAAGGCGAAGCCGAAGCTTGGTAGCCTCGACGAAGTCGATCCCGAAATCCTGCGCATCTACGAAAAACTCGGCATTCCGATTGCCGAGCAGGAAGTGCTTGCCGGGGTCGAAGGCGCGCGCAAGGTTGCGGTTGATGCGGTATTTGACAGCGTCAGCGTCGCCACCACCTTCCGCGCAGAACTCGAACGCGCAGGGGTAATCTTCCGCAGCATATCGGAAGCGATTAAGGAATATCCCGACTTGGTGCGCAAATGGCTCGGCAAGATCGTACCGATGCACGACAATTATTTTGCCACGCTCAACTGCGCGGTCTTTTCCGACGGGACGTTCGTCTACATCCCCGAAGGCGTGCGCTGCCCGATGGAGTTGTCGACCTATTTCCGCATCAACGCAGAGAACACCGGCCAGTTCGAACGCACATTGATCGTCGCCGACAAGGGCAGCTATGTCTCCTACCTAGAAGGCTGCACCGCGCCGATGCGCGACGAGAACCAGCTTCACGCCGCAGTGGTCGAACTCGTTGCATTGGACGATGCCGAAATCAAATATTCGACCGTGCAAAACTGGTATCCCGGCGATGCCGAGGGCAAGGGCGGCATCTATAATTTCGTCACCAAGCGCGCTTTGTGTCAGGGGCGGAACAGCAAGGTCAGCTGGACTCAGGTCGAAACCGGCAGCGCGGTGACGTGGAAATATCCGAGCTGCGTCCTCAACGGCGAGAACAGCGTCGGCGAATTTTATTCGGTCGCGGTGACCAATAATTACCAGCAAGCCGATACCGGCACCAAGATGATCCACAATGGCAAGGGCAGCCGCTCGACCATCGTGTCGAAGGGTATCAGCGCCGGACACAGCAACAACACCTATCGCGGCCTGGTCCGCGTCGCGCCCAATGCAGAGGGCGTGCGCAACTTCACCCAGTGCGATTCGCTGCTGCTCGGGTCATTGAGCGGCGCGCACACCGTCCCCTATATCGAAGTCCGCAACCCCAGCGCGCAGATCGAGCATGAGGCGACGACGAGCAAGATTTCCGACGACCAGATGTTCTACGCCATGCAACGCGGGCTGAATGCCGAGGAAGCCGTGGCGCTGATCGTCAATGGCTTTGCCAAGGAAGTGCTGCAGCAACTGCCGATGGAATTTGCGGTTGAGGCACAGAAATTGCTGGGGATTTCGCTTGAGGGGAGTGTGGGGTGATTTCTGTTTTCGCTTTGCTGCTACTCGTCGGCGATGCGCCGACACCAGACCGCTCACCTGCTCGGATTGCGACGGAAAAATGCGTGTGGGATCAGGTCCAAGAGAAATTAGGAAAAGGTGCGCCGACAGGCAACATCGACGCAGAACTAGCTATCGGACGTTATGCTGCAGACGCCTGCGCCAAACAGATACGGACATGGGCTGAAGGTTCACCAGCAGCGCTTCAATCAGGTGAGCCCGTTGAACAGGTCGAGGAGCGGATGCTGATCCATTACAGTGCACGAGGCGCACTTTTTGCTGGTGCCCGCGCGAAACCCTTTCATCTGGAAAGCAACAATGCTTCAAATCAATAACCTCCACGCCAATGTTGGCGACAAGCCGATCCTCAAGGGCCTCACGCTCTCGCTAAACGCGGGCGAAATTCATGCGATCATGGGGCCGAATGGTGCTGGCAAATCGACGCTGGGTTATGTGCTGTCGGGGCGGCCCGGTTATGAGGTGACGGGGGGTTCGGTGACCTTCAACGGTCAGGATTTGCTTGGCCTAGAACCGCATGAGCGCGCCGCCGCTGGCCTGTTCCTTGGTTTCCAATATCCGGTCGAAATCCCCGGCGTGTCGAACGTCCAGTTCCTGCGCGAGGCGCTCAACGCGCAGCGCAAACATCGCGGTGAGGCGCCGCTTTCAGGCGCCGAATTCCTGAAGGTCGCGCGCGAACAAGCGGGTGCGCTCGGCATGGATATGGAGATGCTCAAGCGCCCGGTGAATGTCGGCTTTTCAGGCGGCGAGAAGAAGCGCAACGAGATGGTGCAGATGGGCATCATCGATCCCGCTTTGGCGATCCTCGACGAAACCGACTCCGGCCTCGACATCGACGCGCTGCGTGTGGTGGGCGACGGCATCAACCGGATCATGCGGCGTCCCGACAAGGCGGTGCTGCTGATCACGCATTATCAGCGGCTGCTCGATTATGTGAAGCCGGACTTTGTCCATGTGCTCGACGGCGGACGCATCACGCGGACAGGTGGCGCTGATCTGGCGCTGGAGTTGGAGCGTGATGGGTACAAGGAATTGGCCGCATGAGCGATATGCGCGACCTGAGCCTTGCCGAGCTCCACCGCAACTATCTGGCCGACAGCACGACCGGCATGCCCATCGGCGGGTTCATCGCCTGGGCGGCGCTTGCGCTCGTCAGCTGGCAGATGGGGGATGCAATGCCTGCATGGGTCGCCTTTACGGCCGCGGCTGCACCCTTTCCGCTTTCGATCCTTATCGACAAAATCCGCGGCGCACCCGGGCTGACCACGCAATCAAACAAGAACCCGCTGACGCAATTGTTCATGCAGTTCATTTTCGTCATCATGCTTCTAATTCCTTTGGTTATTTTTGCGGCGCAGGCGGCGAAGTCACTCGATCTGCTCATCCTAGGCCTGGCCATTTTTGCAGGAATGATCTGGGTGCCGCATGGCTGGGCCGCAAATGATCGGGCTGGATTGATCCATTTCATTCTGCGCGCGGTGCTTTGCTACGCCGCCTATCTGTTCGCGCCCGAGCCGCTCAAAGGTGCAGCCATCGCTGGCGCAGCGGCGCTGACCTATGTGTATGCGATCTGGGCCATGAAGAAGCCGGGCGATGCGCGATGAACAACATATCGGCCATACCTACCCGCCGCGATGAGGCTTGGCGCTACAGCGATATCGATGCGCTGGCGCGGGTTTGGCCGTTGCCCGTGCCCGAGAGCGTCATTGTGGCTGCCAGCGGCAGCTTTGCGCGGACGATTGTGCAAGATAGCGGTTTAATCCACCAGCTTGATATTGCCATTGGCAAAGGCGCGACGGCTGCAATCCATGTGCTCAATATCGGCGGCGATTATGGCCGGGTTGAGTTGAACGTCACACTGCACGAAAAAGCAGATTTCAAACTGGGCGCTGTGCAGATTGGCGGCGGTTCACAGACTTTGGAAATTGTGACAACCGTCACCCATGCCGAACCCGGCGCAACCTCATCGCAGATCGTGCGTTCGGTATTAGCGGGCACGGCGACCGGCACCTATCTGGGCAAGGTCGCGGTGGCGCGTGATGCGCAACACACCGACAGCGTGCAGTCGGTAAAGGCGATGCTGCTCGACCGCAGCGCGACCGCCAATGCGAAGCCCGAACTCGAAATCTACGCCGACGATGTCAAATGTGCGCATGGCTGCGCGATCGGCGAACTCGACCCGATGGGGCTGTTTTACTTGCAAGCACGCGGCATTGCCCCTGCGGATGCGAAGAAGCTGATGCTTCAGGCCTTTGTCGCTGGCGTGTTCGAGGGTGCGGCGGATGAGGAAATGCTTACCGAAGCAGCGCTCAAGAAATTGGGAGAATTGGTGTGACCAATCTCGCCACCCCAATCGAACGCGCCGTTGCCCGGTGGGAGAATGAAGGCGGTACCGTTTCTCACGACAGCCGTCAGGACTTTCCCGGTGTCCGCGATTGGCACTATCTCGACACCGCCGCGACCGCGCAGAAGCCGCAGGTCGTGCTCGACGCGATGATGCGGGCGGGCGGGGAGGATTATGCCACAGTCCATCGCGGCGTTTATGCGCGCTCGGCCAATATGACCGTGGCGTTTGAAGCTGCGCGCGACCGTGTTGCGCGCTTTATCGGTGCCGCCAGCCCAAACGAAATCGTATTTGTGCGGGGCGCGACCGAGGGCATTAATCTGGTCGCGCAAAGCTGGGGTCCGGCGAACCTGAAAGCTGGCGACCGGATCATGTTGTCGCAGCTCGAGCATCACAGCAATATCGTGCCGTGGCAAATGCTGGCCGAAAAGGTCGGCGCGGACATCGATGTGTGTCCGTTGACGGCTGATGGCCTGATCGACCTCGATTGGCTTGAGGCGAACCTCACCGAGCAGCACAAAATGGTTGCGCTGGCGCATGTGTCCAATGTGCTTGGTTCCATCCTCGGCGCGAAGCGGGCGGCAAAGGCCGCGCATGCAGTCGGAGCAAAGTTGTTGCTCGACGGCTGTCAGGCCGCGCCCCGGATGCGGCTCAATATGGCTGAACTCGGCTGCGACTTTTACGTGCTGTCGGGCCACAAGCTCTACGGCCCGACCGGTGTTGGCGTTCTTTGGGCGAGCGCCGAAACGCTCGACGCGATGCCCCCATGGCAGGGCGGCGGCGCGATGATCGACCGGGTGACGTTTGAAAAAACGACTTATGCTCCCGCACCTTCGCGGTTCGAAGCAGGCACGCCGATGATTATCGAAGTCATCGGCCTCCACGCCGCCATCGATTATGTCGATGCCATCGGCCCCGAGGCAATCTTCGCGCATGAAAGCGCGCTCGCCGCGCAAACCCGCGAGGCATTGCGTTCGGTCAATTCGATCACGTTGTATGGACCCGAAAAATCGGCTGGCATCGTCTCCTTCTCGATGGAGGGGGTGCATCCGCACGACATCGGCACCATATTGGACGAAGAGGGCGTGGCGATCCGTGCGGGGCATCATTGCTGCCAGCCGCTGATGGACCATCTGGGCGTGCCAGCCACCGCGCGGGCGAGTTTCGGGATTTACAATGACGAAAACGATGTCGCAGCGCTGGTGCGCGGGCTGGAACGAGTGAAGAGGATTTTCGGGTGAACGAGCAAATCCGGATTGAAGAAGTCGATAGCGTTGAAAAGCCGCCCAAAGCGCGCGTCGAGACTGCTGCGGAGACGTTTGAGCGAAAGAAGGATTATCTTGAAGGCTTCCTCGCGCAAAAACCTGCCGTGCCCGAGGCCGGCCAACCCGATGGCGAGCTGTATGAAGCCGTTATCGAAGCGCTGAAGGAAATCTTCGACCCTGAAATTCCGGTCAATATTTACGATCTTGGCCTGATTTACAATGTCGAGATCAACAACGGCCACGCACTCGTGTCGATGACGCTGACCACACCGCATTGCCCGGTCGCCGAATCGATGCCCGGCGAAGTCGAGCTTCGCGTCGGGGCCGTTCCGGGGATCGGTGATGCCGAAGTCGTTTTGGTGTGGGAGCCTGCTTGGACCCCCGCCAACATGACCGATGAAGCCCGTCTGGAGCTTGGAATGCTATGACTGAAGTCAAAACAAGAGCGCGCCCCGCCGCCGTTAATCTTACCCCCGCCTCGGAAGCGCGGATTGCCGAGCTGATGGCGAAGGCGCCTGACGACGCAATCGGCGTAAAGCTGTCGACCCCGCGTCGTGGCTGTTCGGGGCTCGCTTATTCGGTCGACTATGTAACCGAGGCCGTCGCGTTCGACGAGAAGATCGAAACCCCCGGCGGCGTGCTCTACATCGACGGCGGGTCAGTGCTCTATCTGGTCGGTTCGGTCATGGACTGGGTCGAGGATGAATTTGCGGCTGGTTTCGTGTTCAACAACCCCAACGCCACCGGTAGCTGCGGTTGCGGCGAGAGCTTTACGGTTTAACAATTGCCGTTTGGACGCTAGGCGTGGCCGATGAACCCTGCCTTTGCACATATCGACACATGGATATTCGACCTCGACCTAACGCTATACCCACCTGACGCCGACATCATGTCGCAGGTGCGTGATCGCATTGCGTTATTCGTCGAAGGCTATTTCAAAGTCGGATCGGATGAGGCGCATGGCATCCGTCAACGCTACTGGAAACAATATGGCACCACGCTCGGCGGTTTGATGGCAGAGCACGGGGTAGACCCGAACGGCTATCTCGATTTTGTGCATGATGTCGATTTGGGCAAGCTGACCCAGTGTGACATTTTGCGAAGGCACATCTCGGCGTTACCGGGACGAAAGCTGATTTTCACCAACGCGGATTTGCCTTACGCGCGCCGCGTTCTGGCCGCACGCGGCCTCGGCGATGTGTTCGAGGATATTTTCGATATTCACCGGATGGAGCATCGGCCCAAACCCGACCCTGTCAGCTACCGCGCATTTTGCGAAGAACTTGATGTCTTTCCGCAACGCGCTCTGTTTGTCGAGGATTCGGCGCATAATCTGGTGCCGGCCAAGGCGCTTGGTATGACAACAATTTGGGTGAAACATGAAGGCGAAGCTGATAGCAGCGGCCACGAAGACCATATCGATCACGAAATTGACGATGTCACCGCTTGGCTGTCGTCGATCCATAATATTGAAAGAGTGACATGACCGACCAACTCTCCGCGATCATAGATACGGCTTGGGATGCGCGCGACGCCATCAGCAGCGCAACAACGGGCGAAGTGCGCGATGCGGTTCAAACCGCGTTGAACGGCCTTGATGACGGCAGCTTTCGCGTGGCCGAGAAGCGTGATGGCGGGTGGCAGGTAAACCAGTGGCTGAAAAAGGCTGTGCTGCTGTCCTTTCGTTTGAATGATAATGTGGTGGTCGATGGCGGTGCATCTGGCGCGCCAGCCTATGACAAGGTGCCATCGAAGTTTGCCGGTTGGGGTGAAAACCGCTTCCGCGAAGCAGGTTTTCGCGTCGTGCCAGGGGCGGTCGCGCGCCACGGCAGCCACATCGCCAAAAACGTCGTGCTGATGCCAAGCTTCGTCAATATCGGCGCGCGTGTCGATGAAGGCAGCATGGTAGATACCTGGGCGACGGTTGGAAGTTGCGCGCAAATCGGCAAAAATGTGCATCTTTCGGGCGGCGTCGGCATCGGCGGCGTACTTGAACCCTTGCAGGCAGGCCCCGTCATCATCGAGGACAATTGCTTTATCGGCGCGCGATCCGAAGTCGTCGAGGGCGTGATCGTCGAGGAGGGCGCGGTGCTGTCGATGGGCGTATTCATCAGCTCGACCAGCAAGATCATCGACCGCACTACCGGCGAGATTTTTGTTGGCCGCGTACCTGCCTATTCGGTCGTCGTGCCAGGATCACTCCCCGGCAAGCCGCTGCCCGACGGCAGCCCCGGGCCGAGCCTGTCCTGCGCCGTCATCGTCAAGCGTGTCGATGCGCAGACAAGGGCAAAGACCGCGATCAACGACCTATTGAGAGATTAAGTCGATAAGTTGAGGCGGTTTGACAAAATTCTCTATTGCAAATCGGACCGAATCTCTCCATAGGGGTTGAGCGGACCGGGCCCCTCTGGCGCTCGTTCGATTGGCCATATGGTGATCGAATAGCGTGATGTCGGCCGCATCGGATGTTTCCGGTGCGCTGGCTTGGTGGTTCTCCTCCCTCCCAACCCCGAAACGCTGCCCTTCCGGTCACCGGAGC
>LNFM01012129.1_pt1 | contig 11421 bp, 8 predicted proteins | sample 596031 | NCBI WGS metagenome assembly LNFM01 (sample SAMN04254537, study PRJNA301005) | activated carbon metagenome | isolation source: dual media filters at the Ann Arbor, Michigan drinking water treatment plant | place: USA: Ann Arbor | reverse complement strand
TCCATCAGGAGTTTACAATGTAATTGTATCTCAAGAGTCTAACACTAAAACACTACGTGTTATTAAAAGATAGTTTTTAAACAAGAACTAAATAGTTTAAAACCTCCTCAGGAAACTGAGGAGGTTTTTTTGCATAAATAGAGTATGTTGATTAAAAAATTATTTAACAGAATCTTTATAAACTTCAAGCCATAAAAAAACCACTCTTTTTGAGTGGTTTTTTTATACTATTTAAAATATTAAGCTTTTTTAGTCACGTTTTTCAATTTATAAAACGCAAAAATTAAACCAAAAAGCAACAATACTATTAATTTACCATTGATTGGAGCAGGAGCAGGATCTCCACCTTCTAGACCTCCACCGCCACCAGTTCCATCATCTTCATCGCCAGGCTGTGCAAACACAACAAAGTCTGAAAGCAGAAAAAATGAAAACAAACAAAATTTATAAAATCTATTCATAACTATACATTAAATCAAGATGCAAATATAAAATCATTTTTTTTAATAATGTTACATTTTTGTTATTTATCGATTAAAAGTAGAAATAATTTTACGAAATCGACGTAGTTTATACAAATTCTAATCAAATTCTGACGTAAAAAATAATTTTACGCTTGGATATTTGCTCTGAGTCATCTGAATTGTGAAATCTGAATCTGCCAAAAACACCAATTGCCCATATTTATCGTGTGCTAAAAACTTTTGTTTAACTCTTTTGAATTCTTTAAACTCTTCATTTTTAGCATCATCAGGTTTTACCCAACAAGCTTTGTGTACAGGAAAATTTTCATAAGTACATTTTGCACCATATTCATGTTCTAAACGATATTGAATAACTTCATATTGAAGTGCTCCAACCGTTCCAATAACTTTTCTGTTATTCATTTCAAGTGTGAACAACTGAGCAACACCTTCGTCCATTAATTGGTCAACACCTTTTTCTAATTGTTTTGCTTTTAATGGATCAGCATTGTTGATGTATCTAAAATGTTCTGGTGAGAAACTTGGAATTCCTTTAAAACTCATCATTTCGCCTTCGGTAAGAGTGTCACCAATTTTAAAATTACCAGTATCGTGTAATCCAACAATATCTCCTGGATATGATATGTCAACAATTTCTTTTTTCTCAGCAAAAAAGGCATTTGGACTTGAGAATTTTAAGTTTTTATTCAAACGAACGTGCATGTAAGGTTTGTTGCGTTCAAAAGTTCCTGAAACAATTTTTATAAATGCCAAACGATCTCTATGCTTTGGATCCATGTTAGCATGAATTTTAAATACAAATCCAGATAATTTTTCTTCTTCTGGGTTTACAATTCTTGTGTCCGATTCTTTTGGCTTTGGAGTAGGAGCAATCTCAACAAAACAATCTAATAATTCTCTAACTCCAAAATTATTTAATGCAGAACCAAAAAACACAGGCTGTAGGTTTCCATCCAAATACTCTTGTCTATCAAATTTTGGATAAACTTCATCTATTAGTTCTAACTCTTCACGAAGTTTTTGAGCAGGTTTTTCTTTAATTAATTTTTCTAATTCAGGACTATTAATGTCAGAAATTGCAATAGTGTCTTCAATGTTTTTTCTGCTGTCGCCACTGAAAAGATTTATATTTTGTTCCCAGATATTATAAATTCCTTGAAAGTCATATCCCATTCCGATTGGAAAGCTTAATGGAGTTACTTGAAGACCAAGCTTTTTTTCAACTTCATCCATTAAGTCAAAAGCATCTTTACCTTCACGGTCTAATTTATTTATAAATACAATTATTGGAATTTTTCGCATTCTACAAACAGCAACTAGTTTTTCTGTTTGCTCTTCAACACCTTTTGCGACATCGACAACAACAATAACACTGTCAACAGCAGTTAATGTTCTAAAAGTATCTTCTGCAAAATCCTTGTGACCAGGAGTATCAAGAATGTTGATTTTTTTGTCTTTATAATTAAATGCCAAAACCGAAGTTGCCACCGAGATTCCTCTTTGACGCTCGATTTCCATGAAGTCACTGGTTGCTCCTTTTTTGATTTTATTGTTTTTTACTGCACCAGCCTCTTGAATAGCACCACCAAAAAGTAATAATTTCTCTGTTAGTGTTGTTTTTCCGGCATCAGGATGAGATATAATTCCGAATGTTCTGCGACGTTGTATTTCTTTTAAAAAGCTCATAATTGTTATAATGGACTGCAAAAATACTATTTATTAAATAAATAACTAATGGAAGTTGTGATTTGAAAAAATCTTCCTTTTTATTGTGTTAATAAAATTTTGTTAATAGTAAGTGCTATACTTGTTTAATACAGTCGATTTGTTACTTTTGTTGATTGTAATGTATGTGCTGCTATTGCACGAAAAATAGAAATTAATAAAACCACTTATTTAATTAAAATACAGAATATGAAGTTAAAACAATTGTTTTTAGGATTAATAATGTGTCTTGCTTTTACATCAAATGCACAAAATAAATCCAAAGAAGTTTTATTCACTATCAATGATAAGCCTTATTATACTGATGAATTTATAAGGGTTTATAATAAAAATCTTGATTTAGTTAAGGATGAATCTCAAAAAGATTTGAATCAATATTTAGAACTTTACATTGGTTATAAGCTTAAAGTTAACAAAGCAAATAAATTAGGACTTCAAGATGGACAACAGTATTTGTCAGAGTTAAAAACCTATAGAACTCAATTGTCTAAAAATTATACAACCGATTCAAAAGTTACTAAAGAATTGGTGGATGAAGGATATAAAAGACTTCAAAAAGAAGTTAATGCATCTCATATTTTAATTTTAGTTGATGAAAATGCATCTCCTGCAGATACTTTAGCTGCTTATAATAAGACAAAGGCCATTAGAGAGAGAATTATGAAAGGTGAAGATTTTGGAACGGTAGCTGCTGAAGTTTCTCAAGATCCATCGGCTAAAGAAAATAAAGGTAATCTAGGTTATTTTACAAGTTTCAGAATGGTTTACGCTTTTGAAAATGGTGCTTACAATACTCCTGTTGGAACCATATCTAATCCAGTGAGAACTCGATTTGGATATCATTTGATAAAAGTAAATGACATCAGAGCAAATAGAGGAGAAGTAGCAGTTGCTCACATTATGATTTTGAAACAAAAAGATAATGAAGAAGTTACAACAGCAAAAACTACTATCGAGGATATTTATAAAAAACTACAACAAGGCGAAAAATTTGAAGAATTAGCTAAGCAATTTTCTGAGGATAAATCTTCAGCTTCAAAAGGTGGTGTTTTAAATCGTTTTGGTTCAGGACAATTGAGTTCTGAAGAATTTGAAAATAAAGCTTTTTCATTAACAAAAGAGAATCCGGTTTCTGAGCCTTTTGAGACTCAATTTGGTTGGCATATTGTAAAATTAATCGAAAAATTCCCAATAAAATCATACGAGGATTCTAGAATCGAATTAGAAAACAAAATCGGTAAAGACGATCGTTCTAGATTAATTACAAATTCTTTAACTGAAAAATTAAGAAAAAAATATCCAGTAAAAAGAGATGCTAAATTGTATAGTTCTATTGTAAAATTAGTAACTAACGATTTTTATGAAGCAAAATGGAGCTTGCCTGCTGACGCAAAAAAATATTCTGCAACTCTTTTCAATGTTGGAACTAGAAATCTAACAGGAACAACATTTTTAGATTACATATATTCTCAACAAAAATCTGGAATAGCTATTAAACCTATAGAAAAATTGGTTGAGAAATTATTTGAAAATTTTGCTGATGAGCACCGTAACCAATATAATAATGAGAATTTAGAAAATGAGTTTCCTGAATTTGCATCAGTTATGGAAGAATATCGTGATGGATTATTATTATTTGATTTAATGGATAAAGAAATTTGGCAACGTTCTAAAACAGATTCTGTTGGATTGAAAGCATTCTACGAAACTCAAAAAAATAAATACCAATGGAAAACTCGCGTGACTAGTGAAATTTATTCTTCAAGAGATAAAGAAACTATGAACAAAGTTTTAGCAATGCTTAAAAAAGGCAAAACACCAAAGGATGTAAAAGATAAATTTAACACAGAGCAAGTTTTAAATGTAATGCTTTACGAAGGAACATACGAAGAAGGCGATAGCGCTTTACCTCAAGGAACTAAAATGGAGTTGGGACTTTCAGAAATAACAAATAAAGGTGAGTACTATTTTATCACTAAAGTAAATAAAGTTCTTCCTACTGGTCCAAAATCATTAGAAGAATGTAAGGGTAAATTAGTAAACGACTATCAACAATATTTAGAACAAAATTGGGTTGATGAACTTAAAAAAGAATTTACTGTTAAGGTAAATCAAGACGTGTTTGAAACAATAAAAAAACAAATTAAAAAATAATAAACGAAGTAATGATGAATGTATTGAATAACAAAATTGTACAAGGTATTTTCCTTTTTTTAATTGGTTTTTCTGTAAACGCGCAAGAGATAATTAAAGACAAAGAACCAGAAAAGAAAGCAACGACGCCACAGCAAAAGCGTCAACGTGTTGATGGAATTGTTGCAACTGTTGGAGATTACACGGTTTTAGATTCTGATATTGACAAAGCTTTTCTTGAAATTGAAGGTTCTGGTGGTTCTGTAAAAGACATTACTAGATGTCAAATGTTGGGTAAACTTCTTGAAGATAAATTGTATGCGCATCAAGCCATTCAAGATTCTATTGTTGTAAAAGACGAAGAAGTAAAAGAAAAAATGAATCAACAAATAGACTATATGGTTGAACAACTTAAGTCTATGGAAAATGTGGTAAAGTATTTCAAAAAGAATAACGAAGACGAGTTCAAAACAGAACTTTTTGAAATCTTGAAACAACAAAAATTAGCTGCTGAAATGCAGAAGAAAATTATTGATCCAATTCAAATTACACCAGAAGAAACAAGAAATTTTTTCAAGAAAATTCCAGAATCAGAACGTCCAATGTTGGGTGCCGAGCTTGAAATTGCACAAATCGTTATTGCACCAAAAGTTTCGCAAGCCGAGAAACAAGTGGTTATTGATCGATTGAAAGAAATCAAGAAACAAGTACAAGAAGGCTCAAGTTTTACAACCAAAGCCGTTTTGTATACAGAAGATCCTGGTTCGAGATCTAGTGGAGGTTTTTATAAAATCAACAAGAAAACACCTTTTGTAAAAGAGTTTAAAGATGTTGCGTTCTCAATGCAAGAAGGAGAAATATCAGAACCTTTTGAAACGGAGTTTGGTTTTCATATCATATATTTAGAAAAAATAAAAGGTCAAGATTTAGAATTACGACATATTTTGATGATGCCAAAAGTATCTTATGATGCTCTAAAAGAGGCAAAAGATAAAATCGAATTGCTAAGAACAAGAATATTAGCTAAAGAAATCACTTTTGCTGAAGCTGCAAGAACAATGTCTGATGAGAAAGAAACACGTGCTAATGGCGGTACTTTGATCAATCCAAAAACTCAAGATACGCATTTTGAATTGACGAACATGGATCCAGTTATTTATGGTCAAGTTTCTAATTTGAAAAGTGGTGAAATTTCTTCAGTTATTTTAGATGAAGATGCGAAAGCTGGAAAGCGTTATAAAATTATAATGGTTACCAATAAAATTGAAGAGCATACTGCCGATTTTAGTAAAGATTTTATAAAAATTAAAGAGTTAGCTCTTAAAGAAAAACAAATCAATGCCATTGCAAAATGGACAGATGAAAAGGTAAAAGAAACTTATATCAAGATTAATGGTGAGTACAAAGATTGTACTTTTACAAATAATTGGTTGAAAAAATAATAGTATACTTTGGATTTGAATGCATGGAAGCATCTAAAATCTAATATCTAAAATCTAATATTAAATATGTCAGACGTAGCAGCGATACAGAATTTAGTTCAGAAAAGGCTCGAACTTAAAAAAGAAATTTCCAAAATAATTGTGGGTCAAGACGATGTTGTTGACCAGATATTATTGAGTATTTTTTCAGGTGGACATGCTTTGCTTGTCGGAGTTCCTGGTTTGGCAAAAACCTTAATGGTTAATACTATTTCTCAAGCTTTAGGGTTGAACTTTAAAAGAATTCAGTTTACACCAGATTTGATGCCTTCGGATATTTTAGGAAGTGAAATTTTAGATGAAAACCGTCAGTTTAAATTTATAAAAGGACCAGTTTTTTCTAATATTATTTTGGCAGATGAGATTAACAGAACGCCACCAAAAACACAAGCAGCTTTATTGGAAGCGATGCAAGAACGTTCGGTAACTATTGCAGGTCATAACTATAAATTAGATTTACCTTATTTTGTTTTAGCAACCCAAAACCCAATTGAGCAAGAAGGAACCTATCCTTTACCAGAAGCGCAATTAGACCGTTTTATGTTTGCTATTAAGTTAGATTACCCAACATTTGCAGAAGAAGTTGAGGTTGTAAAAAGTACCACTTCTGATGCAAAACCAACGATAAATCCATTATTTTCTGCTCAAGAAATTATCGATTTCCAACATTTAATTCGTCGTATTCCTGTTGCAGATAATGTTATAGAATATGCTGTGACTTTAGTTGGAAAAACGCGTCCAAATTCTCAATTAGCAACTGATTATGTAAATAATTATTTAGATTGGGGTGCAGGACCAAGAGCTTCGCAAAATTTAATTTTGGCAGCTAAAGCGAATGCTGCTTTCAACGGAAAATTCTCTCCAGATATTGAAGATGTAAAAGCAGTTGCGACTGGAATATTAAGACACAGAATTATCAAAAATTACAAAGCCGATGCTGAAGGAATTACTGAGGAAATGATTATTGATAAGTTGATGTAAATTTTTTATATAATAAATTTCTATAATTCATTAACAAAAATTTTTTATCAAGAAACAAAATTTAGATAGACTTCCTATGGAAAGCTCCGCAAATGTCTCCTGACTTTGCGGAATTTTTTATTATATTTGATAAAAAAACTGATTAGCTAAATAAAAAAAACCAAGTTTTTAAATAAAATCAAATTCATTTGAAAATACAAAAATTATGAAAAAGACATTTTTAGTTTTATTGTTATTTTTACAAGTATTTGGTTTCTCTCAAATAATAAATATACCTGATATAAATTTTAAAAATAAACTATTACAAGCAGATATAAATAATAATATTGCAGGATTTATAAAAATTGATCTTAACAATAATGGAGAAATTGAACAAAGTGAAGCACTTAATGTGACTTACTTGTTTTTAATTACATCAAATATTAGTAGTCTTGATGGTATAGAATATTTTAATAATTTACAATCTTTGGGGTGTCATTATAATTCCATAACTAACTTGAATTTAAGTTCTTTAAACCAATTGATAAATTTAAGATGTGATTTTAACAACATGTCAAGTCTAAATATAAATGGTTTAGCAAATTTGCAAAGTCTTATTTGCAGTAACAATCAAATAGCAAATCTAACTTTTAATGGACTAAATAATTTGAATACAATATTGTGTAATAATAATTTAATAACAACATTGGATTTTAGCAATAATCCATCATTAACAAAATTAAATTGTTCAAATAACAATCTTGCATCTATTAACCTAAAAAACGGTATCAGCCACGATTTTAGTAATGTAAATTTTAACGACTGCTGGAAAACAGGTAATCCAAACTTGGCTACCATTTGTGTTGATGCTAGTGAGTTAGCAAGTGTGCAAAATCATTTAAACAATTGTGGTTCGGCACAAACTATAAACATTACCAGCAATTGTGGTTTGGGCAATGAGGAGTTTGCAGTTAATAAAGTAGTTTTATATCCTAATCCAACTAATAACTTTGTTACATTACATAACGAAGGAGCTTTTTTTACTACTGTTGTTATTTATAATTATCTTGGTCAAGAACTAAAACGATTTTCTGTTATTGATGAAGTCGTAGAAATTGATTTAAGTAATTTTAACAGTGGTATTTACTTTTTTAATTTATTGGGAGAAAAAAACGAAATAGTAAAGATTGTAAAACAGTAAGTAAATCTAAATACAAATACTTCATTAAACCAGTAGACAAACAGTATTTTAGTTTTATTTAGATTTAATTTACGTATCAAAATTAACAATCATCAATTTTTCTTCGTTAAAATGCGATTTTGATAAAAAATGTATAGCCAAATTCTCGTTTTCGCAAATTATTTCTTTCAATAAAGATATTTGACTAAAAATTTTTTAATGGTATAACGTTTTCGTAAATTTGCGTTGCAAATAAATAAACCTATTACATTATGGCTTTTGATATCGAAATGATTAAAAAAGTGTACGGAACAATGGCAGAACGTGTAGACAAAGCACGTGAGTTAGTTGGACGTCCGCTAACACTTTCTGAAAAGATTTTATATTCACATTTATGGGAAGGAACGCCTTCTCAAGCTTTTTCAAGAGGAAAAGATTATGTTGATTTTGCTCCAGATAGAGTAGCTTGCCAAGATGCAACAGCTCAAATGGCATTATTACAATTCATGCACGCAGGAAAGAAAACAGTTGCTGTTCCAACAACAGTTCACTGTGACCACTTAATCCAAGCAAAGGTTGGTGCAACTACCGATTTAGCTGTAGCTAATTCACAATCAAAAGAAGTTTTTGATTTCCTTTCTTCTGTTTCAAACAAATACGGAATTGGTTTCTGGAAACCAGGTTCAGGAATTATCCACCAAATTGTTTTGGAAAATTATGCATTCCCAGGTGGAATGATGATTGGAACCGATTCACATACAGTAAACGCTGGTGGATTAGGTATGTTAGCCATTGGTGTTGGTGGTGCTGATGCGGTTGATGTAATGTCAGGAATGTCTTGGGAATTAAAATTTCCAAAACTTATCGGAGTTAAATTGACAGGAAAATTAAATGGTTGGACAGCTCCAAAAGACGTAATTCTAAAAGTAGCTGATATTCTTACTGTAAAAGGTGGAACTGGCGCTATTGTGGAATACTTTGGTGAAGGTGCAATCAATATGTCTTGTACTGGAAAAGGAACAATCTGTAACATGGGTGCAGAAATTGGAGCAACAACTTCAACTTTCGGTTACGATGATTCAATGAGAAGATATTTAGCTGCAACAGGTCGTCAAGATGTAGTTGATGCTGCCGATAAAGTTGCCGATTATTTAACTGGTGATGCTGAAGTTTATGCTAATCCAAGTCAGTATTTTGATGAATTAATCGAAATCAACTTATCAGAATTAGAGCCACATATTAATGGACCTTTCACTCCAGATAGAGGAACGCCTGTTTCTAAAATGAAAGAAGAAGCAACTAAAAATGGTTGGCCTTTAAAAGTAGAATGGGGTTTAATTGGTTCATGTACCAACTCATCTTACGAAGATATGGCACGTGCTGCTTCAATCGTTGAACAAGCCGTTGCTCACGGAATCTCTCCAAAAGCTGAATTCGGAATCAATCCTGGTTCTGAGCAAATTCGCTACACTATTGAAAGAGATGGAATCATCGCTACTTTCGAAAAAATGGGGACGAAAGTATTTACCAATGCTTGCGGACCATGTATCGGACAATGGGATAGAGAAGGAGCAGACAAAGGTGAAAAAAATACCATCGTTCACTCGTTCAACAGAAATTTCTCTAAACGTGCTGACGGAAATCCAAACACACATGCTTTTGTAACTTCTCCAGAAATGGTGGCTGCTTTAGCAATCTCTGGTGATTTGTCTTTCAACCCAATAACTGATACTTTATTGAATGATAAAGGTGAAGCGGTAAAATTAAATCCTCCAACAGGTGATGAACTTCCAAAAAGAGGTTTTGATGTAGAAGATGCAGGTTTTCAAGCGCCAGCAGAGGATGGAAGTAATGTACAAGTTGCGGTTTCTCCAACATCGGATAGATTACAACTTTTAGCACCATTTGATGCTTGGGATGGTAAAAACATTTCAGGAGCTAAATTGCTTATCAAAGCGTTTGGAAAATGTACTACTGACCATATTTCTATGGCTGGACCATGGTTGCGTTTCCGCGGACATTTAGATAATATTTCAAATAATATGTTGATTGGTGCTGTAAATGCTTATAACCAAGAAGCTAATAAAGTTAAAAATCAATTAACTGGAGAATACGCTGCTGTTCCTGCTGTGGCAAGAGCTTACAAAGCTGCTGGTGTTCCTTCAATTGTGGTTGGTGATCAAAATTATGGCGAAGGTTCTTCAAGAGAGCACGCTGCAATGGAACCACGTTTCCTTGGTGTGAAAGCGGTTTTGGTAAAATCATTTGCTCGTATTCACGAAACCAATTTGAAAAAACAAGGAATGTTAGCATTAACTTTTGCCAACGAAGCAGATTATGATAAAATCAAAGAAGATGATACTATCAATTTCTTAGATTTAACAGAATTTGCACCAGGAAAACCATTAACATTAGAATTCGTTCACGCTGATGGTTCAAAAGATATAATTCTAGCAAATCACACATACAACGAAAGCCAAATTGGTTGGTTTGTAGCTGGATCGGCTTTAAACTTAATTGCTGCCAACGCTTAATTGGTTAGTAATTTATTTTTGCAAAAAGAACTCTCAAGGAAACTTGGGAGTTTTTTTATATATTTGAAAAAAAGTGCTTTATGAATAACGCAATTTGGTTTTTTGATAATATAGATGTTTTCCAAATCTTGTGTCCGCATAGTTATAAAAACTTTGCTGATAATCATGTCTTTAATAATTTTAATAAAGGTGATTTTATCTATTTTGAAGAAGATTCAGCAAATAAAATTTATCTGATTAGTAGTGGCAAAGTAAAGATTGGTTATAATACCGAAAGCGGTGATGAAGTAATTACGTCAATTTTATCTAAAGGTCAAATTTTTGGAGAGAAAGCCATTCTTGGTGAAGATAAACGAGAAGAGTTTGCTCAAGCAATTGAAAATGGTACTTCAATTTGTGTCATTTCTCTTGAAATGATGTATGAAATGTTAAGACAGAATAATGATTTTTCTTTAAAAATCTACAAATTTATAGGATACAGATTTAAAAAATTAGAACGAAGACTTCAATTACTTTTGTTTAAAGATTCCAAAACACGATTACTTGAATTTATAAAAGATTTAGGTGATGAATATGGTTATGATAACATTGTGAGTGGTGATAGAGTTATTCGTCATCCTTATACTCAAAAGGAAATAGCAACTTTAATTGGTACTTCAAGACCAACTTTAAATATATTATTAAACGAACTTCAAAAAGATAATATATTGATTTTTCAAAGAAAAGAGATTATTTTAAAAAAGTAGTTATGTAAGAAGTCTAACATTTTATTGCAATTGGTTTAATTATTTTCGGAATTATAAAGAATTTGGGGTATTGTCCATTTTATGACTTTTCATAGCATTTATAACTAGGGTTTCAAACATATCATCTACCTTTCTGTTATTATACTTGAAAACTGCTTCTGCAACATATTTGGGTAA
>LNFM01016829.1_pt1 | contig 11422 bp, 17 predicted proteins | sample 596031 | NCBI WGS metagenome assembly LNFM01 (sample SAMN04254537, study PRJNA301005) | activated carbon metagenome | isolation source: dual media filters at the Ann Arbor, Michigan drinking water treatment plant | place: USA: Ann Arbor | reverse complement strand
TTGCCGCCGTTGAACTCTTTCTCGAAACCCTTGAGTTCGGTCTCGAAAGCGTCGTCTTCTCGCACCGGCACGATCCGTGACGGGTCAAACCGGTCGGAACGGATGCGCCCTTCGATCAGACCCACGGCCACCATGTCGCGCAGCTCCGGCAGATAGCGCACCGTCACCTGCTCGCTCACGCCGCGCACCGACACGCGCAGCTTCACCGCCTCGGGTTTGTAGGGTGCAATCAGCTTGAAGCGCAACACACCATTGGCAACCACCGCCTGAACACCCGGGGCGATGCGATCGATGTCGCCACGATCGGCAGCCGACTCCGACGTCCTGCGGCCAGGCAGCAGAATGCGGGCTCCACCATCGACCTCGACGGTGACATCCACCTCACCTGAAATGATCTGTCCATTCTTGTCTTTGAGCGTCACCACCACATCGGTGGCGCCCACGCCATCGGCGGGCAGGTTGTCGGCAGCCACCGCAACGGCGATGCTTTCCACCGGAGACGCCAGGCGCTGCAGGAACGATGTGAACGGCCGCGGGCCGATGGTGGCCTGACCCGACGTACCGAACAGGCCTGCCGCCTCCAGTGCATCGGCACTGGTGGTGTGGTCGGCTGATTGCGCCATGGCAACCGTGGCCAGCAAGGTGGCCGCGATGGCCACGGGCGTCTTATTGATCACGTGATTCAACTGCCGGTTCTCTGGTGCGAAAGCTTTCATTGCGCAGCCCTCCCGGTCGGGCTGGCACCGTCCTGCCGGGCGGCCGGCCTGATCTGCTGCTGAGGCAACTCCCCACCGGGCCGGATCTTGTGTTCAGGCCCTTTTTCGGTTTCAGGACCGGTCACACCGCCTTGTGCCCGGCGGGCCTTGATCTGGTCGAGCACCTCTACCGAGCAGGAGCCCTCGATGAAGTCGGCCCGCGCCATCTCGCCGCCCTTCATGTCCACGAACAGGCTGCTGCCGTCCCCGGCGCTGCGGTTGCTCGATGGCAGCATGCGCGAACCCAGCGGCAAGGTCTTGCGGTCGATCTTGATCACATGGGTCTGCGGCTTGACACCACAGACGCTGTACTTGCCTTCGCTGTCGGTGATCACGTAAGAACCGTCCAGCATGAGCAGGCGCACACCCGGGATGCCGAGCTCTCGCGAGCCGCTGGCGTTGTTCTGCACGTGGTTGGCATCGCAGTCGCTGTAGACCTTGCCGACGATGCAACCCTGTGCCGTGAACACACCGCCCTGCACGTTCACCTTGAAGGCCGCGGTGTTGGAACCGGTCCGGCGACCAAGGGCATCGGTGTAGATCGCCGTCGCCCGGTTGGTCCCGTCGCCCTGCTGTGAACCCACACCCAGGCGCACGAAGTAGCTCAGCTCAACGCTCGCGCCAGACGCCATCGGACCGATGTTGAAGCTCAAGGAACGCGTCGCCGCACCCGCCGGGTCGGCCAGTGTGGCAGTGCCCAGACGGGCCGTACCCGGGATGTAACGGAATCCGGCAGGCAACATGTCGGCGACCGTCACCGTCGCCGCTGGCACAGACCCGTTGGCGATCCGGATCGTGTAGCGGATGGAATCGCCCACCTCGGCCACGTTCTTGTCACCCACTTTGCTGATCAACGGGGAAGACTGCGGATCGAGCGGGATGTGGTTGTTGAAGACCTCTCCCGGCCGGTTGACAAAATCAAAGTTGAACCGCAGGAAGTACAGCGTTCCCGGGATGCCGTTGACACCGACCGCAGGAGGTGTGGCCTGAGGCTGCACATTGGTGATCCCCGCTGGCACCGGGAAGGTGCCTTGAGGTGGAGCAACACCACCAAGTACCGCGGTGGTCGACACATAGCCCGACGGAGGCGTCACGACGATGGTGTAGTCACCGGGTGGAGGACTGCCGACGAACAGGAACTGGTAGCCGCCCGAGACCGGGTCAGTGACGACGGTGTCACTTCCCCCCAGCAGGTGGATGGCCGGATTGAAACTGGCATCGGATGAAACGATGCGCACCGTCGCGCCACCGATGGGCAAGCGGGTGATCGAGTCGTACACGACACCGCTGGGATCCAGCGGCAGGTTCTGACGGATCGTGTTGTCGCCCGCGTAGAGTGTGATGTTGTCGATCAGACCCGCCACCGTCACAGCTTGCGAGGGTGAAATCGCTGCCGTCAGCGAGTTGCTGCCGGTGGACGGATTGTTGTTGGCCGTGAGCGCGGTCTGGTTGAACGGCGTGCCCAGGATCACATTGCCAGAAGGATCGAGGAACTGGAGCTGGTAACCCGTACCAGGGAACTGGTTCGGGATCGAATACACGCCATTGGCGTCCGTGGTCGCGGTGCCCACCACCACCGTACTGGCACCCTGCACCTGCAGCAGGCGCACCTGGTAGAGAGGCAACCCCGGTTCGCCCGAATCAGGGAAGCGGTTGCGGTTGATGTCATAGAAAACAAGACCGGACCGCCAGCTGCGTGCTGCTGTTGTTGGCCGGGTTGCTGTCGGGCACGCTCGGGACGGTCACGTTGGCCGTCACCGTCGCTCCGGTGCTCGTCAGCGGCACCGTGACCGGCGCGCTCAGCGTGCTCTGCCCCGGCGCCAGCGTCACCGGCGCCAGCGTGGTCGTATTGCCGTTGACCACCACCACCGGCGTGAAGGTCACCGTGGCGCTGCCGTTGTTGCTCAAGGTCACCGTCGTCGTCACCGTGCTCCCCGGCGTGCCGCCGGGGATCGGGTTGACCACCACGCCCGGGTCGGACAGCAGCACGTTCAGGCTGTCGCTCGCGCTGTTGTTGCCCGTGTTGCTCTCGGGCGTGCTCGTGGCCACCGTGCTGGTGGCGCTCAGCACGGCCGTGCTGCTGTTGGCCGGCACCGTGGCCACGAAGGTCTGCGTCACGCTCTGCCCCGGCGCCAGGCTGCCCACGCTGTAGCTCTGGGTCTGCCCGTTGGACAGGGTCAGTGTGCCCACCGCCGCTGGCGCTGTTGGTGAAGGTCACCGTCACCGTCACCGTGCTGCCCGCTGGCGCGCTCGCCGGCAGGTCCACCGTCGTCGTCACGTCCGCAGCTTGAATAAATCCCGACTGGCTGCCGGAGTTGTTGCCGGGGACCGGATCGCCAACTCCCGCCGGAGGGGTTACGGTCGCCGTGTTTGTGTAGGCCCCAATGCTGGTCGCGACCGCACGGATCACAATGGTGGAAGTGGCGCCTGAAGCAATGGTAGTGGTGCCGCTGACGGTGTTTCCGGCAATGGAGACCGTTGCAGAGCCAGATACGCTTTGAAGTGAAACAGCCGAAAAGCCCGCAGGCACCACATCTGTGAAGGTGGCGCCCACCGCCGGGCTAGGGCCACCGTTGCCTATGGCCAAGCTGAAGGTCACTGTTCGACCCACGCTTACCGTTGGGTTCACGCTCGACTTGACCAACCGCAGATCAGCGCTCGGAGAAACCGTGTCTGTGTCCGAAGCGGAGCAGACACCAGCCACTGTGCAAGACCCCGAGGGATTGGTGTTGGTGAAGCCCGGTGGCGGTGTCAGCGTGGCCACATTGCGCACCGAACTTTGCGCCTGCGCCAGAGGAGACAGCAACAGCAACACCGCCATCCAGATGAACGGGGTATTGATCAGTCTCTTCAACCAGTGAAAAGCCCGGAAATGGATAGAACCAGACGACGCCAACAAGATTGTTCCAGCCGTTTTGAGTATGAAAGGCAAGCCGAGCCAACCCAACAATAGCTAGCAAGTACTACTTCCGGCATTGTAGAGAACTAAGCATGCGATCTGACCTCCCGTCGACCCCGATGATCTGGAAAACCACACGCTTTGCACCAAAAATGACCGGAAAAACGGACTGGATCCGAAGCTGGTCAGCACAGCTCTCAAAAGTTTCAGGCACAAAAAAGCCCACGTTTCCGTGGGCTTTGATGCCAAGCCTGAAGGCTGAGTTGGTTGCGCGGGCAAGATTTGAACTTGCGACCTTTGGGTTATGAGCCCAACGAGCTACCAGGCTGCTCCACCGCGCGTCAAGCTTACGATTCTATCACGCTTTGTCCGCTTCTTCGGAGGGCGCGCCTTCTTCTGCGCGGTCCACCAGTTCGACCAACGCCATCGGTGCGTTGTCTCCGACGCGGAAGCCCATCTTCAGGATACGGGTGTAGCCACCAGGACGGGCCTTGAAGCGTGGGCCCAGTTCATTGAACAACTTCACCACCACATCGCGGTCGCGCAGGCGGTCAAAGGCCAAGCGTCGGTTGGCCACAGTCGGCTCTTTGGCGAGCGTGATCATGGGCTCGACCACGCGGCGAAGTTCTTTCGCCTTAGGCAGGGTGGTTTTGATGACTTCGTGCGTGAGCAGCGAGTTCATCATGTTACGCAACATCGCGAGGCGGTGCTCGCTGGTGCGGTTGAGTTTGCGAAGTCCGTGTCCGTGACGCATGTTGATGTCCTTTCAGTGTTTTGCCCCCAGCCGTGTCAGGTACTGGAAGTTCGTCAGACGTTTGTTTGACGGGATCAGTGTTTGTCGAGACCAGCCGGTGGCCAGTTTTCGAGCTTCATACCCAAGGTGAGACCGCGCGAAGCGAGCACTTCCTTGATTTCGTTGAGCGACTTGCGACCCAGGTTGGGGGTCTTCAGCAGCTCGTTCTCGGTGCGCTGGATCAGGTCACCGATGTAGTAAATGTTTTCGGCCTTGAGGCAGTTGGCAGAGCGAACCGTGAGTTCAAGCTCGTCCACCGGACGCAGCAAGATCGGATCGAACTGTTGTGAGCTGCGCTGAGCCGGCGCGTCGAAAGCAGAGAGCTCCACACCTTCCAGCTGGGCGAACACAGCCAACTGCTCCACCAGAATCTTGGCCGAAGCACGCACGGCTTCTTCAGGACCGATAGAGCCGTTGGTCTCGATTTCAAGAACCAGCTTGTCCAGATCGGTACGCTGCTCGACTCGCGCACTCTCCACGTTGTAGCTGACCCGCTTGATCGGCGAGAACGAAGCATCCAGCACGATACGTCCCAGCGAGCGCGACTGGTCGTCGTTGCGACGCAGGCTGCCCGGCACATAGCCCCTGCCTTTTTCCACCTTGATCTGCATGTCCAGCTTGGCACCAGCAGACAGGGTTGCAATCACATGACCCGGGTTGACGATTTCCACGTCGTGCGGTGTCTGGATATCGGCGGCTGTCACCAGACCTTCACCATCTTTGCGAAGGCTCAGGGTGACTTCGTCGCGGTTGTGAAGCTTGAACACCACACCCTTGAGGTTGAGGAGCATGTTCACCACGTCTTCCTGGACGCCGTCGATGGAAGAGTACTCGTGCACCACCCCCGCTATCGTGACTTCGGTCGGTGCATGACCGGCCATGGAGGACAACAACACACGGCGCAGTGCGTTACCCAGAGTGTGACCATAGCCACGCTCGAAAGGCTCCAAGGTGACCTTGGCGCGATTGGTCGAAATTTGCTCGACGTTGATGGTTTTGGGCTTGAGCAGATTGTTCAACATTCAGACTTCCTTCAGTACCCTCGGCTCGTTACACCGATAAGGCAGACGGAGCATGGCCCGGCTCCCACCCGAAGGCGGAGGCCGGGAGCGAAATTAACGGGAATAAAGTTCGACGATCAACGACTCGTTGATGTCCGAACCAAACTCGTCACGGTCAGGCGACTTCTTGAAGACACCTTCGGCCTTGTCCACAGCCACGTCCACCCAAGCGGGGAAACCAATCTGTTTTGCCAGCTCCAACGCCTCGATCACGCGGGCCTGCTTCTTGGACTTTTCACGAACAGCCAAGATGTCACCGGCCTTGACCGAGTACGAAGGGATGTTGACCGACTTGCCGTTCACGGTGATGGCTTTGTGCGAAACCATCTGGCGTGCTTCGGCGCGGGTGGAGGCGAATCCCATGCGGAAGACGACGTTGTCCAGACGAGCTTCCAGCAGGAACAGAAGGTTCGAGCCGGTGTTGCCCCGACGGCGGTCGGCTTCGGCGAAGTAGCGGCGGAACTGACGCTCCAGAACGCCGTAGGTGCGCTTGACTTTTTGTTTCTCGCGCAGCTGCAAACCAAAGTCGGAGGTGCGCTGACCAGACGTGCGACCATGTTGGCCAGGTTTGGAGTCGAACTTGGCCTTGTCACTGATGGAGCGGCGCGCGCTCTTGAGCAACAGGTCGGAGCCTTCACGGCGGGAAAGTTTGGCCTTGGGGCCGAGGTAACGTGCCACGTTGATGTCCTATGTTTCTGCCACAACCAGTTGTTGCGGGAGCCTGTTTCCAAGGAAGCAGGCGGTGGGCTTAGCAAAAAATGCCACCGCAGGCGACTGCGGTGGCGCTCAAAAAAGCTTTTGATTATACCGCTCGAACGGTATCGTCCCGGAAAGAGGGATCAGATGCGACGGCGCTTCTGAGGACGGCAGCCGTTGTGCGGAACTGGGGTCACATCGGCAATCGAATTGATGCGGATGCCCAGCGCGCCCAGTGCACGCACCGACGATTCACGACCAGGGCCTGGACCTTTGATTTCGACATCGAGGTTCTTGATGCCTTGTTCAATCGCGGCGCGACCAGCCACTTCGGAAGCCACCTGGGCAGCGAAGGGCGTCGATTTGCGCGAACCCTTGAAACCCTGACCGCCGGACGATGCCCACGAGAGGGCATTGCCCTGACGATCGGTGATGGTGATGATGGTGTTATTGAACGACGCGTGCACGTGCGCAATGCCGTCGGCAATGTTCTTGCGGACTTTTTTGCGGACGCGGGCGGAAGCGGCGCTGGAGGGAGACTTGGCCATGGAGATCCTTCAATCCGATTATTTTTTCAGCGATTGGGCCGCCTTGCGGGGACCTTTGCGCGTGCGTGCGTTGGTCTTGGTGCGCTGACCACGAACCGGCAGGCCGCGACGGTGGCGGAAACCGCGATAGCAACCGATGTCCATCAAACGCTTGATGTTCATCGTGGTTTCGCGGCGCAGATCGCCTTCGATCGTGTACACGCCGACCTGGTCACGTACTTTTTCAAGTTCCGCGTCGCTCAGGTCCTTGATCTTTTTGGCGTAATCGATACCGCAGGCCTCGCAAATCTTGCGGGCGCGGGTGCGGCCGATGCCGAAAATTGCCGTCAAGCCGATCTCGGCGTGCTTGTGCGGCGGAATGTTGATGCCTGCAATACGAGCCATGTTGGGTCCTCTGAACTTCCGAATCAGCCTTGACGCTGCTTGTGGCGAGGGTCCGTGCAAATGACTCGCACGACGCCCTTGCGCTTGATGATCTTACAGTTGCGGCACATTTTTTTGACCGACGCCGAAACTCTCATAGTCTTCTCCTAGATATTCCAAAACATTCAACCGCTGACTTGTCACTTCGCACGGAACACAATCCGGGCCCGGGTCAAGTCGTAGGGCGTTAGCTCCACCTTGACTTTGTCACCTGGCAGGATACGGATGTAATGCATCCGCATCTTGCCGGAAATGTGGCCAAGAACCACATGACCGTTTTCCAGCTTGACCCTGAAGGTCGCATTGGGGAGGTTTTCAACCACCTCGCCCTGCATCTCAATCACATCGTCTTTGGACATACGATCAAACTGCAGGACTAATTTTTGAAGCTTGCCTTCTTCAGCAGCGATTCGTATTGCTGCGACATCATGTAATTCTGAACCTGGGCCATGAAGTCCATGGTGACCACCACGATGATCAGCAACGAAGTGCCGCCAAAATAGAAGGGCACGTTGTACTTCAGGATCAGGAACTCTGGCAGCAGACACACAGCGGTGATGTAGATCGCACCCGCCATGGTCAATCGCAACAAGATTTTGTCGATGTAGCGAGCAGTCTGATCACCAGGACGGATGCCCGGAATGAATGCACCGCTCTTTTTCAGGTTGTCTGCGGTCTCCCGGCTATTGAACACCAGCGCGGTGTAGAAAAAGCAGAAGAACACGATGGCGGCTGCGTACAGCGCCACGTAAATCGGCTGCCCGGGCGACAACGCCGAAGCGAGGTCGCGAAGCCACCGCGTCGAATCGCCGGTGCTCAGCCAGCTCACGAGCGTTGCGGGCAGCAAGATGATGGACGAAGCGAAGATCGGAGGAATCACACCCGCCATGTTCAGCTTGAGAGGCAGGTGCGACGACTGACCGCCGTAAACCTTGTTCCCCACCTGCCGGCGAGCGTAGTTCACCAGGATCTTGCGCTGGCCACGCTCCACGAAGACGACGAAATAGGTGACCAGGACAACCAGAGCGATGATGAGCAAGGACACGAGGATATTCATCGCCCCGGTTCTGACCAGCTCAAGCAGACCACCAATGGCACTCGGAAGACCTGCAGCAATACCGGCGAAGATCAGAATGGAAATACCATTACCCAGACCGCGTTCAGTGATCTGCTCGCCCAGCCACATCAGGAACATGGTGCCGGCCACCAGACTGACCACAGCCGTCAGGCGAAAGGCCATGCCGGGATCGATCACCAGACCGGCCTGACTCTCCAGAGCAATCGCAATGCCGATCGCCTGAAAGATCGCCAGTCCCAGCGTACCGTACCGGGTGTACGCAGTGATCTTTCGACGCCCGGCTTCACCTTCTTTTTTCAGCTGCTCGAACGTCGGGACCACGTAGGTCATGAGCTGCATGATGATCGACGCCGAAATGTACGGCATGATTCCCAGAGCAAACACGGTGAAGCGCGAGAGCGCACCGCCCGAAAACATGTTGAACAGGCTGAGAATGCCGCCAGCCTGACCCTGGAACAGCTGCTGAAGCTGCGCAGGATCGATCCCGGGCACGGGAATGTGCGCGCCGATGCGGTAAACCACCAATGCCAGCAACAGGAAAACCAGCCGGCGACGCAGGTCGCCGAACTTGCCTGTTTTGGCCAGGGTCGTGGATCCAGTTGCCACAGATAGCCTTTTGCTGTCCAGCCCGTTCAGGCGACGGTGCCGCCAGCGGCTTCAATCGCCTGCTTGGCTGCTGCCGTTGCACCGATGCTTTTGAGGTTCACGGCACGCGTGATCTCGCCGGTTTTGATGACCTTGACGCGCTTGGCCAGGTGGGCCACCAAGCCTGCCTGTTTGAGCACGAGCATATCGATATCAGCCGCCTCGAGTGCGCTGATGTCAGCCAGAGTCACTTCAGCGTTGAACTGCAGTTGGGCCGACTTGAAGCCGCGCTTGGGCAAACGACGCTGCAGCGGCATCTGACCGCCTTCGAAGCCCACCTTGTGGTAGCCGCCCGAACGCGATTTTTGTCCCTTGTGGCCACGACCAGCGGTCTTGCCCAAACCGGAGCCAATGCCACGGCCGACACGGCGCTTGGCGTGTTTGGCGCCCTCTTGGGGCTTGATGGTGTTGAGTTCCATGACTTGCGCCTGTTCTTCAGAGTACTTTGACCAGATAGCTGATCTTGTTGATCATGCCGCGCACGGCGGGCGTGTCCTGCAGCTCGCTGGTGCTGTTGAGCTTGCGCAGGCCCAGGCCGCGCACGGTGTCGCGATGCGACTGCTTGGTGCCAATCGGGCTGCGCACCAGTTGGACCTTGACGGTGGTTTGAGTGGTCATGATCGTTCCAATCAGCCCAGGATCTCTTCGACCGACTTGCCGCGCTTGGCAGCCACATCGGCGGGAGTCGTGGAGTTTTTCAGTGCGTCCAGCGTGGCGCGAACCAGGTTGTAGGGGTTGCTCGAGCCATGGCTCTTGGCCACGACGTCGGTGATGCCCAGCACTTCAAAGACGGCGCGCATCGGGCCGCCAGCGATGATGCCGGTACCCTTGGAGGCAGGCAACATCATGACGTTGGAGGCGCCGTGCTCGCCGTGCACGCTGTGGTGCAGGGAACCGTTCTTCAACGACACCTTGATCATGTTGCGACGGGCCTTTTCCATGGCTTTCTGCACCGCCACCGGAACTTCCTTCGCCTTGCCTTTGCCCATGCCAACACGTCCGTCGCCGTCACCGACCACGGTCAATGCCGCGAAACCGAGGATGCGACCGCCCTTGACGACTTTGGTCACACGGTTGATCGCGATCATCTTTTCGCGCAAACCGTCGTCGCTCGCTTCGTTCTTTACATTCGCCGTAAATTTAGCCATTTTGTGTATTCCGTTTGATCAGAACTGCAGACCGGCTTCACGAGCCGCGTCCGCCAGGGCTTTCACCCGGCCGTGGTATGCGAAACCCGAGCGGTCAAAGGCGACCTTCTCGATGCCGGCGGCCTTGGCCTTTTCAGCGATGCGCTTGCCGATCAGCTGGGCAGCGGCGGTGTTGCCACCTTTGCCGGCAGCGCCGATCTGGGCACGCACTTCGGCTTCGGCCGTGGAGGCAGAGGCCAGCACCTTGGAGCCGTCGTCGGAGATGACGGAGGCATAGATGTGCAGGTTGGTGCGATTCACGGTCAGGCGGACGGCGCCTTGCTGCGCAATGCGGATGCGCGTCTGGCGGGCGCGACGGAGACGTTGCTCTTTTTTGGTCAACATGATCCTGGTCCTTATTTCTTCTTGGTTTCCTTGATCACGACCTTTTCATCCGAATAACGGATGCCCTTGCCTTTGTAAGGCTCGGGGGGGCGCACGGCGCGCACCTCGGAAGCAATCTGGCCCACGCGCTGGCGATCGGAACCCTTGATCAGGATTTCGGTGGGCGTCGGGGTTTCCACCTTGATACCGGCGGGCATGTCCATCACCACAGGGTGGGAGTAGCCAACCGTCAGGTTGAGCTTGGCACCCTGGGCCTGAGCCTTGTAACCCACACCGATCAAGGTCAGCTTCTTTTCGAAGCCCTTGCTCACACCGTTGACCATGTTGTTCACCAGCTGGCGCATGGTGCCCGACATGGCATTGGCTTCGCGCGATTCGTCCACGGGAACGAAGGTCAGCGAGCCAGCGTTGTTCTGGATCTTGACCAACGCGTTTTGCGCGAGCGCCAGAGCACCCAAGGCGCCCTTGACGTTGATCAGATCGTCTTTGACGGCCACTTCGACCCCGGCAGGGACGGTGACCGGCTGTTTACCAATACGTGACATTCAGTTGCTCCTCAATGCCCGCATCAGGCGACGTAACACAGGACTTCACCACCGATGCCGGTGGCACGCGCCTTGCGGTCGGTCATCACGCCCTGGGGCGTGGTGACGATGGCCACACCCAGACCGTTCTGGACCTGGGGAATGGCGTTGCGGCCGCGGTAAACGCGCAGGCCAGGACGGCTCACGCGCTCGATGCGCTCGATCACAGGGCGACCGGCGTAGTACTTGAGGGCGATCTCAAGCTCTTGCTTGCCGTCGGCGCTCTTGACCTGAAATCCGTCGATGTAACCCTCGTCCTTCAGGACCTGGGCGATGGCAGCCTTGACTTTGGAAGCCGGCATCGACACGCTGGCCTTCTCGACCATCTGCGCGTTGCGGATGCGGGTCAACATGTCGGCGATAGGATCACTCATGCTCATGTGGGGTTCTCCTAGGGCTTACCAGCTG
>LNFM01012127.1_pt1 | contig 11422 bp, 12 predicted proteins | sample 596031 | NCBI WGS metagenome assembly LNFM01 (sample SAMN04254537, study PRJNA301005) | activated carbon metagenome | isolation source: dual media filters at the Ann Arbor, Michigan drinking water treatment plant | place: USA: Ann Arbor | reverse complement strand
GATCAGCAGCACGAGTGCGGTGAAGCGCCAGCCCGTGGTCTCGGTGCGGCGGTGGAAGTTCAGGAAGTCGGGCCAGAACGATCCAGTCCGGACCTTGGAGATCAGCCCCCCCACCACCTCCACACCACGGCAGGCGTCGCGCGCTTCCAGGCAGGCCAGAATGCCCGGATCGAGATCCTCGCGCTTGAGCAGCGCGCTGGGTACGAAGCGGTGCACCACATCGGCATGCGTGAGCAGGGTCATGTTGGGGTGATGCGTCGGCGCGAACCCATTGTTCTCCAGCGCCTGGCGATCGCTCTTGCGGGGTTCCAGCTTTTCAAGGGCGGCACGCGCCTCGTCAAAGCTGTTGAAACTCGTGGTGTTGGTGTGTGTTTCCGGCAGCATGGAGGCACAGCCCGTGAGCAGCACCGCCGCCATGCCCAACCACCCACACCTGCACCAGCCACCGTATCGCATGGCGACTATCATGGCGGCCCAGCCCCACCCCCGACCATCAGGAGTTCCCCCATGTTGCGTCTGAACGCCATTCCCCTGTGCGCCCGCGTCGCCCTTGCGCTGAACGCCGTGCTGCTGCTGTCGCCGGCCCCGGCACTGGCCCAGGCCAAGGTGGTACAGACGCCTTATCAGAATCCCAAGGCCCTGGTCGACATCTTCCTCGACGATCCCGCCAAGCTCGGTGCCGCACTCTACTGGGTGCGCAGCTTCGTGAACCCGCTGACCGAGGCGCCGTACAGCATGTTCCCCGAGGACATCAAGGTCATCGTGCTGCTGCATGGCACCGAGATCGCGGCGCTGGCCAAGAAGAATGCCGCGCGCTACGAGGAGGTGCTGCAGCGCATGCGCTACTACGCCGAGATGGGCGTGAAGTTCCGGGTCTGTGGCCTGGCGCTGCAGGACTATGGCTACACACCGGCCGACATGCAGGACTTCGTGGAGGTCGCGCCCTCGGCCATCACCGAGCTCGTGCACTGGCAGAACCAGGGCTATGCGCTGGTACCGGCCATCGTGCAGGACAAGAAGTTCTCGATCGAGCAGATCCGCTGAGACGCGCACCGAAAAGACAAGGGGACCCGCAGGTCCCCTTGTTCATGGTGCGCTGAGGGACTCAGGCAGCGTAACCCGGATTGGGCAGCACACCTTCGACCTTGGGCATGTTGAGCTGGCGCGGTGCGACCTTGCCGCCGCGGGCCTTGAGCCAGGTCTCGACCACGTCCCACACGGGCTTGTTGCCGGCGTTCTTCGCCTCCTCGGCCACCGGGGCCCAGCCCGCCACCTTGTAGAGCTTGTCGGCCTCGATGCGCCGGCCCTTGAGCATCATGTTGTCGATGCGCTGGCCCATGCCGGCCATGGGATTGCAGGAGTAGGTCAGGCCACCGACGCGCACCATGTCGCCGCCCTGCTGGTAGTAGGGATCGGGGTTGAAGAGGTTGTCGCAGACATCCTCGAGCACGGTCTTGATCATGGCACCGCTCATCTCGCTGACCGTGGCGTAGGAGTAGGTCGTGGCCGTCATGTCCATGAGCCACTCGCGCGTGATGGCCTGGCCCGGCAGCAGGCTGGTGCCCCAGCGGAAACCGGGCGAGAAGGCCAGGTCCGCACCCTGCACGTCCATCAGAGCGTCGAGCAGCAGCTGGTCGCCCGTGCCGTTGAAGTTGCCGCGGCGGTAGAGCGTGCCCTCGGTCACGGCCAGCACTTCATTGAGCTTGCTCTCGTAGGGCGCGCGGATCTTGGTGATCAGCGCCTCCATGGCCGGATCGGCCGGCAGCATGTTGGCGAAGACGGGCAGCAGCTTGTAGCGGAAGTCCACCACCTTCTTGTCCTTGACCTGGAAGTCGATCACGCCGAGGAACTTGCCGTTGGAGCCGGCATTGGTGACGATGGTCTTGCCGCCCTTGTTGGCCACGATGCTGGCCACGGGCATGCCGTCGTGCGTGTGGCCGCCGAGGATGGCGTCGATGCCGCTGACGCGGCTGGCCATCTTGAGGTCCACGTCCATGCCATTGTGCGAGAGCACGACGACGAGCTGCGCACCCTTGGCGCGCGCCTCGTCCACCACCTTCTGCATGTTCTCGTCCTGGATGCCGAAGGACCAGTCCGCCACCATATAGCGCGGGTTGGCGATGGGGGTGTAGGGGAAGGCCTGGCCGATGATGGCGCAGGGCACGCCGTTGATCTCGCGCATCACATAGGGCTTGAACACCGGGTCGCCGAAGTCGGCGGTGGTGACGTTCTGCGCCACGAAGTCCACCTTGCCCGCGAAGTCCTTCTCGATGATCTCCTGCACGCGCTCCATGCCGTAGGTGAACTCCCAGTGGCCGGTCATCACATCCACGCCCAGCAGCTTGCAGGCGTCGACCATGTCCTGCGCGTGGGTCCACAGCGAGGTGGCGCTGCCCTGCCAGGTGTCGCCGCCGTCGAGCAGCAGCGCGCCGGGCCGGCTGGCCTTGAGGCGCTGCACCAGCGTGGACAGATGGGCGAAGCCGCCGACCTTGCCGTAACGTGCAGCGGCCTTCTCGAAATCGAGGTAGGTCAGCGCATGCGCCTCGGCCGTGCCCGGGCGCACCTTGGCCACCTTGAGCAGATGCTCGCCCACGAGGTGGGGCAGGCGGCCCTTCATGCCGGCCAGCCCCAGGTTCACATTGGGCTCGCGGAAATGGATGGGCTTGAGCTGCGCATGGCAGTCGGTCATGTGCAGCAGAGACACATTGCCGAATTTCGGAATGTCGTAGAGCCCCTGCGCCGCCGTGGCCGCGTCGGCCTCGGCATAGGCACCCAGGCCCATGCCCGCCATGGTGCCGGCACCCAGCACCTGCATGAATTCGCGCTTGGAGAGATTCATAGTTCAGTCATCACTGATATGTGAGAAGAAAAAAAGCCCGGGACGTGCCCGGGCCCATCGTAGAGGTTTACTGGTTCACCGGCGACTTGGGGTCGAGCAGCAGCGCCATGATGTGCTTCATCTGCGTCTCGGTCAGGATGCCCTTGTGGCCGGCACGCGGCATCTGCGAGCAGGCGTTGTAGGCGCGCGCGTTGTAGATCTTGCCCCAGGTGTACTGGATGATGGCGGCCGACTCGGGCGCGTAGAGATTGCTCACGCCGCGGATCTTGCCGTAGTTGTACAGGCTCGGGCCCAGGGTGCCGAAGGAGATCTCCTCCTTGCTGATCTGGTGGCAGTTGTAGCAGTTGCCGCCATTGGCACTGCCGGCCGCATCGGACCAGGTCATGCCGCGACCGCTCTGGGCGATCTTCTCGCCTTCCTTCCAGTCGCCGATGTACTGGCCACCGGCCGGCCACTTGATGGTCGCCATATTGGCCGCCTCGATGGCCTTGGCCGTCGCGTCGTCCAGCGGCTTGCCGGCCACATCGGCCTTCATGCATTCGCGGTTGGCGTCGTCGAGCACCAGGCGGTCGAGCTTGGCCTGCCCCTGTTCGCGGAACGAGGCCTGCACGATCTCGGCGGTCTGCTGGTCGAGTTCGGCGCTGCTGGGCAGGCTGGCACAGCCAGCCACGAGGACAGCCGTCACGGCGAGCGCTGCGGCGGTGATGTATTGCGTCTGTTTTTTCATGTTCCTGTCTCCAGCTCAGCGCTTGATGGACGGCGCAATGTTTTCTGCGCCCTTGGCGTTCACGCCCATATAGCTGCCCAGGGCTACGGTGGCCTCGCTGCCGAAGAGCGGGGCCGGGAAACGTTGCTGGCGGTAGCAGTCGTTGAGGCGCAGCTGCATGCTCCACATCTGGCCGTTGGACACACGGTAGGCCGGCCAGGCCGCGAAGCCGATGCCGTCACCCGGGTTCCTGGTCAGATTGGGCAGGTCCTGCAGGCGGATGCGCTTGCCGTCCTCACCGTGGCAGGAGGCGCAGGAGAAATCGTGCGAGCCGCCGCGCATGTAGAAGATGCGCTTGCCGACTTCGTACATGATCTTTTCCTGCTCATGATCCTGGGGCAGGTTGAACTTCATGCCGCGCGACTCGGCGGCGATCCAGGTCGCCAGCGCCGTCACATTGGCCATCTCGCCGCGGCCGAAAGGCGTCTTGGCGATCTCGGCGCCGTTGAAGCCCTGCAGCATCTCCATGCAGCTCACGAGACGCGACTCGAGGTCCTGCACCTTGCCGGTGTCGGCGAAATAACGCGGCAGTTCGACGAAAGCGCCCTTGACCACGCCCGGACCCTTGCCCAGATCGCACTTTTCCAGCGAGACGTTCTTGGGGCCGCGCTTCTGTTTCCAGAGGTCTTCACCCTTGGCTTCGAAGAGTTCGGCCGGGTTGCCGTCGGCCAGCATGGCACGGTATTCGGCAATGCCGTCGGCGGTGGATTTCTGGGCCAGCGCCGATCCGCAGATCGTCAGGCAGGCGGCCCCGAGGGCCAGGGTCCAACGTTTCATGTTTGTCACCTCGTCGGTTGTTGTACAAGCAAAAAAATGGAGAAGGGTGTTGCGCCCTTCTCCATCGGTCCCATCGGGAGATCAGGACACCGTCGCTTCGTCGGTGCGGCTGTCGCCCTTGTTGTCCTTCCAGCTCACGCTGATCTTGTCGCCGGCCTTGGCGCCCTTGACCACGAACTGCATGAAGGGGTTCTTGGAAACGGCCGGGCCCCACTCGGCGGTCAGCACGACCTTGCCGTTGTGGGAGGCGCTGACTTCACTGATGAACCAGGCGGGGATGGTCTTGCCGGAAGCGTCCTTGCGCTGACCGGTTTCCATTTCGTGGCTCATGAGTACGCGCACGGTGGCCTTGTCGCCAGCGGCTTGCGCGCGGATGCGCATCGGATCTGCCATGTTGATGACTCCTGAATCTGATTAAAACGGTGTGGGGATGTCGGGGGCGATCAGCCGCCGCAGCCACCGAGCGTGACCTTGACTTCCTTCTTGGCGTAGTAGGCCTTGCCGTCGGCCGTCAGGGCCACGGCGTAGACGTCGGAAGACTGGCCCATCTTGGCGCGCGTGGCGAAGCTGGGCTCGACCGCGTCGTTGACGTTGAAGAGCGCGACCAGCGCACTGGGATTTTTCTCGACCAGCAGCAGCAGGCGCTTGACGCCGGGCAGCGTGGTGCTGGCCGACAGCGGCACCACGGCACCGTTCTCGGCGATGTCCGGGCCACCGATGGTGACGTCCTTGCTCTCCACGGGAGCTGCGCCGCCCAGGGCCTTGACCACGTCGGCCGGGGTCTTGGCATCGAACGCAGCCTTTTCGTAGGCCAGAGCCTGTTGCGGCAGCAGACCACCGGCCGAAGCCAGCAGGCCCGCGACCACGGCGCTCTGTTTCAGTGTCTCGCGACGAGTTTGCATCTGTCTCTCCTTGAATAAGTCCATGCTAATGAAAAAATGTATGCCACCCTATTGGTACTTGTACTTAAAACTGCGACGCTATTTTCCCGCACCTGCGGCCAACCATTGCGCCAGGGTCTTGGCGTCGGCTTCGGGCAGCGACTGCGCAGGCATGGGGATGGGCCCCCAGGCACCGGTGCTGCCGTTCCTGATCTGGCCCACGAGGTATTCGCTCTTGCCGGCATGTTTCTTCGCAATCTCGGCAAAGCTCGGACCCACGAGCTTGCGGTCCATGGCATGGCAGGCCGTGCAGCTGTACTTGGACAGCAGGGCCTGGACCGCCTTGGCATCGACCGCGCCCTCGGCCTTGGCCGCAGGCTTGCTCGCCGCCTTCGCCGGCGCGACCGCCACGGCCGCCGCCGCAGCAGCGCCCGCACCCTTGGGTTCGGGCTTGCTGGTGTCCGCGCCACGCTGCGCACCGACCATGCGGTTCTGCTCGGCCAGGTTGCCGTGCGCATCACGTGCGTAGTCGGGCAGATAGGAGGCCACGCGCGCCTCGGTCGCACAGTTGTTCATGCAGGCCGCGGCCCGCACATCGGGCTGCGGCGCCTTGCTGCCGAACTCCCGCCCCGGCCACAGCGCGTGATCGGTCGTCATGCCGTGGCGGTTGGGCATGCGCTGCTGCACCTCGGCGATGTTCCGGTCCGACAGCACGTAGTTGTCGGGCACGATGCCGCCGAGGTTGAGCAGGAAGGCCGTGACCGCGTACACCTCTTCGGTGCTCAGCGACTTGGGCGCATTCCAGGGCATGGCGCGGTTGATGTAGTCCCACAGCGTCGAGACCGTGGGCACCTTCATCAGCGTGGTGCGGCCCGGGTAATCGGCGCGCCTGAGGTTGGCCACGCGCCCGGTCCGGATGTCCTCGGCCGTGGTGCCGCCCACCAGCGGGCTGAAGACCTCACCCGACTCGCCGAAGATGCCGTGGCAGCTCGCGCACTTGCCCTCCCACACCTCCTGGCCCTGGGCCACGCTGCCCGAACCCGCAGGCAGACCCTTGAAATCGGGGCGCACATCGATGTCCCAGGCCGCGACTTCCTTGGCCGTGGCATCGCGGCCCACGCCCGGAAACGTGCTGTTCTGCGCCTGTGCCGTACCGGCCAGGGCCAGCAGGGCCAGCGTCAGCAGCGCCTTACGAGAGTTGGACATTCTTCACTTCTCCACTTTCCTGCACCAGCCAGGACTGGATGGCGTTGTTGTGATAGATTGAGCGCGTGCCGCGCACCGCGCGCAGCTGCTTGTAGGTCGGCTGCACATAGCCGGTCTCGTCGGTGGCACGGCTCTGGATGATGGCCGGCTTGCCGTCCCAGACCCAGGCTATGTTGAAGCGCGTGAGGGCCTTGCTCAACACGGGCGACTCCAGCCGCGCACGGCGCCAGTTGCGCCCGCCATCGACCGACACATCGACATGCTTGACCTTGCCCCGACCGGACCAGGCCAGACCGCTGACGTTGTAGAAACCCTGGTCGAGCAGCACCTGGCCGCCCGAGGGCGTGGTCACCACGCTCTTGCATTCCTGGATGCTGCTGTACTGGCGGTGCAGGCCATTGGGCATGAGGTCCACGTAGTGGATGGCCTCGTCCTTGGCCGCCCAGGGCTGGTCGCCCACCTCGAGGCGGCGCAGGTACTTGACCCAGCTCACGCCCTGCACGCCCGGCACCACGAGACGCAGCGGGTAGCCCTGCTCGGGGCGCAGCATCTCGCCGTTCTGGCCATAGGCCACGATGACCTCGCCCGACTTGATCAGGTCCATGGGGATGGTGCGCGTCATGGAGGAGCCGTCGGCGCCCTCGGCCAGCACGAACTTGCCGTTCTTGAGGTCGGCCCCGGCCAGCTCGAGCAGGGTGATCAGCGGCACGCCGGTGAATTCGCTGCAGGAGAGCATGCCGTGCGTGTACTGCACGGTGGGCACGGCCACATTGCCCCACTCCATGCCGGTGTTGGCGCCGCACTCGATGAAGTGGAAACGCGAGACCGAAGGCAGGCGCATGATCTCGTCCATGGTGAAGACCTTGGCGGCCTGGACCATGCCGTTGACCATGAGGCGGTGCCTGGACGGGTCGATGTCCCACCAGCCCTGGTGGTGGCGTTCGAAGTGCAGGCCGCTGGGGGTCACGATGCCAAACAGGGACTGCAGCGGCGCGAAGGACACCGAGGCCTGCGTGGTCTGCGTCAGGCCCGGGCTCTGGCGGCGCTGCACATTGCTCTCGAACTTCGAAGGCTTGCCGTAGCCGTCGGTGGCCACGCTCTGGCCCAGGCCGGTCGTGTGCTCGGGCAGGTTCAGGATGTTGGGGTCGCCGCCCTCGGCCGGCACGGGGTTGCTCTGCGCCAGCGCATGGGTACCGGCCGCCCCGGCGGCGGCCGCGGCGAAGGCGTTGCGGAGGAAGTGGCGCCGGCCCTGCTTGGCCTCGGCCATGACGGTGCGGATGCCGTCGGGCTTGAGAAAACTCTCGGGCGCCTTGCGTAGGCGGCCCGAACTCATGGAATCGTGCATGTGATGCTCCTGCGGGGCCGCGCTGCGCATGGCCCCTGTGGCCGTTAAATCATAATATCAGCAAGTAATAATATATAACAGCCGACCCATGGACCGATCAGGGTTTCTACGGAGGCCGATGGTGAGTGCTTCAGCGGCTGTGACGGTAATGGTCGCGGTTGAGCACCGCGGCCACGGCCGTGACCTCGTCCGGGAACAGGCCCAGATTGAGTTCGGTGTTGCAGTGCTCCACCATGCCGCGCAGCAGACCCGCGCTGTTGATGCGCCCGGCTGGCCGGTAAATGGCGCTGCCGTCACCGCCCACCTTCTGCTGATGGCAGGCCGCGCACTTGTGCTCGGCCAGCAGCTGCGCGCCCAGACGCAGATCGGCGCCCTGGAAGATGGCCGGCTCCTGGGCCTGTGCACCCAGGACCCAGGCTACGCCAAGAAGAATGAGAAACAGGCGGTGCATGGATACAAGGTTATACAAAGCCGTCGGACCCAACAAGCGAAAACGCCGATGAATCTGGCACACTGCCGCTTTTCCGTCTGTCACACCCAAGCTCACCATGTCGCGCAAGCCCGCCCCCGCCGCCGTAGCCGCCACGACCGCCGCCGTCTTCCGTGCGGACCACCAGAAGGACGTGATCAACCGTCTGCGCCGCATCGAGGGCCAGGTGCGCGGGGTGGTCGAGATGATCCAGGAGGGCCGCAGCTGCGAGGACGTGGCCCTGCAGATGTCGGCCGCGCGCAAGGCCATGGACAAGGCCTTCTATCGCATGATGGCCTGCACCGTGATGGAAGCGGTGTACGAGGCGGAGGATGACGAACGGGTCATGCAGGAGGTCGAAAAGTCGACCCGCCTGCTGGAAAAGTTCGGCTGAGTTACACGCACACCCAGGGCTCCGGGGCTGCGCTGCGCATGCGCCAGCCCACAGGCCTTGGCACGGGTCGCCCCTATTTCGACCCGGCCAGCACCCAGCCCGCCAGAGTCTGGGCATCGGCCTCACTCAGCGCCGCTTGCCCGGGCATTGGAACCGGCCCCCACTTGCCCACCCCACCTTTTTTGATGCTGGCGGCCAGCGTGGCCTGGGCATCCTTCTGCCCGCCATATTTCTGGGCAACGTCGCGGAAGGACGGCCCGACCATCTTGCGGTCGACGGCGTGGCAAGCCATGCAGGCGCTCTTGCTCGCCAGTTCCTTGCTGGCAAAGGCCGGACTTGACGCCAGAGCGGCAGCCGCCAAGGCGATGTGAACGAGTTTCATACAGGTCTCCTCTTGGGGTGGTTGGTGTATTGCTCAGGCGTAACGTGCCGCCATGGCATCCAGCGACATCGGTTTGATCCTGGAGGCCATGCCCGCACATCCGAAAGCCTCGAAGCGGGCCTTGCACACGCCACGCGCCGCCTTCTTGGCCGCCACCAGGGCCTTGCGGGGATCGAACTCGCTGGCCTGCCGGGCAAAGGTTTCCCGCATGGCACCGGTCATGGCCAGACGGATATCGGTATCGATGTTGACCTTGCGCACGCCGTTCTTGATGCCACGCTGGATCTCTTCCACCGGCACGCCGTAGGTTTCCTTGATGTCACCACCGTACTGGCGGATGATGGCCAGCCACTCCTGCGGCACGCTACTGGACCCGTGCATCACGAGGTGCGTGTCCGGGATCTGGGCGTGGATGGCAGCGATGCGGTCGATGGCCAGGATGTCGCCGGTGGGCTTGCGCGTGAATTTGTAGGCACCATGGCTGGTACCGATGGCGATGGCCAGGGCGTCCACACCGGTCCTGGCCACGAAATCTTTGGCCTGCACCGGATCGGTCAGCATCATGTCGTGCGTGAGCTTGCCCTCGGCACCCACGCCGTCTTCCTCACCCGCCTCACCGGTTTCGAGTGAACCCAGGCAGCCCAGTTCACCTTCCACGGAGACGCCCACCGGGTGGGCCATCTCACAGGCACGACGTGTCACGGCCACGTTGTATTCGTAGGTCGCGGGCGTCTTGGCGTCCTCCATCAGCGAGCCATCCATCATCACGCTCGTGAAGCCCGAGCGTATGGATTGCTGGCACACGGCAGGCGAGGCACCATGGTCCTGATGCACCACCACCGGAATGTCCGGGTGGGTCTCGACGGCGGCCAGCATCATGTGGCGCAGATAAGCCTCGCCTGCGTACTTGCGAGCGCCGGCCGATGCCTGCAGGATCACCGGACTGTCGGTCTCCTGGGCCGCCTCCATGATGGCCAGCACCTGCTCGAGGTTGTTGACGTTGAAAGCCGGTACGCCATAGCCATGCTCGGCGGCGTGATCGAGTACCTGTCGTAGTGAAGCGAATGCCATGGTGTCGTCCTCATAAAAAAAAGAAAACAGTCCCCCGCGGCCCCGGCGGGGCCGTGCAGATCGATGGTTGGAAACTCAGCCCTGGGCGCGACGCTCCAGGATCTCGAAAGCCGGCAAGGTCTTGCCTTCCAGCACTTCAAGGAAAGCGCCGCCGCCGGTGGAGATATAGCCCACCTGCTTGTCGATGCCGTACTTGGCAATGGCCGCCAGGGTGTCGCCCCCACCGGCGATGGAGAAGGCACTCGATTCGGCAATCGCTTTTGCGATCGCCTTGGTGCCCTGCTCGAAAGACGCGAACTCGAACACGCCCACCGGGCCGTTCCAGACGATGGTGCCCGCGGCCTTGAGCTGGGCAGCGAGCTTCCTGGCCGTCTCGGGCCCGATGTCCAGGATCAGGTCGTCGTCGGCCACCTGGTCGGCCGCCTTGATCTCGGCTTGGGCGTCGGCCTTGAATTCCTTGGCCGTGACCACGTCCACGGGGATCGGCACCTCGGCGCCGCGCGCCTTCATGGCTTCGATCACGGCCTGGGCTTCGCCCACGAGGTCGGCCTCGGCCAGGCTCTTGCCGATCTTCAGGCCGGCGGCCAGCATGAAGGTGTTGGCGATGCCCCCGCCCACGATGAGCTGGTCAACGTTGGCCGCCAGGCTCTTGAGGATGGTGAGCTTGGTGCTGACCTTGGAGCCGGCCACGATGGCCACCAGCGGGCGCTTGGGATTGCTCAGGGCCTTGGAGATGGCGTCCATCTCGGCGGCCAGCAGGGGGCCGGCGCTGGCAACCTTAGCGTACTGGGCGATGCCGTAGGTGGATGCCTCGGCGCGGTGGGCGGTGCCGAAGGCATCGTGCACGAAGATGTCGCACAGAGCCGCCATCTTGCGGCTGAGCTCTTCGCTGTTTTTCTTCTCGCCCTTGTTGACGCGCACGTTCTCGAGCATGACGAGCTGGCCCGGGGCGACCTCTACGCCTTCGGTCCAGTTGGCGACCAGGGGCACACCATTCGGAGCATATTGAGGGCCCAGCAGTTCGGCCATGCGTTTGGCCACGGGCGCCAGGGTGTCCTCGGGCTTGAACTCGCCTTCGGTGGGGCGGCCCAGGTGGGAGGTGACCATGACGGCAGCACCGGCCCGCAGGGCCATCTGGATGCAGGGGATGGAGGCGCGGATGCGCGTGTCTTCGGTGATGTTGCCGGCCTCGTCCTGCGGAACGTTGAGGTCGGCACGGATGAAAACGCGCTTGCCTTGCGCCTGCCCCTGCTCGCACAGGGTCTGGAATCGGATGAAGTTCATGCCACGCC
>LNFM01019736.1_pt1 | contig 11423 bp, 12 predicted proteins | sample 596031 | NCBI WGS metagenome assembly LNFM01 (sample SAMN04254537, study PRJNA301005) | activated carbon metagenome | isolation source: dual media filters at the Ann Arbor, Michigan drinking water treatment plant | place: USA: Ann Arbor | reverse complement strand
CATTCGCGGGAGCGGAGTGGCCGGATAAAGCCGTGAACATCACCGCTGAGTATGTCCGTGACCGGCTCAAAGACGTGGTAAAGGATCAGGATCTGAGCCGGTATATTCTCTAGGTGGGATGCGACTCTCGTCTTTGGCGCATTGCGTGCTGGTGGAGTAGTCCATGAACAGACTCATCAAAAAAGCCAACGTCCTGATCGAATCGTTGCCCTACATTCGGACATTCCGCGGGAAGACCGTGGTGGTCAAGTACGGCGGCCATGCGATGACGGATACCTCCTTAAAAGAGCGGTTCGCGCAAGATGTCGTGCTGTTGAAATACGTCGGGATCAATCCGGTCATCATCCACGGCGGAGGCCCTCAGATCGACAAGATGCTGGATCGGCTCGGGATCGAAGCAAAGTTCCGCCACGGCGTCCGTATCACCGATGAAGCGACGATGGAAATCGTCGAAATGGTCTTGGCCGGGCAAATCAACATGGAGATCACCGATCTCATCAACAGGCACGGCGGCAGCGCGGTTGGCCTGAGCGGAAAAGACGGAGGACTGATTTTAAGCAAGCCGCTGACGGCCAAGGCATGGGCGGAAAGTCTGGAGCGAGACGTGGACGAGGATCGTCGGCGATATTGAACGGGTCGATCCGAGCCTGCTGCATAAACTTCAAGGCGATCACTATATCCCCATCATCGCTCCGATCGGAACCGATCGCGAGGGGAATACCTACAACATCAATGCCGATCTGGTCGCCGGCGCCGTGGCAGGCGCCTTGCGTGCGGAAAAGCTCGTCATGATGACGGACATCAAGGGCATTCGCGATGCCAATGGCCGGCACCTCTCAACCGTCTCGCGCAAAGATGTCCAGCGCATGGTGAAGAAGGGGACGATCACGGAAGGCATGCTGCCGAAAGTGCACGCCTGCCTGGATGCGATCGACGCCGGTGTCGGAAAAGCCCACATCATCGACGGCCGGATCCCCCATGCTATTCTTCTCGAGATCTTCACGCGGAAGGGGATCGGGACCGAGATCGTCGCCTAATCAGACCGTGAAGCGCATAACCCCCAATGGCTGTTAAATTCCGACTGAGGGCTCATCTGCAGGCCTTGATCGGAGAACGTCATCCGTGGTCCTCACCGGTCCATCTCCAGCAGACAGCACACTATATCGGTGAGCAGTTTTCCAACATTGGTCTCGCTGTCACGACGCACGACTTCGATGCCTTGGGCGGCGGCTATCGAAACGTGATCGGAGTCGCCCATCCGCCGTCAAAACAAGGCCAACCAGTTCTGCCCCCTTTGATCGTCGCCGCACACTATGACACCGTGTTGGGCTCACCGGGAGCCGATGACAATGCCAGCGCATTGGCGGTCTTGCTCGACGTGGCGCAGCGAATCACGCGGACCTCGCTCCGCCGACCCGTCCACTTCATCGCATTCTGTCTTGAGGAGGAGGGTCTCTTGGGGAGTCAGGCCTACGTTGCCCATCTCACGGAGACACGCGAGCCCCTGCATGGTGCGATCATACTGGAATGTGTCGGCTACGCGCGTGATGAAGAAGGGTCTCAAAAGACTCCGCCGGGAGTCCCGATCGCCGTTCCGACGGTTGGGAACTTTCTGGCCGTCATCGGCAATCAGTCATCAAGTTTCCTGACCATGGCCGTTGAACAAGCGATGAGGCCTCATCTGCCGATAGTGCCCTTGATCGTTCCGGGCAACGGCGAACTGTTGCCTGATACAAGACGGAGCGACCATACACCATTCTGGGAGGCTGGATTTCCGGCAGTGATGCTCACCGACACGGCCAACTTCCGTAATCCCCACTACCATAGGCCGACCGATACGATTGAGACACTGAATCTGGACTTCATGTCCGCCGTTGCAGATGGTGTCACCGCAGCAATCGCCTGTCTCTCAGAACCTCAAGGGACTCCATGATGACGATGCAGATTAGTCCGGTAACAAAGGCGCTGATCAGAAAGATATACGCTCAGCTCGATTACAAAACATTGGGCAACCTCTACTGTTACGAAGGCGGCGATGAATTTTGGCGGGCGAAACGCAAGCCCTGCGAGCGACTGGGCATCAACCTCTCCCAGGCACTGCTGAAAAAGCTGCCGCTTGGCGGGCGAAGTCTGTACGTGGGCGCCGGTGTCGCAGAGTTGCCGGTCCTGTTGGCTGAAGCCATCGAGCTCCAGCGCCAGGTTGAACCGTATAACCTCCGCCGATCCGAAGTCACGGTGCTCAATCACGCCTGCCGTGACACACCGGTCAAGCTTCGCGCGAGATCAGCGGCACAGGCAAGAGGCCTCTTTGACCATCTCTGGATCGTGAGCGTATTGAACGATCCGGAGCGATTTCCCGACCTCTCGCCGCTCTCTTATGGCAATGCCAATCCCGTGATGTTCAATCCGAAGAAGTTCGAACAGCAGCGTCGAATTGTCCAATCGATCGTCGATCAGTGTATGCCCAAGCTCGGTCTACCCGGCCTGGTCACAACCTCGACGGAAGAAGTCGTGTGGATCGCCGACTGGTGCCACCGACACAGGATTCCCTATCGCGTGGAGCGGAAACAGTATCCCACGGCGCTCGTCGGTGACCCAATCTGTTTTATTAAAGTTGGTGAGGCGTAAGGGGTACAACTCTGAGATCGGTCAAATCTGAAAGCCGGTCTTCGGTTTGGCGGAACCGCCCAGATACAGCGCGGCATACTTCACATAGTTCTCAGCGGATTTTTTGATCCAGGCTAATTCTTCGTCTGTCACGGACCGTCGGACCCGTGCGGGTGAGCCCAGGATCAGGCTCTTCGGCGGGACAACGGTGCCTTCCACTACCAGCGCCCCGGCTCCCACTACTGAATCCTCTCCGATAACAGCCCCGTCCATGATGATGGCGCCCATCCCGACTAACACGCGATCGTGAATCGTACAGCCATGGAGAACCACGCTGTGGCCGACTGTCACATCGTTCCCGATGACGAGAGGATGGGTATCGTGGGTGACGTGTACCATGCAGAGGTCTTGGATGTTGGTCCGATTGCCGATCCGGATATAGTTCACATCGCCACGGATGACGGCGTGGAACCAGACGCTGCACTCCTCACCCATGACCACGTCGCCGATGACCACCCCCGTGTCTTCGATAAAACAGGAGGTTGGGACCGTCGGTTTGATGCCTTGAAAGGTGCGAATCATTGAGGCACTTTAGGGGAACGGCTTCCGGAATATCAAGACAGCCCTCTTGAGCGTTCGTTGACAGGCTTTTCAAGCCTCCCGTAGACTGTTTGAATGTCAACGCCTTTGATCCAGCTCGGCCGAAAACACACCACCAAGAAAGCGGCGCTTCCCAGGAAGACCGCGGCTGCTAAACCAACGACTATCGGCTTCGTGAACCTGGGGTGCTCGAAAAACCAGGTAGACTCGGAGGTGATGCTCGGTACACTCGTACACGACGGCTTCGCTTTAACCGACAATCCCAAGAAAGCCGAGGTCGTCATCATCAATACCTGCGGCTTCATTGAAGAAGCGAAACAGGAATCCATCAACACGATCCTTGAACATGGCCAGCTCAAAAAGGACGGAGTCTGCCGCGTCCTCATTGCCGCCGGCTGCCTGGCACAACGCTATCAGGGCGATCTTCTGAAAGAACTGCCGGAGCTGGACGGCGTGGTGGGAACCGGGGAATTCGGGAACATCGCCACCATCTGCCGGGATCTCCTGGCTCCCCAAAAGCGGCAACAGCGGCTCTGGATCAGCGAGCCGCCCTATCTCTACGACGCGGACGCCCCGCGCCTGCGGCTCGGAAAGGCCCACAGCGCCTATGTGAAAATCGCCGAAGGCTGCAACCGCAACTGCGCCTTCTGTGCTATTCCCATCATGCGGGGCAAGCAACGCAGCCGCCCGGTGGAATCGATCGTGGCTGAAGCCGAACGCCTCGCCGCGGAAGGCGTGAAAGAACTCAACCTCATCTCCCAGGATACGATCAACTACGGCGTGGATCTGGGGATTCGAGATGGGTTAACCACGCTGCTGAGCGCGCTTGTGAAGGTGAAGGACATTCACTGGATCAGGCCCTTTTACCTCTACCCGCAGCAGATCACGGACAATCTCCTGGATCTCTATGCCGGCGAGGAGAAAATTACCAAGTATATCGACATGCCGCTCCAACACATCAACGACCGGATGTTGAAGCGCATGCATCGATTGGGGAATCGCGCCGCTATCGACAAGCTGGTGGACCGCATTCGCACCCGCATTCCCGGCGTCGCCTTTCGCACTGCCTTCATCGTCGGCTTCCCCGGTGAAACAGAGAAGGCCTACCAGGAACTGAAGACCTATGTGACGGAGCGCGAATTCGACCGAGTGGCAGTCTTCCTCTACTCCGACGAAGAGGACACGACGGCGCTTGCGCTCGATGAGAAAATTGAACGGGCCGTCATGGACGAACGGCGGAACGAACTGCTGGCGATACAGGAAAACATCGCCGCTGCGCAGGGCCAGGCTCGCATAGGCTCGGTCATCGACGTCCTGGTCGAAGGCCCATCGGAGGAAACGCCGCTGCTGCTGGAAGGCCGCCATGAAGGGCTGGCGCCGGAGATCGACGGCGTCGTCTATATCAATGACGGCACGACAAACCCGGGGGATCTCGTCAAAGTCGAGATCACCGAATCCGCCACCTACGACCTCGTCGGGCACATCGTCACATAATCCTACACCTCCCGGACGCTTCCCTTCTGCTACACTTGAAGGACCCGTATCAAGGAGATATCGCACATGACCTCACAGAGAAAAGAATCGGTCGTGCTCCTGATCCAGTGCAAGGACCGAAAGGGCATCGTCGCCCGTGTCTCAGGATTCATCCATGATTTCGGGGGCAACATTCTCGACTCCGATCATCACACGGACGAAGAGACGAACGATTTTCTCATGCGGATGGAGTGCTCGACGGAGGGGTTGCAGATCGCGCCCGATCAGATTTCAGAGGCGTTCGCTCCCATCGCCAAAGTGTTCGAGATGCGCTACGAAGTCCATCAGACCAGCCGGCGCACCCGTGTCGCAATGATGGTCTCGAAGCAGGATCACTGTTTGGCGGATTTACTCCAACGCCATCGCCGTGACGAGCTGCGCATCGACATTCCCCTCATCATTTCCAATCATGACACCTGCGCCAACTGGGCTGACCTGTTCAAGATCCCCTTCGCAGTCTGTCCTGTCACAAAAGAGACGAAACCGGAGCAAGAACGGCACGTGGTCTCACTCTTGCGGGAGCAGCGCATCGAACTCGTCGTGATGGCCCGGTACATGCAGATTCTCAGCGCCGAGTTTCTTGCCCGGGTCGGCTGTCCCGTGATCAACATTCACCATTCCTTCCTCCCCGCCTTCATCGGCGCAAATCCCTATCGGCAGGCTTATGAGCGAGGAGTCAAAATTATCGGGGCGACGGCGCACTACGCGACACAAGATCTGGACGAGGGGCCCATCATCGAACAAGACGTGATCCGCGTGGGCCACCGGGATACCGTGGACGATCTCGTTCGAAAAGGGCGGGATTTGGAGGAAATTGTGCTGGCCCGAGCCGTCCGTCGCCATATCGAACGGCGGGTCCTGGTCTACGGAAGAAAGACCGTGGTGTTCGACTGAGTCTGCCAGCGAGCCACTTACACTGCCTGAGGTGCGAGCGGCAACGTGACCGTAAACGTGGAGCCCTGACCCACACCGCTTTTGACGCTGATCCGGCCCTTGTGGAATTCGACGATCCATGCACAGATGGCAAGACCCAGACCGGTGCCTTTCTTGGTATGGTTACGCGCGCCGTCGGTACGGAAAAAGCGGTTGAATATTTTCGTCTGATCTTCCGGTCCGATGCCGATACCCTGATCAGTCACGGACAGAATGGCCTCTTGTCCGACTGTCACCAAGCCGATCTCGACCTTCCCGCCCGGATGAGAATACTTGATAGCGTTTTCAACCAAGTTGAGCAGCAGTTCCCGAAGCCGTAATTCGTCTCCCTGGACCAATGCCGGCATGACGGTTCCCAGCACGACCTCGATATTCCGATCCTGTCCGAGCAACGGGGCCTGGCGGTGGATATCCTCGACAAGCGTCTCCAGCAAGACCGGCTTCGACTCCATCTTCACCTCGCCCATGTCGGCGCGTGACAAGAACAACAGCTCCTCCACGATGCGGGTCATCCGGTCGATCTCTTCCAGATTACTCTCGAGCACTGCCTGATAATCTTCAAGCGCCCGAGGCCGCCGCAGTACCAATTCCGTTTCACCTTTCATCACGGTCAACGGCGTTCGCAGTTCGTGAGAGGCATCGCTCGTAAATTGGCGGATCTGCCGAAACGAGGTATCCAGCCGGCCGATCATATTGTTGAATGTCCCGGCCAGCCGGCCGATTTCATCCGGCGCAGTGGGCATGGTCAGGCGCTGGCTTAGATCTCCCGCAGCGATACGTTGCGCAGCGAGCGTGATGGCATCGACCGGGCGCAAGGCGCGCCCCGCCAGAAACCACCCTGCAGCCAGCGAGACGGCCAGCGCGATCGGCATGGCCACGATCAGCAGGATGAGGAAACGACGTAACGTATCCTCGATCGATTCCATCGACGTGCCGACCTGCACGATGTAGAGGAGATTGCCCCGATGGATGATCGGCACGGAGATAAGCCGCAAGGGGGGCTCATGGGGATATTTGGCCGATTCCAGAATCGTCTGCCCGTTGAATGTGGCTTCGAGAGCCGTCCGGCTGAGCGGAACCTCGTGTTGCCTGATATTCGGGGAGCGGATCGTGATGGTACCGGAGGGGCTGAAAATCTGAAAGAATTTGTCGATGCGGGCCAGCTCAGGAAATTGAGAGAGCAATTCTTCTTCGTCGATGAGCGGAAGAAAACCCCGTTCTTGGAGGGAACGCACAGCAGCGGTGGCGGTTTCTTCAAGAGACTGATCGACATCGTCGCGAAGATTCCGGGCCGTGAGGACGTACAGAACGACGGAAAACGTAATCAAGACCATCGCCAGCGCGCTTCCGTACCAGAGCGTCAGCCTGACACGTAGTGGCATCAGTCGGCCTTCAGCATGTACCCGCTGCCCCGTATGGTATGGATCAGTTTCTTGGTCCGGCCCCGGTCGATCTTGTTTCGGAGGTAGTTCACATAAACGTCAATGACGTTGGTAAACGTATCGAAGTCCTGATTCCACACATGCTCGGAGATCATGGGCCGCGTCAGGACGCGCCCCGTATGGCGCATGAGATATTCGAGCAGGGCGTATTCTTTGAGTGTGAGATCAATCCGTTGCCCGCCGCGGGTCACGTCGCGCGTAGCCGGGTTGAAGATCAGATCATCGACCTGGAGAATGCCGGGAGTTTCGGTCGCACCGCGGCGAATGAGGGCACGGACACGGGCCAACAGCTCATCAATGGCAAACGGCTTAGTCAGATAATCGTCGGCGCCGGCATCGAGCCCTTTCACCCGCTGATCGATCTGCGATTGCGCCGACAGGATCAGTACGGGAGTTTGAATCCGCTCCCGGCGGACGGTTTTGAGAATGTCCATGCCGGACATCGAGGGCAACATCAGATCGACCACAAGCAGGTCATAGTTGGTCGCCAGCGCCATCTCAAGACCCTTGGCTCCGTCCTCGCACAGATCGACGGCATAGCTTTCTTCTTCAAGCGCTCGCTTGATGAAGCATCCGACTTTGGTTTCGTCTTCGATAACGAGCACGCGCATAGATACTCCGTACCGTATGGTGGAACCCTCGCAGCATCTTTCATCTGCGGAGATGAGCGATTATACCAAAGCGGGCGAGTCCGTGATATCTCAGTGAGCCGCGACGTCACACGATGATCGCAGATGGAGCGGACTCGTTTCCAATCCTCTCCGGGCAAGAGCGCGACCGGATGAAGCGGGAGCGGACCGGCAAGCCTGGTCAAAGTGGCGATGCGGTCTCCAGTATCGGGATGCGTCGACAGAGAGGACGCAGATTCGACCCGATGGCTCTCCTTCGACTCGATTGTACGATAGAAGGCAATCATCTCTCCGGGATCGACGCCCATGGCTTGAAGCAGGCGAAGCCCCTCGCGGTCCGCCTCATCCTCGTGGAGCCGGCTATAGCGCAGCATCCCCAGCACACGCGCACCTTCGATGCCGTACGCCAACGCTCCTGTGAAATCTCCAGTCACGGCCGCGATCAGGAGACTGGTAGAGCCTTGTTCAAGCAGAGCCCGGATCGAATGCCGCTTGTAAATATGCTGGACCTCATGGGCGAGGACGCCGGCGAGCTGTTCGGGAGTGTCGGTGGCCTCTAGGAGGCCCCGGAACAGGACGATCCGGCCGGCGGGTAAGGCAAAGGCGTTGATGACGGGCCGATCCACAATCGTCACCTGAAGGCGATAGGGAGAATCGGGAACCGCAGCGGACAATTGATTGAGAATCTGTTCGATGGCGGCCAATCGGCCGGGGTCGGTGCAGCGCAGGCCGGCCGGCGCCATATGCTCCAACGCCGAGTCGCCCAGACGTTCTTCCCATGAAAGCGGGACGTGGGGAGCGAGGAATGTTGCCGCGGCCGGGATGCCCCACACATAGAGTCCCGCGAGAAGGACCATGAGGGCCAGGGAGGCCAGCAGCGTCAGTCGAACGCGCAGCCCTCTTCGCCTCGGATCATGCAGATGGCCGACCTTCGCCGAGGAGGCTTCCTGCAACGCCACGAGAAACCCGGTATCCTGTACGACGATGGCCTGGGCGAGAGGGGCACCGAACTCCAGCCTGACCGGTTCGCCTTCGTACAAGCCTTGGGTTTGTTTGATCTGGTGATAGGGCCAGGCCAGCGATCGACCGGCCGATGTCTGGAAACGAAGGGCCGTCCCGGTCAGTTGAATTGTAGTGGGGTGCCGCGTTGCAGTCCGGCCGTCCAGATAGAACCCTTGCCACAACCTCTGCATGGCAGTCAGCCTAGATCGAATCCCGTGTCGAGAAAACCATCAAGCCCTTCTCCCATCGGAGGCGCTGCATCGTACGCTTGGACAACCTCGTCAAAGTTGTCGACTCCCGTCAGGGTCAATCGGTCGGTGATGAACCGGAGGTTGCGGATCGTGATCCAAGGCCACGCCAACCCCAATGTGCCGATTGCGAGCAGGAGATTGACCAGCTTGAGTTTGACATAGGGCCATGTAGTGATCGGCAAACTGAAGCGCGCGGCGCCAATCGAGGTCTGCTCCCAATAATACCGTTGCTCCCTGACGGAGTAGGGAAACCAGAGGAACCGGAAGACGACTACACCGATAACCAGACTGACCATCACAGCAATCACGACTGCGATCACAGATGTGACACCGGCACTTTCCCACGATCCCGGTATCAGGGATTGAACCGCAACATAGGCTCCCGCCGCCGCCAGCGCGGACGAACCGGTTGCCATGAGATACATTATGAGAAACGGACGAAACAGTTGCGCGCCGTTGCCGGAAAATCTGAACGGCTCGTTTCCAAAATAACTGTGCGCGGTAAGGAAAGCCTGTTTCTTCGTCGAGAAATACGGATAGTACAGGCCGAGGCTGAGGCCGGTCAGAGCATAGCCCGACAGCCACAGCTTGATGAAGTCCCACGCCTTGCCCTGGAATGAAAACCGGATGCCGCGCCACGCGGTACGGGTCATGCGATACCGCCGGGCGCCGACAATGGCAACGGGAATGAAGAACAGCAGGAGCAGCGAGGCCGCGATCTGAAGAGCGATATTGACCGCCACGCTGCTCTCAATGAACGGCCCGATGTGCGACAGCCCGTAATAGGGTAGAGCAAACACCAGGGTCGCCTTCAACGCGCCGTTCATGAGTTCTCGCGCGTTGCCATGATACGAGAACCGGTCGCCGGCAAATTCCGTTTGGTTGAAGAGATAGCACCGCACCTTGACCTTCGCCCAATAATAGTAGAACCCAAGGGTGACGAGGGTCAGCAAGGTATTGACGAGGTGAATGCCGAAGAGCGAGCCTCCCGTCCCATAAAAGGTTGCCGTATAGGTGTGTGCGCAACCGCCGTCCGCCTGGATGGCCGTCTGCTGCTCTGCGAGGTGGAGCGGCTGATCCAGACCAACCGGTTCGTCCGGCTCTGTATGAGGCGTTCCGTCAGGCAGTAGCGCCGGCATCGCCACAACGAGAAAGGGAGCGGCGCATGTGATACAGGAGGCGCTCATGCCGGGTTTCAACGCCTGAATATCCCGAACTCTGTGAACGGTGGCACAGCGCTCACAGGACAGCCGCACTGACCGGTCCACTGCCGCTGTCGCCGTCACGACAGCATCCCGCTTGTAATATGACGCTCGGTGCCCGCTACAACGAGGAGTGACCCGAGCATGCGCGGGCGAAAGCGGCTCCACCATGACGTGTTCTTGGAAGAAGAGCGGCGGGCTCCGGATTTCGTCGCGGCGATGGGGGACGATGGGCGGCTCTGCGCGGCATGCGATTTGACCAAAACAAGGTTGGCTTCGCAGGCGGCACAGGCGGCAACCTGCCAATCGAGCGAGGGCGACTCAGGAAGGACGCGGTTTTCATGTGAGCACGCCGGACAGGCAATGGTCATAGGCAATTTCTGCTCCTCTTCATTTCAAATCAGATCGAGCGTGTGTTCCATTCGCTCCGGTGATCTATTTCAAGGGATAACTCTAGCGCAAACTGCCCGAAGCGCAACCCGTCGGATAGGAGACTGGATACGCAACAAGGAGGTCGATGGGATGAAAACTCGCAATAATCCCTGAGCAGGAGCCTACTTAGCCCACACTATGCATGATGGCTTGTTTCGGGCACGATCGAGGGTGAGAGACAAAAATCGGCACAACGGACCGGGTGTGTTTCGACACACACAGGCGGAGAATTCAGGGCCTGTACTTAAGAATCATATGTCTGGCAGGCTGCAGGAAAACTCCTGATGATCCCTGAAGTCTTCACAATCCTCGATGTGTGAGGCACATCAAGTAACCACGCAGGATGCTCAAAATGGCCTCTGTTCTCACCCACCCACCCCGGTGCGCCGAGACGCCCCGTTCCACAGGCAAGGCCGCAGCGAGTGAAGAGGTGAAGCGTACGCTTCGGTACGTTGAGCCTCTGAGCGATGCGAGAACGCCGCTGGCGGACGTTTTCAGCATCCTGCTAGGTCGAATCGCCTGGAACGACTTTATCAAGAGACACGATTGCCGGCTTATCACCACGCATTCTGACGATCAGGGTTTCTTCGCCTTCGACCTTGAATTCCCGGTTCGCCTGCCGCAGCGTTTCTGTCGACTTGAACGAGACCTTCGCACTCCGTTCGTCGGCTGCCAGCGATACGGTGGTGTTCAGGCGCGTAAAATCATTCGCGCTGGGAAAGTCAAATTCCATGGCCAGCGTCTTGCGATAGTCGTCTCGCGTGAGTGCCGCCTGCTGCTGATTCGAGCCTT
>LNFM01026075.1_pt1 | contig 11425 bp, 8 predicted proteins | sample 596031 | NCBI WGS metagenome assembly LNFM01 (sample SAMN04254537, study PRJNA301005) | activated carbon metagenome | isolation source: dual media filters at the Ann Arbor, Michigan drinking water treatment plant | place: USA: Ann Arbor | reverse complement strand
CATCGATGCCGACGCGCAGGACGCGCTCCGCCTCGGCGGGGGGCTGTCCCAAGGGGTCGCCGTCGGTGACCGATGTCACGCCGACGCGCGCCCATGCCGGTCCAGCCGCGAGAACGGTCGCAAACGCCATAAAGACGATCCGTGTGCCCCAGCGTGTCATGCCGCCTCCAAGGGTGTCATGCCAGTATGGAGTCTAGAAGCGCCAGCCGATGCCCACAAGGGTCGTAACGGCCTGGTAGGCGTAGTTGCTCAGGGACGCCGTCCTGTTCGTGTAGTTCGCCTGGCCGACCAGGGTCAGGCGGTCGTTCAGGGGGACCAGCAGAACAAAGCCGAGATTCGTGTCGAACTGGTTGCGCGCAATGAACGGATTTACCGTGACATCGGCCGCATCGTAGGCCGCCTGGGCCGTCGAGGCGCTGGCTGTTGCCGTCCAGGTCCGGCCGTTGAAGCCCAGCGGATCGGCAAAGCGCACCTGTAGGGCGCCGCCGAATCCCAACTCGGTATAGCTCTCGAAATCAGCGTCCGCGATATATCGCGTAAAGGCGCCGTTGAGAGACAGGGTCATGTAGCTGGTGAGTTCGACGCGGAGATCGAGCACGGCGACGGCTTCGTTGCCGGAACTCAGGTCATTGGTCGGCGCGTCGTTGTTGTTCAGGAACGCACGACGGCGCCCGAACACCGTCAGCGCGCTGTTGATCTGCGGCCCGAGCGGCGTCGTCGCCTCCATGCCCGCGCCCCATGCCCAATAGCTCGGCTGGTTGTTCACCGAAACGTAGCGGCCCGTGAAGAACGGCTTCACCGTCATGTCGTTGAGCCATCCGTCCTCGAAGGGCGACGTGCGCGGGCCGGTGGTGAGGTCGAACAGGTAGACGTTCGCCTCGGAAATCTGGAACTGCCGCGACCCGTAGAAACCGAGGTCGCTTTCGAACGCGCCATTGTCCTGCCGGCCAAGATCGTAGCGATGTCGGAGCGTGCCAGCTCCGATGACGTTGAAGTCGGGCCGCCCGGAGACCGTCGGCGTCGGGACGACCGTGGCGCCGAAGGACTGGATCGCACCTGCCGGACCGGTATTGGCGTTGGTCGAATAGCCGATGCCGAACAACAGGTCGCCCGAGAATTGCGACTTGCCGCTCTTGCTGTCGACTTCCGCCAGGAATTGGGTTGCGCGCTCCTTCGTTTCGGCCGAGGCGCGCGTCGAGGCGCGCGCACTTTCGAGATATCCCCGTGCGGCTTCATAGGAAGCCAGACGGTAATAGAGGACGCCGAGCTCGAGTTTGATTTTGGGCTGGTCGCCATCGATCAGCAAAAGCCGTTCGAGCGCCGAGATGGCCCCTTCAATGTCGCCGACCTGCACGGCAAGTTCGGCGTAGCGCAACAAGGTCGGAGGATCGGCCGGGTTGCGAAGCGTGTCCTGGAAGGCAGCATCGTAGGCCGCACGAGTCTGCGTCGAAGGCGTGGTCTGCTGGGCTGCTGCCGGGATCGCCGCGATCAGGCCTGCGAGGGCAACGGCCATCGTGAATGTCCGCATCTATCGCGCATGATAGGCGAATTTTCCGCCGTGTCCAAATTTCGCCGCAATTGGGGGGCGCTAGGCCAGGCGCATCCACGGCGGGATGACGGGCACGACTTGCACCCCGTCGGCGGTCAACGGTCCGGGGCCGCGCGCGGCCTCCGTTTGCAGGAGCGCCAGGGCGCGTCGTCCCGAGCCCGAGCGCAGTTCGCCCACTTCCTTTCCATCCAGATAAACGGACGTGCCGGGCGCCGGCAGAGTGCCCTCGACGCCGACCGGGAACAGGCGCTTGCGCACGAGGGCGCGGTACTTGGTGCGGGCCGTCAGCTCTTGGCCCATGTAGCAGCCCTTCTTCCAGTCGATGCCATTCAGCTCGTCGAAGCCGCTCTCGAGCAGCAGCGCCTTTTCGACCGGCAGGTCGCGGCTGCCGTCGGGCACGCCCAGCGACAAGCGGAGCGCGTCGTAGTCGTCGGGCGACGCGGCGGCGATGCCGCGCGCGGACAACAGGGCGGCGGCGGTTCCCGCTGGCGCCAGCACGCGCACGCCCAGCCCGACGAGCCGGGGATCGACGAAGGAGACCGCGCCCCCCTGGGCGCCAGAGATCTGCAGGACCTTCTCGGCACCGGCGCCGAAGACGGTGGCGACTTCCATGGCCGCGCTTCGATCCTCGACCGTCACCTTGGAGCGCAGCTTGTAGAGCGAGAGCTTCTTGGCCAGCGCCGGCGCACGCTCGCGCTCGGTTTCGAGCAGCAGCGTGTCGCCGCCGCCATCCGTCACGAACATGTCGTTCAGGAAGCGGCCCTGGGGCGTCAGGAGGGCGGCCCAGATGGCGCGGCCGGGCGCGACCTTCGTGGTGTCGTTGGAAATGAGTCCCTGCAGGAACTCGACGCGGTCATTGCCGCCGACGGCGATGACGCTGCGATGGGGGAGGAGGCTGAAGGAAGGAACGGACATGACCCCGAACAGTTGGGGTCAAGTCCGTCGCTTGGCAAGCGTCTCGCGGCGATCAGGCTCGATAGAACGGCTTATCGCCGCAGACCGTCACGCGATGGCCGTAACGGCGATGGGGATAATAGTCGAACATCGCGTGGTGCTGGACGCAGCGATTGTCCCAGAAGGCCACCGAGTTCGGCTGCCACTTGAAGCGGCACTGGAATTCCGGCGTCTCGATGTGGCGGTAGAGCATTTCCAGCAGGGCATCGCTCTCGTTGCGGCGGAGCTGGGGGATGCGCAGCGTGAAGCCGCGGTTGACGTAGAGCCCCTGCCGGCCGGTCACCGGATGGGTGCGGACGATGGGGTGCTCGGCGTTGGGGAACTTGATGTCGTCGCGGTCCGTCGCCTTGACGCGGTAGTAGTGTGCCTTGGAGCTGTCGTGCAGCGCCGTGAGGCCCTGCAGCATGTGCTTCACCGGCTCGGAAAGCGTTTCGTAGGCGCGATACATGTTGGCGAACAGCGTGTCGCCGCCGCCATCGGGTGGCACTTCCGTCAGATAGAGGATCGAGCCCATCGGCGGCTCGGCATCGCACGAGACGTCGGTGTGCCATTCCTCGCCGGCGACGTGCCTGGACTTCTCGTCGGCCTTGATCACCAGGATCTCGGGATGATCCTTGAATTCGATCGGCGCATTGGGGTGCGTGTGCAATGGCCCGAAGCGGCGCCCGAAGTCCTTGTGCTGATCGATCGTCATCTTCTGGTCGCGGAAGAAGATCACCAGATTTTCCATCAGCGCGTCGTGCACCTCCTGGAACTGCTGGTTGCCCAGCGGCTTGGCGAGGTCCACGCCGAAGATTTCGGCGCCGATGGTGGGCGTGAGCTTGCGCACGTCGATCGACTGGTAGGCCATTGATCGCTTCCTCCCGAACCCGGTCCCTCTGGAATGCCTTTTATGCCGGTTTGCGCCCTTGTTCACGGATTATGTCGAGCGAGTGGGTCGATTAGAGACACCCCTCCTGTCCCGGCCGATGCGTCAGGCGACGACACCCCGGTCGCGCAGCGCCTTCATCACGGACTCGATTTCGTCCTCGAGCGACATCTCGGTCGTGCGGATATGGATGTCAGGCGCCTCGGGCACTTCGTAAGCCGAGTCGATGCCGGTGAAGTTCGCGATCTTGCCGTCGCGGGCACGGCGGTAGAGTCCCTTGGGGTCGCGACGCTCGCATTCGTCGAACGGCGTGTCGACGAAGACTTCCACGAATTCACCTTCGGCCATGCGCTCGCGAGCGAGCTGCCGTTCGCTGCGGAAGGGCGAGATGACCGATACGAGAACGATCAGCCCGGCCTCGCAGAACAGCCGGGCGACCTCGATCACGCGCCGGACATTCTCCACCCGGTCGGCGTCGGTGAAGCCGAGATCCCGGTTGAGGCCGTGCCGGACGTTGTCGCCGTCCAGCGAGTAGGTGTGCCGGCCGAGCGCGAGCAGGCGCTTCTCGACGCCGTCGGCGATCGTCGATTTTCCCGACCCGGACAGGCCGGTGAACCAGAGCACGCAGGGGCGCTGCTGCTTGATGCGCGCGCGCGCGGCCTTGTCGACGGCGAAGGCCTGCCAGGGCAGGTTGGAGGCGCGGCGCAGCGGGAACCGGATCATGCCGGCGCCGACCGTTGCGTTGCTCGTCCGGTCGATCAGAATGAAGCCTCCCGTGTCTCTATTCTCGTCATAAATGTCGAAAGGTGCCGGCCGGTCGAGAGCGATGTTGGCGAAGCCGATTTCGTTCAGCGCCAGTTGCTTCGTCGCCTCGTGGACGCCGGTCTCGACGTCGATCCGGTGTTTCAGTTCGGTCACCGTCGCGGTCATCGTCGCCGTGCCCAGCTGCAGCAGGTAGGGCCGGCCCGGCAGCATCGGCTGCTCGTGCATCCACACCAGGTGGCAGGCGAACTGGTCGGCCACGTGCGGTGGGCGCTCCGGGTTCGCGAAGACATCGCCGCGCGCGACATCGACCGCGTCGGCAAGGGTCAAGGTGACCGCCTGACCAGCGCCCGCCTCGGCAAGATCGCCGTCCTGCGTCACGATGCGGGCGATCCGGCCGGCGGCTCCCGAGGGCTGCACCACGATCTCGTCTCCGGCACGGATGCCGCCGCCGAGCACGGTGCCGGCATAGCCGCGGAAATCGCCGCCGTTGCGATTGATCCACTGCACGGCGAGGCGAAACGGTCGTGGGTCCGCGCGATCGACCTCGACGCTCTCGAGATGATCGAGCAACGTCGGGCCTCGATACCAGGGCATCGCGGTGCCCGGCGCGATCACGTTGTCGCCGCGCAGCGCCGACGTCGGGATGACGGTGACCTGGGCGAAGTCGAGCCGCTGGGCGAGCAGTGAATAGGCGGCGGCGATCTCGGTGAAGCGCTGCTCGCCATAGTCGACCAGATCCATCTTGTTGACCGCGAGGACGACGTGCCGGACGCCCATCAGCGAGACGATGGTGCTGTGCCTGAAGGTCTGAGTCAGCAGGCCCGTTCGGGCATCGACGATGACGATCGCGAGGTCGGCGGTGGAAGCGCCGGTCACCATGTTGCGGGTGTATTGTGCGTGTCCCGGCGTATCGGCAACGATGAACCTGCGCCGCGGCGTGGAAAAGAACCGGTAGGCGACGTCGATCGTGATGCCCTGTTCGCGTTCCGCCTGCAGCCCATCGACCAGCAGCGCCAGATCGGGGGACTCTCCCACCGTGCCGTAGCGTTTCGAGTCGTGCGCCAACGCGTCGAGATGGTCGCCAGGCACCTGCCTTGCGTCGAACAGGAGCCGGCCGATCAGCGTGCTCTTGCCGTTGTCGACGCTGCCGCAGGTGATGAGGCGCAGCATGTCCCTGTCGCCCGGGTTGGACGGCGGCGGCGCCATCAAAAGTATCCTTCCCGCTTCTTGAGTTCCATGGAGCCGCTCTGGTCGTGGTCGATCGCGCGGCCCTGGCGCTCGGACGTCTGGGCGCCTTCCAGCTCGGCAATGATCTCGGACAAGCTGGCTGCACGGGAGGTAGCATCCGAGGGTGCGGAACCTCACCAGGCGCGTCTGCGGCACCTCGCCGGGGCCGAGCGGCAGCCTGTCGTCGTCGACCTTGATCAGCATGCCGTTCCGTTCAACCACCAGGCGCTCGGCGGCAAAGTAGAGCGGCACGACGGGAATGTCCTCCTGGCGGATGTAGGTCCAGACATCGATCTCGGTCCAGTTCGACAGCGGGAAGACGCGGATGCTTTCACCGGCATGGATGCGGCCGTTGTACAGCCGCCATAGTTCGGGTCGCTGGTGGCGCGGGTCCCAGCGATGGGCGGCGTTGCGGAAGGAGAAGACCCGCTCCTTGGCGCGCGACGTTTCTTCGTCACGCCGCGCCCCTCCGATGGCGGCGTCGAAGCCGTGCAGGTCCAGCGCCTGCTTCAGCCCTTCGGTCTTCATCACATCGGTATGGACGGTGCCCCCATGAGAGATCGGGCCGATGCCGCGGTCGATGCCGTCACGATTGACGTGCACGAGCAATTCGAGGCCCAGCTCGGCCACGCGCCGGTCGCGGAAGGCGATCATTTCGCGGAACTTCCACAGCGTATCGACATGCAGCAACGCGAAGGGCGGCTTGGCCGGGAAGAAGGCTTTTAGGGCGAGGTGCAGCAGGACGGAGGAGTCCTTGCCGATCGAGTACAGGATGACGGGCTTGCGAAAATTCGCGGCCGCTTCCCGCAGGATGTGGATGCTCTCGGCTTCGAGCGTCTGCAGGTAGGAATTCAGGGCTGGCACGAGAGCTTGTCTTTCCGGGTCCGCAACCACTCGGGCACGTACGTAGGCGTGTATACGGATAAGCTAACTCCATCATCCCTCGATTCAACCGACGAAATCTGCAGCCAGTCCCGTAGTCTGGCGGGAGCGGAGCAAATTCCGACCTGCAGCGGGACCGCTTGCAAGTCCCGTATCGCTGCCCGTCGGGGACCTTGATACAAGTTCTGCAGTAAATCCGAGAGGAGTTCCAATGTCGTTCCGCGCGCTCGTTCTCAGTCAAGGCACCGACCGCAAGGTGAGCGGCGCTCTCGAAACCTTGTCCGACGACCGGCTGCCGGCGGGCGACGTCACGGTCGCCGTCGATTATACGACCCTCAACTACAAGGACGGGCTGGTGCTCACGACCGGTGGCGGCCTGGTGAAGACCTGGCCGCATGTCGGCGGTATCGATTTTGCCGGCACGGTCGAGGCGTCGGACAACCCCGGCTTCAAGCCCGGCGACAAGGTCGTGCTCAATGGCTATCGCGTCGGCGAGCTGCACTGGGGCGGCCATGCCTCCAAGGCGCGGGTGAAGGGGGACTGGCTGGTCAAGTTGCCGTCCTCGATCTCGACCAGGCGGGCGATGGCCATCGGCACGGCGGGCTACACTTCCATGCTCTGCGTGATGGCGCTGGAGAAGCACGGCGTCGAGCCTGCCTCGGGCGAGATCCTGGTGACCGGCGCGGCCGGCGGCGTCGGCAGCGTCGCCGTCGCGATCCTGGCCAAGCTTGGCTACGCGGTCGTGGCCGCCACGGGTCGGCCGCAAGAGGGCGCCTACCTCACGGCGCTGGGTGCCAAGACGATCATGGACCGCAAGGAGCTGCTGGAGGCGCCGGATCGGCCGCTGCTGTCCGAGCGTTTCGCCGGCCTGGTCGACACGGTATCCGGGGTGATGTTCGCCAAGGCGCTGGCGCAGGTGAAGTACAATGGGGCGGCGGCGGTGTGCGGACTCGCGGCCGGCCCGTCGTTTCCCGGTTCGATCCTGCCCTTCATCCTGCGCGGCATCACCGTCTACGGCATCGACTCGGTAATGCTGCCCAAGGCGCCGCGCGAGGTGGCTTGGAAGCGCCTGGGCACGGACCTGCCGCTCGACAAGCTCGACAGTACGGTGAGCGAGGCGGGCCTTTCCGACCTGATGGCTTTGGCCCCAAAAATCCTCAAGGGAGAGATACGGGGCCGCGTGGTCGTTGACGTGAACAAGTGATAGCGTAAGTCATTCACTTGAAAGTTCGCCCAGTTCGCCGAGGAACAACAATGACGCCTCCCAACGCCAAGCCGGTCGCCAACAATCTCGAAGCGTTCTTCATGCCGTTCACGGCGAACCGGCAGTTCAAGAAGAACCCGAGGATGCTGGCCAAGGCGAAGGGCGTTCACTATTGGACGCCGGAAGGCCGCAAGATCATCGACGGCACGGCGGGCCTTTGGTGCGTCAATGCCGGCCACGGCCGCGAGGAGATCAAGGCGGCGATCGCCAAGCAGCTCGACGAAATGGATTATGCGCCCTCGTTCCAGATGGGGCACCCCAAGGCGTTCGAGCTGGCGGCGCGCCATGCTGCGATGCTGCCGGGCGACCTCAACCATGCCTTTTATTGCAACTCGGGCTCCGAGGCCGTCGACAGCGCGCTGAAGATTGCGCTGGCCTATCACCGCGCCAACGGCCAGGGCACGCGCACGCGCTTCGTCGGCCGCGAGCGGGGCTATCATGGCGTCGGCTTCGGCGGCATTTCGGTCGGCGGCATGGTCAACAACCGCAAATGGTTCGGCGCCATGCTGCCGGGCGTCGACCACATGCCGCACACGCACCTGCCGCAGAACGCCTTCTCCAGGGGCCAGCCCGAGCACGGCGCGGAACTCGCCGACGAGTTGGAGAAGATCGTGGGCCTGCACGATGCCTCCAACATCGCCGCCGTCATCGTCGAGCCCTGCGCCGGCTCGACCGGCTACCTGCCGCCGCCCAAGGGTTATCTCCAGCGGCTGCGCCAGATCTGCGACAAGCACGGCATCCTGCTGATCTTCGACGAAGTCATCACCGGCTTCGGTCGCCTGGGCGCCAGCTTCGCCGCCGAGAAATTCGGCGTCATTCCCGACCTGATGACGGTGGCCAAGGGCATCTCCAACGCCACGGTGCCGATGGGCGGCGTGTTCGTTCGCAAGCCCGTCTTCGACGGGCTGATGAACGGGCCGGAGAACGCGATCGACCTGTTCCACGGCTACACCTATTCGGCGCATCCGCTGGCCTGCGCCGCGGCCTCGGCAGTCCTCGACATCTACCGCGACGAGAACCTGTTCGAGCGGTCGGCCGAACTCTCACCCTACTGGGAAGAGGGCGTGCACTCGCTGAAGGGCCTGCCGAACGTCACCGACATCCGCAACCTCGGCCTTGCTGCCGGTATCGACCTGGCGCCGAGCGGCCCGGTCGGCGCCCGCGGCTACGCCGCCTTCACCAAGGCGTTCGATCTTGGCCTGATGGTCCGCCAGTCGGGTGACGCCATCGCCATGTCGCCGCCGCTGGTGATCGAGAAGGCGCAGATCGACGAGATCATCGACATCACCGCCAAGACGATCAGGGCGGTCGCCTGACGCCCGCGTGACCTCGACCGGGGAGCTGTTCTGGCTGATCGGTGATTTCGCCGCGGTGATGCATGTCGCCGTCGCCAGCGCCGTCACGGTCCATGTCCTCCTCTACAGCCGTGTCCTGGATCGGCATTGCCTGGCTGTCGCCCTTCATCGGCGGCATGCTGTACGCGATCATGGGCATCAATCGCGTCAAGCGCCGCGCCAAGCGGCTGCTGCGCAGCCGCTCGCAGCCCGTCATCGCAGAAGCAGCATCGGCCGACATGTCGCCCGACGATCCGCTGGCGCCGCTGGAGTTCGCCGTCGGCCGGCTGACCGGGCTGCCGCGCGAGCACGGCAACAAGGTCGAACTCCTGCGCAATGGCGATGAAGCTTACCCCCGCATGCTCGAGGAGATCGGCCGGGCCCGTTTGAGCATCGGCCTCCAGAGCTACATCTTCCGGGCCGATGCCGCGGGCGAGTCGTTCCATGAGGCCCTGATCGCGGCCCAGCGCCGCGGCGTGCAGGTGAGGGTGCTCATCGACGGCGTCGGTGGCGGCTACTTCTGGTCGGGAAGCTACCGGCGGCTCAGCCGGGCCGGTGTGCCGGTTGCGCGCTTCCTCCATTCGTACCTGCCATGGCGCATGCCGTTCGTGAACTTGCGCAACCATCGCAAGGTGCTGGTGATCGACGGTCGCATCGGCTTCACGGGCGGACTGAACATCGGCGCGGAGAACGTGAAGGCCCGCAAGCCCGCCGATCGCGTGCGAGACACGCATTTCCGCTTGGAAGGACCGGTCGTCGAGCAGCTTACGGATGCCTTTGCCGACGACTGGCTGTTCGCGACCGGCGAGACCCTGCCCGACGACGCCTGGTTCGCGCCGATCGAAAAGGCCGGCGTCGTTTCGGCCCGGGTGGTGACCTCCGGGCCCGACGAGGACAACGAGCGTATCGAGTTCGTGGCGTTGCAGGCTATTTCCTGCGCCCGCAAATCGATCCGCGTGGTGACGCCGTATTTCCTGCCACCCGAGCCGTTGACGATGGCCCTGGGGCTCGCCGCCATGCGTGGGATCGAGGTCGATCTGATTCTTCCCGAGTCCTGCAACCATGCGATCCTGGACTGGGCGCGGCAAATTCCGCTACGGTCACTGATCGAGGCGGGCTGCCGCATCTGGTTGCTGCCGCCGCCCTTCGAACATTCGAAGCTGATGACCGTCGATGGCAGCTGGTCGATGATCGGCAGCGCGAACTGGGACACCAGGAGCTTCCGGCTCAACTTCGAGCTCAACGTCGAATTGCACGATGCCGGCTTTGCGCACCAGATCGCCGCGGCGACCGGGACTGCCCGCCGGTTGATGGTTGCCGAGCTCGACGCCGCGCCCCTGCCGACGCGTCTGCGCAATGGCGCTGCTCGCCTGTTACAGCCCTATCTGTAGGTCGTCCTAGCGCAACGCCGCGCGAAGCCGCGCGATGCGATGGCGTGTCGCCCGCAGCGGATCGCGCCTGGCGGCGGCCGTCGAGACGTGCAGGTCGAGCACGATGGGCCGATGGTCCGATCGACCGAAAGCGAGCGTGCTGGCGGCGCCGCAGCGCAGCCCATGCACCAGGCAACGGTCGAGACGAAAAGGCACGACGTTGCTGGCGAAGTGGGTCGGTTCGAGCGGGCCGACATCGAAGAAGCCCGGCATCAGGATCGGACCGACGGCGTTGTAGTCGCCGATGATCGCCGAGGGCTTGCCACGCAGGAACGCGGCGATACGTGCGAGTTGGCGGCGATTGAGGAGTTGGCCGTGCGAGAGATGGACATTGGCGAAAGTGATCTCGCCGACCTGGACGATCTGCGCCCGGCGACGCGGCAGCCGGCCGGGCAGCCGCGAGGCCGGCAACGGCAGGGCATGGGGCGTGACGTGCCGGCTTTTTGTCCAGACCGCGAGCCCGTGAATACGCCCGGGCCAGGGCTGGCGGTGAAAGTGACCGCCGGCCAGCGACGGCAGGGCGTCCATGTGCTCGGTCACCTCCTGCATCAGCAACAGGTCGGGCTTCTCGCGCTCCAGCAGTGTCGCCACATCCTCGACGGCGGCGCCGGTCAGCCGCAACAGATTCCAGCTGATGACCTTCACGCACGCCTCATGGTTTGGGTTGCCGGTCGCGCCGTGCCGTCTGGCGGGCCTGGCGGATCTGCTCGGTCAACAGGCTCGCCGTCCCGGCAGCGGACTGCAACTCGCGACGGACCGTCTCGCGGCGCTCGTGGATCGACGCGATCACCAGCCCCATCGGCACGCCCAAGTTGACCAGCGCCGATTCGGCCAGCTGCAAGCTCGCCTCGATGGTCTCCGGCACCGTGTCGGTGACGTCGAGCGTGTATAGGTGGCGGGCGTGCTGGGCATCGTGGGCACGCGCCACGATCATCACGTCGGGTCGGCGTGCCCGTACCGCCCGCACGACATCGTCGACGACGGCAGTGTCGATGGTGACGATGACGCCCGCCGCCTCGTCGATGCCGCACCGCTGCAGATAGATCGGATTGCTGGCGTCGCCGTAGTAGATCGGGCGGCCGAGGTTGCGCCAGCGCTCGACCAGCGCGACGTCCTTGTCGGTGGCGAGATAGGGAATCTCGTGCTTGTCGA
>LNFM01014208.1_pt1 | contig 11427 bp, 10 predicted proteins | sample 596031 | NCBI WGS metagenome assembly LNFM01 (sample SAMN04254537, study PRJNA301005) | activated carbon metagenome | isolation source: dual media filters at the Ann Arbor, Michigan drinking water treatment plant | place: USA: Ann Arbor | reverse complement strand
CCTGAGCTTGTCGAAGGGCCTTGCACGAAAGCTGATGCAGGCCCTTCGACAAGCTCAGGGACACGGTGAGGTTTGAGTGTTGCACACGCCATCGTCTTCAACAGGTCGAGCGAAGAGGGGAAGCGACTCTGCCTTGAGGTTCGACAATCTCACCAGTTCGTCCCAGTCGCGCCGGATGAGCGCTTCTTTCTTCAGCCGTGACCAGCCCTTGATCCGCCTCTCGGCATCGCGGGCCTCCTCTCGGGTAGAAAAATACTCGGTGAAGACCAGCTCGACCGGCCTTCGCCGACGCGTGTAGACGCACTTGATGCCGTTCTGATGTTCAGCGAGCCGCTTCTCGATATTGTCTGTCTGCCCGGTGTAATACGAACCGTCGCTGCACCTCAAGATGTAGACCCAGAAAGACATATGGGTGAATGCCTGGGGCCGCCGCGTTATCGCGACAGCCCCATCGCGTTCAGTTATACCGGCCGATCACCGCGATCGCCGACACGTTCGAGTGCGGCGCGCCGCCCAGATTGTGGGTGAGGCCGAAGGTCGGGTTCTTCAGCTGGCGGGGGCCGGCGCGGCCCAGCAGCTGGAGATAGACCTCGTAGACCATGCGCAGGCCCGAGGCGCCGATCGGGTGGCCGAAGCATTTCAGGCCGCCGTCGATCTGGCACGGCAGCGGGCCGTCGGCGTCGTAGAAGCCGTCCATGACGTCCTTCACCGCCTGGCCTTCGGCCGAGATGTAGAGGTCTTCCATGGTCACCAGCTCGGTGATCGAGAAGCAGTCATGCACCTCGATCATGCTGAGTTCCTTGCGCGGATCCTTGATGCCGGCTTCCTCATAGGCCTTCTTGGCCGCCACGCGGGTGGTGGCGAAATGGCTGCCGTCCCAGGTGTTGAAGGTGCTCTCGACGCCGTCCGACAGGCACAATTGCAGCGCCTTGATGGAGACGATGTCGGTCTTGCCGAGAGCCTTGGCGATCTCGGGCGTGGTGACGATGGCGCAGGCCGAGCCGTCGCTGACGCCGCAGCAATCGAACAGGCCCAGCGGCTCGGCGATCATCTGCGCGCCGAGGATGGTTTCCATGGGCACCGGCTTCTGCAGATGCGCCTTGGCGTTCTTGGCGCCGTTCTGGTGGCTCTTCCACGAGACGTGGCCGATGGCCTCCTTGAGGTCCTTGGCGCTGACGCCATGCTTGGCCGAATAGGCGGTGGCAAGCTGGGCGAAGTTGCCCGGCGCCGAGCCGTTCGGCACCCACAGATCGGGCAGCGGGCCCCGCGAGCCGGCGGGAAGGCCGCCATAGCCGGTGTCCTTCAGCTTCTCGACACCCAGCGCGAGCGCGATGTCGCAGGCGCCCGACGCGACGGCGTAGGTCGCGCCGCGCAGCGCCTCGGTGCCCGTTGCGCACATGTTCTCGACGCGGGTCACCGGGATGCTGGACAGCCGCAGCGACGTCGACAGCGGCAGCGCCGACGCGCCCACATGCACCCGGTCGAAGGCGGTGCCGAACCAGGCCGCCTCGATCTGGTTCTTCTCGATGCCGGCGTCGGTGAGCGCCTCGTTGAACGCCTCGACGATCAGATCCTCGGCGTTCGCGTCCCAGCGTTCGCCGAACTTGCTGCAGCCCATGCCGATGATGGCGACCTTGTCGCGAATTCCCCGTGCCATGTTCAGGCCTCCTTGCCCGTTGAAACCGGCGCCGCCTTCCAGAAATAGCGGCGGTAACCCCGGTCGTGATCGTAGTCCTTGATGCGGAACATCATCTTGAGGGCGGACCCGACCTCGATCTGTCCCGCGTCCGTGTCGGTGAAACCCATCAGCACCCTGCCGCCGGTTTCGAACTGCACCTGGCCGTAGAAGAACGGCGGGCTGGGATTGTAGGACAGCCAGTCCGCGGTGAATGACATAACCCGCGCCGGACTGTCGGCAAACGAATAGGGCTCCTGCGTATCGAGCGCCTGGCAGTTCGGGTTGACGCAGTAATGGGTGCGCGGGAACTGCACCGTGCCGCAGACCGTGCACTTGCCGCCGGTGAAGCCGGTGACCATGTCCTTGTTGCGGTATTCGCTCGACAGCGCGGTCTTGTTGTCGACCTCGCCGCGCATGCCCCAGTCCAGCTTCACATTGTCCTGGAAGGAGAGGAACTTCATGTAGTCCTCTTCCTTGCGGCCCCGCGCCAGCGCGCCGGACACGCCTTCGCGTTTCGGCAGTTTCGTGATCGCGTCGGTCACTTCCAGCAGGATGGCGTCGGCGCCCTGGCCGAACGACGCGACCAGGATCAGGTCGCCGGGCTTGGCCGTCTCCAGCGCCGCGACCAGCATCAGCAGGGCGTGCGCCGCGCCGGTGTCGCCGCAGACCTCGCCCATGGTGTCGGCGACGGCCTCGGCCGGGATGCCGAAATCCTTCGCGATCTTCTCGGGGATGCCCTTCATGGTGCAGGGCATGACGAAGCGGGAAATCCGCGCGCCCTCGACGCCGGTCTTCGCCAGCAGGGCCTTGACCGCCTGCGGCACGATCTTCGAATAGCCTTCCTCGCGGATCCAGCGCTCTTCCCAGCCATAGTCGAATTCCTGGCCTTCGCCGCGGAAGTGGTCGACGAAGTCGGTGGTGACCGTGTAGCTGGCGACGAGTTTTGCGATAACATCCTTGACCCCAACCGTCAGCGCCGCCGCGCCATGGCCGAACTGCATCTCGCCGGAGGAAGCCGGCCGGGCCTTGCGCGCATCGGCGGCGGCCAGCAGCGTGTCGCCCTCGCCCGCGCTCCTGAGCGCCGTGATCAGCGCCGAGGTGCCGGCGCGCTGGGAGCCGGCGATATCGAGCGACGAGATGCCGTGTTCGAGGTTGAGCGCGGCGCTGATGACGCCGGCATTCTGGCGGTCGAGGAACGGCAGGGTCGTCGAGGCGAAGAAGACGCCGCCGATGTCCGAGCGTTCACGCCCGGTCAGGCAGTCGCGCGCGGCTTCGACCGCCATGGTGATGGCGTCCTCGTCCCAGTTGCACATGGAGCGTTCGCCCTTGGCCATGCCGCGCAGGCCGGGCATGGCCCATTTGTGCGCGGCCGCGATGCTGGCGCGGTTGAGGCGCAGCCGCGGAATGTAGGCGCCGAACGCAGTAATACCCGTGGTCACCGACCCGATCCTCCCCTGTTCCCATCCGGTAAGCGCGCAGCTTAGCGGGCGGGAGGCGCGGGCTTCAAACTAAAAAGCGGGTGTCAGGCGGTGGCGCGGTGAATGTTCTCGACCCGGGCGTCGAGCTGGATGCGGAGCTGGCGTGACAGCTCGGCCTTGCCGAACGGCTTGCGCAGCAGGGCGAAGGGCTTTTCCAGCTTCTTGTTGCGCTCCATGGCGTCCTCGGTATAGCCGGACATCAGCAGGATGGCGCATTGCGGGAACGCCTCGTGCACCTCCTGGGCGAACTGGATGCCGTCCTTGCCGTGGGGCTGCAGCACATCGGTCAGCAGCAGGTGCGGGCGCAGGCCTTCGTCCAGCATGGTCTGCGCCTCGCCGGCGCTGGGCGCCTGGCGGACCACGTAGCCCAGCGCCTTCAGGGTGCCGACGATGACGATGCGCACCTCCTCGTCATCCTCGACGACGAGGATGGTTTCGCCGTCGCCCTGGATCACCGTGGACGAGGAATCCTCGTCCTCCAGCGCGCGCGATACCGCGTGGATGGCGCGCGGCAGGTGCAGCAGCACGGACGTGCCCTGGCCGATCTCGCTCCTGATCTCGATGTGGCCGCCCGACTGCTTGACGAAGCCGTAGACCATGGAGAGGCCAAGGCCGCTGCCGCGGGTGGAATCCTTGGTGGTGAAGAACGGCTCGAACGCCCGGTCGAGCACTTCGGGCGCCATGCCCGTGCCGGTATCGCGCACCGTAATGACCACGTAGTCGCCCGGCGACAGCGTCGGATGGCGCATGGCGGCGACGTCGTGCAGCGTCTCGTTCGACGTCATGATCGACAGCGTGCCGCCCTGCTTCATGGCGTCGCGGGCGTTGATCGCCAGGTTGAGCAGCGCGTTCTCGAGCTGGGCCGGGTCGACCAGCGCGTCCCACACGTCGGTCGCCAGCTCGTTGTCGATGCGGATGTGGGGACCCAGCGTCCGGGTCAGCAGCTCGGTCATGTCGGCGACCAGCCGGTTGATGGAGGTGGATTCGGGGCGCAGCAACTGCTTGCGCGAGAACGCCAGCAGCCGCTGGGTCAGCTCGGCGCCGCGTCCGACCGCCTTGAGCGCGGCCGCCACGTAGCGTTCCACCGCCGGGTCTTCCGCCACCACCTCGCGCAGGAACTCGATATTGCCCTGCACCGCCATCAGCAGATTGTTGAAGTCGTGGGCGAGGCCGCCGGTGAGCTCGCCCACCGCCTGCATCTTCTGCGCCTGCAGCAACTGGCGCTCGATCTCGCGCTGTTCGGTCAGGTCCTCGCCCGAGCCGAGCACGCCGACCACATAGCCGCTCTGGTCGCGGATGCGCGCCAGGCTCCAGCCGATCACCCGGCGCTGGCCGTTCTGGCCGCGGATGGTGTTCTCGAAATAGGGCTTCTCCTCGCCGTCGCCGGCGACGATCTCGGCGAAGGCGCGCTTGGCCTCCTGCCGGTCGGCCGGGTCGACCAGCGTGTCGAACCAGTTCTGGCCGATCAGCTCCTCCTCGGAGAAGCCGGTGACTTCGGTGCCCTTGCGGTTGAACCGCGAGACCTTGCCCTGCCGGTCGAGCGCCAGGATGATCGAGGCGGCGACGTCGAGATACTGCTCGGCGCGGGCCTTCTCGCGGTGCAGGTCCTCGGTGGCGACGACCCGGTCGGTGATGTCGATGACCACGCCTTCGAGCGCCTGCACGGCGGACCGGCCGGTGATCTGCGGCGTGCCCTGCTGCATCAGCCACTTCACGTCGCCCTTGCGGGTGATGACGCGGAAGCTGACCTGGAACGGCCGGCCCAGATTGATCGCCTCGAGGATTTCGCGGCGCATCCGCTTCTCGTCCTCGGGATGGATCATGGTGGCGAACGCGACCATGCGGTTCTCGATCAGCGCCTCGGGCGGATAGCCGAGCACCTCGAAGCAGCCCTTGGAGATGATCTCCATGGTCCAGAACGGATCGTGCCGGCAGCGGAAGGCGAAGCCGCCCGGCAGATTGTCCATCAGCGTGACCAGCCGCCGCTGGCTTTCGCCCAGGGCCTTCTCGGCCTCGCGCTGGGCGGTGATGTCGACGCACGACGCGATGGCGCCGATGGGCGTGCCGTCGGGCGCGCGCACCAGGCTGGCCGACACCTGCACCACCCGCACCGATCCGTCGAGCCTGGCCGCGTTGGTGACGCCGATCCAGCGGCCGGTGTCGATCAGCGTCTGCCAGATGCGCGCCGCCTCGCCCGGCTTGCCCCACAGCGCCTCGGTGCGCTGGCCGGTCAGGTCGTCGGGATCGCCGTAGCCGAGCATGTCGGCGAACGCGGCATTGGCGTAGGTGACGACGCCCTGCAGATCGAACATGGCGAGCGGGCTGAGCGCCGAGGCCATGGCCGCGTGGCGGATACGCGCTTCCTCCTCCATGTTGCGCTGCTGGGTGACCACCTCGGTGATCATCACCAGCCCGGCGACGGCGCCGTCGGGCGCGCGCAGCGGCTGGACTTCCCAGCGCAGTCTTTCGCGGCTGCCGTCGGCGCGCAGGAACACGTCCTCGGAGTCCAGGGTCTCGCCGGCCAGACAGCGGAGGTGGACATCGGCCCACAATGCCTCGGTATCCGGCATTACATCGTAGAGCCGCTCGCCGATCACGTCCCGGTCGCCCAGGCCATATTCCCGGCGCCAGCGGTCGCTGACCCCCAGGAACCGGATGTCCCGGTCGACGACGGCGATCGAGGCCGGGGTGTGTCTGATCAGCGCCTGGGCGAGCTGGCGCGAACTGGACGCTTCCTCGGCGAGGTTCCAATAGGCCGCGACCGGGGGCAGCACCTTTTCCAGAAGGCCCCGCCGTTTCATGGTTTCCGCCCCCAAGCGCCCATGTTCATGTCTACCTTGCCCGGGCGGCCGCTATGAGATCCGGCGGGCGACATCCAGCGCCGAGGCCGTGCCGATCCGGCGCATGATGTCAGGCAGCGCGACCGGACGGCTGAAATAGAAGCCTTGTGCGTAGTCGCAGCCCAGGGTCATCAGCGTGTTGGCCGACGCCCGGGTCTCGACGCCCTCGGCGCATACCTTCATGCCCAGATTGTGCCCCAGGTCGACGATCGACCGGACGATGGTGTAGGCCTCCTCGTTCTGGTCCATCTCGCTGACGAACGAGCGGTCGATCTTCAGTTCGGTGAACGGCATGCGGTAGATCTGGATCAGCGACGAGAAGCCGGTGCCGAAATCGTCGAGCGACAGGCCGAAACCCTTGAGCCGGAAGCGGCTCAGCACATCCATGAAATGCGGATCCTCGGTGACCGCCGAATTCTCGGTGATCTCGAGGATCATCTGGTCGGGCGACACGCCGACGGCATGGGCCTTGTCGGCCAGCCGGTCGGGCAGGTCCAGATCGGCCAGCGTCGACGGCGAGATATTGACGGCGACGTTGAGCCGCACGCCGCGCGCCTTCCACTGGGCCAGCGCCTCGATCACCTGCCGGAACACCGACTGGGTCAGCGGCTCCATCATCCGCGAATGCTCGGCCACGGGAATGAACTTCACCGGCGAGACCATGGCGCCGTGCGGGTTGCGCCAGCGGGCCAGCGCCTCGAACCCGACCACCTCGAACGGCGTGTCGTCGACGGTGAGGGTAAGCATGTCGGCGCCCGCGTCGCGTTCGCCGGCCAGCCGGACCTTGGGTTGATAATGCACGAACAGATGGTCGTCGGAGATCGCCTGCTCGAGCTCGAGGGCGCTGAAATCGCCGGATTCGCGGAGCTGCTTGCGCAGTTCCTCCTTCAGCGTGGTGACCGAAACCGGTTTGTTGAGGGCGCCGACGATATTGAGGCCCAGCGACACGCCGAGACGCTCGGCGGTCTGCACCACCTTGGGATCGAAACCGCTGAGCAGCCAGATCTTCGCCTTGCAGCCGCGGTCGGCGAGGAACCGCAGAACCTGGATGCCGTCCACGTTGGGCAGCACCAGATCGAGCACCATCACGTCGGGCTCGGCCACATCCACCTGCACCTTGAGAGCCTCGAAATCCTGCACCGCGAGCGCGACAAAACCCACCTGCCGCGCCGCCTCGACAACGAGCTGGCCCACAAGATCGTCATCATCGATAACCACGAGCGTTTTATCGCCCACTCGGACGGCCCCCCTTGCCAATTGTTCTACCGGCCCCGACTTGCGTCAGAAATTTCGGCAAGCGTGTCACGGGCGTCATCGTACCCGCTGTGCCCGGATTCTCAAAACGTGAAATTCCCCGCCGCGGCGGCTGCCGGATCAGCTACTCGTCTCCCTCGTCACAGAATATTTCAAATCTTGGGTATTAATTCGCGACCTCCCGCCAACGGCCGGACTGGCGCGGATTTCGCTCAAATAAAATGAATTGTCCGCCGTTTGGAAACGCCTACTCTAGGTTCCGGAGCCGCTGGCTGGATTGTTGGAAATGCCCCGGCGACGGCGGCCCGGATCGGCGCAGCGGCGAAAATGATCGGTTTTGCGTCCAACCGGTAATATACTGATACCGCGCGAGTTGGGGGCTCCACCACGGAGGCCGGACGGCCGCGACATCCGTCGCGATAGAATATCGATGTGCCGCCTGGCGCGATGCATCCAGAGCAGGGAGCCGGCGCCAGGCTCCGCAGGCCGACAAGAGGACCGCAGTGATCGAGCTGAGCCACGACAAGCTTTCCGATCTGATCGCGATGATCGAGGAGACGGGCCAGGTCGGCTATTGGCAGCTTCACGCGGAGTCCGACAGCTTCGACTGGTCGCCGCAGATTTATCGGATCCACGGCCGTCGCTCCGACGGCGGCATGGTCCCGAGGCGCGACGCGCTCGCCTACCTGCATGCCGACGACCGCGCCGTGATCGAGGAGCACCTGCGCGCCGCCGCCGACGCCCGCGAGGAGTTCCACATGGACGCCCGTGTCGTGCGCGCCGACGGCAGCGTCCGCTACGTCAAGATGGCGGGCAGGCCGTTGCCGGGACGGGACGGCACGGCGGCGGATGTCCTCGGCGTCCTGATCGACATCACCGAATTCAAGCGCACCGAGAACAAGCTGCGCCGGCTGGCCGAAACCGATCCGCTGACCGGCGCCGTCAACGTGCGGCGCTTCGAATCCATCGCCCAGGCGGAGCTTCGCCGCGCGGCGCGCTTCGGCAAGCCGGCGGCGCTGGCGATCATCGACATCGACGGCTTCAAGGGCATCAACGACAGCTTCGGCCATCTGGTCGGCGACGAGGTGCTGCGCAAATTCGTCAAGATGATGACCCAGACGCTGCGGGAGGTGGACGTGGTCGCGCGCATCGGCGGTGACGAGTTCGCCATCCTGATGCCTGAAACGACCGTCGCGGAAGCCGCCATTCCGCTGGAGCGGATCGCCGGCATGAGCCGGTCGCTGGCGATCGAGCGCGAGGATCTGACAATCTGCCTGACATTCAGCAGCGGCATCTCGGCGATGACGCCCGGCATGGACCTGCGCGAGATTCTCCGCTCGGCGGACAAGCTGCTCTACCAGGCCAAACACGCGGGAACCGGCCGGGTCGAGCCGTTCGGCGGCGACGCACGCAAGCGGATGTCTTCCTGAATCCGCCCGGCTCTGGACCGGTCCGCGCCGCCGGCACTGCCGGATCGTGGCTATTGTAGAGTTGCGCGGAACGTGCAAAAAACTGCATTATCTGTATGCCTTTGGGCGGCCAAAAGGGGATGGTTTTCGTGACGGATGCCTATGCTGATCTGATCGGGCTGATCGAACGCCTGCATCGCCGATGTCTTGACGTCATCAAGGCCGAGATCGACCGGCATGAAATTCGGGATCTGAACGCCGCCCAGGCGATGATTCTGTTCAACATCGGCGACCGGGAACTGCCGATGGGCGAACTGATCGAGCGCGGCTATTATCTGGGCTCGAATGTCTCGTACAACATCAAGAAGATGGTCGAGAACGGTTACGTGGTGCAGACGCGTTCGCCTTACGACCGGCGCTCGTTCCATGTGCGCAGCTCGGAACGGGGCCGGGAAATCTGTGACCGCCTGCAGAAGCTGTTCGAGTGGCACTCGACCCAGCTGTTCGACGGCATGCAGATGGAAACCGAACTGATGCAGACCCGGGAATCCCTGCTCAAGCTGGAAGGCTTCTGGTCTTCGGCGCGGCACGCGATGCCGACGCGCTGACAGGACCCGCGCGGCGACGGGCGGTCCTGCCTTCATCTAACCCGAGCGACGGCCTGCGGCGCGCAGCGGCGCGTCAGATCTTCGTGCTCACCGACGTGAAGATCGTATCCAGGTTGGTACCGATCGAGCCAATGGTGGCGATGAACACGACACCGATCAGCACGGCGATCAAGCCGTACTCGATGATGGTCACACCCGAATTGTCGGTGACGAAGTCCCGGACGGACTGATGCATGTTGACCCTCTAAACGACCTACGGGGGCATCCCGTGCCGGCCCGCAACCCAGTGGCTATACCCATACCAAAAACTTCGCAGAGGGTCAAAATACCTAATAAATTTAATTGAGTGAAAATTGAAGTAATCGGGTGCGGGCATGTTTTGGCCACAAACCGGCTGAATTTCGACACATTTCCCGCCCACCGCGTGTCTCGCGCAACCATCGCGGCCGCGGCCCGCGAACATGTATCGCGCCCTGGACACCGCTGCGACTCGGAGACGGACGAGCGCAAACAGTGCGCACCGGCGCCAATAGCGACAAGTAACCGCAAGCAATGCCCGCCCAATCTGAGTACCGCGGAAAGGTGATCCGGCACTCATGCGCACAACATGACCTCCGCGTATCGGCGGCTCCCGCCTGCCGGACATTCGCCATCCGGCATGGCACCGTAGCCCGCCGGCCACCCTTGAAAACAGCCGCGCGGATGATGCCTCTCCCCGGCTTCCGGGACGCCGCCAAGGGCATGAAGGGCGCAAACCGGTTGCAGAACCGACGGTTTGGGCAGTGTTCGGCACTCGAATCGGGCATTCGCCCCACACTTTCTACAGCGCCAACGCCTTAGACGCCGATCTTGATACCACCAAGCAGGCAAGAACCCATTATGGGTAGACTGAAATACAACCCTTGAGGGCATGGCCCAGTGATGATATGACGACGACCATCAGTTCCGGCGGCGGTGTCGTCGCCACGCCGGGCAGTCAGATGCGATACCCCATATATTGTGTTTACTTTGTGGCAACCCCGCCACAATCGCACAACATTTCGATGGGATCGCGTGTTCTCGATATCGCCGGGGCGACCGGCGAGCCGACTGGTTTAATGTCGCGATATGAAGGCTTAACCTTACCATGCTCCCGCAAGTTCGATTTTTATGTTTGTTTTAGTTAATTAAAAATATTTTGCGCCGCAGTGCAAAATATGTCTTTCTTGTGGTTATCCAAGGCGGGCTGGTCACCACCCGCTGGCAGTGGATGAACGTAACCTCGACAACTGGAGTAACCCAATGCGCAACGTGCTCAAGAATTTCGCCTCGGACGTCAAGGGCGTCACCCTGATCGAGTACGGCCTCATCGCCGCCCTGATCGCGGTTGCCCTGGCCACCATCCTCGGCACCGTCGGCACCAACCTGAACACCCTGTTCACCACGGTGTCCACGAAGGTCTAACTGGCCGTCTTCCGCTGCCCTGCCATACAGGACTTGGCAGGGCGGCAGGGAAGCGGGCTTGCGCAGAACCGCGGTCGACCGCCTGATCCGTCAGGCTGCCGGGGCGGTTTTCTGACGAGCCACACTCCAGCGAGCCCACTGCCGGCACGCCTGAAGCTTTACGGACGCGGATTCCATGCCTGATGCCGGCGCCACAGCGATCATGCCACTGGCGGCGCTCTTCGGCTTGCTGGCGTGGTGCGCCGTCGAAGACATCCGGACCCGCACCATTCCCCATGCGGCAATCGCCGCCATCGTCGTCGTGTACGCCGTCTATGCGCTCGCCGGGCACGCCGACTGGGTTTCCGTCCTGATCAGCGCGTCCATCCTGCTGGTTGCCGGCTTCCTGCTGTTCTACTTCCACATCATGGGCGGCGGCGATGCCAAGCTGATCGCGGCCATGGGACTGTGGGTAGGATTGAGTCACATCGTCGCGTTTATTCTGTATACGGCGATTGCCGGCGGGGTCGTTACTCTCGCCGTCCTGTTAATTCATCGCCTCAAGGCGCGGAATTCTGATACTCTTGTGCACGCGGCGCCTTCGGTGCCGTATGGTGTCGCCATCGCCCTTGGGGGCTCTATCGCGGCCTGGCAAGCTTTTCTGACGGAGGCCATCTGAAATGAAGGCGCGGTTCGCAATCCTTCTGCTGATCAACATCCTGTTGGTCGTCGGCGTGG
>LNFM01012124.1_pt1 | contig 11428 bp, 7 predicted proteins | sample 596031 | NCBI WGS metagenome assembly LNFM01 (sample SAMN04254537, study PRJNA301005) | activated carbon metagenome | isolation source: dual media filters at the Ann Arbor, Michigan drinking water treatment plant | place: USA: Ann Arbor | reverse complement strand
GTCGAGATGCCGCCAACCCCGGAGAGGCCCCCGGCCGCGTCGAACAAGGGGAACTGCACCGACAGGAGTCGGAGGTGCCGCCCGTCGTACAGCTCGACTTCCTCTTCACGCTGGTCGACCTCGTGGGTGGCGATCACGCTCCGGTGTCCGTCGACGAACAGCTCGGCGGCGGTGGGGCCAAGGAGATCCTGCGTCGTCTTGCCCTCGCACGGCTCCTTCGAGGAGCCCAGCTCGGCGAGCTGCCTATTCACGAGCGCGTGGCGACCAGCTAGATCCTTGAGAAAGATCAACGCGGGCGAGTGATCGAGGATGGCCCGGAGGCGGGCCTCGCTGGCTCGCACCGCGGCCTCTGCTCGATCGCGTTCGATGGCCACGCCGACGAGGTGGGCCGCGGCGAGACCGAGCACGCCTCGCGACTTCTCCGCACTCGGCGACGCGGGACTGCGCGGCTCCCGGTGATAGATCGCGAACGTGGCGAGGACCTCACCAGATGGCACGCCGATGACATTGCCGCTGGCGAGCACGGGGATCGAGAAGCACGACCGGAGCCCGTGAGCGAGGGCGAGCTCGCGGAAGTCAACCCACAACGGATCCGTCGCGATGTCGAGGACGTCCACCGGCGCCTTGCGGAAGGCGGCCGTGCCACACGAGCCCATCACCGGGCCGACCGGAACGCCGTCCACGGCCCGGTTGTAGTCGGGCGGGAGATGTTGCCCCGCCACGAACTTCAGCCGCATGGTGCTTGGCTCGACCTGCAGGATCGAGCACAGCGCGCCCGGCAGCTGGGCCTCGACGAGATCGACGATCTGCTCGAAGATCTCGGGGAGGGGGCGCCCGGTGGCGACCGCCTCGAGGACCTGACCCTGCGCGGTCACGAGCGCCGTCGACATCGTCCGCTCCGTGATGTCCAGGTGCTCCACCAGACACCGTCGCGACCCGCCGCTCGAGAGCGGGGTCACCCGCAGCCGAAACCACCGCGGCACGCCTGGCGCGGGGCACGGGTAGTCGAGCTCGAAGCGGGGCTGGCTCCCTCGTAGCACCGCGAGGATACCGGCCGCGATCTCAGCGCTCTTCTCGCTCGACGGACCGGTCGCTTCGCGGCAGACGTCCAGATAGCTCGTCCCGAGACCGGTCCGGTGGTGGGGATCTGTGTCGGGGGCGGCGTTTGCCTCCGCGAACGCTCGCCACGCAGCGTTCACGGCGACGATCGTCCCGCGCTGGTCGAGGACCGCGACGTGCGACACCAGCGCATCGAGCACGTCCTGAAGCTGTTGGCCTTCCACCAACGTAGAGCACTCGCTCATCACCCCCCCCTTAGCTCCCAAAAAGCCGCTCCATGATCTATGCCACGGCGTTCCCCGGAATACGCGATGTTCCGCGCAGAAGCTGCGGGGCCTGGCAGCGAACCGGCACGGGTTGCGGGCGCCGTCGGGCACGACATGATGACGCGGGTTGGACCCGATGAGCCACCACTGGCCGCGGCAGGTCCCGCGCCGAGGTTACGGGCAGGTCGTGTGGCGGGTCGTGAGCGGCGCGGCGGGATCGAGCAGGTTCGTCGTGCCGAACATGCGCACGGTCGCGGTGCGCGAGTCGGCCGAGCCACCCGCGCGGTCGATCGCCTCCACCGCGCGCACGCCATCGCGCGTGTTCATCACGAGCGGCACGTAGCTCACGCCGTTGACGACCGCGTCACCCTGCGCGGTGCGCGTCAGGCCAACGTAGAGGATGATCGTCGAGCGTCGCGCGAGCTGCGCCTGGCCGCTCACGAAGTTGCCGAGCGAGTAGATGATGAACGTCTCGCGCCCATCGGTCGTCGTGTACTTCTCCCACGGCTGCAGGACGTGTGGGTGGCTCCCCAGGACGAGCGTCGCGCCCGCATCGAGGAAGCGCTTGCCGAGGGACCGCTGCGCCGCGCTCGGGTTCGCGGTGTACTCCTCGCCCCAGTGCGGCGTGACGATGACGGCGTCGATGTCGTCCATCTCCGCGAGCTTGCGGATCGTCGCCTTGACCTCGGTCTCGTCGTCCCAGCAGCCGAGCACCTGGTGCGAGTTGTCGGGGATCCCGTTCGTCGAGAACGAACAGGCGACCCAGGCGAGACGGAAGCCCTTCTGTTCGGTGACCGCGTACCAGTCCGCGTTCGGTTCGTCGCGGCGGCGCGTCCCGGTGAATGCGAGGCCGACCTCGCGGAGGCGGTCGATCGTGCGATCGGCGCCGAGCTGCCGCCGATCCAGCGCGTGGTTGTTCGCGGTGGAGACGATGTCGATGCCGCTGTCCTTCAGGTTCTGTTCGAGCGTGCCGTGGTAGTTGAACTGCGGATAGCTCGTGTAGACGACGTTGTCCCAGACAAAGCCCGGGTCGGCGTGATCGCGACCGTTCGCCGTGACCCCATGCGCCGTCGGGCCCTCGAGGTTCGCGTACGAGACATCAGCCCGCTGGATCAGGTCCGTGACCGGCGACCAGAGCGAGCTGAACGCAGACGAGCTCTTCCTCGCGACCGCCTGCTGCTGGAGGGCTCCGTGCAGCAACACGTCACCGACCGCGGAGATCGTGATGCGATCGCCGGGCGTGCATTCGTTCTGAAACCGGACGGGGCCGCCCAGGCCCGCGCCATCTTCCTTGCCGCCATCGAACGGGTCGTACTCGTCGCCTTCCTCGCTGTCATCGGACGGCAGGCCGGCCGGATCGGGCTCGGTGCAGCCGGTGGCAAGCGCGGAGAGGGTGACGAGCGCGAGGGCGGCGCCGAACGTGCGGCGGAAGGTGTACATGGCTAGCCGCCCCATGTGCACTCGGTGTGCCCGGCCTTCCGCGTCGCAAGTGGCTGCAATCGATGGGGAGTCCGCCGCCGGGCAGCCCCGGTAGCCGGCGCCACGGGCCAGTAGACCCTGGTTACCGCAGCGGGTATCGATACACGTTCGTCTCGACGCGAACGAAGCCGAGCCGCTGATAGAGGCGATTGGCGGCTTCGCGTTCGGGGCGCGAGGTCAGGGTGATGCTGCGGGCCCCCTTCGCGTGGGCAAGTGTGATGGCACGACGGGACAACCCCTCGCCGATCCCGCGGCCGCGCATGGACACGTCGACGACGACATCGTCGATGCGGCACTGGAGGCCGGTGGGGATGCGATACGCCGTGAGCGTGAGCGAGCCGACGATGACGTCGTCGAGGCGCGCGACGAGCAGCGTCGATTCGGGTGCGGCGACGATCGCGCCGAGCTCGCCCTCGCCGGGTGGCGGCGCACTGGAGAGCTGAGGGAGCAACCGCGCGAACGCGTCCACGAGCTCGGGCGTGACGCGCGTGACCTCCTCGATGATCACGACGTGATCACGGTGGGCAGTGACGAGTCGATTGGCGGCGGTAGCGCCTTGGCCGCGGAGCGGCGTGCGCGAACGACAAGCGCCCACGAGCCCCCGGGGAGCTGCTCGATGCCGAGCTGATCGGGGGTTCCCTGCAGGCGCTCGGCGACGGCGGGGTCCTGGCAAACTGGTTGCGTGACCGCGACGGCTCCGGCGGGCACGGTGGTCGAGACGCCGAGCGCCGTCTCGACGTTCTGGCCGAAGTAGTCGAGGCGACCGCCCTGCGTGAGCGCCATCATCGAGCCACGGTGGACAGCCACGCGCGTCAGGAGCCCCGTCGTGAGGGCGTGCTCGTCGACGGAGGCCTGGATCCCGAAGGCGACCTCGAGCGCGGAGGCGGGGCGTTCGAACGACGCGATCGCGAGGCCGCCGAACGTCTTCACGAGCGTGCCGCCGTACTCGCGTGCGAGGAGGGCGATGCCCTCGAAGAAGCGAGCGGCCACCGGAAACGCCTTGTTGTCGCCGAGGTCCTTGAAGAGGCGCTGGGCGTCGTCGAGCTGCGCGACGACGAGGGTGGTATGCGTCACCGCCATCAAGCGGCCCGGGGCGAGCTGCTGATCGGGGAACAGCTCGCGGAACGACGCCGTCGACATCGCACGCGCCGCGGTCAGGGCGTAGGCGCGATCACCCACCCGCTCGACACGCACCAGCACCTCGCGCGCCTCCTTGTTCTGGATGGTGACGAGCTGATCGCCCGCCGTCAGGGTTGCGACCTCGGTGCGCTCGCCGAGCATCAGGTCGAAGCGGCGCACGCCTCCATGCGGCGACACGCGGATCTCGTGGGCGCGCGGGAGCTGCGGCGAGCGCAGCAGATAGAAGCCGGCGCCGAGTGAGAGTGGCAACGCGAAGCGTTCACCGGGCGCGAGGCGAACCTGCGCCGCGACGTGCGGGAAGTGAGCCGGGCCACCCATGCAGTACGTGCGCGTCTCGACGGTGCGAATGTCGGCGGCGGCGCGGAAGGCGAGCTCGATCGCGCGGCTGAAGTCGACGTCGAAGCCGATGTTGCACGTCTTGCAGCGGGCGTGCTCCTCGAGCTTCTGCAGCGTCTCGACGACGCTCGACGGGATCCGGCACGATGGACAGATCACGTCCCACACCATCGACAGGCCGCCGAGCTTGGCTGCGTGGAGCGCCGCATCGATCATCGCGTCCTCGGGTACGGAGTGCTTCGCGGCCAGCTCGAGCGGCCGGATGCGCGCGACATCCTGGTCCGATGCCGACGACAGATGTGAGGCGAGAGCTTCGGCAGCGCGCGGATCGATGCCGCCAGTCACGAGCCTGTTCGTCATCTGCTCGATGCGGCCGCGGCTCTCGGGCGGCAGCTGGACCTCGGGATCGATCAGATCGATCTCGGGGCGCGCGCCCGTCGCGAGCAAGCCGTCGAGACGGCGATACACCTTGTCGAGCTTGCGCTTGTAGCCGATGCCGATCTGGAACCGCGAGATCACGCGGGCGAGCAGGCCGCGAGGCTCGAGGCGGACGGTGTTCGTGAGCTTGGTACCGCCGCTCGCCGTTCGCTCGAGCTGCACCTCCGACACGTACCAGCGCAGCACACCCTTCTCGAACACGCGCAGCACGACATGGCGACTGCCCTCGATCCACTCGTAGGGATGCTCGCGCCAGGCGAGCGCGATGCCCGCCACGCGCTGATGGCCGGTGACCGTGCTGCCCCCCGCGCGCTGCTGGGTCTCCACCTCGAACCGCACCGGCGGCAGGCCCGTGGCGCGATTCATCTTCTCGGTGTTGGAGACGTAGGGCCAGAGCTGATCGGGCGAGGCGTGCAGGTCCCACTCGAACCGGTAGGTCTGGATCGCCGATGCGTTCACGATCGGCGGCTGCGGATGAGCCGCGATCAGGTTCGCGTCGGCGCCGCACAGGTGATCGAGATCGGTGAGCAACTCGGCCGCATCGGCGGGCCGGTTCTTCGGATCCTTCGCGAGGCACCGCGCGACGACCTCTGCGATCTCCGGCGATGCCTCGGGGTTCACCTTGTCGAGGCGCGGCGGCGTCTCGCGCAGATGCGACAGGATCACCTGCATCTGATTGTCGGCCGAGACGATGAACGGCGGCCGCCCGGTGATCAGGGCGAACAGACAGCAGCCGAGCGCGTACACGTCCGTCGCCGGGTTCACCTGCCCTCCCTGGCACTGCTCGGGCGACATGTACTCGGGTGTTCCGAGCACGGTGCCATCACGCGTCGCCCCCTCGACGACATCGGCCGGATCGACCATGCGCGCGATCCCGAAGTCGCCGAGCTTGATGAGCTGCTCGCCGTGCAGCGTCGACTCGAGCTCGAGGCCCGAGCGCACGAACATCATGTTGTCGGGCTTGAGGTCGCGGTGAACGATGCCGAGGCGATGCGGCTCGGCGAGGGCCCGACAGGCATCGGAGATGATCGCGAGCGCGAGCCGCTCGGTGAACTTGCCGGTGCGCTTCAGCGCGGCCCCGACGCTGCCCCCACTCACGAGCTCGAGGACGATGTAGTGGTAGCCGCTGTCCTCGTTGAGATCGATGACGTTCGCGATGAACGGGCTGCCAACGCGCGCGAGCACGCGGGCCTCCTTGCGAAAGCGCCGCAGGAGCTCCTGATCCGCCGCGACCTCGGGCCGCAGGAGCTTCACCGCGGCGTTCGGTCCGCCGGTCGTGTCGCGCGCTTCCCACACCTCGCCCATCGCACCGCTGCCGAGCTGCCGTACGAGCTCCCAGCGTCCGAGCGTGAGGCCCAGCGTCGGTCGCGAGATGCGCGCGTCGGACGCAGTTCCGGAATCGAGGCCCGACGTGCGCTCGCCGTTCACGATGCCGTGCAGCGCCCGGACGAGCTCGATCATCGTCGGCCGGGCGTCGGGATCCTCGGCGATCGCCTTGTTGGCCAGGGCGCGGATGGCCTCGGGCAGCGTGCGATTCGCGTGCAGGAGCATCGCGCCGAGAGCGTAGACATCGGCCGCACCGTCGAACATGCGCCCCGCCGCCTCGGGCGCGCGACACTTGGCGATCCACGGGTGGGTCTGCGGACGGGTGGCGAGCTGCGTGAGCTCGATGCGCGGCTTGTCGCCGGCGCCGACCCAGATTGCGAGCGGATGCAGGGCGCCGTGAAACACGCCCACGTGGTGCGCGACCGAGAGCGCGCGCCCGGTCTCGAGGACGATCGCGATGATGCGCTCGGCGGTGGTGGTCGTCTGCTCGAGGAGCTCCGCGAAGGGCGGGAAGCTGTCGCTCTCGAGCATGAGCACCGGGGGCCCGCCGGCCTCGAGCGCAAGCACGGGCCGCACGGCCGCATGCTTGACCGCGCTGATCGCGCGCACGCGCTGCTCGAGCTCTGTCCACCGCGGCGTACCTGGATCGAACGCGAGCTCGTGCAGCTCGACGAGCCCCTGGCCGCGCCGCGCGAGCACGACGGAGCCCTCGGAGCCAGCGCCGAGCTGCGCGATGCGAACCGGGGTGTCGTCATCGCTGCCACCGGGCGCGAACAGCGCCGGCATGGTGGCATCGGATCCCGCTGACAGCTGCCCCACCGGCGCAGCATAGCCCGAAGGCGAAATGCGCGCGAAGTCGGCTACTGGACCGTCAGGCTGACGTCGACGGCCGCCTCGCCCCGGTCGGTGCTCGTCGCCAGCTCGACCACGCGGCCCGGCACGCTCGCGGCGAGCGAGCTGCGAGCCCGCTCGAGACGAGACGGGCTGGCGATATCACCCTCGGTGAGCGTCACGACATGCGAGGTCGCCGACGCCGTGTTCGTCACGGAGATGCGGCGGAGGTGAAAGAGCGGGCCGAGCTCGACGGAGAACATGACGTACGCGCCGCTCGGGTCGAAGGTCACCGAGGCCGACGACACCGTCGCTGCGAGGTAACCCCGCTCGGCGAGCACCTGCGCGAGGGCCACGCGATCGGCCTCGAGGGTCGTATCGTCGACGAAGCCACCGACCTCGGTCTGGAGCGCGCCGCGCAGGGCGGCGAGGGGCAGGTCCTGGCCATCGATCGCGACCGACTTGATCTGCTGCACGCGCTCTACGGGTGCGCTCCGGTCCGCACGGGCCTCGCCAGGAAGCTGGGAGACGGCCACCCACACGGTCGCCGTGATGACGGCCACGGCGAGGAGCACGGAGAGAATCGAACGCACGCGGCCGGATACTGCATCCGCGGTGCCGACCGTAACCGCCTGTGATTGCTAGCTAACCCAGTGGGTTAGCGTATCCGGTCAATCACGGTGTAGCGAGCCCTTCACTCGATCAGGAGATCGGTCCCGGCCTCGATGCAGGACCGCTCGACCTGCGCGCGCTTCTTCTCGGGAGTCTTCTTGAACCAGCGGAAGGCGGCGGCGTGCCGATGCGCCTTGCACGCGGAGAGCGCCGCAAACATCGCGGTCTCGCCGGCGGCCTTGCAGTTGTACGCTTGCTCGAACGCCTGGAGGGCCGCGCTCCACTGGGCCTTCGCGTAGTAGGTCGCCCCTTGGCTGTGGAGCGCGTTCCAGTCGCATTTGCGGTCGCTGGCGGACGACTCGGCGGCGGCGGAGCCCAGCTCGATGCCCTTCTGCAGACACGTCTGCACGACGCTTGGCTGCCTCTGCTCGTCGACCCGCGCGAAGTACTTCTTCGCTTCCGTGGCGCGCCCGGACTTGCACGCCGACATCGCAGCCAGCAACGCAGACTCCTTGGTCTGCTGGCAAGCGAACGCCTCCTCGAACGCGGCGAGCGCCGCGCCCCACAGGGCCTTGCCGTAGTGCTCCTTGCCCTGCCTGGTGAGAGCCGCGGCGTCACATGCGGCGGGCGGCGGACCTCGGTCCTCGACGGCCTTGGGGGTCGGCGCGGGCGGCGGCGCGGGGGCTGGGGTCGGTGCGGACGCGGGCTCCGGATCGGTGCCGATCGCGTTCAGCTTCTCGATCGCCGCCTCGAGCTCGTCGACCTTCTTCTCGAGCTCCTCGACCCGCAGGTCGGCGAGCGACGGCGCGGGCGGCGGTTGCTTCGATCGGTCGATCATCACCGCGATGAGGATCGCGGCCACGGACAGCACGATCGCGCCCCCGGCGAGCAGCACCGAGCGGTGAGAGCGCTTCGTGTCGACAGTCTCGGTGGCAGTGGACATGGGTACCCTCGCGTTGGCGATGACGGCGTCTGTGACATCGGGGGCGACGGGCGCCTCCCAGGCGTCGAAGTCGAGGTCGTCGTGGTCCTGGGTCATACGAATCCTCCGAGGCGCTCGCGCAGCGTCGTGCGCGCCCGCGCGAGCCGCGACTTCACGGTGTTGAGGTCGGCGTCCACGATGCGCGCGATCTCCGCGTAGTCGAGCTCGTGGTACTCGCGCAGCACGATCACGGCGCGCTGGGCATCGGGCAGCGCGGCGACGGCATTGGCGATGGCCGCCCCGAGGCGCTGCCGCTCGAGCATCGCATCGGTGCGCGGCCCGCCCGCGACCTCCTGCTCGAGCGCGACCGGCTCGTGGCGACGCAGCTCGTTGAGCGCGAGGCGCGTCGCGATCGTGTAGATCCAGGTGAGCAACGTCGCCGGCCCCGCCGGATCGAACTCTGGCAGCGCCCGCAGCACGCGCACGAACGTGTCCTGCACGAGGTCCTCGACGCGATGCCGCGCGCGCCCGGCGAACAGCCGCCACACGAGCGCGTGCACCGCCGCCTGGTACCGCCCCACGAGCGCGCGCCATGCCGCTTCCTCTCCGCGCTGCGCTCGACGCAGCGTGAGCTCGTCGAGGGGTTCGACGCGGCGGGTCGGCCGTGGGGTCGAAGCGAGAGACACCGCGAGCATCGGAAGGACTACACCCGCGACGAGGCCAAAGGGTCCGGAGAAAAAAATGCTAGTCGAGTCCGCGGAGTAGCGCCTCGCGCACGGCGTCGTAGCGCGGGGGCAGCTCGACCGGCGTGTTGCGATACCTCGGCGCCTTCGCCTCGGCGAGCGTGCCCTCGTGATAGCCGACCTTGAAGTCGGCGAACTTGAGGCCGCTCGCTGTCGAGATCACGATGACGCGCTGATCGCGCGTGATCTCGCCGCGTGCGGCGAGCTTCGTCAGCGCTGCGAGGGCGACGCCCGTGTGCGGATCGGTGAACAGGCCATCGCGGTCTGCGTGCGCCGAGGCATCCGCGAGCTCCGCTTCGCTGACCGCGAGGGCCACTCCGTCGAAGGCCTTCAGCGCTCGCACCGCCTTCTTGAAGCTGACGGGATTACCGATCTGGATCGCGGAGGCGAGCGTCGTCTTTGCCTTCACCGGCTCGAGCTCCGACCAGCCCTTCTGGAAGCTCGTCGCCAGCGGGCTCGCGTGCGCCGCTTGCGCGACGCAGATCCGCGGGCGCTTGTCGACGAGGCCGAGGGCGAGCAGCATCTCGAAGCCCGCGCCGAGCGCCGACACGTTGCCGAGGTTGCCGCCGGGAATCACCACCCAGTCGGGGACCTGCCAGCCGAGCTGCTGGGCGATCTCGATCGCGACCGTCTTCTGTCCCTCGAGGCGCAGCGAGTTCATCGAGTTCGCGAGGTACACGCCCTCCTTCGAGGCAAGCTCCTGCACGAGCGTCATGCAGCCGTCGAAGTCGGTGTCGACGGCGAGCACCAGCGAGCCCATCGCGAGCGGCTGGACGAGCTGCGCGGTCGAGATCTTGCCGCGCGGGAGGATCACGACCGACCTGATGCCGGCCGCGGCCGCGTACGCCGCCAGCGCCGCCGACGTATCGCCCGTCGACGCGCAGGCGATCGCCTTCAGCGGCTGACCGCGCGCGATCATCTGCTTCACCATCGACACGAGCACGGTCATGCCGAGGTCCTTGAACGAACCCGAGTGCGAGGTCCCGCACTGCTTCACGCGCACGTCGCCGAGGCCGAGGTCCGCCGCGAAGCGCGGCACACGCGTCAGGTGCGTCCCGCCCTCGAGCATCGAGACGATATTCTGACTCTCGAGCTGCGGCGCGACCCACTCGTGCTTGCCCCACACCCCCGAGCCGAACGGCTCCTCCACCTGGCGCCACCGCTGGCCGAACAGATCCTTCCACTGCGCATGGCTGCGCTCGCGCAACGCGGTCAGGTCATGCACGACCTCGAGGAGATCGCCGCACGTGGGGCAGCGATAGATCACCTGCTCGAGTGGATATCCGCCGGCGCATCCTGCGATGCACCGGAACTCGGCCGAGAACGCCATGGGCGCACTCTACCCGCGTCGACGGCAGTCAGCTCTTGGGCTTGGCGCGAATGACGACCTGGTTGTCTTTGACGACCACCGAGAAGTCGACGCCCTTCGCCTTGTACTGCTCCATGATCTTTGGAGCCTGCGCGTTGATCGTCTTCAGGAGCTTCGAGTACGCCCCCGGCCCGGCCGCCTCACCGACCATCTCCTTCGCCTTGACGTACTTCGCGTAGAGCGCGTTCACGTCTGCGTCGCTCATGCCCGGCGGCGGCTTCTGCGGTGCGGGGGCTGGGGCCTTCGCGGCGGGCGTCGGGCGCGGAGCTACGGGTCGCGCCGGCGCGGGCGTGGGGCGCACGGCCGGCGTGGGGCGGGCCGCGGTCGGCGCGGGCTTGGGCGGCCCGGTGAAGTCGGTCGGCTCGTCGTCGCGGTCACGCGGGAAGGGACCGGCCAAGGTCTCGACGGGCGTGCTCTTGCCGATCGATGCGCCGGGGATGATCGGAATTGGCCTGACGGCCTGGGACGGCGCGAACGGCTTCGGCCCACCGACAGGCGGCAACACCGTCGGAAGCTTGGGAATGGCCATCGAGCCCGGCGGGCGCGGCACGACGGGCACGCCCGCGGCCGGTGTGGTCGCGCGCGCCGGAACCACGGGCACGCCCGCGGCCGGTGTGGTCGCGCGTGCCGGAACCACGGGCGTACCGGTGGCGGGCGTATTCGCGCGCGCCGAAACCACGGGCACGCCCGCGGCCGGTGTGGTCGCGCGCGCCGGAACCACGGGCGTACCGGTGGCGGGCGTACTCGCGCGTGGCGTCGTCACGGGGGTGCCAGCGGGTGGCGTGGCCGTGCGCGCGGGCATCGGCACCCGGGGGACCATGCCCGTCTGCTTCGGCGTCTCTGCGGTCGGCGCGGGACGCGGCACCGGGCCGGTCTGCGTCATGCGTGGCACCGAGCCGGTCTGGGC
>LNFM01012123.1_pt1 | contig 11428 bp, 13 predicted proteins | sample 596031 | NCBI WGS metagenome assembly LNFM01 (sample SAMN04254537, study PRJNA301005) | activated carbon metagenome | isolation source: dual media filters at the Ann Arbor, Michigan drinking water treatment plant | place: USA: Ann Arbor | reverse complement strand
TTATTTTGCGCCTAGTCTTACTTAGGCCTTTTTAATTTTCTTGGCAGTTTCAATTAGTGCTTAAAAACTGCTTAGTGAGCAAATCAAGTTCCCTCGCCCTTTAAGGGAGAGGGCTAGGGAGAGGGTAAAATCTCTCTTGCAAAATATTTTCAATAGTTAGGTAAACGTATGATTAACACATTAGATTTAGCAAAAGAAGGCCCAGTAATCCCAGTAATCGTAATCAACAAAGTAGAAGATGCCGTGCCAATGGCTGAGGCTTTATTAGCAGGCGGTATTCGCGTCTTAGAAGTCACTTTGCGTTCATCTTGCGCGTTGCAAGCCATGGAGCAAATTGCGAAACATGTACCTGATGCGATTCTCGGCTCAGGCACTGTGCGAAATTTAAAAGATGCACAAGCGTCATTGGATGCAGGTTGCAAGTTTGCGGTGAGTCCAGGCTATACAACTGAGCTAGGCCAATTCTCCCGTAAAATCGGTTTGCCATTATTACCAGGCGTTTCAACAGGCTCAGAAATCATGACAGCCAATGCAGATGATTACTTCTTTTTGAAGTTATTTCCAGCAGTTGCAGTTGGCGGGATTAATCTGCTTAAAGGTTTTGCTGGACCATTTGGCGACGTGAAATTTTGCCCAACTGGTGGTGTAACAGTGGATTCTGCACCACAATTTTTAAGCCTGCCAAATGTAGTGGTTTGTGGCGGCACTTGGTTAACCCCGGCTGATGCAGTTGCACGCAAAGATTGGGCGCACATCACTAAATTAGCCAAAGAAGCCAGCGCAATTAAACCAGCATAATTTTTTAACTGCGTTAAAATTAAGGTTTGTGGTCAACACAAACCTTTTTTTTGGCATAAAAATAGTGTTAAGTATTTGAGTTATGTTGAAATTAAAGTCAGGAAATTTGTTTGAAGCCAGATTCAAAAATTGATTTAAAAAAATATAAAACCATTGTGTTTGATTGTGATGGCGTCATATTAGATTCGAATGTTATCAAAACTGAAGCGTATTTTCGCACGGCAAAAAACTTAGGTGCTAGTGATTCACAAGCCCAGCAGTTAGTAGATTATCACGTAAAACTAGGCGGGATTTCGCGCTACCATAAGTTTGATTGGTATTTGCGCGAAGTGTTAAAACAGCCAGTGACTGATAAAGCAGTTCAAGTTTTTTTAGATGCATTTAGCCGTGAGTTAGAAGAAGGTTTAATGCACTGCACGATTGCAGATGGTTTAGAAGAGTTGCGAAGTGCCACAAAAGCTGCAAATTGGATGATATTGTCTGGCGGTGATCAACAAGAAATTCGCGATTTATTTGCCAAACGTGATTTAACAAAGTATTTTGATGGCGGCTTATTTGGTAGCCCAGATAATAAAGATACTGTGTTGGCGCGCGAAAAAGCCAACGGTCACATTAAGCAGCCAGCTTTGTTTGTTGGCGATAGCAAATATGATTTTGAAGCGTCAACAGGTGCAGGGTTGGATTTTATTTTTGTGAGCGATTGGACTGAAGTGCCAGATTGGCAAGCATTCTGCTCAGAAAATAAAATTGTAGTAGCATCTTCTTTAAGTCAGTTACTCTAAATCCAACATATATCGGGACTTAATTTTGTTGAATATGAAAAAATTAATCACGGGTAATTTAAATAAGAACAACTTAGGTTTTTTTGTGATTTTTTGCTGTGTTTTGATGCAGATACTAGATTGGGGCTCTGCATACCGTTTTTTTGCTTATTTGAATATGTTGCTGGTTTTAATGTTTGGCTTTACTCAGTATAAAAAGAAACCATCATCAAGTGAAATCGCCGCACTCTGGTGTCTACTCTTGATACCTTTAGCGCTTATAGCCATACACTTTTTGGCAGTAGAAAATATAAAAATTATCAAAGAAATTCGACATATATTCGTCGCTATTTTTTTAGCGCTAGGCATATGGATGCTAGCAAAAAGAGATCCAGATTATATTAAAAATAATATATTCACTTTTTTGCTGATATTGATATTTAGTTATGTGCTTATTCAGGCAATAGCGCTGTGGTACTTTCAAATGCCATATGGCACAACAAAAAATCCGCATTATCTCGCTGTGTATAGTGCATTAACACTCATCGCTACTATATTTTGTTTTTTAAAAGCATCATCAAAAACACTAAAAACATTACTTGTCATGTGTGGACTATGTCTAGGATTTTATCTACTGCATAGCTCATCAAGACCAACATGGATTGGGCTGATTATTTCGGCTTTTGTGATATTGTTTTTTGTGGATAAGCGCACTCAGCTTGTCACTGCCGCCACTACTATTACTATTTTAATTGCACTCACTTTGGCTAATGTTGGTAATTTTGCAACTAGGTCAGGAGAATTGCTCGCTAATCTGAATACAGAAGAGCGTGTGGTAATTTGGCGCGATACATGGCGCATGCAAACACAAAGTACAACAGATGAGTGGTTGATTGGCCATGGAATAAATAGCTTTGAGGCGGATTTCAAACCTTATTCATATTATCATTTGCAAAATATTGATTTTAATAGCCCGCATAACTTTTTTTTAGAGCTGCTTTATATATCAGGCATAGCGGGATTATTTTTAGCTGTCAGCCTGTTTTGGATAATTTACCGCAATCTGATTATTTCAATTAAAAGCCAAGCAAGTTATAAAAATATCTATCTGTTACTACTGACAACTTTGACAATAAACCTTATTTTAGTCAGTATTACGCTACCGTTTTTTATGAGTTTTAACCTTAATATGATTGCAATGATATTTGGTGTCATGCTTTATCTAAAAGAGATTGAATCGAACTCAACACAATAGAAACTAAATGATGAAACCTATTACGGTAGTTATTCCTAACTACAACGGCGCGCACTTGCTGCGTAAAAATCTACCTTCCGTTACTGCGGCAATAGCTGTTTATGCTGGACGAGTTTCTATTATCGTTGTGGATGATGGGTCGGTGGATGATAGCTTGGCAGTGTTAAAGCAAGAGTTTCCTGAAGTGCAAGTTGTTGTGCACGCAAAAAATCAAGGCTTTGCAGAGGCAGTACATTCGGGTGTTAATGCGGCAGACACAGAATTGTTATTTCTTTTAAACTCAGACGTAGCGTTGCAGCCAGATCTTTTTTCGCCATTAGTAGCTTATTTTGAGGATTCAGATACCTTTTCAGTGAATCCTTTAATTTATGATGAACAAGTTGAAGTTAAAAGGCACGCTTGGAATTTGCGCCAATTTAAATCAGGCAGTTTAAAAATATTAGATTGGACGCTTGAAAATGCATTAGCCCGTCGCGCAAAAGGGGAGAAACTTTGTACTGCTTATGCGCATGGCGGCTCGTTTATGGTGAGAAAATCCATGTTCCAAGCACTAGGTGGATTTCATCCTATTTACAAACCTTTTTACAGTGAGGACTACGATTTAGGTCTGCGCGCTTGGCGAAGAGGCTGGCCGAGCTATTTTGATCCAACAGTTTCAATTGTGCATCAAAGCGTAGGTTCGATACGTGCAACCGTGAAAATGCGCCACATTAAATGCACACGCCGCAGAAACAGATATTTGCTTGAGTGGATTCATCTAACACCAAAACAATTGCTTTTAAGCGCTATCCCTATGTCAGTTTTTCAATTGCTGGGCGAACTCATCATATTGGATACGACTAATTTAAAAGGTTTTTTAAAAGCGATAACTAGACTGCCTGAAGTATTCGCGGCTAGAAAGCAAATCACCAAGACGCAAAAAATGACATTTGAAGAAGTCTTAAGTAAGATGCGTTAGGAATATCACATCATTTTAAAACTTACTTAATTAAAGCGAGTGACGATTATTTAAATAGCTAACAAAATCGGCAATATTATCAGAACAGAGAATATCTGTGATTGTGAGTATCTCTTGTTCTGGCCAGTTCCACCAAGCACTTTTTAGTAAAAGTGCCCTTGTTTCTTCATCAAACCGCCAGCGAATGTGCTTGGCAGGATTGCCGCCAACTATCTCATAAGGTGCTACATCTTTTGTCACAACGGCGCTGTTTGCGACAACCGCCCCATGGCCAATTGTCACGCCGGATAAGATGATTGCGTTTTGGCATAACCAGACATCGCTACCAATAACGACATTACCCTTAGTTGTTTCGTAATCAGGGATATTTCAGCTTCGGGAAAAAAATGAGGGAAAGGATAGCTAGTAATCCAATCTGTTCGGTGGTTTCCGCCAAGATAAATATTAACATTGTTGGCAATTGAACAATAATGACCAATACTAAGTGTTGCATCAGGATGAGGATTTTTAATATTTGGGACCCCATAACAATTACTTCCCATTTTGTAATGTGGATATTTTTTGCTAAACAGGGTTGCAGAACGTTTTGGTTTATTAAACCGTTTAATTCTGATTTTATGATGTTTTCGCTTTAATAAATAAGCTTTTACTAGTGCGAGTAAGTGCATGATTTATGTTTAATGATTGATATATTGAGTAATTTGAGCAGAATGTATTTTTTTAAGACAATCCAAGTGAGTTAACGGGCACTCTCGTTGAAAGCAAGGGCTGCAAGATAAGCCCAAATATTCAATCACAGCTCTACTTGACATGGGTGGTGTGTGGTAAGGGTCAGAAGAGCCAAAAATAGCGATTAATTGGATGTTAAGTGCGGATGCCACATGCATTAAGCCAGAATCGTTGCTAATTACCGTGTCGCATAGTGACATTAAATCAATTGCTTCACCCAGTTTGGTTTTGCCACCAAAATCATTGCAGCGATTTTGCGTGAGTTGATTAATTTGGTTGGTGACAGGAATGTCTTTGTCTGAGCCAAACAGCCATACTTGCCAGCCTTTATTCAAGGCATCATTTGCGACTTCTGAATAATATTCTGCTGGCCAGCGCTTGGCTTCGCCGAATTCGGCGCCTGGGCATAATCCAAGTACTTTGTTTTGTGGCGCGGCATTGCTCAGTTTGGCAAGCGTTGTTAATGCGGCTTTTGGGTTAGTGACTAGTTGAGGGTTGGGAATCGCTGTTGGTAATGTTTGATTGGGTTTTAAACCCAAAAATACAAAACGCTCAACGGTTTTTTTAAGAATATCTTTATCCAATGGGCGGATATCATTAATCAAGCCATAACGCATTTCACCTAAAAAACTGGTGCGCTGTTTAATGCCAGCAGCCCAAGGCAACAAGGCAGATTTGAACGAATTGGTCAGAATAATGGATTGCGTGTAGCCAGATTGTTTTAAGCTTTTACCAAAAGCAATGCGTTGCCAAAAAGCCAATTCGCCATGCTTAAAAGTTAACGCAATTTTAGCGTTAACTTCTGGCATACGCTCTAGTAATGGCAGCGTCCAGGCTGGCGCTGCAACATCAATGATGCAATTGGGCTGGTTTGCTTTTAGCGTTTTAAATAGACTTTGCGCCAAAACCATATCGCCCACCCAAGCGGGGCCAAGCACTAGTATTTTTTCTGGAATTTGCTGGACAGACATTTGCGATTAAGGGCTAGCTTAATTTTATGGTTAGCATTGCAAAAGTTAGCTATTCATTTTTTTGATGATGTTGCTAGTGCTGCGACCTTCTACCAAATCAATTAGCGCAATTTCACCACCCCAGCTTCGCACTTCTTTGCCGCCAACCACTTGCTCGGCGTTGTAATCGCTACCTTTGGCAATCACATTGGGTTTGATGGCGTTGATTAAATTCAGCGGGGTGTCTTCATCAAATAAGATAACTGCGTCCACGCTTTCTAGTGCAGCCAACACGCGGGCGCGGTCATTTTCATGCACCACAGGCCGCGTTGGGCCTTTAATCGCACTCACTGAGCGGTCTGTGTTTAAACCTAAAATCAATTTATCGCCACGTTTTTTGGCGGCTTCTAAATAGGTGACATGGCCAGCATGTAATAAATCAAAGCAGCCATTGGTAAAAACGATTTTTTGATTGGCGCTTTTCCAAGCATTTACTTTTAAATTGAGTGCGTCTAAATCGCACACTTTATTGGCTTGCGCGCTACCTTGCTGGCTGGCTAATGCTTCTAGCAAATCGACCTGCGAAATCGGCACTGTGCCCACTTTGCCAACCACCACGGCGGCGGCAATATTGGCTAGCTGCAAGCTTTGTAACACGGATAGATTATGCATTAAACCCGCCGCTAATGTGGCAATCACGGTATCGCCTGCACCAGACACATCAAATACTTGTTTGGCGATGGCAGGCAGATGATGCGTTTTTTCATCAATCAGCGAAATGCCTTCTTCACCGCGCGTCACTGCCAAAAATTCAAGCTGTAATTGTTGCTTCAGTAAGCTGGCTTTATGGATTAAATCAGCATCATCAATGGTGGTATCACAAGCTTCAGCAGTTTCTTTTTTGTTTGGGGTTAACGCAGTGGCGCCGCTATATTTGCTGTAATCGCGGCCTTTTGGGTCAACAAGCACCGTGATATTTGATGCTTTGCATTGTGCAATAATGGCTTGGCAAGTGGCTTCACTTAACAAGCCTTTTGCATAATCAGACAAAATAACCACGCTGGGTTTTAAGGCTAATTGCTGCTTAATCGCGGCATTTAAGCCTGCATTTTCATCCGCGTTAAAAGTAGAATTGCTTTCTTGGTCTAAACGCAGCATTTGCTGATGGCCGCTTAATACGCGGGTTTTGGCAATGGTAGGGCGATTTTTTGAAATGTAGATACCACTGGTATCAATCGCTATTTGCTGCATGAGTTTAACTAAAGTAACGCCTTCGCTGTCATCGCCCACGCAGCCTATCATATGCGTTTTAATGCCAAGCAAGGCCAGATTTGCCGCCACGTTAGCCGCACCACCAGCGCGTTCGTTTTGCTGATTCAGCAACACAATCGGCACTGGCGCTTCAGGCGAAATTCGGCCTACAGAACCGATTAAGTAGCGGTCTAGCATCACATCGCCAATGACTAGCGCATGCTGACTTTTATTGCCAAATTGCTTTACAGCATCTAAAAAAATATCAGACATACAGATTTAAGACTCTAAAATTTCACACAAAGAATGTCCAACAAAAATATGTGCTTCTTGAATGCGCGCAGTCACTGAAGACGGCATGACTAAATTAAAATCGCAAATCGCATTTAATTTGCCGCCGCTACCGCCTGTTAAGCCAATCGTGGTTGCGCCGATTTCTTTAGCTGCTTGCATGGCGCTGACTACGTTTGCGCTATTGCCAGAGGTGGTAATGCCAATGACTAAGTCTTCTGGGCGGCACAACGCTTCAATTTGGCGCGCAAAAATGTAGTCGTAACCATAATCGTTGCCCACAGAGGTAATGATTGAAGTGTCGGTAGTGAGTGCAATCGCCGGCATGCCTTTGCGTTCTTTTTTAAAGCGGCCCACAATTTCGGCTGCAATATGTTGGCTATCGGCCGCGCTGCCGCCATTGCCCATAATCAAAATTTTGCCACCATTTTTAATGCACTCTTGCATCTTAATGCCGACTGCACTAATCATTGGGAATAGTGGCTCAAGCGCGTTGAACATCGCCATATGCGCAGCATGTTCATTTTTTAAGTAATCAACGTAATCCATTAGCAGTATTTATCCTCACTTAATAGATAGTTCTGAACATAATCTTTGACGCCATCTTCAAGGCTAGTAAATGGCTTGGTGTAGCCAGTTGCGCGCAATTTGGCTACGTTGGCTTGCGTAAAGTATTGGTATTTGCCTTGTAAATCTTCAGGCATATCAATGTAGTCAATTTGCGGCGTTTTATCCATGCTATGCATGACAGCACTGGCTAAATCTTTAAAGCTACGCGCTTTACCTGTGCCAATATTGTAGATGCCGTTTTTACACGGTTTTTTTGTATGAGTGGCTTGGTCAAAAAAGTGCACGATAATATCGGCGCAATCTTTTACATAGACAAAATCACGCATTTGCATACCATCGGCAAAATCGGCTTTATTGCTTTTAAATAGCTTCATGCCGCCAGTGGCTTTTACTTGATTAAAGGTGTGAAAAGCCACGCTGGCCATGCGTTCTTTGTGGTATTCGTTGGGACCGTACACATTAAAAAACTTAAAGCCTGCCCATGCGGGTGGCTGCGGCGCATTTTCGGCGACTTGGCGTAATGTCCATTGATCAAAAAAATGTTTTGAATAGCCATATCCATTCAGTGGGCGTAATTTATCAATACTGACATCATCGTAACCATTGGTGCCATCGCCATAAGTGGCGGCAGAGCTGGCATAGAAAAATGGCACTTCATGCTCAGCGCACCAGCCCCATAAATCTTGGCTGTAATGAATATTGGCTTCTACTAATTTATTGTAATCACGCTCTGTAGTGGCGCTGATTGCGCCCATATGAATGATGGCATCAATTTCAACATCGCCATCATTGCCGTCTAAAAAGTCAAATAGCTGGTCTTTATCCAAGTATTCAACATACTGGCGATGCACAAGGTTTTGCCATTGCTCTTCATGCGTAATATGATCAACAATCACCAAGTCATTTCGACCCAATTTTTTGTTAAGGTGCCAGGCGATTACACTACCAATCATGCCTGCCCCGCCTGTAATTACAATCATAATTGCGCCACTATCAACTCAAAGACGAAATTATAACGCTTATTGATTTGCACGCCTATTGATTAGCGCCTGTTGATTTACAAGCTTATTTGTTGGCAGACATGGCCTGCGCACGCAGTTTGGTCATTTCATTGTCTTTTTTCGCTTGCGTGCTGTCCCAACCACCAGATGAATCCGTCGCTACCCAGCCTTGCAGATTTTCTAGCGCGATTTCTGTCATGGCATGAATCCAAGCATCATTTTCGTTTAAAGCAGGGATATAGTGATATTCGCCACCGCCAGCATGGGTGAAAATCTCTTTGCCTTCCATGGCGATTTCTTCAAGCGTTTCTAAACAATCGGCGCTAAATCCTGGGCAAATCACATCAATACGTTTGGTTTTGGCTTTGCCTAAATCTTCTAAAACGCCAGCCAAATAAGGCTTAAGCCATTCTTGTTTACCAAAGCGCGATTGAAAAGCCACCATGTATTCATCTTTGCTTAAACCTAAAGCTTCTGCCAGTAAGCGCCCAGTTTTATGGCAGGCGCAGTGGTAGGGGTCGCCTTTGGTTAAGTGCACTTTTGGCACGCCATGAAAGCTCATGACCAACTTACTTGGCTTACCATTGATTTGCCAATAAGCCTGCACGCTTTTTGCCAAGGCAGCAATGTAAGCAGGATGATCGTGATAGCTGCGAACGGTGCGCACCGCTGGCACATTACGCATTTTAAGTAAGACTTTCCATACTGCGTCAAACACAGCAGCGGTGCTGCTGGCAGCATATTGCGGAAACAGTGGAAACACCAAAATACGGTCGCAATGCTGGGCTTTTAGTTTTTCAAGCGCCGCTTGCATGCTGGGATTGCCGTAGCTCATACCTAACTCTACCGCAAAAGGTGATTTTATTTTTTGCACTAAAAAGCCACTCAATAATTGCGTTTGTTTTTGTGCATGAGCCAGCAAAGGCGATCCCTCTGGCGTCCATACTTGTGCATATTTTGCGGCGGATTTTTTTGGGCGAATCACCAAAATAATGCCATTTAAAATAAGCCACCAAATCGCGCGTGGAATTTCCACCACACGCGTGTCGCTTAAAAATTGCCGTAAATAGCGTCGCAACGCGCTGGAAGTTGCTGCATCTGGTGTGCCTAAGTTAGCGATTAGAATACCAACTTTGAGTTGGTCGCCATGAGTAAAAGGGGGTTCGGGATTGTAATAAGTCATGCAGCGATTTTAGTGTAAACGCGCGCCAATAGCTATGCAGAAAATAGGCCAAAAGCATTGAAAGTAAGATTTTAAAAAATTCGGTCCATTAATTGTGTTAAGTCAATAACAAAAAAGGCGCCAATTTGCGCCTTTCATCAATAGAAATTGATTTGTATTATTTACGTTTGCCAGAAACCAGCAAAATACCACCCACTGCAAGCGCCGCAATGCTGCCCCATAACGGAATATTCACTTGTTCTTTTTCTGCTACTTTTAGTTCAATTGGGCCAATTTTCGCTTTGGTGCTATCTTTAGTGTAGCTAAAGCCGCCATAAGCCAAGCCCAAGCCGCCTAGCACCAGCAAAATAACGCCAATCATTTTTGTTGTATCCATATTAGTTTCCCCTTAATTTGTTGTGCTATTTGCCAACCTGATTGCCGATAATGCCGCCTACCGCTGCGCCACCCACTGTACCAATGCCGCTACCGCCAGTGAGTACTGCGCCTGCTACGCCGCCAATAGCCGCGCCTGCTGCTGTTGCTTTGTCGCGTGTCGACATACTGCTGCAAGCACTCATACTCATTGCGCAAGTTAACACTAATATTGACATTAATTTTTTGCTGTTTAATGCGTTCATTTTATCTCTCCTAATTTGTATGCCTGATGCTCAAGCGATACCACGGTTTATGCTGCATAACGTGTATTCTGCAATGTAAGAGGATTCAAAAAAATAGGGATAAATCTGTTTATGCTGTCAGCGCTATCTGACAACGTCGGGCAGTTAATGCAGTGGGTCGATTAAAAACTAGGTGTTAGATAAAGCATTTGATAGTAGTTTTGCAGTCACATCCACAATCGGAATCACGCGCTCATACGCCATTCTGGTTGGGCCAATTACGCCTAAAGTGCCCACCACTTGGCCGTCTGCTTCATACGGCGCGGTCACCATGCTGCATTCATCTAATGGCAAATAACCACTTTCGTTGCCAATAAAAATTTGAATACCTTCTGCACGCTGGCTATTATCTAATAGCTGCATCAAGCTGGTGCGGCGCTCAAACACCTCAAATAATTTACGCAAGCTATTCACGTTGGTCGATAACTCATCCACTTGCAACAAATTACGCTCACCTGCAATCACCACGCCATCATTGTCAGCCGCTTTATTGCTGGCTTCTAGGGCGGCAGACATCAGCTTATTCATATCGGTTTGCATTTGCTGCAATTCGGCATGCAATTTAAGATGCACTTCATCAAACGTTTGGCCAGCAAAATGGGCGTTAAAGTAGTTGCTGGCTTGGGTTAATTCGCTGGCTGAATAAGGCTTTTCAGACAAAATAATGCGGTTTTGCACATTACCATCACTGGTCACAATAATCACCAAAACACGCTTTTCAGTAAGTGGTAAAAATTCTAAATGCTTAAACGCTACGCGCTGCCGTTTAGGAATCATCACCACGCCAGCAAATTGAGTCAATTGCGACAGCATATCTGCCGCGCTACTAATCAATTCACTTTGGTTTGGCGAATTTAAGCCGCTTTTTAAATGCGCAATCGCCTGATTTTCTAACGGCTGCACTGTTAAGAGTGAATCTACAAATAAGCGATAGCCTTTTTGCGTAGGAATGCGCCCAGCCGAAGTGTGCGGGCTGGCGACAAACCCTAAATGTTCAAGGTCGCTCATCACATTGCGAATAG
>LNFM01012122.1_pt1 | contig 11428 bp, 10 predicted proteins | sample 596031 | NCBI WGS metagenome assembly LNFM01 (sample SAMN04254537, study PRJNA301005) | activated carbon metagenome | isolation source: dual media filters at the Ann Arbor, Michigan drinking water treatment plant | place: USA: Ann Arbor | reverse complement strand
GAGCCAGAGCGTTGCGGCCAGGCGATCGCCATCGGACTCGTGCGCTCGAGTGCCGCAGTCAGTGCGTGGGCGGGACGGTGTGGACGCCCGACTGGCGCGGGTCGTTGTCCTTGGGCGGATAGAAGAACTCCAGGGGGCGGCGGAGGAAGCGCTTGAAGACGGCGGCGGGGAGGCGGAGGCGCTCGTTGCCCGAGACGTCACGGGCACGGAGGGCGACGACGAGGGCGAGGGCGAAGGAGACGCCGAAGTTCATGAGGCCGATGATCGCGATGCCCGAGGCGGCGGCGAGGAAGTGAGACCAGCCGACCGCGTCCATGCCGAGGGACGACATGGAGAAGGTCAACGACGCTGAGGACAGCGTGATGTGACGGACGTCGAGGGGAAGGCCGAAGAACTTGGCGAAGACGGGGACGAGGCCGAGGAGGAAGCCGAGGGCGATGGAGCCGCCGAAGCCGGAGGCGTGGCGCTCGAGGAAGCGGGCCCACTTGGCCATGCGGGCCTTGCCGATCTGCTTGCCGAAGCGATGGTGCTCGATGGCCTCGGGGAGGCGGCGGTAGACGATCCAGTTCTCGAACCAGCCGGCGAACAACGAAGAGACCCACAGCAGGACGCCGGTGAAGGCGGCGAAGAGGATCGTGCCGGAGTAGATCGGATGGAAGGAGTCGATCGTGCTGGCGGAGGCCTTCGCGTCGAGAAAGTTGTGGCCTGTTACGAGCACGATCAGCTGGTCCACCAGCAACGTGGTGGCGATGCAGGCGGTGACGTTGCCGACGGCGGCGGCGAACTGCGAGCGGGCGATGCGGGCGATGAGGCGGACGAGCTCGTCGAGCTGGCCGGGACCCTTGCGGTCGCGGATGGTGCCGGCGAGGGCGGCCGCGGTCATCGAGGGCTGCTTGGTGGCGAGGGTGAAGCCGAGCAGCTGCATCACGAGGAAGCTGCCGGCGTAGACGACGGAGGAGAGGAGGCCGTCGATGAACGGAGCGAAGTGGCCCCACTTGACGAGCCACTTCATGATCGCGGTGCCGGTGGTGAGGACACCGCCGCCCGCGGCCGTCGCGAGCATGTGCCAGTACTCGCGGCGCGAGGAGGTCACGTAGTGCTCGCCCGTGCGACCGGCACGCTCGATCACCTTGCGGGCGAGGAGGCGCATGTTGTCGCTGAGGAGCTGCATGAAGCTGCGCCCGCCGACGAGGCCGCGCCCCAGCGTCTCCAGCAGATTTCGGATCTCGACGGTGGGCTCGATCTCGTCGTTGGCGTCGACGAACGGGAGGAGCGCCTCGACGCGTTCGAGGCCGCGCTCGATCGAGTCGATGGCGTAGACGACGTTGATCGAGACGCCGCTATCTTCGAGGTGCTCGCGGACCTGATCGAGGTGCTTGCGCGAGGCCGCGATCAGCGCGGGCATGTGCGTGGGCTGCGCGCGCGTCATGAGGTAGAGCGGTGACTCGCGGATCGCGCCGGCTTCGGTGCGCGTGCGGAAGGCCTCCTGCATGCCGAGGCCGGCGATGCGCGTGGTGATGAGGCTGATCGCGTCGAGGACGGAGCTGCGGATCGGGTCCCACGCGCTACTCGAGACGGTGGCGAGCCGTTGCAGATACGGATCGGCGGAGACGCCGAGCCAGGCGAGGTCATCCTTGCTACGGAAGATGCGGTTCGCGAGTGCCCAGAGCTCGTGGATGGCCGGCGGCTCGGGGAGGAAGCGGCGCGCGAGGCGGTCGGTGGTCTCGGCGAGGAGGCCGCGGTCGTTCGGTAGACCGATCTCGCCGAGGAGCTTCACGGCGCGCGTTTGCGAGAGGACGGAGCTGATCGTGCCGGCGAAGCGGCGGCGCGCGGCGGGGACATTCTCGAGCGCGAGGATCAGGAGCTCGAGGCGAACGAGCGTCGGGTGGATCTCGATCGCCTTGACCGACGGCCCGGCCACGACGAAGCGGCCGAGCTGCTCGACGGTGACGAGCTGATCGACGAGCGTGGCGTCGGGGGCGAGCTTGGCGAGCAGGACGCGGAGGAGTCCCAGCGTCTTCGAGTCGCCCTTGCCGACGAGCTTGCCGAACTCGTCGCGACTGGGGAGCTGGTCACTGGGTGGACCGACGAGCTCCGGGTCGTCGAGTTTCAATGCACTCGGCAGCACCGCGGGCGAGCGTATCACCGAGGACGGCTGATCACGGGCCAACGGCGTCGGCGATCGCGCCCCGGGTAACGGGGTGGTACAGCGGCGCCGCGCGCTCGAAGATGGAGAGTGCGAGCTCGCGCCAGGCGGGCCGCTGGAGCATCTCGAGGTAGAGGCGTCTGACCATGCGCAGGCGACCGACGTGTGTGAGGAACTCCTCGATGGCGGGGACGGCCTCCTTGCCATCGGCGCGCACCATGATCGGGAGCCAGTGCATGGCGATCTCCGGATTTGTGGTCGCCGTGAGGCGATGCGCCGCGTCGAGCGATTGCAGGCGTGCGAGCGTGATGTCGGCAGGCAGGGCGCGCAGGAAGATGACCCAGTCGAGCGTTGACCAGTCGCGCGGCGAGATCGCCGTGCCGGCCGTGACGAACGCCCGCGCTTGATCCTCGATCAGCTGGACGCGCGGCGGAATCGGCTCGGGGACCGGTATTGGCACGCCCGGATCGTGGAGCCACGCGCGCAGATCGGGGAGCCCGGTGCGATCGGCCGTGCCGTAGAGCTGCGCCGTCGCCTCTGCCTCGAAGGCGCGCGAGTCCGTCGCCTGGAACGCACGGCGGTCGAAGCGCGCCTTCAGGAAGGCATCGAATCGCTCACGACCGAACGCGCGCTCGAGGGTGCGGAGCAGCCACGCCCCCTTGTCGTAGGCGTAGCCACCCGAGACGTCCTCGGGATCGCGGGTCACCGGGATGTCCTGCGCGAGCACCGAATCGGGATCTTTCCCGTCGTGCCCGCCTTCTCTCAGCATCCTCGCGAGGTCCTGCGTCGACAGATACCACTCGACCTCGACGTGCTCGGCGCCGCGCACCCGCTCCATGATGCGGCGCTCGACGTACGTGGTGAACCCTTCGTTCAGCCACACGTCGGACCAGGTCGAGTTCGTCACCAGGTTCCCCGACCACGAATGCGCGAGCTCGTGAGCGATGAGCGACACCAGCGCCCGATCGCCCGTGATCACGGTGGGCGTGAGGAACGTCAGCATCGGGTTCTCCATGCCGCCGTAGGGGAAGCTCGGTGGCAGGACGAGCACGTCGTAGCGACCCCAGCGATACGGCCCGTACAGCTCCTCCGCCGCCGCCATCATCTGATCGACCTCGGCGAACTCCCATGCGGCCTTGTCGACGAGCGCCGGCTCCGCGTACACGCCCGTGCGCGCGCCGATCGGCCGGAACGCGAAGTCCCCGGCCGCGAGGGCCATCAGGTACGACGGAATCGGATGCGGCATCGTGAAGTGCCACGCGCCGTCGGGGCCCACCGCCGCCGGATTCTCCGCCGACATGAGCGCGCGCAGTCCCGCCGGCACGCGGATCGTCGCCTCGTACGTGAAGCGCACCCCGGGCGTGTCTTGCAGCGGGATCCACGACCGCGCGTTTCGCGCCTGCGATTGCGTGAACAGCATCGGGTGCTGCTTGCCCGACGTCCCGGCGGGCTCGACCCACAGGAGCGCACTCGCATCCGGGCCGGTCCGGTAGGTGACCTCGACGCACGCCGCCTCTCCGAGCGTGATCGCCAGCTTCTCACCGAGCACGGGCGCCGGCGGTGACAGCGTGAAGGGCAGCGCCTGCTTCGAATCGCACGCGACGACGCCCGACACCGTCAGCCCGTCGGCATCGAGCAGAACCTCCGCCGCGGCGGGATCCCGGCGCTCGAGCTCCAGCCGCGCGGTTCCGGCCAGCGTCTTCTGCGCGAAGTCGACATCGAGCGAGAGCACCAGGTGCTTCACCGCGACCCGCGCCGGCGCGGCGAACGAGTGCACGTCATGGCGCAGCGGCTCGATGACGACGACCGGCTGCGCCGGCTGCTTGGCCTCGCCACAGCACCCCGCCACCAGCGCGAGCGGTGCGATCCGAGCCAACGACATCCGCGGACTCTAGCTTGTCTCGCGAGCGCTTCCATGGGATCGAAGGCCATGAGCGAACATCCGACCGACTTCGTCGGCTCCGTCGAGGAGGCCGTCCGCACGGCCGTGGTGGCCAAGCTGCCCGACGCCCAGGTCGAGGTCTCCGGCGGGGGTGGTCACTGGAAGATCGACGTCGTCTCGGCGGGCTTCGCCGACAAGTCACTCCTCGAGCGCCAGCGCCTCGTGCTCGGTGCCATCAAGCACCTGATCAACGGCACCGCGCCGCCGATCCATGCCGTCGACGAGCTGAAGACCCGTACTCCCTAGAGCTCGAAGAGGCGCGCGACGCCGATCGTACCGGTCACGATCGGCAGCGTCTGATCGGCGCCCACGCGAAGCTCGACGCCCGCATCGAGGGTGAACGCCCACGTCGGCGTCCATGCCAGCCAGGCTCCGACGCGCCCGCCGACGAGCCAGGTGCGTTCGAGGGTGCTGTCGAGCCGGTTGTTGTGACCGAACGAGCCGGTGAGCTCGATCGCCGCCGTATCGTGGAGCAATGGAAGCCGCGCCCCGGCGACGAGGTGGCCCGCCAGCTCCAGGTTCCCGTACTCGCCGCGCACACCCGCCAGCACATAGCGATGGACGGGGAACACGACGGCGAGGCTCGCGACCCGAGCTCCCGTCCACCCGATGGGGGCGTCCTCGTCGAGATCGCGCTGTCCAGCACCACCCCCGACGGCCAATCGCACCTGCCAGCGATGCAGGACGGAGTAGCTGTCGTCGACGCCGGCCCCCGAGGTTCCCAGGGTCTCGTCGACGACGGCGAGGAGCTGGGCGGCCGTGAGTCGGTCGTCCTTGGCGGTCGCGATCTGGCGATACGCGATCGTGCCGCCCCGCCGGAGCAGGACAATGCCCGGGATCGTGTTGTCGGCCCCGTCGATCCCCACGTAGGCCTGTGACAACGCACCCGCCTCGTCCGCGAGCAGTGGAAAGGAGATCCCGTACTTGTCCGCGAGATCGCTCGACGCGAGGACGTCGTCACGGCTCACGCCGACGAGCTTCACGCCGCGGCTGGCGAAGGCACTCTCGTTGCGGGCCAGCTCACCGAGCTGGTGGCGACACCACAGTCACCAGTGCCCGCGATAGAAGACAAGCGCCACGTCCGACGCCGCCGTCAGGCGGGCCAGATCGACGATCTGACCATCCTGCGCGGGCAGCGAGAACGCGGGTGCGGATGCCTCCGTGCTCACCGTGGCCGGAGCCACCGCGTCGATAGCGGTCACCCCACAGCCCGTGGCGAGCAGTATGAGCGGGAGGGATCTCAGTCCTCGTCCTTCTCGGCAGGCGCGCCTGCGTCACCCCCGGCGGCGCCGTTCTTGATCGACTGCACCTCGGTGCGGACCGACTGGGCGAACGTCTTCAGCTCCTGCATGGCGTTGCGGACGCGGGTTCCGGCCGCCTTGTTGTTGTCCTTGTAAAACTTCTGGAAGTCCGCCTGCATACCGGCAACGAGCTTCTGGAGCTCGGCAAAGCGCGGGACCTCGTTCGTGTTATCGCTGTCCATAGGTGGGCCGTACCTTGCCCCACGCCTGTGACAACTGCAATCCGTCCTCACCCGACGTAAGCTGCCGCCCTACGTGAGTACGCCGTCAGACCCGCCTGTCATGTCCCCCGGCCCAGGGGGGGATCCCGAGGAGCGTTGGCTCCGTGAGGTTTACAAGCCTGACGCGACCAACCTCACGGTTCGTGCGGTCTTGCTCGGAATGCTCCTGGGTGGGGTGATGTGTCTCTCCAACCTGTATGTCTTCTTCAAGACGGGCTGGAGCATCGGCGTCACGATCACCGCCTGCATCCTGGGGTTCGCGCTGCTGAAGGCGCTGCACAAAGCGGGACTGACCAAGACGCCGCTCGGGGTGCTCGAGAACAACGCGATGACGACCGTCGCGTCCGGAGCGGGCTACATGACGGGCGGCGGCAACATGGCCGCATTCGGCGCGCTGCTGATGGTGACGAGCACCGCCTACAACCCGTGGGCGATGGTGCTCTGGTTCGGCGTGATCGCCGCGATGGGCGTGTTCGTCGCGATCCCGATCAAGCGCCAGCTCATCAACCGCGAAGCGCTGGCGTTCCCGACGGGGACAGCGACGGCGGCGACGATCGAATCGATCCACTCGGAGGCGCCCTCCCAGGGCATCTCGAAGGCGACGCTCCTCCTCTACTTTGGATTGTTCGGCGCGTTCCTGTGCACCGTGCGCGACATCTTCAAGTTGATCCCCGATGCACTCGCGCCGGGCCTCCTCCTCGTCGGCAAGCCGCTCGTCGAGTGGGGGATCTCGCTGAAGATGGAGGTCATTCTCCTCGGCGCCGGCGGGCTCATGAGTCTGCGCACCGGCTGGTCGCTGATCGTCGGCGCGATCATCACGTACTTCTTCATCGCGCCCCCCGTGGTCGACGCCGGGCTCGTCGAGAGCGTGAAGTACAAGCACGTCGTGCTCTGGACGTTGTGGCCGGGCGCCGCGATCCTCGTCGGGGCCGGTATCACGTCGTTCCTCCTCGACTGGCGCAGCCTCAAGCGGGCGATGTCGGGGATCGGCGTCGTCATGATGCCGATCGCCCGGCTCATCCGCGGCAAGGCCGGCCAGGGGCGCGGCGCGGACGGCCCGAACGTGGTGCCGACGGCCATCTCGGAGGTCGAGGTTCCGACGTGGTGGTTCCCGGCGGGCTTCGCCGCCCTCTCACCGATCGTCATCTTTCTCATGTGGGCGCTGTTCGACATCCCGGCCTGGGCGGGCGTCGTCGCGATGTTCCTCTCGATCGTGATGGGCTTCATTGCCGCGCGCGTCACGGGTGAGACCGACACCACGCCCACGAAGGCCCTCGGCCCCGTCACGCAGGCGGCCTTCGGCGTGATGGTCCCGGGGAACATCTCCGCGAACATCATGTCGGCCAACGTCACCGGCGGCATCGGCCTCCATGCGGCCGACCTCCTCACGACGATGAAGACGGGCTGGCTCCTCGGCGCGAAGCCGCGGCACCAGGTCTACGCGCAGCTCTTAGGCGTCATCGCGGGGGCGATCGTAGTCGTCCCGGCGTTCCAGCTGATCATCCCCGACCCGTCGCTGTTCGGCACCACCGAGTGGCCAGCCCCGTCGTGCATGGTGTGGGCGGGGGTCTCGAAGGCATTCACGCAGGGCCTGGGCGGCCTCGGTGAAGAGGCCCGCATCGCGATCATGATCGGCCTCGTGATCGGTGTCGGACTGTCGATCATCGAGAAGATGGCGAAGCCCAACCTCCGGCGCTTCATCCCGTCGCCGGCGGGGCTGGGCCTCGCGATGGTGATTCCGTTCGCCAACTCGCTGTCGATGTTCATCGGCTCCGTGATCGCCGTCATCATGGTCAAGCGCGGACGCGAGGCGTGGGTGCTGCCCGCGGCGGCCGGCCTCATCGCGGGTGAGAGCCTCATGGGCATCATCGCTCAGGCGCTGAAGGTCTCCGGGATCCTGTAATTGCCGCAGATCATTCACTGCCGAGTTGGCAGTCACATCCGGCATGTGACCGAAGATTTCGGCCCTTGCGTATCGGCCCGGCGCTTGCTGTAACCACCCCCATGATGAAGACGCTACCGCTCGTGCTCGGCCTCCTCCTCGGAGCCGGGGCCTGCAAGAAGTCCGAGTCCACGGCCACCCAGGCCCAGGGCAGCGGGGCCTCGGCCGCGAACGGCGGGGCGATGGCGGGTGGGAGCGGCGTCGGGACGGGGCGTGCGCGCAGCGGCAAGATCGAGTGGAAGCCCCTTCGCAAGGACCAGCTGGGCAAGGCCAATATGGGCTCCGATCGGGATGCCGAGCTACGGGCCATCCGGGGCGAGCAGCGTGCCGAGCGCATGAAGCAGATGGACAAGGATGGCGATGGCACCGTCTCCGAGGCCGAGAGCGACGCCTTTCGCAAGGAGCGCCAGGCCGAGATGATGGCGCGCCTCGACACCGACGGCGATGGCGCTGTCTCCGAGGCGGAGCGCACCGCCGCGATGAAGGACCGCGCCGAGCACATGATCGGGCGCCTCGACACCGACGGCGACGGCAAGCTGACGGTCGCGGAGATGGAAGCCTCGCGCTTCAAGCGGATGGACCCGGCGGCGATCGACAAGGACCACGACGGCATCATCTCGACCGAGGAGCTCCAGAACGGCATCCCGGCCCAGCGTCCGCGCTTCGGCGGGCCCAATGGCCCGGGTGGCCACGACCAGATGGTCCCCCCGCCCGCGCCCGCCCCGACGAAGTAGGTCAATGGGGGCGGCCCCCGTGCTGTCCGGTGGGCGGACTGTCAGACCGGCGTGGTAGCTGGAGGCATGATGGACCGATTTCCGCGCGGGACGTTGCCGCCTTCGGCATTCGTCCCGATGACCGCGAAGACGCCCACGCAGGTCGAGCCGCCCAAGACCACGCTCGCGGCGAACCTGGCCGCGAAGGCCGAGGCGCCCCGCGGGTCCTGCGACCTGTCGATGACGTGCCCGCAGTGCAGCACCCTCATGCAGCCCGAGCATGCGCACTATCGGTGCCTGACCTGCGGCTATCGCGATTCTTGCTGCTTCTGACGGTCACCGCGATCACCCAGGCCAGGGCGCCCATGACGCCGACGACCCAGGAGAAGGTCGTGACGGACGCGCCGCCGATCTTCGTGGTCGCCCAGCCAGAGATGGAGCCGGCGGTGGTGATGCAGAAGCCGAGGATGCTGGAGGCCGTGCCCGCGATGTGAGGGACGGGCTCCATGGCGATGGCCGAGGCGCTGGGGCCCGTCATGCCGCTGCCGAAGAAGTAGATCATCATCGGGATCAGGAACCCGGCGATGCCGAGATCGGCGACGTGGGTGGTGATGGCGACGAGAATGCCGCCGCACAGCAGGAGCGACGCGCCGACGACGATCATGCCCGAGGGCGCGCGACCGGCCCGGAGCATCGCGCGGCCGGTGAAGGCCCCGAGCATCAGGGCGAGCGCGGTGAGCGCGAAGTAGTAGCCGTAGTGGCCCTCGGACACGCCGTAGCCCTCCATGAGGATGTAGGGCGAGGCCGCGATGTACGCGAACTGTCCCGCGAAGTTGCAGCACGAGATCATCATCGGCAGCGTCGTGCCAGGCGTACGGAAGAACGTCCGGAACCCGGACACCATGCCCGCGAAGTTGGCGGGCTGCGGAGTGACCAGCGTCTCGTCGAGGTAGAGCCACGCGATCACGAAGAGGATCGTGCCGGTCGCCGCGAGGACGGCGAAGATGCCGTACCAGCCGCTGATGTGGAGGAGCACGCCCCCGATCGTCGGAGCGATCATGGGAGCGAGGGCGAGGATCGCGAGCATCGCCGACAGGAGTCGGGCTGCGCTGTCGGCGGGCTGCGTGTCGCGGATCATCGCGCGTACGATCACGGGGGCGGCGGAGGCGGCGAGGCCCTGCAGGATGCGGCAGGCGATCAGCATCTCGATCGACGTCGCGAGCGCACAGGCGGTCCCGGCGAGGGAGAACACCGCGAGGCCGGTCAGCAGCACACCGCGGCGCCCCAGGGCATCGCTGACGTAGCCCACCAGGAGCTGGCCGACCGCGAAGCCGCCCAGGAACAGTGACAGGGTGAGCGCGGCCGTGTCCTTGGACGTCCCGAACGTCGCCACGAGCGTGGGCTGGGCGGGCAGGCTCATGTCCACGCCCAGAGCGACGATCGCGTTCAGGGCAGCGAGGATGCCGATCCAGGCGCGGCTACCCGGAGCGACGCGCTGGACTGCCACCGAGGCAGTGTCGCAGAAAGGTTTGTTCCGGGTAGTGGGGGTGGCGGAACGGTCTGTCAGTCTTACCCTCACGCCCCATGAGCGCCCAGAGAAGTGCGATCGCCCAGACCGTCAAGCTCGGGAATCCTCCGTGGCCCACGCTGGACCCGTTTCTCTTCTGCGTACATCACCACGACACCTACCCTGCGGGGAACTCGCAGTTCGGCCCCGCCGTCTCGCTCGAGGGCCGCGATATCGGTCAGGACTTCGCGGGCAAGGACGGGTGGCGCATGTATCACGGCGAGGTCGTGCCCGGCTTCCCGGGCCACCCGCACCGCGGCTTCGAGACGGTGACCATCGTCCGGCGTGGCCTCATCGATCACTCCGACTCGCTCGGCGCCGCCGCGCGCTTCGGCAAGGGCGACGTGCAATGGCTCACCGCCGGCAAGGGCATCGTCCACTCGGAGATGTTCCCGCTCCTCGATCAGAAGGGGCCGAACCCGCTCGAGCTGTTCCAGATCTGGCTCAATCTGCCAGCCGCCGACAAGCTCGCCGATCCGCACTTCACCATGCTCTGGGACCACACGATCCCGCGCCACGTCGCGCGCGATGCCGCGGGTCGCCAGACGGAGGTGCTCGTCGTGGCGGGCACGATCGGCGATGTGAAGGCGCCGCCTCCGCCGCCGAAGTCGTGGGCGTCGCGCGCCGACTCCGATGTCGCGATCTACTCGATCCGCATGGAGCCGAACGCGGCCTTCACGCTGCCGGCCGCGAAGAGCGCCGAGACGAATCGCGTGCTCTATGCCTTCGCGCAGGGCGGCCTGCATATCGACACGACCCCCATCGCGCTCGGCACGGGCGTCGTCCTCGATCCGGAGGCTGCGCCCGAGCTCGTCGCGGGGGCGGACGGCTGCGACATTCTCGTCCTGCAGGGCAAGCCGATCGGCGAGCCCGTCGCGGCACATGGTCCATTCGTCATGAACACGCGCGCCGAGATCCAGCAGGCCTTCACCGACTACCAGCGCACCCGCTTCGGGGGCTGGCCGTGGCCGAGCGACGCACCGGTGCACGCCCCGACAGAGGGCCGCTTCGCGCGCCACGCCGACGGCCGTGTCGAGACGATCTAGTTCCGCGAAGTAGCTGGAATAATTACACCGACGACCGCGTAACCCTTCGATGCTTCACATCGGCGTCCTGCTCGCGGCGGCCACCACCACAGCCGGCTCCCGCGTCGAGGTCCCACTGAAGACCGGCGACCAGCTCGCGGTGTACGGGATGGAGTTCGGCGGTGACGGCGCGCTCTACGTGGCGGGCACGTTCTTCGGCAAGGTCACCATCGGCAAGAAGTCCGTGCGTGCGGTGAAGCGGGGCTGGATGGATGGCTTCGTCGCGAAGCTCGATCCCACGGGCAAGGTCACGTGGGCGGTGTCCACGCGCGGCCTGACGACGGTCAGCGCCATCGCCGTCTCGGCGACGGGCGAGGTCGCGATCGCCGGTGCCACCGAATATATCGTCGGGAAGGAAGACGGCCCGGCCACGGACTGGCGCATGACGGCGACGATCCTCGTGCTCGACCCGACCGGGAAGCAGGTCACGCGGACCGCGTTCGCGTCCGAAGACCGCTCGTGGGTCGGCGATGTCGCCTTTGCGAGCGACGGCACCGTGGTCGCCTGCGGC
>LNFM01012121.1_pt1 | contig 11428 bp, 6 predicted proteins | sample 596031 | NCBI WGS metagenome assembly LNFM01 (sample SAMN04254537, study PRJNA301005) | activated carbon metagenome | isolation source: dual media filters at the Ann Arbor, Michigan drinking water treatment plant | place: USA: Ann Arbor | reverse complement strand
CTCTCTTTGCTCAGTGCGTATATTTTTAGTGCCCGGCTGAAACAAGAACGGTGCCAGTGATTGCACATAGCTTGCTCCCATATTACCTTCCAATCGGTTTCCTAAAAACCAGTTCCAGTTACCGTTCAAATTTTTTAAATTGTTATCCATCTGATTAAATTTTTCGAAGGTGGTGTGGGTCCAGTTCAAATCGGCAGTCAATCGTTGCCGGCTGATTTCTTTCTCAAATAGGAGGCCGCCGGTAAAACGATGGGACATATCGAAAAGATTATTCGTGCCGAGCAGCGGCACAGGATCCAATCTATCCCGTATACGCAACATATTGTCATCAGCAGTAAAGGTATAGCTTGCAAAGGGCTGCACTACTTTACCGATTACGGCAGCAAATGCAGGTTGATTGAAAAAGGACAGCAGTAAAACCCCTGTGAGAAAGGACTGAAAACGGTTGGGTCGTGTAAGACAAGGCGCTATGCGCGTAGAATATTGATTGATGTTCGTAAGTGTAACTTCCATGAACTGATATATCATTAATTTGAGATTCTCAGAATTTTTAATAGCCAAGTATTAATGGCGTTGGGCAGAATTTACCTTTCCTTCGCATGTTCTCATAAAACTATTTTGAACAACACCTTTTCCAGGAAAAAATACACTTTTTTCCCCTTGCTGCAATATTACTGTCGCTATTTTTAACAAATCAGATTAGGCTCATAATTTAAAAGGCTATCTTGACTGCCTTTCATGTGTTGCATGAAATGATTGTGGCTGTATCAACGGCACAATGTTCGATAGGATTAATATAGTGAAAAGTATAAGTAGAACTGTTAATAATCCAGAGCCGTTACACTAAACAAAATAGCTTTTACAGAAATGGAGCCTTCAACCTGATCTCTAAACGAATTGGTTGTAGGGCAGGCGTGGTACAAGCTAATACGTTAACAAACTCAGTTGCAGTTATTGCAAGGAGATACTGATGAAATTTACTTCACTGACACAGCGTTTTGCTGTTTGGTTTACATTGGTTTCCTTATTGCCAATTTTGGTCATCGGCAATAGTCTGCTGCATACCTTTGAAAAGGAAATTAAGAATTCGGCTATTCGAAATGTTTCTGCGATTGCCGATAAAAAGATTGAACAAATTGATAGCTATTTGAAAGAACGCTTTCTTGATTCCATCTTGGTTCGTGATTCCAGCACAACGCACGAAGCCATCCTGGAGTTTTCCAGAATTTATGAGCAAAGCGGAGTGGAGTCCGATGATTATCATCGGTTGGATGCCAGTTACCGTGAGAATTTTAAACGTTTTGTTCAGGAAGCAAAATATTACGATATTTTTCTGATTTCTACTAATGGTGATATCGTCTACACGCAAGCGCATGAATCTGATTTTGCGACTAATTTACTCACAGGCCCCTATCGTGATACAGGACTCGGTAAAGTTACGCGTTATGCATTGGACAATTTAAAAAGCAGTATCTCTGATTTTGAACGTTACGCGCCATCGAAGGGTGCAATTGCTGCATTCGTTGCGACTCCAGTAATAATAAATGGAGAGATCAGAGGAGTATTAGCCCTGCAAATCTTTAGTGAGCGTGTCTTCGAAGTAATCGCGAATAATGTTGGACTGAGCGAGAGTGGCGAAACGGTTGTGGCACGCCTTGAAGATGATCACTTTGCCCTAGTAATGGCGCCGTTAAAGTACGATCCTGATGCCGCATTAAAGCGCAGGATTCCGCTCGTTACACCTTCCGCTGAATCCATGCAGAAAGCTCTAAATGGTGATTCCGGTACCGCGCTGACTTTAGATTATCGTGGCAAGGAAGTTGTTGCCGCATGGCGCTACTTGCCGCTCATGAAATGGGGCATCGTCGTGCATATTGATGCCGATGAAGCGTTTGCCTCTGTGTACAAACTGCATTATGTCGGCTTAATCATCCTGGCTCTAACATTACTTGTCGCTCTTTTCGGCGCTATTCTATTTAATCGTCGTGTTGTCGATCCTTTAAAGCATTTGAATCGAAGCGCTTTGGAAATCTCGGCAGGTAATTTACATCAACGCGTTGCGATTGAAGGCTGGGATGAGATGAGGCAATTGGCAAATACCTTCAACGTTATGGTGGAGCGACTGAGTGCCAGTGATCAGGAACGCAATAGAGCAGAAGAAAATCTGCTGCAACTCAATCAAGAACTGGAAAATAAAGTAGCAACGCGTACTGCCGATCTACAACGCGCAAATGTGTCTTTGGCCATTAAAGAAGAAGAAATGCGCTCTGTCGTTGAGCACATGGTGGATTGCGTGGTGACTACCGATGAAAGGGGCGTGATTCTTTCCGCCAATCCGGTGATGGAGAAACTATTTGGCTATAGTCATGATGAAATGATCGAGCAGAATGTATCGATCATAGTGCCCGAACCGGATCGTAGTAAACATGACAGTTATATGGAAAATTATTGCCGTACCGGGCATGGTCAGGAATATGTCGGTCGTCCTTATTTACCGGGTTCTCATAGTCATAGTATTGGTCTCGGCCGTGAAGTGGAAGGCATTAGCAAAGATGGCGAACGTATTGAGTTATATTTGGCAGTCAGCGAATATTTTGTTGGAGGAAAGCGGCATTTTACCGGTGTAATGCGTGATATTCGTGAGCATGTCCGCATGATGAAGGATTTAAAGCAAGCCAGAATTGATGCTGAACAGGCAAGCCGGGCCAAATCTTCTTTCCTTGCCGCCATGAGTCACGAGATTCGCACGCCCATGAATGGCGTGATTGGCATGATCGATGTGTTGCGGCAAACCAGTTTGAGCGGCTATCAAATGGAGATGGCTAATTTGATACGGGATTCTGCTTATGCTTTGCTTTCCATCATTGAAGACATTCTTGATTTTTCTAAAATTGAAGCAGGTAAGCTGGAAATAGAAAAGATTCCTATGCGTTTGGCCAGTGTTGTGGAGAATGCTTGCGGCATGTTGGCACATCTGGCGCTCACAAAGGGAGTGGAATTGACTTTGTTTATTGATCCTGCAATTCCAGAGAATGTAATGGGTGATCCATTACGACTTCGTCAGGTACTGGTTAATATTATCAATAACGCGATCAAGTTTTCCAGTAAACAAGAGAAATCAGGTAAGGTTTCAGTGAGAGTATTGCTGACTGAATCGAATCCTGATCAAGTAGTGATTGCATTTCAGATAACCGATAATGGCATCGGTATGGATAAAGAGACGCAGAACAAGCTCTTTAAATCCTTCTCGCAAGGTGATCCTTCAACGACGCGACGCTTTGGAGGGACTGGACTTGGATTGGCGATTTCTCATCATCTGGCGGAATTGATGGATGCAGAAATAACGGTACAAAGCGAACCTCAACAGGGTTCCACATTTATTATACAAATGCCATTTAAGCCGTTGCCCGCGATATCTGTAACGGACAGCAAGATCAATGATCTCAGCGGCTTGACTTGCCTGATATTGGGTGACGACAATGGTATGAGTGATGATCTGGCTATCTATTTAAGAAGTGCCGGAGCGATTGTTGAACAAGTACCCGATCTAAATACCGTCCGTCAACGTATTCAGAGTTTAGCGCCTGGGCTTTGGCTTGTTGTCATTGATGCTGAGCAACAGACACCCTCTATAGAGGAATTGCGTGCTGCATTTGCTGCTCGCTCAAGTGTGCTAAAGAGTACCTTAAAGACTGATTCTGATGCACTGCAGCCTGATATTGAGCCGCGATTTATCGTTATCAAGCGTGGCCGCCGCCGGCAAGCACGGACTGAGGATATCGATATCGTCACACTAGATGGTGATGTGATGTATCGTCAATCCCTACTTCGGGCAATGTCTATTGCTGCTGGAAGAGCAGAAGTAGGCATGGAAAGTGGGCCATCAGACAATTTGCTCAAGTCAGGACCTGTGCCTGTTTCTCGCGATGAAGCGCTACGGCAAGGCAAACTGATATTGGTGGCGGAAGATAACGATATCAATCAGAAAGTGATTCGACAACAGCTTAATCTACTCGGTTATGCGGGTGATATCGCAAACGATGGGCGTGAAGCATTGAGGCGTTTGCAAGACTGTAATTACGCTCTGCTACTGACAGACTTGCATATGCCAGAAATGGATGGTTTCGAGTTGACCAAAGCGATTCGTTCCGAGGAAACAAGCAAGAAACATATTCCCATTGTCGCGTTGACTGCAAACGCGCTGAAAGGTGAAAGAGAGCACTGTTTGAGTGCCGGGATGGATGATTATTTGAGCAAGCCAGTACAGCTTGAAGATTTACGCTTGACCTTGGAAAAATATCTGTCTAACGGTAAACCGGCAGAAGAGCGAAAATTAGCTTCTCAGTTATCTTTACCAATGAATGGTGCGGGATCAGCTGTTGCTCCGGTTAATGTTCATGTTCTTGAAGAATTAATAGGCAATGACCCGGAAATGATTAAAGAGATGCTGTTGGATTTTCGCACCAGTGCGGAAAAAATAGCTACAGAACTGCATGCGGCTTATCGGGCAGGTCAATTCGCAGTGGTCGGTTTACTCGCGCATAAGCTCAAATCATCAGCACGTTCTATCGGTGCGCTTGCACTGGGTGAATTGTGCGCAGACATGGAACAAGCGGGTAAAAAAAATGATACGGAAGTGTTGACTGTATTACTGCCGTTATTTGACGCTCAATTAGTGAACGTAAAAAACTATCTGGATACTTTGTATGCGAAAGAGTGAAAGAAACTCTGAATATTAGATTGTTCTGAGATAAAGCCAAGGCGTTAAGATGATGCCGGCGAGGTTATTAAGCCATCGTTTACCCTGGTTTGCCATTCTTCCACCCAACGTGAAAAATCGGCGGGCAGTAATGGAACCGAAACAAAATTTCCTTGCGCATAATCACAACCTGTTTGCCGCAATAGTTCCCAGTCGTTACGATCTTCAACCCCTTCTGCCACGACTTCCATACCCAATTGTTTGGCCATCGATAAACTAGCGTCATAGATGGCACGCAGCGTATCATCCATCCAGGCGCGATGAACAAACCCCTGATCAATCTTGAGTTCACTAAAAGGAATGTCGCGTAATTGGGCCATTGATGAATGCCCGGTACCAAAATCATCAATCGACAAATGAAAACGTTTGAGACGTAACCGAGTCAGAATCTCCAATGGGATTCGTGTATCAGACCCCATTAATTGGCTCTCCGTGACTTCGAGTGTGATTTTTTGCGGCGGCAGGCCATTCTCGGCAACCAGTTTTACCACGAGATCCTGAAAATCCAGTGATGCCAGATTATCCATTGAAACATTAATCGCTACACGTAGTATCTGTCCACTTTGATGCCATATTTTTGCCTGAGCCAGGGCTTGCTTCAGAACCAGGCCTGTCAAGTCATTGATCAGATTATATTGTTCTGCAGTATGGATAAATCGGTCCGGTAGTATCAGACCATCTTGCGGATGGTGCCAGCGTACCAGTGTTTCTACGCCGATTACGTCACCGGTTGCCACGGATACTTTAGGCTGGTAGTAATTCACTAATTCATGATTGGAAATAGCAGATTGGATCTCTGCGGCACCATAGATTTTCTTATCGGATGGTTTGGCTGGGGAATAGGGTTCCCAATTCTGCAATAGTTCAGATAGCTTTTCTGGATTCACTGGCTTATGCAGATAGCCAAGCATCTGAATTTTATGCGCATGAACCAGCTTCTCCGCGGTTTTTAGCATGCGCTCATCTTCACCGCTAACCAATACGAGATTGCCATGATAGTTCCGGTCAACCAAGTAACGTACAAACTCAATTCCATCCATATCCGGCATATTCAGATCAAGCAGAATTAAATCCGGGCAGGTATCGGGATGATCGATGCTTTTGAGTGCATCTTGTCCATTGTCGCAAGTACTGACAGCGGTATAGCCTTGCTTAGCGAGCATCCGTGTCAGGAGCTTGAGCATAAAGGTGTCGTCATCAAGGATGAGTATCTTAATATCTGAGGCGCTCTGCATGACTTGCCTTTTCTTTGAATATTAGGGTAGGGATAATGAAAATTATATGATTCATAATGCTATGAATCATACACTGTGTTTCTACTATGATGATAGTGATAGCTGGATTCCGGCATGTAAGCAGGATTCGCTAGCAGCCTCGATGAGATGGCAGAAGTATGACTGAGCAGGTAGTGTGAATTTAGTCATCAATCAGTAGGTGCCCAAAAAAAGCAAAAACTCCGATGGCAATGCCGGTGATAAACTGTGCATGCACTAAGTGAGAAAATTTCTTGAGTTCGTCGGGTGTGTAGCGCCAAGTTAAAAATAGGCCGAAAAGTCCCTGCCAGATAACCAGCGTCAATAAAGCTGGAAAGAAAAGAATATGGGTGTAACGAGAGAATCCCATAAGCGAGATATGCAACAGGATGACAGCAATGGCCGCGATGCCGAAATAAATGTGCGTGCGGTTCATCCAGGCTAGCAGGCGATTCATATGGGATGAATCGATTGGAGGGATATAGTCCGGAAGCAAGCGCTGTGCCAATTTTCCTTGTCCCAGTAGTAGTTTCAATAAGGTACGAAAATATATAAATACAAGCATCGCTAAGCCAATTTTTCCGAAGCCTTCTCCCATTTCTGTCAGAAAAGTTTCACGTTCTTCCGGAATTTGGTGCACCGCATAGGCATAAATAAAATACACCACTGAAACCAGTGCAACCACAAAGGTGTAAATAAGTATATTTCTGATATTTTTAAGTGATTGCTGCATGGTATGGGTTAGTGCGTTTGATACCCCATGACCTTAATGATTTCCCACTTAAAATCATGGATATGAACATCTTCATTGGGTATTGGCATGGAGAGAGCGCCTTTCGATAAAGGAGCTAGATCCTGATTAATTTGATGTATTTTAGGGTCGTGTGACATGCTTACGTGCATATCCATGTGATGATGCCCGTGGATAGGTACCATGCTGACAATCAATTGCGTTACATGGTAACTTTCATTGCCATTGTAGATAGTGCCACTAAAAATACCCCAGCCGAACCCGGCGTCAATTTTTAGTTTCTTGATTGCTTCATCCGGTAGTTCAATCCACTTGGATTGATTCTCGTGACAAGTGCTTTCGCTCTTGCTGGATTGATGAATGCAGGGATTTGCATTCGACTGAGACTGATCCGCGCTGGCGCTTTGTGAAACCAGGAGTACTGCCAGCAATGTTCCAGCGCAAATAAGCTTGAAAAATTTTGAATGTTTAGCCATTCGGTGTCTTTTAATGAATATCAGTATTTGAGAGAGGAGAGCAGTCGAGTTTGATTCTATCGATTCCTTCAATTGACTTCCCAATGCATGAATTTTATTTGGTTAATTAGGGGTTATTGGTTCTAGCTTAGAGATTCAATCTCGTCGTTTAATTCGCCAGGGGCGACTATCATTATTGGTGAGTCTACCAAAAAAGAAACGGTCTCGTAAGGGGATACTGCCAGGTTGAACAACTTGATCTGAGCTAGAACAAATTATTGGAAATAAATCTCGCAGTCTTTTGGTAAATTAGTGCGGTGTTGGACTGTGCATACCCGCAAAATAGCCTTGCTACATAGTCGATTAGTTATCTTCCAAGCATTGCGGACGAGTGATGTCAAATCCCAGCAAGCGCCGTGATAATTTTAGTATTCGCTTGTTGTTACGAAAATCATTCAGTGTCATTCCATTGCCATAAAGATCCAAAAATTTATTGCCGCTCGGTTCCATAATCTGCTCACGTAGATAGCTTTCTTGAACAAATCCCAGTGCCAAGCTATTTTTCTGCGCGATGGCGTTATCGCTGTATACGACAGTGATCAGTTTATTCAAGCCAACTCGATTGAAAGCATAATCGAGAACCAGCAATGTTGCCTCTAAACCATAACTTTTATTATGGTTTTCAGGCTTTGCAAAGCCAATCAGAAACTCAGCACGCCGATGATGGAATTGGATTTCGACAAGATTGGCAATACCGATAGGTTGTCCGGTCGCTTTCTTGATAATAATCCAATCGACTGATTTCAATTGGCAGGGGTGTTTCGCATTTGTTTCGCGCAACTTTATTGCCAAATCTTCAATACGCTGATGACGAGGGATATAGTGATTATACTGTGTCATGAACGTGTTATTTTTATAACATTGATGTAGATACTCAGCATCGGCTTCGCTGTATCGGCGAAGCGTGAGTTTCTCTCCATCCAATGGTTTAATCCAAGCCGGATCAATCTCCAAGTAATTCTGCGCTGCTTTATGAAAATCAGGACGGAGTTTAATTGCGCTACGAAAATGGCTTCTCGCTTCATCAAGCCTACCTAAGCTTTTGAGCGCTTGCCCGAGATTATTGTGCGCCTCAGGATAGTTTGCTTGTAATTTTAGTGCCTGGCGATAACAATTGACAGCATCTTCTGCCTGATTGAGTTTTTGCAGCGTATTTCCCAGATTGTTCAATGCATGAACGTAAGTTGGATGAATCTCAAGTGCTGTGCGAAAACTGGTGACTGCTTCTTCCAATCGATTTTGCGATAAAAGAATATTGCCCAGGATATTATGCGTTTCAGCACGACTCGCATCGAGTGCCAGTGATTGCTGGCAATAATAAATCGCTTCTTCAATACGATCTTGTTTCCATAGTGCATTGCCATAGTTGCTATAAAAATCAGCACGTGTTGGATGAATGTCAATCGCTTTTGAAAAATTATCATTTGCTGCCTGATAATGCCCTGTTTGTGCATAGATAATGGCAAGCAAATGAAAAGCATCTGGAAGATTGGGAAAGAGAGTGCAAACCTGCAGGCAATGCTTCTCTGCTTCCTGAAGCTTTCCTGCTTGTTGGCATTGAACAGCAGCTTGTAACAGGGCAGACAATGTAATGCCAGTGATAGGCTTTGTTATCTCCACTTCTATTTAGTGTTACTAATTTAAGCCGTAGTGAGAATCTTAATATACAAACTATTTGTATCAGTAGTATTCGGAATTTGCATTCAATTGAATTACTTCTATAAAAAACTTGATTAATCAGGAGCAAGCGTAACAGTTAATTTCGTTGATTGTTTTATGGGATACGTACAGCATAGAATCTTTCAGAAGCCTATCAATTTATAATTTAAGTAATTTAAATATTGATCCATATTAAATCTTCGAATGTAGGGCCACTAATATGATCTTCTGTAGTGAAATTTAATGTAGTTTCATCGTGAATCCCATCATAAGGGTTCCCTTCCGTATCCATAATGACACCACTATCTATTTGGACGCTGTACGTGGTATTTGAAGTCAAATCTTCTAGCGGATTGATGCTTATCGTGCGAAGTGAATCATCGGCATAGGTGACTTGACTGGAGTCACTAATGCTTATGCTAAGTGTGTCGGACTCGCTGGAGATAATAATACTACCATTGCCCGCAACTATTTCTTTATCAAAAGTTAAAGAAATATTGTGATCAATCCCGATGGGCGATTCGTCCGATGGATCGCTTCCTATCAGGAGTGGTTTAGAGCCCAAGGTTGTGAAGTTGAGGGCATCACCGCCTGCATACGCGTTGCTCGATGCATCTGTAATAACTTCACTGCCAATCTGGATACTATAGGTGGTGTTAGGGATCAAATCTACTGTCGGATTGATTGTAACGGTATTGCCAGTTTTACTGTTACTAAACGTAACCTGATTCGTGTCATTAATGGCTACAGTGCGTGTATCCGAATCGTTGGAATCGTTGAAAATGACAATATCACCGCTGCCAACTGCTACTTCTTCATCAAAGTATAATGTGATGTTGTCATCAATCTTTAAGGTTGAATCATCTTGTGGATTGCTCCATACCAGGAGTGGATTAGAGGCGATGGGGGTGTAGTTAAGTGGAGTAGCATTGCTGGTACCTGCATAGGAATTGCCGTCTGTATCCCTGATGACGCCATTGGCGATCTGAACACTGTACGTGGTATTAGGAATCAGCCCTTCTAGCGGATCGATGCTTACCACGCGATGCGAATCATCGGCATAGGTAACTTGACTGGAATCATTGATAGCGATAGTGCGCGTATCCGAACCATTAGAAATGATAATATTACCGCTACCCGGTACCACCTCTTCATCAAAGTATAGTTTAAAAGTGTCATCAATTTTGAACTCCTGAGGGCCAAATAGCGCGGTGGAGCTGCCCCATGAGTTCCAAATCAGTAGAGGATTGGAAGCGATGGTCATGTAATTGAGTGTAGTTTGATCGCTGATACCAGAAAATGGGTTTCCTGCTGTATCCATAACAACACCACTGGCCATCGTAACATTGTACTGGGTGTTAGGAACCAAGTCCGTTGTCGGGTTGATCATTACTGCACGATACTCCTCGTTGAACATAACCTGGCTGGCATCATTGACAGCGATAGTGCGCGTATCCGAACCATTCGAGATGACAATATCTCCGCTACCCGCTACCACCGTTTCATCAAAGTACAATACGAGAGTATCATCAATTTTAATGACTTCGTTCGTAAGGCCGTAACTCGATAAAAATTGACCATTCCATGCATAAGCATCAACAAGTATGGGCGTTGTGTTGTCAACTTGATAAGTTGAATTGATTATATTTTCAACACTAATTCTTTCGCCGGACTCCTGATTATTCTCTGTTACTACACTCATATTGCTGATCTCCTTACTCTTTATAACAATAATCTTTAGTCGATATAAAAAACACATATCTCAAAAGATAAATATTCATTTTCGATGAGAATGATGGATTAGTTATCTGCGTAAAAGGTATCAGAATTTCTAGTACGTCTAAGTCAAAAGAAGAGCTATTATTACCCGCTTTATTATCCGGTAACTCTGTGTAAAGGATTTGAAGTCTGAAACAGCGGGAGATTTCGGAATTATTTGTGCTGCGCTCATAAAATATCTTGATATTTAAGACAACCGGTCGTATTATAAAAATATGTCAAAATCAGCCAAAAAAGAATTCAATAGAGAGAGCCTGTTAAACCAAGGTGTTACTTTATTCATGGGGCAAGGTTACCATGGCACTGGACTGCAAGAAATCTTGGATGCAGTCAATGTTCCGAAGGGTTCTTTTTATAATTATTTTGGTAGCAAAGAGGACTTTGGCGCCGATGTCATTCAGTACTACATTGATCCGTTTATTGCACAATTGGCAAGTTACTTGGATAACTCGGGTACAGATACTCTCGGTGCAATCAAATGTTATTTTGATGAACTCATTATAGAACTTGAAAAGAATGCGTTTAAAGGGGGTTGCCTCTTAGGCAATCTGATGGGGGAAATCGGCGACACCAGCGAAGTTTGTCAGAAATCGCTGCAATCTGCGGTCAATCGCTACAGGGATCTATTGCAACTTGGAATAGCGAAGGCGCAGCAACAAGGAACAGTGCGACAAGATAAATCAGCAGAAGAAATGGCTGATCTGCTCATAAA
>LNFM01017237.1_pt1 | contig 11431 bp, 10 predicted proteins | sample 596031 | NCBI WGS metagenome assembly LNFM01 (sample SAMN04254537, study PRJNA301005) | activated carbon metagenome | isolation source: dual media filters at the Ann Arbor, Michigan drinking water treatment plant | place: USA: Ann Arbor | reverse complement strand
CGACAACGACCAGCCAGACCAGCGTCACCGGAATGAAGATCTTCCAGCCCAGACGCATGATCTGGTCGTAGCGGAAGCGCGGGAAGGTGGCGCGAACCCACAGGAACATCGTGGCGACCACGAAGACCTTGATGGCCAGCCAGATCCAGCCCGGGATGAAGGACAGGAACTCGAAGGGCGGCAGCCAGCCGCCGAGGAACAGCAACACGGTCATCGTCGAGACGAGGATCATGTTGGCGTACTCGGCCAGGAAGAACATCGCGAACGACATGCCCGAGTACTCGATCATGTGACCGGCGACGATCTCCGATTCGCCTTCCACCACGTCGAAGGGGTGGCGGTTGGTCTCGGCCAGCCCGGCGATGAAGAAGACGACGAAGATCGGCAGCAAGGGCAGCCAGTTCCAGGACAGCACGCCGGCACCCATGTCGGCGAACATGCCCTCGCCCTGTTGCATCACGATGGCCGACAGGTTCATGGTGCCCGAGACCATCAGCACGACGACGAGACAGAAGCCCATCGCGATCTCGTAGCTGACCATCTGCGCCGAGGCGCGCAGCGCGCCCAGGAAGGCGTACTTCGAGTTCGATGCCCAGCCGGCGATGATGACGCCGTAGACCTCCAGCGAGGTGATGGCCATCAGGAACAGCAGGCCGGCATTGATGTTGGCCAGCGCGACGTCGGGACCGAAGGGAATCACCGCCCAGGCCGCCAGCGCCGGCATGATGGTCATGATGGGGCCGAGGAAGAACAGGCCCTTGCTGGCAGCGGTCGGACGGATGATCTCCTTGAAGATCAGCTTCACCGCATCGGCAATCGGCGTCAGCAGACCGAAGGGACCGACACGGTTGGGGCCGGGCCGGATCTGCGACCAGCCGATGGCCTTGCGCTCCCACAGCGTCAGGTAGGCCACGCATGCCATCAACGGCGCGACGACGGCAACGATCTTGATCAGGCTCCACACCACCAGCCACAGCGTGGGGCCGAGGGCGGAGGTGCCGAACTGGTTGAGCGACTCGAGCATGCTCAGGCCCTTTCGACGGTGATCGCGCCGAACATCGCTCCGAGCGCGGCGGTGGCGGGGTGACCAGCCGGTACGCGCACGGCGTTCGCCGCCAGAGAATCATCGACCTCCACCGGCAGCACGACGGCCGCCTGGCCCTGGGCCACCAGCACCCTGCCGCCGCTGTCCAGCTTCAGTTGCTGCGCCAGCGCCGACGACACCGACACCACGGGAGGACGGGCATCGGCGGTCAGCTGCAAGGGCGCCGCGCGCCGCACCATCATGTCGGTGGCATAGATGGGGACGTCGGCCACGCGCTGCAGACCGGCGTCGCGGGCCGGCAGCGTGACCGCGGCCTGGCTCGAACGGTTGTCCAGCCGCTGCGCCAGCGTGGACACGTCGCCCAGCGCTTCCGCACGCACTTCCTCGACGGTCTCGAACTCGAAGCCCGACAGGCCCAGCAGGTTGCCCAGCACGCGCAGCACCTTCCAGGCCGGTCGCGCCTCGCCCAAGGGCTTGACGACGCCGTGGAAGGCCTGCAGCCGCCCCTCGGCATTGACGAAACTGCCCGCGGTCTCGGTGAAGGCAGCGATCGGCAGCAAGACGTCGGCGTTGTCGACCGCGGCGTCGCGGAAGGCGGTGAGCGCCACCACCAGCCCCGAACCGGCCAGGGACTGCTTCGCAGCCGCGGCGTCGGCGGCGTCGAGCACGGGTTCGGTATTCAGCAGCAGCAGCGCCTTCATGGGTTGCGACAGCATCTGGCCGGCGTTCAGGCCGCCCTCGCGAGGCATCGCGCCGACGAGCTGTGCGCCCACGCCATTGCCGCTGTCGCCGAGGTAGCCGCAGCTGGCACCGGTGGCCGCTGCGATCCACTGCGCCAGTGCGAGCAATGCCGAGGCCTGAGGGTGCTGTGCCGCAGCGTTGCCCAGCAGCACGGCCTTGTGCTCTCCCGAGAGCAGGGAGCGCGCCACGGCCTCGGCCGCTTCACCAGGCTGGACGTCGACCGGCGCCGCCACACCCTGCGCCGCCGCAATGGCGGCCGCAACCTCGGCCAGCAGGGCCGGCCAGGCCGAAGGTGCGGCGACCAGCCGCGTTCCCATCGGCATCAGCCAATCGTCTTGAAGCGCACCCAGGCTGTGGATCCTGGCGCCGCGACGCGCCGCATGCCGCAGGCGCAGTGCAAAGAGCGGGTGGTCCTTGCGCAGGAACGAGCCGATGACGAGAGCCCGCTGCACGTCGGACAGCGACGCGATGCTGGTCCCCAGCCAGCGGGCGTGACCGGGCTCGGCTGTGTTGCCGAAGTCGGCGTGGCGCGTACGGTGATCGACGTTGTCGCTGCCCAGGCCGCGCACCAGACGGGACAGCAGATGCAGTTCCTCCACCGTGCTCGTGCCACTGCCGATGGCGCCGATGCCGGCGGCGCCGAACTCGGCCTTCACACGCTTGAGCCCGTCGGCCACGTAGGCCAGCGCCGTGTTCCAGTCGACGGGCTGCCACTGGCCGCCCTGCTTGATCATGGGCTGCTTCAGCCGGCTGTCGCTGTTCAACGCTTCGTAGCTGAAGCGGTCGCGGTCGGCGATCCAGCACTCGTTGACCTCGGCGTTCTCCAGCGGCAGGACGCGCATGACCTTGCCGCCCTTGACCTGCACGATGAGATTGGCGCCGGTGCTGTCGTGCGGGCTGACACTCTTGCGGCGCGACAGCTCCCAGGTGCGGGCGCTGTAGCGGAAGGGTTTGCTGGTCAGCGCGCCGACGGGGCACAGGTCGATCATGTTGCCCGACAGCTCGGAGTCGACGGTGCCGCCGGTCACGGTGGTGATCTCGGAGTGCTCGCCGCGATGGATCATGCCGAGTTCCATCACGCCGGCCACCTCCTGGCCGAAGCGCACGCAGCGCGTGCAGTGGATGCAGCGCGTCATTTCCTCCATCGAGATGAGCGGGCCGACGTCCTTGTGGAACACGACACGCTTCTCTTCGGTGTAGCGGGAAGACGACCCGCCATAGCCCACCGCCAGGTCCTGCAGCTGGCATTCGCCGCCCTGGTCGCAGATGGGGCAGTCCAGCGGGTGGTTGATGAGAAGGAACTCCATCACCGACTGCTGCGCCTTCAGGGCCTTGTCGCTCTTGGTGCGCACGACCATGCCCTGCGTGGCCGGCGTGGCGCAGGCGGGCATGGGCTTGGGCGCCTTCTCGACCTCGACCAGGCACATGCGGCAATTGGCCGCGATGGACAGCTTCTTGTGGTAGCAGAAGTGCGGGATGTAGATGCCGGCGGCGTCGGCCGCATGCATGACCATGCTGCCTTCCTTGACGCTGACCTTCTGGCCGTCGAGTTCGAGCTCAATCATGTTGTTCAGACGTATTGCGGGACCATGCAGGTCTTGTGCTCGACGTGGTGTGCGAACTCGTCGCGAAAGTGCTTCAGCATCCCCTGCACCGGCATCGCCGCGGCGTCGCCCAGCGCGCAGATGGTGCGGCCCTTGATGTTGTCAGCCACCGAGTCGAGCAAGGCCAGGTCTTCGGCCTTTCCCTGCCCGTGCTCGATGCGATTGACCATGCGCCACAGCCAGCCCGTGCCTTCGCGACAGGGCGTGCACTGGCCGCAGCTCTCGTGCTGGTAGAAGTAGGACAGGCGCAGCAGGCTCTTGACCATGCAGCGGGAGTCGTCCATCACGATCACCGCACCCGAGCCCAGCATGGAGCCGGCCTTGGCGATGGCGTCGTAGTCCATCGTGATGTCCATCATCGTTTTGGCCGGCAGCACAGGAGCAGAGGAACCTCCGGGAATCACCGCCTTCAGCGTTCGGCCGCGGCGCACGCCGCCGGCCAGCTCGAGCAGTTTGGAGAACGGCGTGCCCATCGGAATCTCGAAGTTGCCGGGGTTCTCGACGTCTCCGACCACCGAGAAGATCTTGGTGCCGCCGTTGTTCGGCTTGCCGCATTCCAGGTAGGCCTGGCCACCGTTGTTGATGATCCAGGGCACCGCCGCGAAGGTCTCGGTGTTGTTGATGGTGGTCGGCTTGCCGTACAGGCCGAAGCTGGCCGGGAACGGCGGCTTGAAGCGCGGCTGGCCCTTCTTGCCCTCGAGAGATTCCAGCAACGCCGTCTCTTCGCCGCAAATGTAGGCGCCGAAACCGTGGAAGGCGTGCAGCTGGAAGCTGTGGGTCGAGCCCAGGATGTTGTCGCCCAGAAAGCCGGCGTCGCGCGCCTCGCGCAGGGCTTGCTCGAAGCGCTCGTACACCTCGAAGATCTCGCCGTGGATGTAGTTGTAGCCGGTGCGGATGCCCATCGCGTAGGCAGCAATGGCCATGCCTTCGATGACGATGTGCGGGTTGTAGGCCAGGATGTCGCGATCCTTGCAGGTGCCCGGCTCGCCTTCATCGCTGTTGCACACCAGGTACTTCGGACCGGGGAACTGGCGCGGCATGAAGCTCCACTTCAGGCCGGTCGGGAAGCCGGCACCGCCACGGCCGCGCAACGCGGAGAGTTTGACCTCGGCAATGACCTGGTCGGGCGTCATGGCGCCGGCCCCTTCGGCCTGATCCACACCCAGGATCTTCTTCAGTGCCGAATAGCCGCCGCGAGCGACGTAGTCCTTCAAGCCCCAGTTCCTGCCGTCGAGACCGGCATAGATCTGCGGGTTGAGGTGGCGGCCGTGAAAGCAGGTCTCGCTGCCCTTGGCCTGGAACTTCGACAGATCAAGCATCGATCACCTCTGGGCCTTCAAGGTCTGAAGCAGTTCATCGAGCCGCTCTGCACTCATGAAGCTGAGCATCTGGCGGTCGTTCACCAGCATCACCGGCGCATCGGCACAGGCGCCCAGGCACTCGCTGGGCTGCACGGTGAAGACGCCGTCGGCGGTGGTGCCGTAGGGCTCGACGCCGAGCGTCCTGCACAGGTGCTGCAGCGCCTTCTCGCCGTCGCGCAGTTGGCACGGCAGGTTGGTGCAGACGTTGAGCTTGTACTTGCCCAGCGCCTGCTGGTTGTACATGTTGTAGAAGGTCGTCACCTCGTGCACGGCGATGGGCGGCATGCCGAGATAGTCAGCGATGCCGCTCTCGGCGTCGGGCGACACGTGGCCCTGCTCGTGCTGCACGATGGCCAGACAGGCCATCACCGCCGAGGGCTTCTGGTCGGCCGGGTACTTGGCGACTTCGCTGGCGAATCGCGCCAGTGTTTGATCACTGAATTTCATCTGTCGATCTCGCCGAACACGATGTCCATGGTGCCGATGATCGCCACCGCATCGGCCAGCATGTGGCCACGCGCCATCTCGTCCAGCGCGGCCAGGTGCGCAAAGCCCGGCGGGCGGATCTTCAGCCGGTAGGGCTTGTTGGCACCGTCGCTCACCAGGTAGATGCCGAACTCTCCCTTGGGGTGCTCCACGGCGGCGTAGGCCTCGCCCTCGGGCACGTGGAAACCTTCGGTGAAGAGCTTGAAGTGATGGATCAGTTCCTCCATGCTCGACTTCATCTCCACGCGCGACGGCGGGGCCACCTTGTGGTTGCCGGTGATCACCGGGCCGGGGTTGCTGCGCAGCCAGGCCACGCACTGCTGGATGATGCGGTTGGACTCGCGCATCTCCTGGATACGGACCAGGTAGCGGTCGTAGGTGTCACCGTTGGTGCCCACAGGAATGTCGAAGTCCATCCTGTCGTAGACGTCGTAGGGCTGCTTCTTTCGCAGGTCCCAGGCGATGCCGGAGCCGCGCAGCATGGGGCCGCTGAAGCCCAGGTTCAGCGCACGTTCCGGGGTGACCACGCCGATGCCCACGGTGCGCTGCTTCCAGATCCGGTTGTCGGTCAGCAGCGTCTCGTAGTCGTCGACGTTGGCCGGGAAGCGGCGGCAGAAGTCGTCGATGAAGTCCAGCAACGAACCCTGGCGGTTCGTGTTCAGCTGGTCCATCACCTTCTGGCTGCGCACGCGGCTGGTCTGGTATTGCGGCATCCGCTCGGGCAGATCGCGGTAGACGCCGCCGGGCCGGAAGTACGCGGCGTGCATGCGTGCCCCGGACACCGCCTCGTACATGTCGAAGATGTCCTCGCGCTCCCGGAAGCAGTAGATGAACATGTTCATCGCCCCGCAGTCCAGCGCGTGCGTGCCCAGCCACATCAGATGGTTCAGCAGCCGGGTCAGTTCGGCGAACATCACGCGGATGTACTGCGCACGCATCGGCACGTCCACGCCCAGCAGCTTTTCGATCGCCAGGCAGTAGGCCTGCTCGTTGGACATCATCGACACGTAGTCGAGACGGTCCATGTAGGGCAGCGACTGGATGAAGGTCTTGTGCTCGGCCAGCTTCTCGGTGGCGCGGTGCAGCAGGCCGATGTGCGGATCGGCGCGCTGGATGACCTCGCCGTCGAGTTCCAGCACCAGGCGCAGCACACCGTGCGCCGCCGGGTGCTGCGGCCCGAAGTTCAGCGTGTAGTTCTTGATCTCAGCCATGGGAATGACCCCCCCCCGAAGCGCCTTCGGCGCTCCCCCCCAGGGGGGCAACGCCAGTGGCCCGGCAAAGCCGGTTCCACGGCGTTTGCTTGAAACGACTCCGGGGGATCACTGCAAACCTCCGTACTTGTCTTCGCGCACGACGCGGGGCGTGATCTCGCGCGGCTCGATGGTGACCGGCTGGTAGATCACGCGCTTCTTCTCGGCGTCGTAGCGCATCTCGACGTGCCCCGTCACGGGGAAGTCCTTGCGCATGGGATGGCCGATGAAGCCGTAGTCGGTGAGCAGGCGCCGCAGATCGATGTGGCCCTCGAAGATGATGCCGAACAGGTCGAAGGCCTCGCGCTCGAACCAGTTCGCCGCGCTCCAGACCTCGTTGACCGAGGCCACCGACGGGAGGTCGTCATCGGGCGCGAAGACCTTCAGGCGCACGCGCCAGTTGTGCGTGATGGAAAGCAGGTGCGTCACGACGCAGAAGCGCAGGCCGTCCCAGGCTTCGTTCTTGTAGTCGGAGTAGTCGACCCCGCAAAGATCGACGAGCTGCTCGAACCGCAGCGTGGGGTCGTCCCGCAGCCGCGTCGCCACCTCGAGGTAGCGGTCGGCCGCGACGCTGATGGTGATCTCGCCGCGCTGGCGCACCAGACGCTTGAGGGTGTCGCCGAACGCCGCTTCGAGCGCCGACTGGAGGGTGTCGAGTTTCTGGGTCATGCAGGGCTCAGCGAGCGATGGTGTTCTCGCGCCGGATCTTGGCCTGCAGCTGCAGGATGCCGTAGAGCAGTGCCTCGGCCGTGGGCGGGCAACCGGGCACGTAGACGTCCACCGGCACGATGCGATCGCAGCCGCGCACCACCGAGTAGCTGTAGTGGTAGTAGCCGCCGCCATTGGCACACGAGCCCATGCTCAGCACCCAGCGGGGTTCGGCCATCTGGTCGTAGACCTTGCGCAGCGCAGGCGCCATCTTGTTGCACAGCGTGCCGGCCACGATCATCAGGTCGCTCTGACGCGGGCTCGGGCGGAACAACATGCCGAAGCGGTCGATGTCGTAGCGTGCCGCACCGGCGTGCATCATCTCCACGGCGCAGCAGGCCAGGCCGAAGGTCATGGGCCACAGGGAGCCGGTCTTGGACCAGTTGATGAGGGTGTCGACCGAGGTGGTGACGAAGCCTTCCTTCAGAACGCCTTCGATGCCCATGTCAGCCTCTCCGGCACGCGGCCAGCGGATACGTTGAATGAATGCGAGCCGGATGCTTCATGCTTCACTCCCAGTCCAGGGCGCCCTTCTTCCATTCGTAGATGAAGCCGACGACCAGGATCCCGAGAAAAACCATCATCGCCCAGAAGCCTGACGCCCCGATGTCACGCAGGGCGACGGCCCAGGGAAACAGGAAGGCGATCTCCAGGTCGAAAAGGATGAAGAGGATGGCCACCAGGTAGTAGCGCACGTCGAATTTCATGCGCGCGTCCTCGAAGGCCTCGAAGCCGCACTCGTAAGGACTGTTCTTCTCGACGTCGGGCCGGTTCGGGCCCATCACGAAACCCAGCACCTGGGGAATCACGCCGACCGCGATGCCCACGAGGATGAAGAGGATCACGGGCAGGTAGGGTTGCAGTTCCATGGCGTCGTCAGTGTCCAGTCAGGTCCCATGCGGTCGCAAAAAAGCGCGCCGTGCCCAGCATCGTTGCCAAGCATCGGGCGCGCCCGTTGCCCCTTCACGCCGCGGTGGGGGCGCTGACCGGCAGGCCCTGACGGCCTCTCGATCAAAGCGTTCAACGTTGTAGACTCGAACTCGCACAGCTTTCGCCACTACCCCCTCAAGATAGCGTGTCTACCAATTTCACCACGTCGGCAAGACGTGAACTTCACTCCGCAGCGTGTTCGGTTTGCGTGAGGTTTTAGCTCACCGAACAACCTGAGATTCTATAGCGAAATACGGGTCTTCCAGAAGGTTCCCCCGACTCACTTGGTAGGAATCGCAGGGGCCGCAGCCGAGGCCGCGGGCATCGGCGCAGGAACCGCGGCAGGCGTCGCGGCTGCAGGCAGGCCCGAGTTGGCCCCGCTGGCCGGAATGGCGCCCGGCGTCGCTCCGGGAATGGCACCCGGGATGGCTCCCGGCGCACTGGCGGCGGGCGCTGCACGATCGAGCACGCTGCTGCCGGCGGCGCCCTTGCCGGAGGCGCCGATGTTGCCCGTGTAGGCAAGGAACAGGGTGCTGGCGAAGAAGACAGTGGCGCACGCCGCTGTGGCGCGCGACAGGAAGTTGGCGCTGCCGGTGGCGCCGAACAGACTGCCCGACGAGCCGCCACCGAACGATGCGCCCATGTCGGCTCCCTTGCCGTGCTGGATCAGCACGAGACCGATCATGACCAGGGCGGTCAGCAACTGCAGCGCGAGGATGAGGGTGATCCAGATTTGCATATGAAGAGTTCCGAGAGGGGGTTCGCGAGGCTCAGCGAGCGGCGCGGCAGATGGCGATGAAGTCGGCCGCCTTGAGGGCGGCGCCGCCGATCAGCCCGCCGTCGATGTCAGGCTGGGCGAAGAGCGTGGCGGCGTTGTCGGCCTTCACGCTGCCGCCGTAGAGGATGCGCATCTTGTCGCCGTGGCCGGTCGCGGCATGCAATTGCGCTCTCAGAACGGCGTGCACGTGCTGCGCCTGCTCGGGCGTCGCGGTGCGACCGGTGCCGATCGCCCAGACCGGCTCGTAGGCCACCACCATCTCGCCTGCGCAATGGGCCAGTTGATGGATCACCGCCGAGAGCTGGCGCTTGACGACGGCCTCTGTCTCGCCGGCCTCACGCTGGGCCAGCGTTTCGCCGACGCAGACGATGGGCGTCACTCCCTTGGCCAGGGCAGCCTGCGCCTTGGCAGCCACCAGCGCGTCGGTCTCGGCGTGGTAAGCGCGACGCTCGGAGTGCCCGACGATGACGTAGCGGCAGCCGCACTCGGCCAGCATCCCCGCCGACACTTCGCCGGTGTAGGCACCCTGGTCGTGTGCTGAGCAGTCCTGCCCGCCCCAGCGCACGTCGCTGCCGGCCAGCGTGGCTGCCGTTTCGGCCAGGTACGGAAAAGGCACGCACACCGCCACGTCACCCTGGAACGGGCGGGCGCCGAGAATGGCGGCCAGCAACTCGGCATTGGCCGGACGGCTGCCGTGCATCTTCCAGTTGCCCACCACGAGTTTGCGACGCATGAGATTGCTCCTACCAGGCCAGGACGATCTTGCCGACATGGGTGCTCGACTCCATCAGGGCGTGAGCCTCGGCCGCCTGCGCCGCCGGGAACACCTGGTGGATGACGGGCCTGACCCGGCCGGATTCGATGAGAGGCCACACCCGTTCACGCAGTGCCCTGGCGATCAGCGCCTTGTAGGCCACGCTGCGCGGTCGAAGTGTCGAACCGGTGATCGCGAGGTGCTTGCGCAGTACCAGACCGGCATCGAAGCCGGCCTTGGCTCCGCCCTGCACCGCGATGAGGGCGATGCGGCCGCCGGGCGCCATGCATTCGACCTCGCGTGCCACGTAGTCGCCAGCGACCATGTCGAGCACCACGTCGACGCCACGGCCGTCGGTCAGGCGCTTGACTTCTGCGACGAAGTCCTGCGTCTTGTAGTTGATGGCATGGTCGGCACCCAGGGACACGCAGGCCGCGCACTTGTCGTCGCTGCCGGCCGTGACGATCACCGTGCAGCCCATGGCCTTGGCGATCTGCGTGGCGGTGACGCCGATGCCGCTGGACCCGCCCTGCACCAGCAGGGTCTCCCCCGGCTGGAGACGTGCGATGTCGAACACGTTCTGCCAGACGGTGAAGAAGGTCTCGGGCAGGCTCGCCGCCTCGATCATGTCTAGGCCCGCCGGCGCCGGCAGGCACTGAACCGCAGGGGCGACGCAGAATTCGGCGTAACCGCCGCCGGCGACCAACGCACACACCGCATCGCCCACCTCGAGGCCCGCTGCCCTCAGGTCGGCCTCGGCACCACCGGCTACGGTACCGGCCACTTCCAGGCCCGGCAGGTCGGACACGCCTGGCGGCATCGGGTACAGGCCCTTGCGCTGCAGCACGTCGGGCCTGTTGATGCCCGACGCCTGGACGGCGATCAGCAGTTCGCCTGCACCGGGCACCGGCACCGGGCGTTCGCCCAGCACCAGCACCTCGGGCGCGCCGAACCGGGTGATCTCGACCGCTCGCACCGGATCAGTCCTGGCCGCGGGACGGGTTGCCGCCCGAGTCGCCCGACGGTCCGCCCTCGGAGCTGGCCTGGGGCGCATCGGCGCCCGGCTCGCGCGTGTCGCGCGGCTCGCGCTCGCGACGCGGCGGACGATCACCACGATCGCCGCGGTCACCCCGATCGCTGCGCTCGCGGCGCGGGCGCTCCTCTTCCTGCATGCCTTCCGGGCGCTCGAGCAACGCCTTCATCGACAGCTTGACGCGGCCCTTCTCGTCGGTCTCCAGCACCTTGACCTTGATGACCTGGCCCTCGGTGAGGAAGTCGGTGACCTTCTCGACGCGCTGGTGCGCGATCTGGCTGATGTGCAGCAGTCCGTCCTTGCCGGGCAGCAGGTTGACCAGCGCACCGAAATCCAGGATCTTGGTGATCGGACCTTCGTAGATCTTGCCGATCTCGACCTCGGCCGTGATCTCGGCGATGCGCTTCTTCGCGAACTCGGCCTTGTCGGCATCGGTCGAGGCGATGGTGATGGTGCCGTCTTCGCCGATGTCGATCGTGCAGCCGGTCTCTTCGGTGAGCGCGCGGATGGTGGCGCCGCCCTTGCCGATGACGTCGCGGATCTTCTCGGGGTTGATCTTCATGGTGTACAGACGCGGAGCGAACTGCGACACCTCGGCCTTGGCACCGCCCACCGACTCGACCATCCTGCCCAGGATGTGCAGCCGCGCTTCCTTGGCCTGCGCCAGGGCGACCTGCATGATCTCCTTGGTGATGCCCTGGATCTTGATGTCCATCTGCAGCGCGGTGATGCCGGCCGTGG
>LNFM01014328.1_pt1 | contig 11431 bp, 12 predicted proteins | sample 596031 | NCBI WGS metagenome assembly LNFM01 (sample SAMN04254537, study PRJNA301005) | activated carbon metagenome | isolation source: dual media filters at the Ann Arbor, Michigan drinking water treatment plant | place: USA: Ann Arbor | reverse complement strand
TGGCCTCGGGGCAGATCTTCTCGATCGCCGCCATGGCCGCCTGCACCGCCAGCGGAATCATCTCGGGCGTGAGGTGGTTCCAGCCGCCGGGGTACAGGTTGGTGTCCACCGGCGCCAGCTTGAAGCCGGCGTTGCGCACGTCCACCGAGCTGTAGAACGGCGGCGTGTGCTCCATCCACTCCAGCCGGAACCAGCGCTCGATGACCGGCGTGGACTCGAGGATGCGCTGCTCAAGCTCGTTGATGGGGCCGGTGAGAGCGGTGACGAGGTGGGGGACCATAGGAAAAGGCCTGCGGCGGCAACGGGTGGGGGTAATCAGTGTAATGGGGCCGGGTGACGGGTTTGCAAGGCGAAGCGCGCCCCACCGGGCCTCCCTTTTCGCGACTTGCGGGCCGCTGCGTCGCTCCCCCGAAGCCGGGAGCCTTGTTCAGCTCCGAACCTCGCCCTCGCCCAACACCACATACTTCAGCGAAGTCAGGCCCTCCACACCCACCGGGCCGCGCGCATGGAACTTGTCGGTGGAGATGCCGATTTCGGCGCCCAGGCCGAATTCAAAACCATCGGCAAAGCGGGTGCTGGTGTTCACCATCACGCTGGCCGAATCCACCTCGCGCAGGAAGCGCTGGGCGTGCATGTGGTCGGTGGTGAGGATGGCGTCGGTGTGGTGGCTGCTGTAGTGGTTGATGTGGGCAATCGCCTCGTCCACACCCGCCACCAGCTTGATGCTGATGACGGGGGCGAGGTACTCCTCGGACCAGTCGGCTTCGGTGGCGTCTCTCAGGTCGGCGCCCGGCACCGCCGAGAGGATCGCCTTGCTCTCGGGGCAGCAGCGCATCTCGACCCCTTTGGTCGCGTAGATGGCGCCGATCTTCGGCAGGAACTCGGCCGCCACGCCGCGCGCCACCAGCAGGCTCTCGGTCGCGTTGCAGGGGCTGAATTTCTGGGTCTTGGCGTTGTCGGCCACCGTCACCGCCATGGCCACGTCGCAGGGGTCGTCCACGTAGGTGTGGCAGTTGCCGTCCAGGTGTTTGATCACGGGCACCTTGGCCTCGGCGCTGATGCGCTCGATTAGGCCCTTGCCACCGCGCGGGATGATCACGTCCACGTACTGCGGCATGGTGATGAGCTGGCCCACGGCGGCGCGGTCGGTGGTGGGCACGAGCTGCACCGCGTCGGCCGGCAGGCCTGCGTCCACCAGCGCGCGCTGCACCAGCAGCGCCAGGGCGCGGTTGGACTCGATGGCTTCCGAACCGCCCCGCAAAATGGCCGCATTGCCGCTCTTGATGGCGAGCGACGCCGCTTCGATGGTCACGTTGGGCCGACTCTCGTAGATCATGCCGAACACACCGATGGGCACACGCATCTGCCCCACCCGGATGCCGCTGGGCATCTGCTTCAGGCCGGTGATGTCGCCAATGATGTCGGGCATGGCCGCGAGCTGTTCGCAACCCTGGGCACAGGTCTCGATGACTTTCGGTGTGAGCTTGAGGCGGTCCACCATGGGTTCGGGCAGGCCGGCGGCACGCGCGCGTTCCAGGTCCTTGGCGTTGTCGAGTTGCAGTGCATCACCCTGGGCGCGCAGCAGGGCGGCCAAGCCGAGCATGAGCGCCGAGGCCGCCTTGGCCTGCTGGCCCAGGGTGTGCATGAGTTCGGTGGTGTTGGTCGCGTTCATGGGCTGGATTTTCGCAGAGGGGCGGCACTTGTGTCGGCTAAAGGCTCAAGTTGCCGCGATGCGGGTCGATATGCCTGAAGAGATCCCCACCCATCCGCCCACCATGTCCCTGTCCATCACCTCCGGCAGCTCGGCCACCGCCATCGGCCTCAGCGGCATGCGCGCCGCGCAGCGCCAGCTGGACTCGCACGCCCACAACGTGGCGAATGTGCAGACGCCGGAGTTCAAGCGACAGGTGTCTGCGCCGTTGGATGGGCTGGCCAACGACCTGGTGGGGCAGCGCATCAGCCTCTACAGCTTCGCGGCCAACCTGCGGACGGTGCAGACGGAAGACCGGATGTTGGGGGCCTTGCTGGACACGAGGACCTGAGACCGAGCCAGTCAACGGCATTCAGAGAAGGTTGACCACGTCTCGAAGATGGGCGGCGGTTTGTGGCAGCCCACGCCGCTCCAGCAGATCCACCAAAGCTTCTGCTGTGTATTGCGGCCGCTCCCAGCGCTCCCGCATCGCCTTGATGGCGGTCAGCGCCACACTGCCTCTCAGCATGATCTGGTTGAGCACGAATTCATCAGGCGTCTGCAGCTCAATCCCGAATGGATCGAGCACGCTCGAGGGGAAGTCTTTTTGATTCCACGTGATGATGGCATCGGCATGCCCAGCAATGGCTGCAGCGAGCACGTGACGATCATCCGGATCGGGAAGGTACAGCCCATCGATCAGGTGTTCGTAGCCGGTCACCAGGCAATCGGGGATCGCCATTTCCATGGCCTCAGCGGCAGCCGCAATTCTTTCGCCTTGGTCGGGTCGGTCTTTCAGCAGTGAGCGCGTCCATTCGGCGCGGATGTGCGGCGTCCATTTGGCGCTGTACAAATCGGCATGCGCCAAGCTGAGCAACATGTCGCGCAGCAGCGCTGGATACAGGACGTTGGCATCCAGCACCGCCGTGTAGCGCGAGCTGCCCGCCATTTACAGCTCTTCTCCCATCTCCTGGGACAACTGGCTCAGCTTCTTGAGCGCGTCTTCGGAGCGTTGCTTCTGCGCCGACTGGTAGCGCAGCAGTTCTTCAAACTCGATGCGGCGATGCCGGTTGACCAATCGGCAAACCAGTCGGCCGGCTTCGATTTCCTTGATCACAAAGGGGCGTGAGACGTTGAGGAAGGCCGCTGCCTCCTGCGTTGTCAGCTCCAGCTTTTGAGGCACCAGCAGCATCGGCTCGCGCTTGGCCATCTGCCGCAACACGTCGGCAAAGAACCGCAGCGCGCGAGGCGGCAGGACCAGCACCGGCGCCTCACCGCCATTCACCTCGATGGTCACCTTGATCGACTCGGCCTTCGAATGATCCAGCGCCGCCACAAGGCATGCCCGAGCAGCCCCGGCCATCTCGGCTTCGGCTTCGCTGGCCGGGTCCAGAATTTGTTGGGTCATGGGGATCTTCCTGAAAGTGTTTTGCAGAACTGCAGGCTGCGAAATATACGCATCATTCGAATTATTCGCAACGCACTTCAAATCTGGTGACGGGTTCCCCCGCTGAGCAAGGACGTCGCGTGCGGCTATGGTTGTGAGCATGCGAACACACATTCTCACAGCCCTGTTTGCCCTCATCACGCTGGGCGCCGCATCTGCTTCAACCCCCTGGACCGTGTCGGCCTGCACCGCACCGGCCAGCGGCATGGCCCACGGAGGAGGAATCAACGCGTGCGGCTGCCACTTCAACCGCAAAACCGGGGAGTGCCATTGCCACCAAGCGCGGGGATGTGGATGTGCGTGTCAGCCAGCCAGATGCGGGTAAAGCGACCTTGATGACCCTCTGGCTTCCCCCGCTGGTGTCGTCAACAGCAGCCGGTCTGCCACTGCCATTTGCGCTGGAGATGTCGACGTCAACAGTGCAGCGATTGCCGTCTTCGGCCGAAGACTATCGAAATCAGGATAACTGGCGCAAAGCGGTCGTCGGGTTCTGCATTCAAGGAAGCGCTATCGTCACGGACATAGACTCGCCGAGCCCTACATGAAGATATGTGCCACCAAGAATTGAAGGTAGGAAATGACCACGAGCGCGACGACTGAGCACCCCAAGGTTTTTATTTCATACAGTTGGACAAGCGTCGAGCACGAGCAGTTCGTCATGGACCTGGCTACGTCACTGCGCAACCACGGCGTCGACGCAATCCTGGACAAGTGGGACCTCAGACCCGGTCAAGACAAGTACGTCTTCATGGAGTCAATGGTCGTCGACACCGAAGTGCTCAAGGTCCTCGTCCTTTGCGACCGCAAGTACCAAGAGAAGGCAAACAATCGAGCCGGCGGCGTCGGCACCGAGTCGCAGATCATCTCCCAAGAGCTTTACGGCAAAGTCAAGCAGACCAAATTCATCCCCATCGTTTGCGAGTACGACAACGATGGCCAGCCGTGCCTCCCGGTCTTCATGAAGGGCCTCATCTACATCGACGTGTCATCAGTGGAACGGTACGGCGAGGGGCTCGACCAGCTTCTCCGGCTTATCTACGAACAACCCTTCCATCAGAAGCCAAAGCTCGGCGGCGCACCCGCCTTTGTCTCCAACGGCGGCACAAGCTACGTCAGGGAGTTGGGCGCCGCGGTCCGCGCTATCCAAGAGGGCAAGCCCAACCGACAGGGACTGGAGACCCTCTTCGTCAAAGGTCTCCTTGTCGAGCTCAACAAGCTGTACGTCACGCCGGATGGCAACGACTACCACGAAGGCGTCTACCAGGCCATCAACGGCACCAAGGGCCTGCGCGACCAGGTCGCTGAGTACGTGGAAGCCGTCGCTGCGTTTTCGGGTGATGACCCCGGCGCGATTGGACCCTTCATCAAGTTGATGGAGGGCATTGGGGCGCACTTCGGACCGCCAGAAAACGCGGGCACCTACTACCCCGGCTGGGTCGACTTCTACACATTTTTTGCGCTGGAAGCGTTTCTCATCCAAACTGCGGCGCTCCTTCGGCACGAGCGTTGGAGAACCCTGCGCCGTCTGGTTGACACCACCTACATCGTTCGCGGCAGCCAACGGGAAATGACCTCGGCGCGTTTCGTCGCCTTCGATGAACATCTTGTGTCGCTGGAGGAACATCGCAATCAGCAATTGAAGCTCAACCGTGTGTCTGTGTCAGCAGACCTACTAAAGGAGCGCTGTTCTGCCGAGAAAACGTCGTTTGCCGAGCTGATGGAGGCCGACGTGTTCCTCGCGCTCAAGTCGCTGGTTATCGATCGCGCTACCTCAGATGGGGCGATGTTGTACTGGGCGCCGCGCACCTCCATATATGCGTCCTACGGGAACAAGCATCCTGTGTTCCTACGCGCCTCAGACGAGGTCACTCGCAGTGGCATCCACACAGCCATCGGCGTGCGCTCGGGAGCTGAGCTCAAGGCCAAGCTTGATAGTTCTGAGAGTCTGCTGAACCAACTGAACCACTTTGGTAGGCGTCCGTTCAGCCGCTTCAACATCCTTGAGGCCGTTAACGTCGACGCGCTGACAAAGTAATGGACAACAAGGCACCAGCCGCTGGTGAAATGTCTCGTGAAGACATATGCAGTCGGTCCGGTGTACCACCGCGAACGACTCAGTTCAGTCTGGAAGCGTCTCTGAGTCTGGCCTTCGGCTTTGCAGTAAGTTTCCCGGCTTGGTTTTGTCTCAATTTTCCATAGGATGCCAAGAATGATCGACAGTGAAAAATACGACCGAAGCGTCACCCTGCACTGCCCAACGTGTGGCGGGACCGATTTTGAATGCACCTCACATGACACAGGTGAGGACGTTGCGTTGGTCAAATGTCCATCCTGTGGCTTGACGATGACGAAAAGCGAGTTGATTGCGACTAACGGTGAAAACATTGATGCACAGCTTGACGACATCAAATCGGAAGTGCTGAATGACCTCACCAAGTCGCTGAAAAGCGCGCTCAAGGGAAGCAGGTTCTTCAAGATCAAATGAACCTTGGAAATTTTGGCTTCAGCGAGGCCATCGCATTCGTCGCCCTGATGGTTGCCTTTTACTACGGATGGCAGAACTCGAAGTTGACCAAGCAGCTACTCGCAAAGGAGGCAGGCGAGGCTGAAGCAAAGTCACGGGCAGACCTTGGGGCGAACTTCGTAAAGTTCGGCAAAAACAACTACCGGCTCAAGATCTTCAACCGGGGTAGCGTCGCCGCACGCAACGTTCGGATCGAGCTAAAGCACGAAGACGAAGAAGATCATTGCCTGAGTCAGAGGGAGATCGCGTCGAAGTTTCCTCACGAGTGCATCGAGCCTCATCAAGGCGTGGAGCTGTTCGCAGCGATCCATCTAGGGTCGAAGAGCAAGCATCCATTGAAGCTGATATGGGACGACGACCTGAGACTGAACAACGAGAAGATGGTCTATCCAACCATTTGATGCGCCTAGTCGAAAGCTGCCCGACGCATACATAGGGCAGCCTTGCCTGACTAGCAAGCGCCCTCGATACGCGTTCGACGCGAGGGTCTGCTGCCGTCAGCAGGCAGACCTAGGGACGTTCAGCGTGAACTTCAGCACCCAGTCTGAAGCTGGCGTCAGGTCTCGAAGTGCGGGTGTGCAGCGTCTCCGGCCGTTCATGGCCTCGCCCGTAACCCAGGGTGATTGCCATGTTGCACCGACGCCGACACCAACTCTGTCGTTGGCGCAAGGACCGTTCATGGGAGTAATGCTGATGTTGCCTGCAGCCATGGGGACAAGACCGGCCGAGCGTCCGCTGACTGATCTGTCCAACAGGCCCTACCGACCCAATGCAGACGCATCTCGGATGCCCAGGTGAGGCCGCGAGCTTTCAAGCAGGCTCGCTCGCTCCGGACTCTCCGCCCGACGAATCACGAGAAACATCAGAAGCGAGGTCACTGAAGCCACTCTTCATGGATTCGAAGCCTTGCAACAGTTCCTCATAGTCTCCCTCGGATGCAGAATCGAGCAATTCACTTTCGTCTGCGGTAAGGGAGATCGTTCGCGTGAATTCGCGACCGCTCTGATCATGGCGAAGAGTGATGTCAACCTGGTGCCGTGCTCGCTCGCGTATCTGCATCCTTACTTGAGTCCCGTCCGGAATAGGCATCGGCTCAGCGCGTCCTGTGTCGGGGTTGAACTTCATCAAACAATATGTTTGTCTGAAACGTACACCTTGGAGAACTTCTAGGGTCGGCCCGGCTGCATTCGGTGGCCGTGGCCGAAAGCCGAGTCCATCGTCGTACTCATGGGCGGACGCTGCGTTCAGCACGCCAATTTCGAAGAGATAACTTTCCCAAAAATTCAGCACATTTGTCAGTGCGCGCATCACGTCCGCGCGTGTTCCATCCGCGAGCTCGGCGACAACCTGCTTCGAGGCGCACCTGTATTCACCCTCTGCATCCTCGTACAGAGTAATGCTCATGACTTCCTTCAGTTGCGTCGCAGAAGTGACCAGCGGAGCGCCATGCGGAGTGTTCCTGGTCACAGCCCGGTGCTTGCTGACGTTCGCAACGTCTCCCACCAAAGCCAGATCGGGACAGCTTGCCTCCGCTTTAGCGCGGGAAAGCGAATGAGCGTCTGGAAGATGCTCTCGCAGGTGAAACAGTGCTTCACACGCACCCACTGCCAACCGCAAATCGATGCTTTTGCCAGCGCGCGGCTCGGCCAAGCGGTCCTTGAACTCTTGATACGCGACTCGCACGTTTTCATAGAAGTAGGCGTGTAGGTCGTCAAACATTGACAGTCTCGGGCAGAAAAAGGGTAAATCATACGGTCGCTTTTTGCGCAATGCCCATGTGCCTGGAGTCTGCTTTCCGCCGGCTTTAGCACGAATCACTAGGGCAAAAATTCGTAGCCAAGGCAACCGGCTTCATCGCGAGTCAATTTATCCATGCCTTGCAAATTGACTCTTTGAATCTTCCACTCCACGGCATGGTTCTTACTCGGGCACTCCCAAAAACCGAACTGTGAGCAGGTCAGCGACGAAGACTTCTAGCTGACCAACTGTGTTGGCTACTTCATCGAACGTGGGATAGGGAATCCTGCCGTGAACGAGCGCGCTCCGCAACCCATAGCAGTAGGTGAAAAACTTGTGCGAAGGCAAGTCCATGTAGACGCGCTCGCCAAGCCGTTCAATACTCAAATTTCGGCCAGCTTGGGATATGGACTCGTTCGCCAACCATCTCAGCGCGCCAAGCATGGATGATCGCTCATTCATTGACAAGACCGCAGCTTCAGTTTGAGCGATTAAGGAGTCGACATGGGCGCGGGCGGCATCGGAGCGCGGACGGAGGTCGAGGAGAGCTTCAATCGCCATCATCAAGAGGAGGAAGCGACTGTCAGCCGACTGGCGAAAGAACGATGAATTGAACAACGAGAACGCTACTGTCTCTCGCTCTGAAAGGTCCGGTTTTGCCGCCACTGCAGCAGCAAAGGCTGTGCGAAACCGTTCGGGGTCTACACCTCGAACAGGTGTCGCATTGGCCCACGCGAATTTGGGCCTTGGCTCCGTTGCGAAGACCATCAAGCCGTGCACGCTATTCAAGACGCGTTGGCCGAGCTGTTGCTGGAACATTGCGAGGCCGAAGTCAGTGATGAACGCTTTCGGAGCACGCAGGCCAAAGTCTGCACCAACACGATGCCGAGCGAGTGCAACCATCAGGGCAGATTGGTACCGATCACCGGCACGCTGCGCCTCCTCCTCCGACGGATAGCCCTCGCCCGTGAGGGCCAGCTGTGTCGCCGTCAAGATCGTTCCATCCGGCTCAGGGTTGTGCAGGCGTAGTGGAGAAGGTGCCGATTCGTCTGCTAGGGAGAACTCGTTCGCTTCCGTTTGAACGGTGTCTGTCGGAGATCGAAGAAACCGCACGCGGAACGAGTACGTCATGTGCTTTCTCGGGCAGGTTATGGGATTTCCTCGGGTCCAGCACTATAGCTTTCAGAGGGAATATTCTTCGCTGATGTTCTTGTAGTCTGGGAGCCGGGCCTAGCTCGTCTGGTATGTGCGGCGAATTGAGGCCGGATGTCTGCTCCAGGTCGACAGTTTCAGTTCAACTCGTGCTCACCCGATCATTCGGGAAAGGACTGCGGCCAGACCTCGTCGAGTACCGGGTCTCGGCAGCACAGCTGTCGTACGAGAGCTAAACGTTGGACGGCCAGTGATGAACGCCGTTGTCTCTCGGGAGGTCTGCCTCGAATGACTCAGTCCATTCTTGAGCTGCCTTCCCACGTGCGCGTTTCTGCTTGGCCGATGGTCGCTGATTACGCAGGGAGATGTTCAGCCCGATCCACCAATCGGATACCGCGGCTCTTGACGTTCGCGTGCGCACGCATGGTTTCTACAATCGCGTGGCGCGCTTTGCGCATTTTCATCAATCGAAAGTAGATAGACCAATGGCAACTGCAAAGAAGATCATCGCTGCGAAGAAGGCAGCACCCGTCGCGAAAAAGGCAGTCGCTGCCCCGAAGGCCGCTATGGCCAAGAAGCCAGCTGCAAGCGCGGCAACCCTGAAGCCGATCAAAACGGCCTTCAACAAGACCACGCTCCAGGCTCACCTGGCTGAGGTCGCCGGTGTCGAGCCGAAGGCCGCCAAAGCTGTGTTGGCTGCGCTGGAAGCCACGATCGTTGCCTCCATGAGCAAGAAGGGCCTGGGCGAGTTCACGCTCCCAGGTCTGCTGAAGATCACCGCACAGGCAATCCCCGCCAAGAAGAAACGCCGCGGCATCGACCCCTTCACCAAGGTTGAGCGCGAGTTCGCAGCCAAACCCGCCACCGTGCGAGTGAAGGTTCGTCCCCTGAAGAAGATCAAGGACGCCTCCCTGTAAGGTCTCCTGGGGCGCTCGGCCGCAAACTGAGTGCCCCGATCGGCAACTCTGATTGGTGTTCCAAACTGTCAATCTCGCCACGGTTGTGGCTCGGTAGGCGTCTAGACCATCAACGCTTGCCATTCACCTCCACAGCGCATGAAAACCTTTCGTATCCGGGTTGACGGTCAAGCGGCTGACGTGGAGGCCAACAGCGAGACCAGCTTGTTCGCTGCGATGACGCGCGCGGGCATTGCATCGCCCGTGTCCTGTCGCAACGGGACCTGTCGCACGTGCATGGCTCGCTTGCTACAGGGGCAAGTGCGCTACGACATTCCCTGGCCCGGCCTGAGCGCTGAGGAAAAGATGGAAGGCTATTGCCTGCCCTGCGTTGCCCGGCCAATGGGAGATGTTGTCATCGCCGGGCCTGACTCCAACGGAGTAAGCCCTCTCCATCTCCTGCAGTAGTTCCAGATCGAGGGACCAGCCGTTACCTAGCCAGTTGGCGAACTCGACGTCGTCCCTCATCGTGCAACCGCCTAAGCCGCGCTCTTGGTGTGGACCTCGGCCGGCAGTAGCAAACGGTCGCTGAAAAACATAACTTCGGCTCCGACATAGCGACGCTGGGCCGTGTAGTTAAGCCCATAGTCGAACGACCGGGCGTATTCGTACATTGCGCGAATCTCGACGACGTTGTCGTACGAGACGATCCATGGACGGCGGAACCGCGCGCTCGCCAACAATTTGGCTATGCGCTCGTGGTCGCCGTGCGTGTAGAAATTGCGGTATAGGTCCGATCCCTTAACGTAGTACGGCGGATCGAGGTAAACCAACGAATTTGGGGGTAGGAACGTATGGCACCTTGTCAGCAGTGCACACGAATCTTCCTCATAAACTTTGATCGCTGCCGCATGCTTGCCGATGCGTTCGATGCGCTTGCACAGTTGATCGCGCATGAAGCGGGCGTCAAGCTTATATGTTCCCAACTGACCCTTGCCCCCAATCATGCCGCCCATGAGGATCCCGGAGCGGTTTGTCCGATTCATGAATAGCGTCGCAAAGCCCCGTTCTAGTTCCGTGGCTTGCGTTTTTCCCAGCATGACAGATCGCCAGTGATGCCATGCGTCGACGTTGACGGGCTCGTTTGCGACCATGTCGGCCATGCTCAAGGATTTGGCCGTGACGGCACGCCAGAAGACTGCAACTGCAGGATCAGCGTCGTTGATATGCACTTGTGAGACGTGCCCGTCGAAGAGCAGGATGAGCGCGACGCCGGCGCCACCCGCATATGGCTCCATGTAATCGCCGCCTGTCAGCGCATTCGAATGGATGATCTCCGCGATGAGCGGCGCGAAGCGCGCTTTGCCACCCGGATAACGCAGAGGGGTGTAGAGAGTATTGGAATACATGGAGGGGTTCTCTAGACGGTGCTTTTGGCGTTGGCCAGAGCCGTCAACTTAATGCGCGTTGCCGTAACAGTGCACGCGGCTTCGAATGCGCGATGAAATGCTTCCACCTCTGCTGCGTGCAAGGCCGCCCACACTTCAAGCACACCCCAGCTCTTCAACTTCTTCCACTTTGCGATCCACCAAGCCTTGGTGCTTTCCCGCTCGTCGCTCGTTCCGGCTCCATTTTCAAAAAAAGTGGCGAGAAGCCTGTCCGTGCTTGGATTCGTGATCGTGAATCCATGAATGGCTTCGTGCAGAGGCCCGTCTTGCGCTTCTAAAACTCCGCGCAGAAAGAGGCGAACGGTGTTCTCCGGTGATCGAGCCTTGCCCCGCGCTCCGACAGCGCATGGAAGCTTGAGCGCATTGCCACGCTCTGCGGCCGCATTGGGGATCGGCGTGTCGGCATCGACGACGAGCACGCGGTCTTTGAAGATCGGATCCTTGCTAGGAGTCCGTCGGGCTTTGCAGTCTTCCGGACGATGACGCCATCCGACACAATCGTGGCAGTCCAAACAAGAAGGCGAACCGATGAGCCGA
>LNFM01012118.1_pt1 | contig 11432 bp, 9 predicted proteins | sample 596031 | NCBI WGS metagenome assembly LNFM01 (sample SAMN04254537, study PRJNA301005) | activated carbon metagenome | isolation source: dual media filters at the Ann Arbor, Michigan drinking water treatment plant | place: USA: Ann Arbor | reverse complement strand
AGCGGCTCTTCATCGAGCCGATGGCGAAGAACACCAGTGTCACCATGGCGAGCGCCCAACCAATCGCGTCGGTCGTGCCGAGTATGTAGGGGACGAGGGGAATGGCACCCGCGATCAGGAAGGCAACGAACGTGCTCGCTGCGGACCACAAGGGCTGGCGTTGTGCCGTGGCGACGCCGTACTCCTCGGCGAGCATCATCTGAATCCACGTTTCTTCGCGGGCGGTGATGGCCGCGATCGCCCCTTCAAGAACGTCGCCCTGGAGGCCCTTGCGGCTGAGTATCTGGCGGATCTCCTCGCGCTCGCCCTCCCGATCGAGCCGAATGTGGCGGCGTTCCACCTCGGTCAAGCGGGCGATGTCGTCGACCTCGGCTTTGGTGCCGCTGTAGTTGGACGCCGCCATTGAGAGGCCGTCGGCAAAAAGATTTGCGAGGCCCAGGATGATGACGATGCGGGGCGACAGGTTGGCGCCCGCGACGCCGGCAACGACGGCGAACGTCGTGACGGCGCCGTCGATGCCACCGTAGACCCAGTCGCGTAGATAGTTCGGGCGCGTGTTGCCGGCGAGGCGCTCCGCGATCGCCTCGGGCGTATGGTCGTGCTCCATCGCGGGCGAAGCGATCCGTCCGGCCGTTACGGCATCGGTGGCGTTGGCATCGGTGCTCATGCGTCGCGGTTCCTACCTCTTCTCGGCCGCGCGGACGGCAACCCTTACGCCCTCGGCGACGCGGTCGCTCGGATAGAGCACCACGCGGTCGCCGGTCGCGAGCCCGGACAGGATTTCTGCCTCCACGCTGTTCTTCTGGCCGAGGCTCACTACCGAGCGGATCGCGCGCCCCCCCGAGATTCGGAAGACGGCCCAGTCTCCCTGGTAGCGAAACAAGGCGCCGATCGGCACCTTCAGCACCCTCTCGGCCTCCCAGGCGCGGATCCGTGCGAGTACCCGGAACTCGTGGCCGAGGCGGTGCCGGGCAAGGCTCTCCTCGGCAAGGTCGATGATCACGCGGACGCGCTGCTCCTCGATCCCGAGCGCCGAGACCTTCGTGAAACCCGCCGCCTCGATCCGGCGAACCCGGCCCGACAGCGTCTCGCCGCCGCCCCAGCCGATGATCTCGACCGTCGCGCCGTCGGAAATTCTGACGGCATCCGTCGACAACAGCTCAACCACGATCTCGAGCGCGCGGGGATCGCCGACCTCCGCGAGCGGGGTGCCCGCCGGTACGACCTGCTCGCTGATCTGATGGACCCGCAGGACGCGACCTGTCACCGGCGCGTGGACCTCGACACAACAAGCGGATTGGGCGATTCCACCCAGGGTCTCGTCCTCGGGGTCGATCAGCCGCGCCTTCACGCTCTCGAGTTGCCGGCGCTTGACCATGATGTTGGCCTCGGCCTTCTCGACGGCGGCGCGGGCCACCGCCGCCGCGTGCTCGGCTTTCTCCAGCACCTGGGCTGAGATCGTTTGTGTCCTGGCGAGGGTCTGGGCCCGCGCAACCTCGGCATCGGCGAAGCGCTGGTCGGCGCGGGCCTGCTCGAGCTCGGCCTCCGACAGCCGCACGGCAGCCTCGGCCGCTTTTTCGGTCGCCATCAGCTCGAGGCGGGTTCTCAAATCGATGAACGGCGGCTGGGCCGGCTGCAGCACCGCGACCAAAGTCTTGCCCTTGGTCACAGGGTCACCTGCGAGCAGCGGCGAGCGAAGCACGATACCGGACTGGGGGGCCGAGACCACGAAGACGTCCTTGATCCGCGTCTTGCCTTCCTCCTCGACCGATACCACCAAAGGTCCGCTCGCAATCGTGCCGGCGTCGACCCCGACCGGCTTCGGCCATATGGCCCAGGCGATGGCAGCTAGAATGGCAAGGCTGCCCGCGATCCAGGCCAGTCGTGTCCACCCTGGCCGGCTCGCCGCGCCGCTCTCGGTTGCGGACGTTGTCATGTCTCACTCCCTGGTCTTGAGGACGGCCACCAAGTCGAGCTTGTCGATCCGTCTCCTGACGGCGATGGCGGATGCGATCGCGGCGGCTAGCGTTACGAGGCTCGCCATGCCATACGTCGCCGTCTCGATGACGAACGGTGTCGTATAGAGATCGCTCGCGAAGCTCTGGATCGTGAGCCACGACAGCCAGTAGCCAATCAGCCAACCGAGGGGCTGTGCGAGCAGCGCGAGCAACGCCAGCTCGGTGAACAGGACGCGCGCGACCTCGCTGCGATGAAAGCCGATTACGCGGAGGCTCGCCAGATCGCGGGCGCGCTCGGAGAGCTGGATGCGAGCGCTATTGTAGACCACGCCGAATGCCACGATCACGGCGAGCCCTATGTAGATCGATGTCATCATATTGATGTTCTCGGCGAGTGTCGCCCGGAACAGGGTCAAGACCCTGTGCTGCAACTCGATCGAAGCCACCTTCGGCGTGCGCTTGATCTCGCGGAAGAGTTCGGCCTCTCTGTTCTGATCATACGAGATATCGGCCCCGCTGATGGCCCGACCGTCGCTCAGTAGCTCGTCGAGCCGATCGATGCGCATCAGCGCAACGAGCCCGATATAGGATTCGATGACGTCCGAGACGCGCACCCATCGCGTTCCGCGCCGTCCCTCCAGCAACTCCACCTCGACCAGATCGCCGCGCCTCAGGCCGAGCACGTCGGCGAGGCGCTTGTTGAGAAGGATGCCATCCTCTGGCACGGCAACCGGTCTCAATTCGAGATCGAGTTGCTGCGTGAGAACGGTGCCCGCTGGGCGCCCCACGAGGGAGACGCGGCGCGAGAGATGGCCGTTCTTTAGCCGGGCGCCGGCATTGCGGAAGGGCTCGACGCGGAGCACGCCGGGTAGGTGGCGGACGTCGGCCGCGACGCGCGCACCTGCGTCATCGGTGAAGTTGACCGTCGCATGCTGGCGCTGGCTGCGGAAGAACGTCGAGTCGATCATGGCTTCGACGGCGTCGAACGTGAACAGCGACAGCACGAGAAGACTGACGGCCATGGCGAGACCGACTGCAGTCAGGGCGGCCCGCATGGGGAAGCGCGCCATATTCCGCAGCGACATCACCGTCATTTGCGAGAGTCCGCCGTAGAGCCCACTCGCCTCACCGGGAAGGCGCGCATAGCGATGCGGTGACGGTGGGCGCATGGCGACGGCAGGCGGCAGTGCCAGGGCATCGAGAACGGCCCGAAGCGCACCGATGCAGGCCGCGCCGAGCGTGAGTGCCGCGGCGACGACGTAGAGATCCCCGTCGCGCTCGAAGACGAGAAACGGGAACTGGAAGAACTTCCCATAGAGCCGGGTCAGGCTGCTCCCGAACCACGTGCCCAGCGCGAAGCCGATCGATATGCCGATCAGTGCAATGAGGCCGACGAGCTTCAGGTAATGGCCACCGACAGCGAAGTTCGTATAGCCGAGCGCCTTGATGAGGCCGATCTGCTCCCGCTCGAGGGCGATCATGCGCTGTAGCGTCATGTTGAGCAGGAACGCGGAGACGAGAAGGAAAACGGGCGGGATCACGCGGCTCAAGGCCGCGAGCTGCTTCAGCTCGGCATCGAGAAAGGCGTGGCTGATCTGATCGGCGCGGGCGTAGGCGCCGGCACCGCCGTACCGGGCGAGCATTGCGTCCAGCCGTTCGATGACCTCGCGCTCCTGGGCACCTGAGGCGAGCTTCAGGGTGATCGAATTGAAGGCGCCGTCGAGTCCGTAGGCGGCCTCGAGTGCGGTCTCGGACATCCACATGACGGCGAAGCGGCGGTGATCGGGCATCAGGTCGCCGGGACCAATGGCGTAAATGTGCTCAGGGCTCAGCGCGATGCCGACGATGGTCAGCTTGCGCTTGCGGCCGTTGAGGATCGCTTGAAACGCGTCGCCGATCCTGAGGGCGTGGGCGGTGGCAAACGTCTCGTTGACCATCACCTCGGATGCAGCACCAGCCTCCGGTGGACGGCCCGCGCGCACGTAGGGACGATTGAGAACAGATGGCTTGTGATCCGGCAGCGACTGAGCGAGCCCGGTGGCCGGCTCGGCCATGCCCTCGATGTCGAGCACCGCGTTGTTGCGCGCGATCCGGGCCTCTGCCACGGCAACGCCCGGCATCTCCTGAATGCGGGCCTCGAGCCAGCGCGGTGCGCGCGTCGCAGTCGCGAAGACATCAGCGAAGGCGTGCTCGGCGTAATAGAGCCGCCGGGTCTCCTCGAGCGAGCGGTAGGCGCCGATGGCGAGGATGAGTGTCGCGACGCCGGAGGCGAGCACCAGCGCGATGGCGAGCGCCTGCGGCCAGATGCGGACCAGATCGCGCACCAGCTTTCGGTCGAGCGCTCCCAGGCCCGCCATTATCCGCATGGTGGCCTCGCAAAGCTCATCACCAGCTTACCTCCCGGGGCTCGACCCTCGTCGCGTTGACCCGGGTCTCGGCGATACGCCCATCGGCGAAGATGCACACACGATGGGCGATGTCCTTAATCGCGGCGTTGTGGGTGATGATCGCCGTCGTAGTGCCGAGCTCGGCGTTGACGGCGGTGATCGCCTCGAGGACGCGGATACCGGTCTGGCTGTCGAGGGCGCCGGTCGGCTCGTCGCAGAGCAGCACCTCGGGGCGCTTGGCGATGGCACGGGCGATAGCTACCCGCTGCTGCTCACCGCCCGACAGCTCGGCCGGGAAATGATCGATCCGCGACGCGAGCCCGACAAGGTCCAGCGCTTCTTCCGGGCTCATCGGATTGTCGGCGATCTCGGTGACGAGGGCGACATTCTCGCGGGCGGTGAGCGAGGGAATGAGATTATAAAACTGGAAGACGAAGCCGACGTAGCGTCGGCGGTAGGCGGTCAGGCTGGCGTCGTCGAGCCTGGTCAAGTCAAGGTGGCGGAAGCGACAGACGCCGGAGGTGGCGTGATCGAGGCCGCCGAGGATGTTGAGCAGCGTCGATTTGCCGGAGCCGGACGGGCCGAGCAGAACGACCAGTTCGCCCGCGTAAAGCTCGAGGTCGACGCCATTGAGCGCGCGTACCTCGACCTCGCCCGTCCGGTAGATCTTGGTCAGATCCCGGGCCTCGAAGACGATGTCGGACATGCCGCTCTCTCTTGTTTCCCGGTGAGCATAGGTGGCGAGGCTTGCCCGTGCCTTGCGCCGGGTCAAGGCTTGCAAGTCGTCAGGGTTGTGCGCTTCGACATCCGTCGTGCAGGGCTGCGAACGTGTCGGGGCTTGCTTCCGGCTGTCCGAGGGGAAATGCTCTGGCCTCGCTTCGTGCCTCCAACCGACGAGCCTCTTCATGACCTCCGTCTATGATCCATCCACCGGGACCGGCATCCTCTCCGTCTGGAACGAGTATCCGCCGGAGGACGCGGAGTTCTACGAACGCTGGTACATGACCGAGCACTTTCCAGAGCGGCTCGGCGTACCGGGTTTCCTGCGTGGGCGTCGGTATCGCGCCATCGACGCGGATCGCACGTACTTTACGTTCTACGACCTCGAGAGCCCGGACGTGCTCTTCTCGAGCGCCTACATCGCGCGCCTCAACGACCCGACCGCGTGGACGAGGCGCATCATGGGCCGCTGGTCGTCGATGTTTCGCACGGCCTGCCGTCGTGTATCGCGGGCGGGCACGGCGGTCGGCGGCTTCGTTGCGGTCGCCCGATTCGAGGAGCCGGCCGCCATCTCGCGCGGACAGGCGCAGGAGCTTAAAGAGCGTCTCGCCAATCCGTGCGTCGTCGCAGTCGACATCTGGCAGGCGACGGCCGAACAGAACGCACCCACGAAAGAGGCGAGCGCGCGGCCCGAGGCCGACCGCTGGATCGCTGGCGCCGTGATCGTCGAGACGACGAGCGAGGCAAGTGCGCGGCGCGTCCGCGATCACCTGCCCGAGCTGCTCGGCCCCGCCGCCAAGCCAACAGCCATCGGCATCTACGGTCTGATGGCGCTGCAGGCTGCGCCGCAGTCCCCAGGCCCGTAGCTTCAACCAGATCCCAGGAGCTACTTCCGCGCCCTATCCGGATAGCTCACCGCCATGCCGTCGCGGACGTCGTTCTGGATGCCGTACTGTGGGAACGGATAGCGAAAGCCGTTCTTGGCGAGGCTCTGCATGCCGTTGATGGCCTTCTCGAGCTGATCGGGCGGGATCGCCATCAGCATCTCGTCGTCGAGGACGCCTCCGTAGCGCCGCTCAGCGAAGCAGGGGATGGAGAGCGATGGCTCGCGCTTCGAGAGGGCTCGGCCCCAGCTATCGGCGCAGGCCGTCTCGCCGACGACGCCCCAGTCGAACTTCTTGTAGCCGACGTACTGCATGCCGTTGATGAAGTACATCATGGCGCCGGGCGTGGCGTAGAAGAGCGCGATATCCGGCGGATCGAGCCGGCCGGCCGCCAGCGGCGAAACCACTAAGGCTTCATACTGGCCGTCCGGAACGCAGGTCAACGCCGCCTGCCGCTTGCCTGCATCTTCGAGCGTGCCGTGCCAGACGCCGGCCGTCGCCTTGCCAGAGGCCCACTCTGTGGTTTTCGAGTTTCCGAGACCGACCACGGCTCGACACTGGGCGCCAACCAGGTTTTCCGCCGTGACCCCGACTGTCCAGCCGAGGCGCGAAGCCTGGGCCACCACCTGATCCAAGGTGTGCACGTGCTTCGGGCGCCGCAGCCGCGGAATCTCGTCGAGGGCAGCGGCGCTCTCGAACAGCTTCATGCCGAAGGGAGCGGATCTGAGCTTCAGAAGGCGCTCGAGGTCAGCGGACAACTTCGCAAGATCGAGTTGGGACACGAGGCGATACTCCTTCGGGGGTTGTCGTTTGGGATGAGCCTGCGTCTCGTACCGGGCCGCGTCAATGGGGCAGGTCAATCCTGTCGGAGGTGGGCTCCGAGGAACCGACGGGAGGGCGTCGCGTTGGTTGGACAAGGAGGCGTGCGGCGCAAGGCGCGTGCAATCCCGTTCGTCCGATCCAACCGTCAGGAGTTCCCCATGGTCGATATCAACAAGACGCGCACCGAGCCCATCGAGCAGTTCTGGGAGATCACCGATGATATCCGGGCTGGGATGCTCGGGGTCGACGGCAGTGGGCAGCACATGCAACCCATGCACCCGAACTGCGAGCGCGAAGGCCGCAACATCTGGTTCTTCGTCAAGACAGACTCGGATTTGGTGCAGGCGATCGGCAGCGGCGGCCCTTGTCATTTCTGCGTCGTTGGCAGGTCGCACGACTACCACGCCTGCGTCGCCGGCAAGCTCACGGTGGAGCAGAACCGGGCGATGATCGACCGTTTCTGGAATTCGGTCACGGCGGCGTGGTTCAAGAGCAAGGACGACCCGGAACTCACCCTCGTCAAACTTGCTCTCGACAACGGCGTCGCATGGGGCTCGGTCGGCACGGTCCGTTTCGGCTGGGAGGTCATGAAGGCGAACATGTCGAGTGCCGAGCCGGACGTTGGCGCGCGCCAGCACTTCTCTTTCGTGCATCAGGTCGAGAACGGGCACGAGCGCCGCACCCCATCACAGCCGAGTGGCCTCTCGGATGCGGCCCGCGGCGTTCCACGGCAGGAAGGCCAAGTCTGACGCGGGCAGCGTCGGGCGACCGGTCGATGTCGGTTGCGGGCTGCGGGCCGTCGTGTCACGTTTCTCGCAAAGGGCGCCTCCGTCAGGGGGGCGCCTTTCTCACGCCACCCATCGGGGACCGACGCCCACATGGCCACCAACATCAAGCGGATCATCTATTTTCACTATCGCATGGATCAGACCGCCGCCCGCATCCGCGAGCTTCGGCCGGACATCGACATGTTCCGCCGACCCATGGAAGGTGAGATCGAGGAGAGCTGGGCGGAGGTAGCGCGCGCTCATTGCTATCATGTGAGCGGGCGCACGGAGCTGCGCGAGCCGTGGTTCCCGGACAAGCGCCTCTTTGCCAAGGCGCCGAACCTGCTGGCGATCTGCTCACTCGGCGCTGGCTACGACACGATCGACCTTGCCGCCTGTAACGAGGCGGGCATCATCGTGTGCAACCAGTCCGGCGCCAACAAGGAGGCCGTGGCCGAGCATGCGCTGGGCCTGATGCTGGCGCTCTCGAAGAAGATCGCACAGTCGAACGCCGCCATGCGCCGCCAGCAGAACCTCGAGCGCTTCCACTACGCGGGCAACGACCTGCTCGGCAAGACAGTCGGCATCATCGGCATCGGCAACATCGGTGGGCGCGTCGCCGAGCTTTGCAGCGGGCTGTTCAAGATGACCGTGCTCGCCTACGACCCGTTCCTTTCGGCGGAGAAGATCGCCGCCAAGGGCGCAAAGAAAGTCGAGCTCGACGAACTCCTGGCTAACGCTGACTACGTCACCTCGCACACGCCGCTCAACGACGCGTCGCGCAATCTGCTCGGCTACGACCAGTTCAAGGCGATGAAGCGGTCGGCCTATTACGTCAACACCTCGCGGGGCGGTACATACAGCGAGGACGATCTGGTGCGCGCACTGAAGGATGAGCTGATCGCAGGGGCTGGGCTTGACGTGTTCATGGAGGAGCCTCCGCCGACCGATCACCCGCTGATGGAGTTCGAGAACGTGATCGTGTCGCCGCACAACGCCGGCATAACGCACGAGGCGATGGCCAACGTCGCGATCTTTTCGGCAGACCAGTGGATCGACATCCTCGACGGCCGCGTGCCACCACGCCTGATCAATCCGGAAGCCTGGCCCAAGTACTGCGATCGCTTCGAGAAGATCCTCGGTTTCCGGCCGCCGGCACTACCGAAGAGCTGAGGGTCTGCGGTTGGGGCGAGAGCTGGACTGGTAGCGTCGCCCCGTCGCCCCGGCCAAGGCCGGTCGCCGATCAGGAGAGGGGGACGGACGATGTTCTTCGATGGCTTTCGGCTGGAGCACATCCGCGTTCGCGATGGGACGCTTCGCGTTCGCATCGGCGGCAGCGGGCCGCCGCTGGTGCTGCTGCACGGCAATCCACAGACGCACGCGATGTGGCATCTCGTGGCGCCAGATCTCGCTCGTTCCTTCACGGTCGTCGCGCCGGATCTCAGAGGCTACGGACAATCGTTCAAGCCGCCGCCGTCCGCCGACCATGCCGCCTATGCCAAGCGTGAGATGGCGCGCGATATCGTCGAGCTGATGGGCGGCCTCGGGCACGATCGTTTCCTCGTGGCCGCCCATGACCGCGGCGCGCGTGTCGCACACCGCCTCGCCATCGATCATCCCGAGCGCGTCGAGCGCCTCGCTGTGCTCGACATCGTCCCGACCATCGAGCACTTCGAGCGCGCCGATATGGCCTTCGGTCTCGGCTATTATCATTGGTTCTGGTTCGCTCAGCCGCACCCGTTTCCAGAGGACGTGATCTGCGCGGCCCCGGACGCCTGGTTCCGGGCGCACACCTCGCGGGAGCCGAAACCGCCCGGCTTCTTCGTGGCCGAGGCTTTGGCTGACTATCTCACCGCGGCGCGGACCCGCGAGATGATCACGGGGATGTGCGAGGACTACCGGGCCGCCGCCACGATTGATCTTGCGCATGACCGCGAAAGTCGCGCTGCGGGTCGGCGCATCCAATGCCCGCTACACGTGCTCTGGGGTGCCAAGGGCAAGATCGGTGCATGGTACGATGCGCCCGCGATCTGGCGGACCTACTGCGACGGTCCGGTCACTGGCCGCTCCATCGAAACGGGTCATTATCTGGCCGAGGAGGATCCCGACAGCGTGATCCGGGAGTTGCGCGCGTTCTTCGCAGCGGGCGACCATTGAACTCAAGCACTCGACTCGCGATGGCCACCCGGCCTGCACGGCTCACCGGACGCACCGCGGGGACGTGCCCCGCGATGTCATGAGCGTAGGCCCAGGCCCTAGGCCGTTGCCTTGGCGAGCGCCTGATCGAGGTCGGCGATGATGTCGGCCGCATCCTCGATGCCGATCGAGAGGCGGACCACATCGTCGCCCGCACCTGCGGCGGCACGCTGTTCTTTTGTGAGCTGGCTATGCGTGGTCGAGGCGGGGTGGATGACGAGGCTGCGCGTGTCGCCGATGTTGGCCAGATGCGAGAACATATCCAGCGCACCGACGAACTTCACGCCCGCATCATAGCCGCCCTTCAGGCCGAACGTGAACACGGCGCCGGCGCCTGCCGGGCAGATGCGCTTGTGCACCGCGTAGTACTTGTTCGACTCGAGACCCGCATAGTTGACCCACGCCACGCCCGGGTGCTTCTCGAGGTGGCGTGCGACGGCGAGCGCATTAGTGCAGTGCTTCTCCATGCGTAGCGGCAGCGTTTCGATGCCGGTCAGGATCAAGAAGGCGTTGAAGGGTGAGATTGCCGGGCCGAGGTCGCGAAGACCCATGACGCGGCAGGCGATGGCGAAGGCGAAGTCGCCGAAGGTCTCGGCCAGGACCATGCCGTTGTAGCTGGCGTTCGGCGCGGTCATCGTCGGGTATTTGCCGCCCGATTTCGACCAATCGAAGGTGCCGCAATCGACGATGACGCCGCCGATCGAGTTGCCGTGTCCGCCCATGAACTTGGTCAGCGAGTGGACGATGATGTCGGCGCCATGCTCCTTCGGGCGGCACAGGTAAGGTGAGGCCAGCGTGTTGTCGACGATCAGTGGCACGCCGGCTTTCTTGGCAATCGCCGAAATGGCTGCGATGTCGACCACGACGCCGCCAGGGTTGGCGATGGATTCGATCATGATCGCCTTGGTCTTCGGCGTGATCGCCTTGGCGAACGAGGCCGGGTCGGTCGAGTCCGCCCACACCACGTTCCAGCCGAACTTCTTGAAGGCGTGATTGAACTGGTTGATCGAGCCGCCGTAGAGCTGGCGTCCGGCGACGAAGTCGTCACCGGGCTCGAGCAGGGTGTGGAAGACCAGAGCCTGGGCCGCGTGACCGGACGCGACCGCGAGTGCCGCCGTGCCGCCTTCCAGCGATGCGATGCGGCCCTCGAGCACGCTTTGCGTCGGGTTGCCGATCCGGGTGTAGATGTTGCCGAACGACTGCAGGCCGAACAGCGACGCAGCATGTTCGGCGTCGTTGAAGACGAACGAGGTGGTTTGATAGATGGGCGTCGTCCGCGCACCGGTTGCGGGATCGGGGGCGGCACCTGCGTGAATCGAGCGGGTCGCAAAGCCGGGTGTTGTATTTTTTGTCATTTGAGCAATCTCCTCAGCCGATCGGGGCGTCTCATCAACCGGTTTCAGCCGCATGAAGTCAATGGGGAACGGTCTCGGCACGGCCGAAAGATAGCCCCATTCCCTGTTTCGCGCTCGGCTGGAAAAGTGACGTTCGCTGAGCCATCATACGCCGGAAAATTCGATCCTTCGGAGACGCGCATGCGGCCCCTCGAACTCGGTTGGTATCTGCCCACGCACGGCGATACCGTCCGCTTCAACGACCCGACTTCCGACGTCGCGCCGTCGCTGGAGCTGTTCGAGGCGGTCGTCGATCAGGCGGAGCGCGCGGGGTTCGAGTACCTGCTCATACCGGTGGGCGGCG
>LNFM01012117.1_pt1 | contig 11433 bp, 9 predicted proteins | sample 596031 | NCBI WGS metagenome assembly LNFM01 (sample SAMN04254537, study PRJNA301005) | activated carbon metagenome | isolation source: dual media filters at the Ann Arbor, Michigan drinking water treatment plant | place: USA: Ann Arbor | reverse complement strand
GCGCGCCCGCAGCGCCACGGCCGGGTGCTGCCCAGGGCACCGGCTTCACCGGGGCGCCGGGCACCATCATCTTCTGGAAACCGGCCACGATGACCTGCTCGCCGGACTGCAGCCCGCTCGTCACCAGCCACTGGTTGCCCTGGGCCGACGCAATCGTGATGGTGCGCGGGGTCGGCTTGTTGTCGGCCCCGACCACCAGCACCGAGTCGCCACCGGTGCCACGGGTCACGGCCTGCTGCGGCAGCAGCACGCCACCGGCCATCTCGGCCTGCTGCAGGCGCACGCGCACGTACATGCCCGGCAGCAGCAGGCCGTCGGGGTTGGGCAGCGCGGCGCGCAGCGTGACCTGGCCGGAGCTGCTGTCCACGGTCAGGTCGGAGAACAGCAGCCGGCCGGCACGCGGGTACTCGCTGCCGTCGTCGAGCACCACCCGCACCCCCGCGGCCTCGCCATTGCCCGAACGCTGCAGCTGGCCGCTGGCCAGCGCCTTGCGGAGCATCAGCACCTCGTTCGTGCTCTGCGTGAAGTTGACGAAGATCGGATCGATCTGCTGGATCACCGCGAGCTGCGTCGCCTCGGCCTGGCTGACCAGCGCACCCTCGGTCACGAGGGCACGCCCGATGCGGCCCCCGATCGGGGCCGTGACCGAGGTGTAGCCGAGCGTGATCCTGGCCGACTGCACGGCGGCACGGGCGGCGGCCACATCGGCTTCGGCGGTTTTCTCGGCGGCGCTGGCGTTCGCGAAGTCCTGCTTGCTGATGGCATTCGCCTCGACCAGCGGCTTGAAGCGCTGCACCTGGGCACTGGCCTGGGCCAGCACCGCCTCGGCGCGGGCCTGCTGGGCCAGTGCGCTGTCGAGCTGGGCCCGGTAGGGTGCCGCGTCGATCGCGAACAGGGCCTGGCCAGGCCGCACATCGCTGCCCTCGGTGAACAGGCGCTGCTGCAGGATTCCGGTGGCGCGTGCGCGCACCTGGGCGATGCGCGAGGCCTCCAGCCGACCCGGCAGCTCGCTGCTCAGGCCCACCGTGCCGGGCGACACCGTGATCACGCTCACCTCGGGCGGCGGCATCGCCGGCGGCCCGCCGGCTGCCGCCGGGGGCTTGTCCCCACAGGCCGCGAGCACCAGCAGCGCGGCCAGGCCGGCGAGGCAGCGCGTGGCGAACGGGGTGAATGGGGCTGTTGCCCGCCGCGGGTCACCCGTGGCGGTGAGGAGGCGGGAGCCGCCAGGGTGTGGCGCATGCATGGCAATGCCTTCGAGATGACAGCCGCCGCCCGGCGACCGAGGGTGCGGGGCGGCGCTGCCGTTTGATCTGGATCGAGCCGCGTGCAGGCAAAAGGGTAAGCCCCGGTGGGCAGCGGCCATGAGGGCTGGCAGTATACATACAATGATGTATGTATGTTGACGGCTCCGAACCGAGGTAAGCGCCATGGCACGCCGCACCAAGGAAGACGCGCAGGCCACGCGTGACCACCTGCTGGACACGGCCGAACTGGTGTTCCACCAGCGCGGCGTGTCGCGCACCTCGCTGAACGACATCGCGGCGGCGGCGGGTGTCAGCCGCGGCGCGATCTATTGGCATTTCACCGACAAGGCTCACCTGTTCAACGCGATGCTCGAGCGCGTGACCCTCCCGATGGAGGAGGCGATCGCGTCGAGCGCCGATCCGGCCATGGACGACCCCTTGGCCCAGGTGCGCCGCAGCCTGAACGAGGCGCTGCGCACCACCGCCACCGATCCGCGGGCGCGCCGCGTCTTCGAGATCGCCACCCACAAGGTCGAATACGTGGACGAATTGAGCGCGGTGCGCGATCGCCACCTCGAGGTGCGCGACCGCTGCATCGCCCAGCTGCAGCAGGGCCTGTCGCGCGCGATGCAGCTCGGTCGGATCGGCCGCCGCGTGCCGGCCCGCAGCGCGGCGATCGGCCTGCATGCGCTGGTCGACGGACTGATCCACAACTGGATGCTCGACCCCTCGGCCTTCGACCTGGTCAAGGTCGGCAAGCAGCTGCTGTCGGCCTACCTCGACGGGCTGGTCGAGCCGGGCGCCGTGGCGGCGGAGGCACCGGCGAGCAGCAGCTCCAGGCAGTGCTCGCGCACGCCGTAGAAGTCCTTGATCGCACGGATCTGCTGGTAGACCTGCTCGCGTGCGGCGTCGCCTGCCGGGGCCTGCGCCCGCTTCACGGCCAGGATCATCTTGTTCTTGCTGGTGTGCTCCAGCGCGACGAATTCGAACACCTGGGTGTGGTAGCCGTGGGCTTCGAGCAGCAGCGCGCGCAGGCTGTCGGTGAGCATCTCGGCCTGCTGGCCGAGGTGGATGCCGTGCTGCAGCATCGGTCGCAGCAGCCCCGGGCTGCTGAGCTGCGGGCGCAGCTGCTTGTGGCAACAGGGCGAGCACAGGATGATCTGCGCGCCCGCCGCCAGCCCCTTGTGGATCGCGTGGTCGGTCGCGGTGTCGCAGGCATGCAGTGCGATCATCACGTCCAGCGCTCCGGTGGCCTGGTGCATCACATCACCCTGCGCGAAGTGCAGGCCCTGCAGCCCGTGGCGCCGCGCACTCGCCTCGCACAGCGCCACCAGATCGCCGCGCAGCTCGATGCCGGTGACCTCGGCGCTGGCGCCCAGCCCGCGCGTCAGGTGGGCATGCACCGCGAAGGTCAGGTAGCCCTTGCCGGCGCCGAAGTCCATCACCCGCAGCGCCGCGGGCCGGGGCCCGGGTTGCGACAGCGCCGACTCGCGCCAGGCCGCATCGAGCACCTCGACGAACTTGTTGATCTGCTTCCACTTGCGCGACATCGCCGGGATCAGGCGGCCTGCGGCATCGGTCAGGCCGAGATCGTGCCAGCAGGGGTCGGCGAGCGTGAGCAGGCGGTGCTTGGGGCGGTCGTGGGCGCCGGCGGTCGCATCGCCTGAGCCGGCCGGCGCGTCGGGCGCCGCGCCGGCGGTGCGGCGCAGCAGCAGGCTGGCGCGGCCCTTGCGGCTGACCCGCAGCTCGGCCTGGCCATCGGCCGATTCGAGCAGGGCATGGGCAAAGCCCGGCTGGCCGGGGCCGTCGATCAACGCCAGCACGGCGGCGGGTGCCTCGGCCAGCGGCAGGTTGCGGGTGATGTCCCGCGTCTCGTGGCGGTAGAGCAGCGACAACTGGCGTTCGCCGCGCAGCACCAGCTCCCGGGCCACCAGCTTGCTCAGCCCGGGCTCGCTGCCCCGGTAGTGGCCGAGCACCAGGCGCGAAAAACGCCGCTGCGCCAGCGCCTGCGCCAGCAGCTCGGCGAGCCGCGCACGGGCCTCGTCGGGCGCGGCGGCCGTCACGGTGCGCGTGCCAGGCCGGCCAGCGGCTTCAGGTCGAGCAGCAGCACCTCCTCGCCGTCGTCGACGGCGCCGGTCGCGACGAAGCCGAGCTTCTCGTAGAAGCCGCGCGGGCTGTGCGGACCGGGCACGCAGGAGCACCAGAGCTGGTGGATGCCGGGGCGCGTGGCCACATGCGCCACCAGCAGCGCGATCGCGTCGGCGCCGAAGCCGCGGCCCTGGAAGCGCTGGTCGATCATGAAGCGCCACAGGCCCACCTCGGGTTCGGCCGGGCGGGCCTCGCCTTCGAGCAGGGTCTGGTCCTCGATCATCACGAAGCCCACCGGCACTTCGCCCGCGTACACCGCGCGGAACCAGGCCGAGCGGTCGAAGTAGGCCTGGGCGATCGAGGTGGCGTTGTCGGCCACGTTGCCCGCCTGCTGCGGGCTGACAGCCAGCCGCGTGATGTCGCGCACGGTCTGCGCCGTCACTTCCCGCAGGCTCACCGGGCTGCCAGCGGGTGGCAGGGGGCTGGTCGGGGTAGTCGAGGTCGTCATCGTCGTCTCCCGCGTGGCGGGATCAGCCCCGCTCGAAGCTGAACACCGCGACACCGGCCATCAGGTTGGGGCGGCGCCGGACGACCGCACCGTGCTGGATGCCGAAGGCATCGCGCACACGCAGCCCGAGCTTGCGCGCCAGCACCTCGAAATCGGCATAGGTGCCGACCCGGATGTTGGGCGTGTCGTACCACTCGTAGGGCAGGGCCCGCGTCACCGGCATGCGCCCGCTCAGCACGCGCAGCCGGTTCGCCCAGTGGGCGAAGTTCGGAAAACTCACGATGCCGATGCGGCCCACGCGCGCGGTCTCGCGCAGCATGTGTTCGGTGTGGCGCAGGTGCTGCATGGTGTCGAGCTGCAGCACCACGTCGAAGCTCTGGTCCTCGAACATCGCCAGGCCTTCTTCGAGGTTGAGCTGCAGCACGTCGACGCCGCGCTGCGTGCAGGCCAGCACGTTGGCATCGGCGATCTCGACGCCGTAGCCGCTGCACTGCCGCACATCGCGCAGGTGGGCGAGCAGCTCGCCGTTGCCGCAGCCGAGGTCGAGCACGCGCGAGCCGGGCGGCACCAGCTGGGCGATCAGCTCCATGTCCTTGCGGTCACTCATGTTCCAGCGCAGCTTTCTCGAAGTAGGCCCGCAGCAGCCCGTGGTAGCGCGGGTCGTCGAGCAGGAAGGCATCGTGCCCGTGCGGCGCATCGATCTCGGCATAACTCACGCGCAGCCGGTTGTCGAGCAGGGCCTTGACCAGCTCGCGCGAGCGTTCCGGCGAGAAGCGCCAGTCGGTGGTGAAGCTCGCGAGCAGGAAGCGGCAACGCGCCGCCGCAAAGGCCAGGCTGAGGTTGCCGCCGCTCGCCTTGGCCGGATCGAAGTAGTCGAGCGCGCGGGTGATCAGCAGGTAGGTGTTGGCATCGAAGTAGTCGCTGAACTTGTCGCCCTGGTGGCGCAGGTAGCTCTCGATCTCGAACTCGACCTCCTGCGTGCTGTAGACCGGCTGCGCGGCCTTCATGCCGCGGCCGAACTTCAGGTCCATCGCATCGTCGCTCAGGTAGGTGATGTGGCCGATCATGCGCGCAACCCGCAGCCCGCGGCGCGGCACCACGCCGTGGGCGTAGTAGTGGCCGCCGTGGAACTCCGGGTCGGTCACGATGGCGCGGCGGGCGACCTCGTTGAAGGCGATGTTCTGCGCCGACAGGTTGGGCGCGGTGGCGATCGCGATGCAATGGCGCAGCCGATCGGGGTAGCGCAGCGACCAGCTCAGCGCCTGCATGCCCCCCAGGCTGCCGCCGATCACCGCGGCGAGCTGCACGATGCCCAGCCGGTCGAGCAGCCGGGCCTGGGCGTCAACCCAGTCTTCGACCGTGACCACCGGGAAGTCGGCGCCATACGGGCGGCCGCCCGCGGCCGGGTCGGGGTTGGGGTGCATCGGCCCGGTCGAACCGAAACAGGAGCCCGGGTTGTTGACGCCGATGACGAAGAAGCGGCGCGTGTCCAGCGGCTTGCCTGGGCCGATCAGGTTGTCCCACCAGCCCTCGCTCCTGGGCTTGCCGGCGTAGGTGCCCGCCACGTGGTGGCTGGCATTCAGCGCGTGGCAGACCAGCACCGCATTGCTGCGCGTGGCATTCAGCTCGCCGTAGGTCTCGTAGGTGAGGCTGTAGTCGCGCAGTTGCGCGCCGCACTGCAGCGGCAGCGGGTCGGTGAAGCCCATCTGCTGCGGGCTCACCTCGCCGACCGACGTGGCGAATGCGGCGGCAGACGGGCTGGGGGTGGTGAGGGTCATGGCAGACAACAAAAAACCCGGCGACTGCAGATGCGCAAGAGGCCGGGTGGTGTGCCTTGTCTCTTTAGCTGCATTTTTAGAGCGCCCGCAAGCCGGAACAAATCAGCGCTGGGCGGGAGTATAGCGGCGGCCTCGCGGCACCTGCCAGCGGTCCGCGCTCGATCGGGCCACCCCGGGCGCTTCGTGGAATTTCCGAATGAATGCGAACGATTCGCATTAAACTGGGGCCACCCCACGATGCCCGCCCTGTTTCGGCGTGCACCGGCCCCGTCCACCAGGAGTCCGCCATGTCCACCTCGATCCCTCCCGTCGAACCGCTGCTTGCCGGCACGCTGGCCTTGATGTCGGCCACCCGCGGCGGCGATGTCTGTCCGCGCATGGCCGCCAAGATCGCCCACAACATGGCTGCGCTCGCCTGCCATCCGCAGTTCTCCGATGAATTCCGTACCGTGGCGGCGCGCCTGGCCGCGCAGTGGTCGGGCCCGGCACGGACCTGCACCGCGGTCGCGGCACCGGCCGATGCCGTCTGGCACTGAGGCCTGCATCCCGCGGTCAGACGACCAGGCCGAGGCCCACCCGGTGGCCGTGGAAGAAGGCCTCCTCGAACACCGAGTAGCCCGACAGATCGGCATGCGCGAGGTGGATGCGGCCATCGGGCCGGGCCAGGGCGGCGAGTGCGGCGCTGCTGCGCAGGCCGGGTTCGGGCACGCTCATCGCATGGCCGTAGGCGGCGAGGTCCACCCGCCTGAGCTTGCGCCGCAGGTCGGGGTGGGCCGCCTGCAGGTCGAGCACGACGCGCTCGGCCCAGGCTGACCAGGGCTCGTCCAGCAGCGCGCGCCGCGCCCTTGCCGCGGCGTCCCTGCCCGCGCCACCGAGTGCCCAGTAGCTGGTCAGCACCGTGGCGCCGCCATGGGGCCGGGTGGTCTGGTGCATCGCGTCCACATAACCGAGGGCCGGGCTGCGGTAGAGCACGTTGTCCCAGGATGGCGCGGCGCCGGGTTGGTCGACCAGTGCTGCGTCGAGCAGCAGGTTGGCCACCAGCCAGGGCGCGTGCCCCTGCCGTGCGACGAGCTCGCGCAGCGCGGCCGAGGGACTCGTCAGCAGCCGCAGCGCGACGAAGAGCGGCGTGGCGAGCACCACCTGCCGGGCCGTCCAGCGCTCGGCGCGGCCGGCGCGGTGGTCCCAGGCGTCGACCGTCACGCCGTGCCGCCCGGCCTCGACGCGGTGCACGCTGCGCCCGGTGTGCAGGTGATCACCCAGCGGCGCGGCCAGCCGCCGCACCAGCCAGGCATTGCCCTCGGGCCAGGTCAGCACCGGCTCCAGCGCCTCCTCGGCGCCGTCCCCGGGGGCCTGGAAGCCCTGGCGGCTGGCGAAGTAGTGCAGGCCCGCCCAGGCCGAGACGCGCTCTGCCTGCGCACCGTAGTCGTCGCGGCAGCAGTAGTCGAGGTACCAGCGCAGCGCGGGTGCATCCAGGCCCTGCTGGTCGAGCCAGGCGGAGAAGCTCAGCTTGTCCAGCACCGCGAGCGCGGGCGACCAGGCGGCGCGTGCTGTCGGCACGGCGAAGCGGCCAGCCTGCCGCTCGCGGTCCACCAACCCGGCGAAGCGCCGGTACTGCGCCAGGGTCGAGGCCTGCTCGGCCGCAGGCAGGGCCTCGACCGGCGGCAGCAGGCCGTGGTGCCAGACCGGCGCGGCCGCGGCCTCGTCGTCCGCCGGCGGCATGCCGGGCAGGTAGAGCCGCTCCTGCGGGCTGTGGCAGAGGTGGCGTTCGTCCCAGCGGCGCTGGCCGTCCACGCTCTGCCAGAGCCCGAATTCGGCCAGCAGCTCGGCGAGCTCGGGTGCCCGGTCGTCGGGCAGGGGCAGGTAGTGCGCCCCGAGCGGGCAGGCCATGCCGCCCATCGTGTGGGCGCGGCTGTTGCCGCCGGCTTCGTCCTCGTGCTCGAGCAGGTGCACCTCGTCGATGCCGCGCTGGCGCAGCGCCCGCGCACAGGCCAGCCCGGCGATGCCGCCGCCGACCACCAGCACCGCGGCGCGCCGCTGCAGCGCGGTGCTGCCGCCCCGGGGCAGGCTGCCGTCGCGCAGCCGGTGCCCGCGCGCCGGATCCTGGCCGACCCAGCCGCCGTCGTAGGCCGGCTCGGCCCCACCGCGCCGGCCAGCCGCCAGCCACAGCGCCGGGGCACCCAGCACCGCAGCCCCGGCACCGTATGCGGCGCCCTGCAACCAGCGGCGCCGCGAGCGGGCCGCGATCGGCGGCGGGGCGCTGCCGCTCATTCGTGGGCCTTGCCCCATTCCTGCTCGTAGGTCTGCACCAGCACCTGGTTGGACAGCCGGTTCACGTCGGCCGGCACCCGCGCCATGTCGGGCGGAAACGCGAACAGCGCGGGCAGGCCCGCGGCCGTCAGGAAGCGCAGACCCGGCGGCAGGGATTCGCCCGCGCGCGCCACCGCATGCGGCCGCCGGCTCGCCAGCACGAAGCCCCATTCCCCGAAACTCGGCACATGGGCGTGGTAAGGCGTGGCCGTCAGGCCGACCGATTCGATGGTCTCGACCACCGTCCAGAAGCTGCGCCGGGCGATCAGCGGCGAGGTGGTCTGCACCGCCGCATAGCCGCCGGCGCTCAGGTGGTGGTCGATCAGGCGGTAGAAGCTGGTGGTGTAGAGCTTGCCGACGGCGAAGTTGGTCGGGTCGGGGAAGTCGACGATGATCACGTCGAACATCAGGCCCTCGTGGCGCTCCAGCCAGGCAAAGGCATCGGTGTTGACGACCGTGAGCTTGGGCGAGCGCAGCGCGTCCCCGTTGAGCTGGCGCAGCACCGGGTGGCTGGCGAACAGCCGCGTCATGTGGGGATCGAGCTCGACCAGTGTCACGGCCTCGACGCCCGGGTACTTCAGCACCTCGCGCACCGCCATGCCATCGCCGCCGCCGAGCACCAGCACGCGTTTGGGCGCGCCGTGGGCGGCCATTGCCGGGTGCACCAGGGACTCGTGGTAACGGTATTCGTCGCGCGAGTGGAACTGCAGGTTGCCGTTCAGGTAGAGCCGCACCCCGCCCTTGCCCGAGGTCACGACCACGCGCTGGTAGTCGCTGGTGGCGCTGTAGAGCACCGCCTCGGCATAGAAGCGGTCTTCCGCCCAGCTGGTGATCAGGTTGGCGCCCGCGAAGGCGGCCACCAGGGCCGAGATCGTCGCGATGCTCGCCAGCACATGGCTGCGCAGTTCGCGCAGCTCGCTGCGGAACAGCCACAGCGCCCAGACCGCAACGCCCGCATTCAGCAGCCCGAAGAAGGCACCGGTGCGGATCAGCCCGAGCTGGGGCACCAGGACCAGCGGGAAGGCCACCGACACCGCCAGCGCACCGAGGTAGTCGAAGGTCAGCACCTGCGAGACCAGGTCCTTCAGCGCATAGCGGTCGCTGAAGTGGCGCTTGAGGATGCGCATCACCAGCGGGATCTCCAGCCCGGCCAGGATGCCGACCACCATCACCAGGCCGTAGAGCGCGACGCGGAAGGAGCCTGGCGCGAGGTTGAAGAGCGCGAACAGGATCGCCGGCGTCAACCCGCCGATCAGACCCACCAGCAGCTCGATGCGCAGGAAGTTGGCCACCAGCTGGCGGTCGATGTAGCGCGACAGGTAGGAGCCGATGCCCATCGCGAACAGGTAGGCGCCGATCACGGTGGAGAACTGCAGCACCGAGTCGCCGAGCAGGTAGCTCGCCAGCGCCCCGGCCGCGAGCTCGTAGACCAGCCCGCAGGCGGCCACCACGAACACCGAGGCCAGCAGCGCGAGCTCACCCGGCCGGATGCCTGCCGGCACCGGCTCGCGCTCCGGCGGCTTCAGGACGGCCGACATCGGCGCGCCTGCGTCATGGATTGACGTGGCAGGCTGTGGGCACCGGCCTCAACCGGCAACCGCCGCCGACACGATCAGCCCGATCGCGATGCACATCGCACCGACCACGATCGCCAGCGCGACGTTCTTCTTCTCGACGATCTCGCCCCAGAGGTCGTAGGGCGTCAGCTTGTCGATCACGACGAAGCTGATCCAGAAGATCAGCACGCCGATCAGGGCATACAGGATCGATCCGAAGAAGACGGCGGGTTTCATCCATTCGACACCCATCATGGGACTCTCCTTGGTGCACGGAAACGGTAAGGGGGTGGGCGGGGCCTCACTTGTGGCTGCCCCCGGTGCTGAAGCCGCCGAAGGAGCCGCCGCTGCTGCGGGCGCGGTTGCGGTTCAGGCAGTTCTGGTACTCGGCCGACGAGGCGCCGTGGCTGTTGCGCAGCTCGTCGCAATCGTCGTCGCCGTCGCAGCGGAACATGATCGCGAGCACGAGCAGCAGGAAGCCCCAGAAGAAGACCTTGGCCAGCAGGCTGCCCGCCTTCACCGAGGTGGGCAGGGCATCGCGCTTGAACGAGGCCGCCTGCTCGGGCGCGAGCCTGAAGCCCTGCATCACCTGGGCTGCGCTCAGGGTTTCGCCGCCCGACCAGACGATCTCCTGCGCGCCGTCCTCGCCGGTGCGCTCGCGGTTCAGGCGCTTCTGGCTGGCGCTGCCCGAGGCGGCGTAGTCGGTGTGGTGGCTCAGCTGATCGCGTTCGACCTTCCAGTAGAACTCGCCCAGCACATAGGTGGTACGGCCGCGGTAGTCGTAGAGCTTGCGGTAGAGCGTGCCCTGGTAGCGCACCGCCTCGCCCATGGGCTCGGGCACGCCGGTGATCGGTGCGGTCCAGCTCCAGCCGTCTTCGGCGTCGACGATGAAGGCGAAGCCGGTCGTGCGGTGGTAGAGCAGGTATTCGCGCCAGAACACCTGCTCGTCTTCCGGGTCCTCGGGCACCTCGCAGCGTTCGGCATAACCCACCACCTGCCAGGGCTGGGGCGGCCCGCCGAGCGCCAGCGTGCCCACGCTGCCGAGCGGGATCAGCGGGTTGCCGCCGTCGGCGGCATTGGTCTGCGCGTAGTGCTTCAGGTCGGCACCCACGCCGCCCGAGACATCGACCACCGCCTTGCAGTTGCCGCAGACGATGGACTGGGTGCTGTCGAGGCGGATGCTCAGCGCCGTGCCGCAGCTCGGGCATTCGATGCCACGGCCGCCGAGGCGCTTGTCCTGCACCTCGGCCAGGCCCTTCATCGCCAGCTCGCCCAGGGCCACCGGGCGCCCGAGCGACCAGCGCGGGGCGGCCGGGTCGCCGTAGTCGAGCGTCGCTACCTCGTCGCGGGCATTGCGCAGGTCGACGATGGTGAAGGGCCGGTCGATCACCGGTGGCGCGGGCAGCTCGCCTTGCGCCGCGATCAGACGGGCCTCGACCACCGAGGCCACGCTCCAGCCCTGGCCGGCGAGCGTCAGCCGCTGCCCGGGGCTCAGCCCCTCGGCGGGCGGCGCCGGCTCGGCCAGCGGCGCCTCGAGTGCGAGCACATAGCGGCCGTTGTCCTCCGACAACCAGGCCGGCCGCGGCAGCCCGTCGGCGCCGGCATCGAACAGCGCATGCCATTCGTTCCAGCTCCCCTGCACGGTGCGGTACTGCAACCGGCCGACCAGCGTGAACGGCCGGCCGAGGTAGCTGCCCGAGGCACCGATCTGCAGCGGCGAGTGGTCGTCGAACAATTCGGCCGACTGCCCGATGCGGCGCAGCGCCTCGCCATCGCGCACGATCTGGCTCTGGCAGTAGCTGCACACCGCAAACGCCGAAGCCGGCGAGCGGAAGTCCACCGGCGCGCCGCAGTTCGGGCAGGCCGCGCGGTAGGCGCGTTGGGGGCTGGGTTCGGTGGCCAAGGGCGAGCGCGAGGAGAATTCCTCCCTCTCCCTCCGGGAGAGGGTTGGG
>LNFM01001532.1_pt1 | contig 11433 bp, 12 predicted proteins | sample 596031 | NCBI WGS metagenome assembly LNFM01 (sample SAMN04254537, study PRJNA301005) | activated carbon metagenome | isolation source: dual media filters at the Ann Arbor, Michigan drinking water treatment plant | place: USA: Ann Arbor | reverse complement strand
GAAGCGGCCTTTGCTGCGGCGACTGACCAGCCCGCATTCCAGCAGACAGCGCAGATGGTTCGAGACGTTGGGCTGACCCAAACCCGTATGCCCGTTGACGACGCAAGTCCCACTGCTGAGGGCTTAAGGTAGGCTCCGATAGGTAAAGCGCCATTATCGTTGAGTCGATGAGACATCTGCTAAGCGCTGCGACCGAGAAGTGATCCAAGACACGTTGGCCCTTGGGCAACGCCAAGGGTTTATTACAGATCAGATCAATGGACATGCAGTGCAGGATGGTCTTAGCGAAAGCCATCATCACCCTGTTTTGTCGCCCAGTATGAAGGACTCCGATGCGACTCTGAGACAGGCCGGTAGCTACCGCTACACACTCCTTGAACTGGCTCAGAGAGGATCCGAAGCCGTCTCGTTCATATGCCACCTGTCTCTCCTGTGGTCCGAAGCAGGGCCGTGCATGCGTCTGTTCTGTCGGTTGATCGATGATTTTGGCACGGATCAGCTTTCGGTGTAGCCAAGGGGTCGTGGTAATGGAAGACGATAGGCGAACGTTCGATCTGGGCCATGATGTTTTTGTTTATGGTGTTCGTCAGGGTAGTTATCGCGACACGGTCAGGAGTGTACGGTTACCCAGTGGATTCCGGGTCGGGGAGGTGGGATGACTGACGAAGAGCGAGCGAAGCGCATTGCGGAGTTGCGGGCTGAGTTCCAACGGCTGATTGAGTTTCACGAGGTGAGCTTCCGGGATATCGACGCAAAGGCCAAGTATTGGCTGACGATCACACTGCCCACCTTCGTGGCCCTAGTAGGCTACATCTATGAGGCTGGACAGGGTATGGGGTTGTCGTTGCAGCTCACCTCGTACGCACTCGCTGGAGGCCTCTTCGTCTCCACGTTCCTGCTTTCATCGGTTGTGAGGACGCGGGCGGTGGAAAGCGGAATCCTTAAGCCGCCAAGCCATAGCTTCGCGGACGTGAAGTATTTCCTAGAAAGCGAAGACCACTGGCGCGAATTGGGAGAAGATCAAACTGCCGAGTTGCTTCGAGCTATCGGCAACAATGAACGGCAGAACGCAGTTAAATCCCTTTGGTTGCGCCGAGGGGAGCTTTCACTTCTTCGCGGTGTCCCCACCTCGATTTGTCTGGCCGCTGGTTCCGCCTTTCTGTACGCCGCTGCCTGTCCAGACGGGCTTCTCACCGCCTCCGGAGTTGGCACCAGTCGACCTTCCGCCGGACGGGTTGCCGCCGCCGGAATTGTCATTGGTGTTGGAACCGCTGCCGCTTTTGTTTTCGCCGACCATTTCATCACCAGATATAGAAGCCGATCCAAGTGATGGTACAGCGACGTAGCAACTACTGCAACAGACAGCTTGAGAGGTGTTTGTTTCGGCGCTACCCCCAGCGCCCCCCACCAACCCCCAAAGCGGTGGGGCGATATTGTCAAATGGTGCCAATGCCTTAGGGGCGCTGCCCGCAAACCCCCCTCTCCTTTTGATAAGTTGAAAGAGAAAGAAGGGGCACACACACAAACGCCGGTAAGGGTCAGGGTGTGTGTGTCCGCCCCGTCCAGCACAGCCCGCAAAAATCGTGGGGGGCTGGGGGTTGGACGAAAACGCGATAGAACCAAATGAGAATTAGCCCCCCCGCCCTCTGTGGGACGCTCTGGGGACGGCGGACTTGGCGAACCCCGCTGACGCGGGCAACCACCGTCAGACTCCCGCTGACGCGGGCAAACCCAACACGTCAGGCGGAAAGTCCCACCAACGGGTATTGTCGGAATCCCCGACTCGACCCTGACCCTCACCCAGCACGTAGCCGGGGAACAGCCTCACAAACATACCCGGTACATCCCGATCTTCAGCCCGCCGCCTGTCACCCGCTTCCGCGATGTAGTTGCGGAAGGCAGTACACGGAACGCGCAGACCTTCCTGTGTACTTTCATAGGTTTCCGGACCATCAGCCCCCATCAGCGTGACCTTGCCGTCGCGCAGGACGTCTTGCAGACGCCACATGGTAGGACGCATGGAATGTCCGGCCATGATCAGCCGCTCCGCAGTCTCTGGCGCTGTCCGGACATCATCCCAAGACAGTCCCGCTGACGCGGGATCGTACTGTTCCAGATAGTGCAAAAGGCCCGCCATCTCAGCCCCATCCATTGCCGCACGCAGGTTGGAAAAGTACGTAAGGTTCTGCTTTTCAGCCGTGCTGATTTCCATGACCAGATATCGGCGCTCAGACCCGTTACCTTCGATAAGGATGGGCAGGGAATCGTTGGAGTCGATGTACAGGCGGATGAAGCTGGGGACGGTCAGGACGTTCATTCCCTTCGCCTCCACCTGCATGGTGATGCTATCCACCAGCGCCTTCAGCTCTGATGCCACCTTGGGGTTTGCACCGAACACCGCCTCAGTAACCGTCGCCAAAATGCACTTTGAAAGGTGCTCTCCCGCGAACTGCCCGATGACATGCCCCTCCTTCTCAAGTTGCTTGAAGTGAGGTGCGGCGAGCTTCGACAACAGCGTCCCGAAGGTGCCCTTGCCGGTCCCTCCTTCACCCCGGCAGATCACCGCCGTCCCCGGCTTGTGACCCGGACGTTGGACCATGTGGGACATCCACAGGATCAGCCAATCGTACTTTGCCGCGTCGCTCTTGCAGACCACTCGATAGATGAAGTCCTGCAGGATCGGCCAGTCGCCCTCTACTGCCTTGAGCTTCCGCCCTTGATACATGTTAAAGTCGTTCGGCCCGGCGGCCACCGGAAAGGGCGCGAAGACAAGCCCTGACTTTCGCTTCTCGGTTTCGAGGAAGACCTTCGCGGGGTTGACTAGCGCGTCCCCCTCCATGACCTGGCGATCTAGATGGAGGTCAACAAAGTCATCCTTGCGATAGACGGCAATTGTCGAGTCCGTTTCCGACTTGAACGCATCGAGGTCCGGCTTGCGGACTACGCGGAACTTCCCGTCTAGGTCGACCACAGCGTAACGCTTGCCCAGCGTTGCCAGCGAGGCGTGCAAATCCTCGCCTAAGGGTTCGGCAGGGTCCATCGAAGCGTTAGCAAGATCGGAGCGGGTTAGCGCGGTTTCCAGTTCGGCGCGTCGGCCGTCCTGCTTGCGGGCCGCATGAGCGGCTTGGTCCTTCTTCAGAAGGTCCTTCCCCAACGCCTCCAATGCCTTGATGTCGTTAGCCGTGAACCGCTTCGACTCCTTGATGAGGTCAGTCAGGACCGCCGTGACGTCGGACTTCCCGCCACCCTTGGCAACCCCTGCATAGATAGCCGCGTGAGCGTCCCGGCTGGACCAACCATCGAGAGTGGCGAACGCCTTCCTCACCGCAGTCGGGGTCCTCAGGCAACCGACCTCGATCACCTCGTCCACATAGTAGCGACGCTCCACTACCACACCATCGGCGTAGAACATTGGGTCGCAAAGAAGGGCGGACATGGACTCAAAACCGTCTGGCAGGTCCGGACATTGGTTCTCCAGCATGCCGATGAAACTGCATGTCCTTAGTTCGGCACAATGGCTGTGGTGACAGTAGATCGCCGCGCCGTTCTTCGCGTTGGGGCCGTCAATCGCCCATGCAGTGTCCCCGCCCGACGTATGCGCTGCAGCGTTGGGGCAACGGATCTCAAACCCGTCCCCGGCGTCGTCCAAAACTTCCCATCCGATCATTTCGAGGAATGAGGACAGCAGGAAGTCAGCCCCATGGTCCGCATGCCACGCCAAGAGGTCGAAACCATCGAACAGGACAGCAGGTCCGCCACTATGGACCGCGCCACGCGCTGCGCCAGACGGGCTGCGCTTGCGGTAGGGCGTCGCGTCGCCAATGGGAACGGTGGACAGGTCCAAACCGTCGCCTGCGACGACGTAGTGCTTGTACGTCGCGCCTGCGGGCCGTGCGGGGGCATACATCAACTGCGATGGGCGCGACGCGCTAAAGTCCCAGTTTCCACCCTCTGGCACGATGGTGTCGCATAGGCCGACATACCGCCCGACCCATTCTGCGGCGCGCGTGTCCCGGTCTGCCCCGGTTCCCATGTCGAATGGTTCGGACAAGAGCAGGATGACCCGGAATCGATCACTACCGACCCCACCCTTAGCGATGTGCGAATGCGTTGTGTAGACCACAGCGAAGATGCCCAAGGCACGGATACGGGCGATGACCTGTTCCACGGTGCAGCCGCCGTCGACGTCGATAGCAACCGCAAACACGCGCCGGATTTCCGCCTTCAGCTTGTAGCAGAGCTTGAACCCCTCCACCGTCTTTCCGGTCAAGGTCGACTCCGCGAAGAACATCGCATGTCCGCCCTTGTCCGCAGTTTCGCGGTGCTTGGTCAGCATGTGAACCACGTCCCCCCACGTGCCGGTAAATTGGACCCAGTTGTTCGCCGCAACGCGTGGCGCGCGGTTGCTGGTGCCAACCGTGGCGGGCTGGTTCAGCAGCGCATTGACGTTCGGTGCGTCCAGATCCCCGATCACCGTAGTGTCGTTGATGATCGTCACCTTGGGGCGCTTGAAGCGGATCACGTTGCCCGTCGGGATAACTTCGTACATCCACTGCGGCGGCTCACGCCGCTCAGGCGGGTCCACTTCGTCACCATGGTGCTGTTCCGCGTAGTCAAGAAACTCTTCGTAGGTCAAGGGCAGTCCCGCCCAGTCGAATGGGCGTGCGCCCGCTGCAATCGTCTTCACGTCGATTTATCTCCGTTAGAGGCCATCAAGCCGTTTTCTCATTGCGCCCCGTTGATCCGGGGTTCTCACTAGCCCGCAGTCTCTCACGCCCGCGCCGATGCCCAAACGCCCCGGAAAATGGGGTCACGGGCACGTCGGTGTATCTGTTGTGCCAAGTGGCAAGTATTGTGATATCCGTGGCATTCCCGCCGAAATGTGGACGGTGCACTAAAGAGACTGCCTTCGCCTGATCGCGAAGCGAGGCCGTGTCGTTTCCGGCAAAAGCGCGAGCGCTGCCATGTCGACAGTTTCGCTGATGATGCACTCGGCGTGGTCGCGGGCTCGACCTAAACAGTCTGGGAAAGGCGCTGATCATCCCGACCATGGGTCGAGACAATGGCATGCAAGAGGTCATAGGGCGGAAAGAGCCGAGCAACATTCTTGCCACCGCTCGCTGTGCGGAAGCGGGTGATCCAGAAACCGCCCTGCATCGGAACGAACCCGGCGCTGCGCAGCGCGCTTTCTGCGCTGGTCTTCCCAAGTATCCGAAACAAGGCTTCGATGCAGGACGGTTCCAACCGGTAAGCGTCGACCTCGCCTACCTCACTTTCGAGGTCACAGTTGTGCATGCGGGCCAGCAATGCACGGGCGCTTTCGCCCGCGATGGTGTGGGGTCGGTCGATCTTAAAACGGGACATGGCGTTCGGTTCTTTCAAAAGGAAAGTGCAAGAGGCAAACCCCTCACACAGGTGGACGGGCTCCAAGGGCCGAGGGCCTCTTTCTAAGGTCCGGCGGGTAATCCGCACACGGTGGCGCGGGCGTAGAAGTCGGCTGTGAGTCAGACCTGCTGCGCACATGTCGAGGCGCGGCGTACGACTTTAAGCGGCGCGGTTGATATCGCTGACGTGCGAGAAATCGGGACGGCGAGTCTGATATGGAATCCACACCGGGGAGGGGATGCGGTTGACCGGAAAGGCGGCCTTCTCTGCCGCAAGGCGTTCGGCCTCCGCTTCGTGCTGCTCAGTCGACCACGTTCCCCGGACAGCCATCGCCGCGCGCCACTTGGCGGACCGTGTGATGAGGCGCTTGCGCTCCTCCGGTGAGACCGGGGACGCTTCGAAATGGTGGCGGTCGAAGCTCACCGGTCGGCCTCGTTGGCGCGCGCGCGGGCGCGATTGCGGTTCCGCCGACCTGCGTCAGATTCCGATGCAATCAAGTCGGTCGGCGCGATGGTCTTTGCCTTGAGCCGTTCGACAAGCACTTGATACTGCGCTGCCGTGATCACGACGTTCGAGGCGAGCGTGAAGCGATAGTTTCCGCCGCGATTGGTCGGAACGAAGCACACGGAGAACGAAGCCCCCGCCTTGCGAATGATGGACACAATGGTATCGAGGGTCACCTAGATGATCCCCCATGCTCGTGCCTTCGCAATCCTCTGCTGAGGTGGCAACGTCAGGAGCCGACGCAAAAGAACGGCGTTGCTCTCAGCGGGCTTGGTTCCCGCTGGCTTGGTCTCAGTCATACCCAGCTCCCTTGCCCGAGCGATGCGCTGATCCCGTGGGAGCTTCGCTAGGGCCGCGTGGGACGCCTCATCGTTGCTCTCGAGGGCCGCTCGCAGCTCGCGCGTCTTCAAGGCATTTTGGACGGTAGGGGTCTTCTTCACCTCTTCGACCCAGTTCGGACTCAACCCGTCATCGGTGAGCGTCGCTAGGCGCGCTGACGGCACCGCCAAAATATCGGCGACAGTCAGGTCGCACCCAAACAAGGTGCGTGCCTCGTTCGTCATGTGCGCCACGGTAGCATCGAACCGCGCCTTAAATCGGTCCGAACTCTGCACCAAGTTCAGGAACTGGTTACCATCGTCAAGCATGTTCAATCTCCAAGTTTTCCTCACGGGCGTTTGCGATGGCGAAAGCCATTGCAAAGCGATCAAAGTTTTTCGGGGGCGGGGCTTTACCCAGAACGTGCCACAGCACATCGTTGTGGAGCAGTATCGCCAACCGAAGGCGTTCATAAAAAAGAAGCAGGTCTCCCGACTGCAGCGACGCCAAAGCGGGCGCTAGTCGATTGCGAAGCCCTTCTAGGCGTGAACGCTCAGGAGACCGCAACCACGCTTCAAGCCGACGGGAACGCGGCGCTACCGTGTCGCCCTGAAACAGGCAATCGATCCTCTGTGCGGCTGCCAGAATGCGTGGCACCGTGTTCCTTTCGGTGGCTCGCAGGGTTGGGAGAATATCAACGACCGAGAACCGGCGCTTTCCGGGCGTGTCGGTGGGAAGGCCAGCGAGCCGTCGGCAAGCGGTGGCGTAGGAAACGTCTACGGCCTCTGCATAGTCGTATGGTGTGATGAAAGCTCCCATTGGTCCTCTGCGATGTCAGGAAGGAATGCGAAGATTTTTCGCTTTACCTGAAAAATATACTTGACATTGAGGTTTTTGTCAATTTCAGGCGATTCTGAGCGGGTCATTTCGCAAGCGGTGTTGGTGACCTATGCCGCGGCTTCCCATGACCTTGGTGACCGGCGAAACAGGCAAGGAGCGACTAAATGAATGTCGAAACATAAAGCGGACGGTCGCTAATCGTGCAGATCAAAAAACCTTGTACCGCCATCCACGCTCGATGGACCTACCCGCACATCCACCCCAATCGTTACCTCGTCGGCGGCGGCAGGGCATTTACGTCCCCACAATGCGAGGAAGAAAGCTTAAAACACACGGAAGGGTTGTGGCCCGCGGGGCGCCTGCCATAGTAGAGTGGGCGGTATCAGAGGCATCATGATCAATCAAAATCACTACAAGGGCATTGCACTCGATGGTCCACTGAAGGGTCAAGTCCTTGTTTCCCAAGGGGAACTCTGTATTGAGCGGGACCACCGTTGGTGGCGCAATCTTGTCTTAGGCCCCTCGCCACCGTTTGTTTACAAGTACTCAGGTGATGGTTGGTGGGTCTATGATGGCATCTGGTCCTTCTGAGCTGGGTTTTGTCAACATAGGTTAGCCGGTCGGATTTGCCGCTACCATGGGACTTTGAAACCTAAGAGTGCTTGTTGGCTCGCGGCCAGCTTGGTGCTGGATCTTTGCTGTAATGGAGATTGGACAAAGCAATGGCACACGAGGCCACGAGCGAGATGGCACGGGCGAGAGACATCATCGCCTTGATCCCTGAGGTCAAACCCACACTTGCCATGGTGGCGCTAAGGGATGCCGTGCGAACCGGTACCTTCGGCGAAGCTGTTCTGTCGGACGAAGACCGGAAGTTGGCAATTTCAGAGGGTTGGTCGATGCGTATTTCGCCCATCGGTGCTCGCATTCTAAAGCAGCTCTTCGAGGTGGGATTGATCCCGCAAAAGCGCATCGGGTCGCCGAAGGACCTATCGAAACTCGAAGCGTTCATAGCGACCGAAGCAAATTTTCGAGCTAGAGTCTGTGCGCGGATAGCGGCGAAGGAAGCCGACGAGCGCCGGGTGGCGGAGATCGCCGAGGACCCGGAATGTGCCCGGCCCGACGAGCTTAGCAGCAACATTATCGACAGAGTCTTTTTGAAGCGGCTGGGGTACGGGAAGTTCGGAACCTTGCACATCGCAGGCTTGGAGTGCCACAAGGCCATGACCTTGGGTCAACTGTCAAACAGCGGTAAGACTCGCTACTCCGGTCAAGTCTATTGCTATTGGTTCGATGCAAAGGGCGATCGGCAAGGGGATGAGGTGCCTAATACTTCTCACAATAGAAGAAACGACGCTGACCGAAATTGGGGCCTTGGGCCAGAGTAATCACGCCCCCGGCGCTTCACGCGTCCTGACCTCTTACCCTTGAAATTCCAAAGTCCGCTTCGTCCGCGTAGCTGAAGCTCGGGTATGAGGTTGTCGGAGTCACAGGTATACGCTGGCATCACCTATTCCGAGTGTCGGTGATTGGAAGCGTCACCAATACGTGATCCGGTCCAATGCCCGTTTCATCATGGCGCGACCTTCTTCTGTCTCTCCAAGTGGTTCGCGGTAGTGACGGAGCTTACTCTTGTCCTTGTGTCCGATGATGGCGCGAATGACGTTGTCATCCGCGATAGGTGTTAGGCGAGTCACAAGGCAGTCCTTGAGGCTGTACGTGACCTTGCGGTCATCTGTGATGTGTGGGCGCACAATCTCGCGGAAGTTGTCTGAGAAGGTCCCTGCGATGGTTGCCGACTTTCGGCAGTCATTGAATCCACCTTTCCGCAGGAAGGCGGGAAGGTCGGACAGATGTTTGCTGATCGGGATGCGCCGTGAAGCGGTCTTGGTTTCGCGTATACGCAGGATCGTGTCCTGTTCGACGTTGTCCGGCGTCAGCCGGAATACCTCGGTGGGGCGCAATCCCGTCCAGAGCATGATCCTAACAGCGAAAAGGAAGTCAGCCCGGCGGGCAGGGGACAGACGGGAGGTGCTGTCCGGTCCCCATTCTTTGCTTAGGAGCTGCCAAACCAGTTTGAGTTCCTGCGATGTGAAGGCCTTCCAACGGGTTTCCTCAATTGTGTTCTCCCGCCGGGGAAGCCGTAAGGGTGGGAAAACCAAGTCTGTCAGATCTTCATATTCGTCCGCTGCCCACTTCCATAAGGCCTTCAGTGGTGCGAATGCCTTCTCGACTGTCTGCGTAGAGATAGAGTCCTTTGCCTTGAGGCGGTCACGGTGCTGTTGCATCCGGGCCTTGGTGTAGAAGGGCAGGGGACGATCCCCGCCGCCGTCCTCACCCTGAAACGTCTCGACTAGCTTGCGCACCATCTGGCGATAGTGGCGCACGGTCTGGGGGCGGGCATTCACCGCTATCAGATAGGCATCCATCATCGCTGAAAGAGACTTTTTAGGCTCTTCCTTCGGCTCGGTCATGGCATCGACCGCTAACGCGGTCATGGACCGATAGGCATCAAACATCATCCCATCGACGCCCGCCGGGCGGGGTGGTGGGACATGGTTCGGTATTTCTGCATGGGTGAAGTCGCCGAAGGCCAAGGCCTGAAAGCCTGCCAAACGGCGGGCTCGGTGTTCGGGGTTTTCGTCGTCAGCGAGCACCGCCGGGGCCTGCCGCCACATGTTTTGCAGAACCGCGTCCGGCGTCGCGTGGTATCCTTCGTCTTGATCGTCAGCGCCGTCAGGCGCGCCCTGTGCTTCAAGTTCTGCGAACCGGGCCGCAGTGCGGACTTGAGCCGCTACCAGCTTACCCGCCAGCCATTCCCGACGCCCCGCAGGGTCGCGTAGTTGGACAATAAGCTGGTCGTGTTCCACCCTTAGCAAGGTTGCTTTGCGCTCAGCTTCTTTGGCTTCCGGGCCGAGGGATTTCTTCCACCACTTCCCAAGGTCCTGTTGTAAGTCCTTCGGGACGCGGCGCTCATAGCGCCAGTATCCATATTTCTCGTCAAGCCTAAGGTGAGGGACATTTTGGCGGTTCATGCGGTACACTCCATTTAAGGCAGATGTACCCTAAAAGTGTGGCCCCGTGTACCCTAAAAAGTGTGTGTTTGGGTACAGTGATGACCTGATTCATAGAAAATCAATAGGTTAATCGGTTAATCGTGATGTGAGTCCCTCACCGCCCACCACCCGATTTTTTGCAAACGATCTCAGCCGGTTACCCGGTGCCGACGGCCAAAAGTGCGCGACCCCCACCTTTCCGCACACACACCGCGCGCCCACGGGCAGATGCATCCGACGCCGCTCCGTCCTACCTTTCCGCCAAAGGAGACCGCGCCATGAGCTGGAACCCCGCCCTCGACCCCTCGATCCCGATCGGTGACGCCGTCGACGCGATCGAAACCGTCATCGTCCCCCGCGCCCGCGATCTGGGCGGATTCGAGGTGCGCCGCGCACTGCCCTCGGCCGCGCGCCAGATGGTCGGCCCCTTCATCTTCTTCGACCAGATCGGCCCGGCCGAGTTTCTGACCGGGCAGGGCATCGACGTCCGTCCGCACCCCCATATCGGCCTTGGCACCGTGACCTACCTGCTGAAAGGCCGCCTCCACCACCGCGATTCCCTTGGCACCGACCAGTGGATCGAACCGGGCGCAGTGAACTGGATGAAGGCGGGCTGGGGCATCACCCATTCCGAACGCACCGACGGCCCGGTGCGCCAGACCGGCCAGACGATGTTCGGCCTGCAAACCTGGCTCGCCCTGCCGAAAGACCGCGAGGATGATCCCGCCGCCTTCGTCCACACCCCCGAAGCCGCGCTTCCGCTGCTCGAAGGCGAAGGCAAGACCGTCCGCCTGATCCTCGGCACCGCCTGGGGCGCGGCCGCGCCGATGGAAACCCCGTCCGAGATGTTCTACGCCGACGCGACCCTCGCGCCCAACGCCGCCATCCCGCTGCCCGACGACCATGAGGATCGCGGCGTCTACATCCTGCAAGGCGATGTCACCGTCGGCGGCCAGACCTTCCCGACCGGCCAGATGCTGATCTTCCGCCCCGGCGACCGGATCAGCGTCAGGGCAGGGACATCGGGCGCGCGCCTGATGCTCCTCGGCGGAGCCACGATGGACGGGCCGCGCTTCATCTGGTGGAACTTCGTCGCCTCGTCGAAAGACCGCATTGCGGCGGCGAAAGAGGCGTGGCGCGCCGGCGACTGGGCACATGGCCGCTTCAAGCTCCCGCCCGAGGACGCCGTCGACTTCATTCCCGCTCCAGAGACTTGACGCGGGCACCTGAAATCCGCCGCTTCCCCATTGACGCCGCCAACCCCCTTGCGTAAGACGGCGCACGTTCGGAAGGCACCTTCCGGGCAGCGAGATGCGCGGTGGTAGCTCAG
>LNFM01012112.1_pt1 | contig 11434 bp, 16 predicted proteins | sample 596031 | NCBI WGS metagenome assembly LNFM01 (sample SAMN04254537, study PRJNA301005) | activated carbon metagenome | isolation source: dual media filters at the Ann Arbor, Michigan drinking water treatment plant | place: USA: Ann Arbor | reverse complement strand
GGTTAGCTGGTATCATTTCGTCGGCATCAGAAGCCGCGACAGATAAAATCCGTAAGCCCGAGCGCGGAAAGGGACGCAAGACCACAGGATACGACGAGTTTCTCGATATTTGTCGTGATGTATGGGCCTCGATCCATGGCGAAGATAACTGGGGCTTCTCTGTCACAAAAGGGCGCGGGAGCGGTCCGTTTGTCCATTTCGTGAATCTTGCTGAGGCGCTTCTCCCGCGCCTGATGTGGCGTGACTCGCTGGATAACGTAGGCGACGCGATCGTCCGCCGCTTTGCAGGTCACAAAAGAAAACGAGTTTCTGTAACCGGGACGACAGGCGATAGCGAGTGATGACATTTGACGGTCTACCCAACAACGGGAGACCGATAGATGCTGAAAGACATTCCCAAGCCCCGCGAAGATCTCCTCGCTGCAAAAGACATCATTGAGAACTGGCCGATCAGTGGACCCACGATCTGGCGACAGTTGAAGGCCGGTCGGTTCCCTGAGCCGGTCCGCGTTGGTCGGAAGTGCTACTGGCCGCGCTCGTCAGTTGAGGCGTACTTCACGCCCAAGTCCTCCCGCGCGGCGTGAGGGCGATCCGGTGGACCAGTTCAACAAGGATCGTCTCCTCACCGCTGTGATCGAAGCGGTCACCGCCACGATGCGCAATGCGCCCGGCGACATCGAAGACAAGTGCCTCGCCGCGATCAGGGAATTCCCTGGCCTTCCCAATCACGTGCTTGTCGAAGCCCGGCTCGCGATCGAGGAGGAGATCGAGGCTCCGTTCTGGAAGGGGATGGCCGAGCGCCTGAACTTCCAGACCGTGCCGGCGCCGGCCCGCCGCAGCTATCAGGAGCGGCCGAACGAGGGGAAGGTCGATGACCAGATCCCCTTCTAGCAATCGGGCGCCGGCGGTTCCCGCTTGGTACGACGAGGCCCGCACGCGGGCGCTGTCTCTCCTGGCGAAGGTCAAGGGCGATGATGCGATGGACCATGCGTCCTTCGCAGTGCGGCTCGAGATCGACGACGAGCGGGCTCGCGTCCTCCGCAACTTCATGCTGGCGGAGCAGTTGGCCGAGTGCCGGACGCTGCATGGTCAGCCCGGCCGGTGGTTCATCAGGATCACGGGCCGCGGGAGGCTTGCCGCCGGAGCGCTTGCGTGAGTGCCTTCGCGGAGTGGCAACCGCGATATGCCGAGCGCGGCGTCGCCACCTTCCCGGTGGTGATGGCTGGCGACGCCAAGCGGCCGGCGGTCCGGGGATATCTCGACATGGGCGCCGATCTCAGCCGTCAGCTCGTGATGAGGTTCCCAGAAGCCGACGCGCTCGGGTTTGCGCTGGGCAGCCGATCTCGCGTGACGGTGCTCGACGTCGATACGAATGACGAGCGCGTCCTGGCCGATGCGCTCGACAAGTTCGGGAAGACGCCGATCGTCGTTCGATCCGGCTCGGGCAATTTCCAGGCGTGGTTTCGGCACGCTGGGGAGGGACGGAAGATCCGCCCCTTCGCGAAAGAGCCAATCGATGTTCTAGGCGGCGGCTTTGTCGTCGCTCCGCCAAGCAAAGCGGCGCGGGGCTCCTACCAGTTCTTATCTGGCGGGCTCGACGATCTCGACAACTTGCCGGCGCTGGCGGGCTTGCCGAGCGACATCATCGTGCCAGGGCCGGGGTCACCCCGCGCCGGGGTAAAATCCGACGAGGGCCGGCGCAATGACGGTCTCTGGCGGATGTGCATGCAGCGCGCGCCATCGTGCAGTGACTTGAACGAGATGTTGGACTTCGCACGGGAAAGCAACGCCCGCCTGTTGCCCCCACTACCTGATGACGAAGCGATGCGGGCCGCGCGATCCGCTTGGAAATACACGACCGAAGGTCGGAACTTCATAGGAGGTCGGAAGGTGATCCCGGTGCTTCATGACGAGGTCGACGGACTCATGCGCCGATCGCCCGACGCCTTCATCCTGTTGACGATCCTGCGCCGTCACCATTGGGGCAGGGATTTCAAGATCGCCAATGCGATGGCAGAGACGATGCCGGGCGGCGGCTGGCCACGGAAGCGGCTCGCGGCGGCGCGGGCTCTTTTGGAAACCGAGGGTCACGTGGCCTTGGTCCGGGCCGCGGGATATCGCGATGCGCCGACGTTCCGGCTGACGGATGGGGTGGTCGATTTTGACCACCAATAAGAAACAGACACCCTCTCCCTCTCAGGATGGGGCACCTGGCCTTCCTGATCCTTCAATCTCTCAACCTGACGCCGACCCCAGAGCCATCCGTCAAGTCGAACGAAACCCCGGCCGCGACCAGGGCGCTGACGATGGCGGCGATGGTTCGGTCCTGTGCAGCGAGAGGACCGGGCTGCGTCTCCAGGCGCTTGATGGAGGGGAGTGACACCTTCGATCGCTCGGCAAGGTGCTTCTGCTCCCATCGCAGCAGCATGCGAGCGGCGCGGATCTGTTCGCTGGTGATGGCTTGATCTGGCACGGTTTGATACCTGAGGGATTGACGATACCTCAAGCATAATTTAATACTCCAAGCATCGCAACTGCCTACCGGACCCGGCGCCCGGCTCTGCGCCGATCATCACAGTGAGGACGACAATGACGAAGAGCACACGCTCAGCGGCCGCAGACGCGCGCCCAGAATTCACCGCGAGCGACGCGGTCGATCATCTCGCCATCACCAGGGACGTTTGCGAAGGCGTCTATCTGGCTTCACACGGTCTGGTCGATCCCGACGAGCGCGACGCGATTGCCGCTCTGGTCCTGCATCTCGGCGAGCGGATCGAATTCGTCGCCGATCGCCTGCGCGACCTGCACGAAGGGGCGAAGTCATGAGCGCGCTGACATCCCGTCGCGGCTTCATCATCGGCGCCAGTGCTGCGGGCTCCCTGGCTCAGATTGCGCCGGCCGCCGCCGTTGCGCCTTCGGACCTCTCGGAGGCCACCGCGCTCTTCAGAGACCTAAACCCCAGCCGGCGGGCCCGCATGCTCGCCAACCTCCGCGACTGTCTAGCTGTCCAGCAACTGGACGAAAAAAAGGTGCGGTCATGAGCAACACCGTTGACCTGATCCTGCTCAGGGCCCGCGCCAGCGCGGCGATCGAGCGCCTGATTGAACTGCTCGACGCAATCGATGGCGACGCCGATTTCGAGCTCATGTGCGAAGACGAAGGCGGCCAGTGCGACGATGAGGGCGCGGTCGATTCCCGCGACCACCCGACTGAGCCCGGCGCCTGCGACTATCCGCATTGGCCTTGGTTCAATGACGCGACCGGCCAGGTTGAGACGCGCGAATGGGTGGCGTCATGAGCACCGTCATAGAACCCATCCACACCGCCGCAGTCGGCTTGGGCAACGTGCGGTTTTTCGAATCCCTGCTGCCCGGTCCGCAGCTCGTATGGTTCGCCTACGAAGACCTGCTGAAGGCGACGGCCTTGTCGCGGCCGACTCGAAGACAATTCGAGGCGATGCTGAAGCAGGAGCACCGCGACGTCATCAAGCCGGTGATGTCTCCCGAAGGCCCGGTGACGCTGGCGCCGCACTACATCGCGCAGGGCTTCGTCGATGCCATGGAAGAGCTCGGCCAAGCGCCGGCTGGGTTCGCAGCCGCCTATCACCGGGGAGCGGCTGATGCGATGAACCGCGTCACGGGCCAGTTCGGCCTCGAGGGCGCTGACGCTTTCAACTACGTCATCGCAGCCTACCGCAACAGCAGCGGTATCGACGGACCGCATCCGAAGTTGACCGCTGATCAGGTCAGGAGGCGGCCCGATGACCGCGCCTGATCCGATGCGCTGGCGCATCTGCCGAAACCCTCGAAAGGTCGAAATCGGCCTTTCGCCGGCCTCTGATGGAGCAAGCTCAGTAGCAGGGCCGATGTGCCCGAAATCGCGATTTCCCGAGTTTCGGGAGGGCGACCATGCTTGAGACCTTCCGAGAGGGATGGGTCGATTTCATGCAGGTCTCGACGCTCTGCCGTCGGGCCGGCTGCAGCGCCAGCGACCTCGCCATGGTCGCGGCGAAGGAACTGATCGACAACGCCTACGACGCCTCTCCCCAGGGCGTTCACGTGAGGTTCGAAGGCAGGACGCTCGTCGTCCATGATCTCGGCCCTGGCCTATCCGCAGAGCAAGCGGCGGCCATCTTCGACGTGAGGCGGCCGTCGCTCTCGTCGAAGCGGTGGCGGCTGGCGAAGCGTGGTGCGCTCGGCAACGGCGTGCGCGTCGTGATGGGCGTCGTCCATGTGTCGGGCGGCTCGCTGACCGTGGAGTCGCGTGGCGTCGGCATGGTCCTCGACGTCGCCATGGACGGCGCGACGCGCGTGCTAAAGCGGTTCGCATCGGATGTTGCCGACGGCGCGCGCATCAGCCTGACATTCGGTCCAGAGATCCTGATCTACGGTTCGGAGATCCTGCACTACGCCCGGCTATGCCAGGCCGGCGCCGGCAGTGCGTATGGCGGGCGAAAGGCCGTCCCGGCTTGGTTCGATGCTGCGGCTATCCAAGCGCTGGTCCGCGATGCCGGCGCCGATACGACGGTCATGGATTTCGCCAAGGCGTTCGATCTGACGCCCGATGCTCTGGCGGCGATCAAGGCGGCCGCGCTGCGGACCACGACTGCGGCGCTGTTGCGCGACGAGCCGATGCTTGACCGGATCACCCGCATCATTCTGTCGGGCCAAAACGGACAGCGCGAGCTTCGCCGCATGGGCCGATCGGCTCGCGTCGGCGCATATGCCTTCGCGGAGACGATGATCTATCTGGGGCTCGCCAGAGTGCCGGCGATCGTCGAGTGCTGGATCACCGGCACGCCCGTTCTCAACAGGAAGACGGCCGGCAAAGTCTCAGTCGGCACGTTGTTCGCCAATCGCACTCCAGCGATCATGCGACAGGGCACCGGCGATGTCGCGGTCGATTCCAAGGATCTCGTCTTCTACCTTGGCAGCGTCGGTTTCCGGATCGACGGCGTTCTCAGGCAGCCCTGCAATTTTGATATCGACCTCGCTATCACTGCGCCGGAACTGCCGCTGATCAGCGACGGCAAGGCGATCGATATTCAGGCGTTCTTCGACCCGATCTATGACGCTGTTGCCGCTGCGGCGCCCCGTGCCTATGCGCCACCGACCGGCCAAGTGCCTCAGCGCGAGAGGGCGTGGACGATCAAGGATGCCGTCTACCACCTCATAGTGCCCACCTATGACGCCGTCGCGGCTGCGGGCATCGGCGCGCCTCCGCGCATGCTGATGTACCGCTGCAGGCCTGAGATCCTGCGCCTGACCGGCCGCAACGAATTGAACTATGCGACCTTCAATAGCGCGTTGCAGGACTTCATGGATGACCATCTCGAGAAGACGGCGGGCTGGTCGATTCTCTATGATGATCGCGGCCATTTCACCGAACCGGGTGGCGCATCGTTTGGAATCGGTACGCTGGCCGTCGATGAGTTCATCGGCAACATGGCGAACGATCTGCCGCGGTTCGCGCCAGGCGTCGGTTCTTTCGACATCCGGCACAATGGCGGCGCGTTGGTCGATTCCGCCAACCCGGCATTCCGCTTCAGAGCCGTCGTCTTCGTCGAGAAAGAGGGCTACGTCGAGCTCATCCGCAAGGCCAGGATCGCCGAACGCTTCGACGTCGCCTTCGCCTCTACCAAGGGCTTGCCGAACACGTCGATCCGCCGGCTGCTCGACAAGCTGGCCGAGTTCGGCGTGAAGGTCTTCGTGCTGCACGATCTCGACATCGCCGGGCTCAACATCGCCCACACGCTGGCGACGTCGAACGATCGCTACCAGTTCCGCAACATTCTCGAAATCGTCGACATGGGCGTGAGGCTCGCCGATGCCGAAGCACTCGGTCTGGAGTCCGAACCGTTCAAGCCGTCCAAGTCCGATGACGGCAAGCTGCGCACGCGGCTTGCTCGCTACGGCGCCACACCGGCCGAGATCGAGATGCTGGTCGACCAGCATCGCCGTATCGAGATCGACGCCATGACGCCGCGACAGCTCATCGACTTCATCGAGCGCAAACTGGCGGACCACGGCATCAGCAAGATCGTGCCACCTGAAGATGCTATGGCGGCGCACTTCCTGAAGGCCGCATCTGAGATCAGGATCGACCGCGCGATGGCTCCGCTGCGCGAGGAATTCGAAGCCCGCGCCGCCGCCTTCGCCGACGAGCTACGCGGCAGTAGCGTGCTCGACATCGACGTGCCGCCGCTGCGCGAGGCAGTCCGGCTTCACCTCGAGCTCAATCCGGACGAGACTTGGCGTGAGGCAGTCGCGGCCGTTGCCGAAGAATTGGGAGGGGAAGGCTGATGGAGGAAAGATCGATGACGACGGTCGGCAAAATCGCTCTTTCTGAAGAGGAGCAGGCCCTCGTCGACCAGATTGAATTCGAGGCATTAAACCTCGCGGACCATGCGGCGTGGCAGTCAAACTCGCAACTGGTGCTCGATCTTACCGCGGCGCTGCTTGGCCGGTCTGCGATACCGGCCTCCCGCCTGGCTTGGTTCACCGATCCGGCGATGAACTTCGGACGGCTGAAAGGCTCGAGAAAGGACAACTTCAAGCGCCACGGGCACACCGATGAGTCGATGATCCGCCATCCACATTTCCTCAAGTTCCTCCGTTATTTCATCTTCGGCGCAGACCTGCCGGTGGATCTGCGGGATGAATTCGCGAGGCGGGTAGCCGCTTGCTACGGCGTAAACGGCACAGATGCGAACGAGCTTGGTGATTGGGCTCGCGGCGAGGTGCGGAAACGAAAGCTCGACGGGCTGCACTCTGCAGAGGAATTCCACAAGCTGGCGCTCGACTGCGGCGTTTGGCACTCCTACGCCGAGATGGTCTATCGCCGGGTGAAGTTGGCCCCGCCGGTGAGCCGATATGGTCCGACTGGCCGCTGGACTTCCTAATGTGTCCCCTGTCGCGGCAGATACCGCAAGGGTGTAGTGCGCTCATTGACCGGCGCGCTTCATCGCTGCCAATTCAGCATCGGTGTATCGTGGCGCACCGTCCTTGTTGCCATCCGTTTCGTGGCCCGGCCTAGCTTGGTAACGGTAAGCAGAGACGTCCGACCACTTGATAAACATTACGCCGGAGCTGTTGCGCACGGCTATGAATTCCTGATCGAAATGGACGTAGCGCGTGGTTTGGTTCTCGGTCACCTCTTCTGGAGGTAGATCAATGCGTGCCCACATGTTGGCGCGGACTTCGCGTTGCTTACGCAGTTTGGTGACGCTGACGGTTTCCGACGCGCACCAGGCCTGGGGTATCGGCGCGCCAATTCCGTCGATCAGCGCGTGTTGGAAAAAACGGCCCATTGCCAGGAGCCGGGCCTGCTGAGCGGCGGCGACCTGCAGTTTCTCGGTCGCCTGCTTTCTCATCGAGCCCGACATGGCGCCTTCCAGAAGCCCAAGCGCGACGGATCCACCGATGGCCCAGGCTGGGGAGCCGACGAAGCCGATCCCGCTTGAGACGCCGCCCATCAGCTTTGCCGCTTCGGCGCGGATGACCGCCAGCTTGATCACCTCTTGCTCAGGAAACAGCATGATCTCGTCGAGCATGACGGAATGACCGGAGCATAGAATTGCAATAGGCGGCTCAGAGCTTTCGGCGACGCCCGACATTCGGAATGCCCTTTTAGGCCGTGGCAGATGGGATCGCTACCAGCCTATGTCTCTCGCCCACGGAGGGATAGTGGCAGCAGGCCACTCGTCTCGAGCCGACCCACGATCAAGGCGTCACTTCATCGCAGCGGAACGAGGAGCGATTAGCTGCCAAGGTGATGACGCGGAGCTTTCGCTTGCAGTCGATGGAGCAGGTGCGGGTGGCAAGCCGCTCACGACGCGGGCGGAACTCCGCCGAGCAGATGACGCAGGTGCGCGTCTTCGGCGTCACCGGGCGCGCGATGCGCTCGGCGCTGTAGCAGGCGGACGAGCAAAACTTTTGAATTGGCGCTTTCCGCCGCGGCGCGAAGAGCGTCTTGCACCACCGGCACGGGATCGGTTGCAAAGGAGGCAGTCGGCCGAATGGCTTGCCTGCCCGGACCTTGGCCTGTTTGTCCTGGCACACCTCGCTGCAGTAGATGCGGCTTCCCGTGGCGCAGGTGAACGTCCCGCCGCACCCCAAGCAAGACAGCGGCAAGCGGTGTTTCCACCGGGCCTTGATCGCGTAGCCCTTGCAGGCCTTCGAACAATAGATCGCCGCCGCACGCCGCGAAGGTGAGATCGGCGCGCTGCAGTGCGCGCAGTGCCGGTTCATCCTGGCCTTGGCGTCGAGCCGAGCGCTCTTTTCCAGCCCGTTCAGATATTCATTGCGGCAGGAAATCGAGCAGTAAATCCGCAGCCATGGACGCGGACTGTCTGGCGGGATCTCGCCACCGCACTGGAGGCATCCCGTGTCCGCGAAATCTTCAAGACGCATCGCCATAAACCGCCCCGTACTCCTCGACGGTGAAGCGACGATGCAGCATGCCGTGATGCGCGTGCTTGCAGCGGTGGGAGCAAAATTTCCAATGTCCCTCCGGGAGATTCCACCCGCAGCGCAGGCATCGTTCCCGTTCGATCATGATGACGCCTTCCTGCGTCCACTCAGGCTGCGCTTGCAGATAGGTCGGGCGCTTGGCGCCGATCTGCTTCAGGGCGGACGCGACGACATCAGCGGACAGCTCGTCGGCATCGCGCCAGGACCAGCCACGCAGGCATAGGCCGCTGCGAAGCCCATGCCGCATGAAGCCTTCGAAGGCGAAGACGCTCGGCTCACCCTTCCGCATGATCGCGGCGGTCTGATCGATCAGCTTGCGACGATAGGCCTGCGTGACACTGCGCTTTTTGGCCGGCCGCGCCTTCGCGAGCGTGACAGGAGCCTTCGTGCGTCTCGGCTGCGACCAGTAGCCGACTGCCTGCCGGACCAGCTTCATTCCCTCCGGAGTGATCTGCAGCATCGGCGCACGCCTATCCTAGCATCTGGCCGTCGAAGCGGACGATCTCGTTCCCGACGCGCACGGGGGAGATGGCTTCGATGCGACGATCGACGCCGCCGGCGGAGCGGAGGAAGTCGCCGATCTTGGGAAGGTTGCCGCCAGCGGCCGCGCCCGGCCATGTGCCGGCCGTGACGGCAGCATTGATTTCAGAGGGGCTGAAAACGAAGGCCGAATAGGTCTGCTTCACGCCGCCGATCAGCGATTCCGACCGATACCCGTCCAAGCGGGCGGCGAGCGTAACTTCCACAAAGGTCGATCCGGTCCCGACGCGCCTGCGCAGCAGAACGATTTCGCCATCCTTGGCGAGCGCACGATCAAGGGCTGCGATCTCGGGACGGGCCATCAGCCGACGAGCCTCCGATACGGCTCGAGCAGCGTCTCGGCTTCCGCGGACGGCAGGGCCTGGCCTTCCCGCACCCAATACGAGACAGTGCGGACGCCGACGATCTCCTCTGATCGCAGCATCGGGTCGCGCTCCCGCCCAGCGAGGATCGCGCCGATGATCAGCACCGCGGCGCGCTCGACGGCAGGCGGGAGCGTCCATGTCCCCGTGTCGGCGGGGAGCGTGAAGCCTGCGGTATATTCGATCGTCAGCGGCGAGGCGTACCAGCACGAGGCATAGGCCCCGGCGAGGCGATGCAGCAGTCCGGTCGCGGCGTCATATTCGTAATCCGTCCCGGTCAGTACCGTGTCGCCTTCGGTCACGCTGACGAAGGCGGTGACCGGCGAGCGCGCCAGTAGGATGCCGGCCCGGCCCTCATGGCGCAGCACCTCGCGCACCGTCTCCCGGGCAAAGGGCCGGCGGCAATGGTCGACCACCATCTGCGAAGCCTGCGGGATGGCGATGGCAAGCGCGGCCGCGTCGCCGGCGCCAAGCTCTAGCATCGCCGTCGCGCGCGCAGCCGTCGTCAGCGCCGTCGAGCCGGCCGGGGTGATGACCGTCAGCATGGCGGATCAGCCCTTCGCCTTGGGCTTGGGCGCCGCCTTGTTGAGAGGTTTCGGAGCGGCCTGCGTCTCGCCACCGGCGCGCTTGGCGAGCTTCAGCCGCTCCAGTTCGTCGGCCCGGCTCTCGTCGACGGCGAACCGATCGCCCGGCTCGCAGAGATCGCCCTGCGGCGTCTTGTTGAAGGCTTTCAGGGCCTCGATCTCGACCTGCTTCGACATGATCATGCTCCAGGAGAGAGGAGCGCGGGGCATCAGCCGCCCCGCGCCATCGCGTTGGGGTGGTGATCAGCTCGCGTCGCCAGCGACGAGATTGCCGTACACGAACGAGTCCGGGCGGAAGACGGCCAGGGCCAGCCGCTCTTCGGCCAGGATCGTGACCATGTTCTTGCGGAAGTTGTCGCTGTCTTCCGTCGAGACCTCGACCGACGCATCCTCGCGATCGATGACAGATGCGGCCATGTTGAACGCGCCCGCCAGGAACTTGCCGGCGGTCATCGCATTCGTGTCGACGACCGGCAGGCCCCAGATGTTCTGGCCGTTATTGATGGTCGGGTCGGACCAGATGTAGCGGCCGTCCGCATCCTTCTGAAGCTGAATGTCAGCCCAATCGATCGGGTTCATCACGAAGGCGGAGGTGCGATACTCCGCGACCCGGACCTGCAGCATGGCGCGGCGCAGGCGGTCGATCTTCGTGTCGGTCGACTCCGAATAGGTGCCGAAGGCGTAGGCGGTGGCCTGCGGGATGAGGCCGAGCAGATTCTGTCCCGTGCCGTCGCCGGCGAGGATCTGCTGTTCCTCCACATAGGTCAGGCCGAAACGGGCCCGGCCGTCGATGTAGCTCATCAGCAACGGAATGTCGGCGAGCACCTGGCGCGACGCCAGGAACCAATGCGCCAGCGTCCGCACCGGAACCGTCGTCAGGTCGAAGGCGAGATCGGACTGCGGCTTCAGCGCGCCTTCCGCGACCGGCGCCGCGCTGTTCTGGAAGCCGGTTTCCTTCACGAACTCGACGGCGTTCGAATCCGTCCGGCCCGGCATGAGCAGGTTGCGGATGGTCATGACGCGCTCGGGCTGCGTGATGATGCCCGGCATGCGCGTAGGGCGGATCGCATCGCCCACACCGCCGGTGCCGGTCGTCGCTGACGTGACCGAAGTGATCGCCTTGACAGACAGGCGAGCCGAGCCCTTGCCGCGTGCCTGCAGCGCCTTGAACTCGTCGGTCTCGACAAAGCGATGGCCGGTCGACTTTTCGGACTGCTCGTCACCGCCACCGCGACGGCCGAGCTTCTGCTCGACTTCCATCAGTCGGGCCTGCAGCTCCGTGCCGGTCTTGACCAGCAAGTCGAGCGCCGCCTTCGTGTCGGCATGTGCCTTTCCGTGATCCTTTATCTCGGCCGCCGCCTTTTCGGCGAAGGTCTTGATCTCGGCATCGCGCTTGGCCAGGTCGGTCAGCAGCGTCTTGAATTCGGCCTGCGCATCAGCGCGGTCACCGGCATCCTTGCGGCCGTATTCGCGGTGC
>LNFM01006309.1_pt1 | contig 11437 bp, 6 predicted proteins | sample 596031 | NCBI WGS metagenome assembly LNFM01 (sample SAMN04254537, study PRJNA301005) | activated carbon metagenome | isolation source: dual media filters at the Ann Arbor, Michigan drinking water treatment plant | place: USA: Ann Arbor | reverse complement strand
GTGGCGAGGGCCCTCGCCACACGCGGGTCGACGGGCTACACTAGCCTGCCGCCTCCGATCCCCGGACGGCCGCTCGGCTTCCTCACTGGAACGATTGGCACTCGCCCTCCCGCATGGCACCTCAGTACATCTACACGATGAAGGGGCTGACCAAGGTCTATCCCCCGGACCAGGTCGTGCTCAAGGACATCTGGCTGTCGTTTCTGCCCGGCGCCAAGATCGGCGTCCTCGGCTACAACGGCGCCGGCAAGTCCACACTCCTGCGCATCATGGCTGGCGTCGAGACGGAGTTCTCGGGCGAGGCCTTCCTGGCGCAGGGCTGCTCGGTGGGCTATCTCCAGCAGGAACCGCAGCTGGACCCCGCCAAGACCGTGCTCGGCAACGTCGAGGAAGGCGTGCAGCCGATCAAGGACCTGCTGGCGCGCTTCGACGAGCTGTCGGCCAACTACTCCGACGAGACGGCTGACGAGTTCGCCGCGGTGCAGGACCGCATCGATGCCGTCGACGCCTGGAACCTCGACAGCACGCTCGAAGTCGCCATGGACGCGCTGCGGTTGCCACCGCCCGACGCCGATGTCACCACCCTCTCGGGCGGTGAGCGTCGTCGCGTCGCGCTGTGCCGCCTGCTGCTGCAGTCACCCGACCTGCTGCTCCTCGATGAACCGACCAACCACCTCGACGCCGAGTCGGTGGCGTGGCTCGAGCGATTCCTCAAGGACTACAAGGGCACCGTCGTCGCCATCACCCACGATCGGTACTTCCTCGACAACGTCGCCGGCTGGATTCTCGAGCTCGATCGCGGTCAGGGGATTCCGTGGGAAGGCAACTACTCGAGCTGGCTGGATCAGAAGCAGCAGCGGATGGCCCAGGAAGCCAAGGCCGAGTCGCGGCGCCAGCGCTCGCTGCAGCGTGAGCTGGACTGGATCCGGATGTCGCCGCGGGCGCGTCAGGCCAAGGGCAAGGCCCGCCTGAACGCCTACGAGGACCTGCTCGCCCAGGACACGAAGGAGAAGATCGACTCGGTCGAGATCTTCATCGCGCCGGGGCCCCGCCTCGGTGACATCGTCGTCGAGGCCCGTCAGCTGAAGAAGTCCTTCGGCGACACCATGCTCTTCGACGACATGACGTTCACGTTGCCGCGCGGCGGCATCGTCGGTGTCATCGGTCCCAATGGCGCCGGCAAGACGACGCTGTTCCGGATGATCACGGGGCAGGAGCAGCCGGATGCCGGCACGCTGCGCATCGGCGAGACAGTGCAACTCGGCTACGTCGATCAGTCGCGCGACGCCCTCGGGGCCGGGAAGACGGTCTGGGAGGAGATCTCTGGCGGCAACGACGAGATCACCCTCGGCAAGCGCACCGTGGCGTCGCGGGCCTACGTCTCCTGGTTCAACTTCAAGGGCCGCGATCAGCAGAAGCTGGTCGGCCAGCTCTCGGGCGGCGAGCGCAACCGCGTACACATGGCGAAGCTGCTGCGCAGCGGCGCCAACCTGCTGCTGCTCGACGAGCCGACCAACGACCTCGACGTCGACACGCTGCGGGCCCTCGAGGAGGCCCTGCTCGATTTCGCCGGCTGCGCCGTCGTCATCAGCCACGATCGCTGGTTCCTCGATCGCATCGCCACGCACATCCTCGCCTTCGAGGGCGACAGCCAGGTGGTGTGGTTCGAGGGCAACTACCAGGACTACGAAGCGGATCGCCACCGGCGCCTTGGCACCGCGGCAGACACGCCGCACCGCGTCAAGTACCGCAAGCTCACGAGATAGGCTTCGGGCAGGGCGCGCTCGTCGAGCGCGCCGCGACGACTTTCGGCCCGCTCCGCGAGCGGGCCCACCCATGCCGTGCAGGTAACCATCATGACCACGCCAGCGACCGCGACTCCGGTCGTCTTCACTCCGATCCTCGATCGGATCGCCCAGGAGCTCTCCGTCTCGCCCCGTCAGGTGACGGCGGCGGTGGCACTGCTCGACGAAGGCGCCACGGTGCCCTTCATCGCGCGCTACCGCAAGGAAGCGACGGGCGGCCTCGACGACACCCAACTGCGTACGCTCGAGGAGCGGCTGCGCTACCTGCGAGAACTCGAGGAGCGCCGCACGGCGATCCTCGCCTCGCTGGTGGAGCAGCAGAAGCTGACGCCGGAGCTCGAGGACGCGATTCGCAGCGCCGACAGCAAGACGCGCCTCGAGGACCTCTACGCGCCACACCGGCCGAAGAAGCGCTCCAAGGCCCAGATTGCCCGCGAGCAGGGGCTCGAGCCGCTCGCCGACGCGCTGCTCGCCACTCCGACGCTGGTGCCCACCGAGGCGGCGGCGGAGTACGTCAACGAGGCGACCGGCGTGCTCGACGTCGCGGCGGCGCTCGACGGGGCTCGCGCCATCCTGATCGAACGGTTCTCCGAGGCGCCGGAGCTGGTCGGCGGCCTGCGCACCTACGTGTGGGAGCAGGGCACCCTGCGGTCGGCGGTGGTCGAGGGGCAGGAGGAGAAGGGCGCGAAGTTCCGCGACTACTTCGACGCGCGTGAGCCGGTCAGCAAGCTGCCGTCCCATCGTGTGCTGGCGCTGCTGCGTGGGCGCAAGGAAGGCATCCTCAAGCTGTCCATCGTGCTGCCCGACGACGAGAACGGCGCGACCCTCGGCGAACCCGAGCAGCGCATCGCGGCGTTTGCCGGCGTGACCCACCAGCACCGGCCCGCGGACGACTTCCTGCGCGCCGCGGTGACCCTGGCGTGGAAGGCTCGTCTGCAGCCCAAGCTCGAGAACGACATCGAGCAGCGCCTGCGCGAGATGGCCGAGGACGAAGCCATCCGCGTCTTCGGCACCAACCTGCGCGACCTGCTGCTGGCGGCCCCCGCCGGCACGCGCGTCACGATGGGGCTCGACCCGGGCATCCGCACCGGCGTGAAGGTCGCGGTGGTGGGCAACACGGGCGCGGTGGTCGCGACCACCGCCATCTTCCCGCACGAGCCGCGCAAGGACTGGGACGGGTCGATCGCGGCGCTCGCGGCCCTGTGCGTCACGCACAAGGTCGACCTCGTGGCGATCGGCAACGGCACGGCCTCGCGCGAGACCGAGAAGCTCGTCGCCGACCTCATGGAGAAGTTTCCGGAACTGCCGCTGACGCGCATCGTCGTGTCCGAGGCCGGCGCGTCGGTCTACTCGGCGTCGGAACTGGCGTCGAAGGAGCTGCCGGAACTCGACGTCACGTTGCGCGGCGCGGTGTCGATTGCGCGCCGCCTGCAGGACCCGCTGGCCGAACTGGTGAAGATCGAGCCGCGGTCGATCGGCGTCGGGCAGTATCAGCACGATGTCAGTCAGCCGGCGCTGGCCCGGCAGCTGGACGGCGTGGTCGAGGACTGCGTCAACGCCGTCGGAGCCGACGTCAACACCGCGTCGCCGGCATTGCTGGCCCGCATCTCCGGGTTGAACTCGCGGCTCGCCGCGCAGATCGTCGAGTACCGGACGCAGCATGGGCCGTTCAGCCGCCGCGCCGACCTGCGCGACGTGCCGCGCCTCGGCGACAAGACGTTCGAACAGGCCGCCGGCTTCCTGCGCATCCTCAATGGCCCCGACGTGCTCGATGCGTCGGCCGTGCACCCCGAGGCGTATCCGGTGGTGCAGCGCATCGCGCAGCAGACGGGCCGCGACGTCCCGTCACTCATCGGCGACAGCGCCTTCCTGCGGACGCTCGACCCCGCGCAGTTCGCCGACGAGCAGTTCGGCGCACCGACCGTGCGCGACATCCTCAGCGAACTCGAGAAGCCGGGGCGCGACCCGCGACCGGAGTTCAAGACCGCGAAGTTCAAGGACACGGTGCACCAGCTGTCGGACCTCGAGCCCGGCATGACGCTCGAGGGCGTGGTGACCAACGTGGCCAACTTCGGCGCCTTCGTCGACATCGGCGTGCATCAGGATGGTCTGGTGCACGTGTCGCAACTGGCCGACCGCTTCGTCAAGGATCCGCGCGATGTCGTCAAGGCCGGACAGATCGTGTCGGTGACGGTGCTGGAGGTCGATCTGCAGCGCAAGCGCGTCGCGCTCACGATGCGCAAGGCGGAGCGTCCGTCGCCGCGGCCGGCACAGGCGCGCGATGCGAAGGCAGGGCCGTCGGCCGGAGGGGCCAATCAGGCGTCCCGTGGTCCGCGCCGGCCCGCGCGCACCCCGCAGGACCGGCAGGATCGTCGTCCTCAGCAGGCCCCGGCCGCCTCCTCGTCGACGGCGATGTCGGCGGCGTTCCAGAAGCTGTTGGGGAAGTGATGGCAGCCTTCGGCATCGCGGCAGTGCGGCATTCGGCATTCTCGTAAATGGCTCTGATCGAACTCGACGGCGTGACGGTGGCTTTCGGCCACCGTCCCCTGCTGGACGCCGCCACGCTGCGGCTGGAGCCTGGCGAACGCGTGTGCCTCATCGGGCGCAATGGCGCGGGCAAGTCCACGCTCCTGCGATTGCTGTCGGGCGACATCCCGGCCGACACCGGGCGGGTCTGGCGCCAGCCAGGGCTGCGTGTGGCGCGGCTCGAGCAGGACGTGCCCCCGGGCGGCGATCGCAGCGTGTTCGCGGTCGTCGCCGAAGGCCTCGGGGCGCTGGGCGCGCTGGCCATCGAGTATCACCAGGTGGCCCACGAGGTGGCCGAGCACGGATCGGACGCCGCGCTGGCACGGCTCGGCGAACTGCAGGAGGCGCTCGATCGGCAGGATGGCTGGCGCCTCGAGCAGCGCGTCGAGGACGTCATCGTGCGGCTCGATCTGCCGGCCGATGCCCCGGTGAACACGCTCTCCGGCGGGCAGCGCCGGCGCGTGCTGCTGGCGCAGGCGCTCGTGCGGCAGCCCGACGTGCTGCTGCTCGACGAGCCGACCAACCATCTCGACATCGACTCGATCGAGTGGCTCGAGGCGTTCCTGCGCGAGTATGCCGGCGCGCTGCTCTTCGTGACGCACGACCGCGCCCTGCTGCGATCACTGGCCACGCGGATCGTCGAGCTGGATCGCGGCAGTCTCCGCAGCTATCCCGGCAACTACGACACCTACCTCGCCACGCGCGAGGCCGAGCAGGAAGCCGAAGCCCAGGCCGACTACAAGTTCGACAAGCTCCTCGCGCGCGAGGAGGTCTGGATCCGGCAGGGCATCAAGGCGCGTCGCACGCGCGACGAAGGGCGCGTCCGCGCGCTCGAGGCGATGCGGCGCGAACGGGCGCAGCGGCGCGAGAAGGCCGGCACGGTGCAACTCGCCGTCGACGATAGCGAGCGATCCGGTGCTCTCGTGCTCGAGGCGCGTCACCTGTCGCACCGCTTCGGCGACCGCGTCATCGTTGGCGACTTCACGGGGCGGATCATGCGCGGTGATCGCGTCGGCGTCCTCGGCCCGAACGGCTCCGGCAAGACGACGTTGCTGCGGCTGCTGCTCGGCACCCTCCCCGTGCAGACCGGTGAGGTCAACCGCGGCACCAACCTCGAGATCGCCTACTTCGACCAGGAACGCGAGCAGCTCGATCCGGATGTGTCCGTCATGGACACGGTTGCCGATGGGCGGCAGATGGTGGACGTCCCCGGTGGCGGCACCCGTCACGTGGCGGGCTACCTGAAGGACTTCCTGTTCACGCCCGAGCGGTTCCAGTCGCCGGTCCGGGCGTTGTCGGGTGGGGAGCGCAACCGGCTGTTGCTGGCGCGCCTGCTGGTGCGTCCGGCCAATGTGCTGGTGCTCGACGAGCCGACCAACGATCTCGATCTCGAGACGCTCGACGTCCTCGAGGATCTGCTGCTCGGCTTTGCGGGCACGCTGCTGGTGGTCAGTCACGACCGCGCGTTCCTGGACCGCGTCGTCACCAGCACCATCGCGTTCGAGGGCGACGGCGTCGTGCGGGAGTACGTCGGGGGCTACTCGGACTGGGTGCGGCAGAAATCCGGTCGAGAGGCGCAGGCCGCGGCGGTGGCCGCGCAGGCGGCGCCCAGGGTGGCGGCACCGGTCGTCACGCCGCCGGCGCCGAAGGGCGCCAGACTGACCTACAAGGAGAAGCAGGAACTCGACGCCCTGCCGGGGCGCATCGAGGCCCTGGAGTCACGCAAGGCGGCACTCGAAGCGGCCATCAATGCGGCCGATTTCCATCAGCGCGGCGCGACCGGCATGGCCGACGTCGTCGCCAGCCTCGCACAGGTCGAGACCGAGCTCGAAGGCGTCATGGCACGCTGGCTCGACCTCGAAGGTCGCGCCGAGCCGGCGCGGTAGAATTGACCCTCTATGTCCGACGTCGAACAGATCACCCGCGCCTCGCAACTGTGGAAGCTCATGACCGACGCTCAGCGACGCACGGCCGCCGAGGCCTTCTGGAGCGAAGGTGAGACGGGTGCCGAGCACGCCGAGGTCATCGGATTGCTCTCGCGCCGCCTGAACTTCCGCGTCAAGTCGGTGCTGGCGCTGCCGCTCGATCGCAAGGCGAAGTACACCGCGGGGCTCGCGGCGGTCTCCGATGCCGTGGCGGGGCGCCTGCTGGTCACCTTCCACCTGACGCACCAGCGGCCGATGATGAGCACCTTCCTCGACGCGCTCGGCATTTCCCACGAGAACGGCCTCATTGCCGACGACGCGGCGCCGAGTCTCGATGCGGCGACGCTGCCGGCCGCGGTGGCGGCGTTGCGCGAGCAGTACCCGCTCGAGGACGTCGACCTGTACCTGCACACGCTGCGGTTGCAGGACCACGCGACGTGGGGCGGCCTGGGCGAATTCCTCTGATCTAGACCAGCACTGCGGCGTCCGCCTCCTCGCGGGCGCCCTCCTCGCTGGCTTGTGCCTCGACCGACTGCAGCAGGTGCCGATCCATCGCCTCCCGGGCGGCGGCGGCATCGTGCTGTCGGATGGCGAGGTAGATGCGCCGATGCATCTCCGCCGACTCGCGGAAGTCGCGGTGCTGACTGACCGTCTCGCGGCGCCGCTCGTAGAAGACCTGCGACAGCATCTCCACGAGGGACGTCAGGATCGGGTTGCCGCACGCGCTGGCCACCGCCTGATGGAAGCGGAGATCGTGGCGAAGGAACGCCTGCGGATCGTCCAGCGACGCGAACATGCTGGTCACTTCCTCGGCGATCGCGGCGACGTGCTCGCCGCTGGCGCGGGTCGCGCTGAGGCCGGCCACACCGACCTCGATCAGGCGCCGGGCTTCGAACATCTCGTCGCGCGTGAAGCCGTGCAGCGCTGCAAGGAAGCGGAGGGGCTCGGTCTCGAGCGTCGGCGGGCCGTCGGCGATGTAGGTCCCCGATCCATGCCGCGACTGGATGATGCCCATCGTCGCCAGCGCGCGCAGGCCGACTCGGACCGACGATCGGCTCACGCCGGTCTGCAGGGCCAGGGTGCGTTCGGGGGGGAGGCGGTGCCCGGCGCGGATTTCACCGCGTTCGAGCAGGTCGCGCACGTGCTCGACGATGATTTCCGCGGCGCTGGTGTGGGAGCGGCTGGTCTGGCGCCAGGCTCGTGACGGAGCCGGGGACGTACGCGCAGAACTGTCGACGGCATCCGCCTCCTGGCGGATGCCGGGCATGCCCGGGCCTTGTTGCATGCCGCCTCTTGTATCACAAGTGTGACGCGCGCGGATGCGGTGTGTTTTGCCTCAGGCGCGGGCGTCGATGGCTCTCCGGACCGCGTCGTAGTCGTTGGGCAACTCCACGGGCGAGTTGGCCAACCGGGCGTCGATGCCTTCGAGCTGGCGCGTGTGGTACTGCAGCTTGAAGTCGCTGAACTTCAGGCCGTTGGCCGTGGACACGACGACGACCTTCTGGTCCTTCGTGATCTCGCCTCGGGCCGCCAGCTTCTCGAGCACCGCCAGGGCGACGCCGGTATGCGGGCAGTTGAACATGCCCGTGCGATCGGCGCGTGCCGACGCATCGGCCAACTCGGTCTCGGTGGCCTGCTCGACGATGCCGTCGTAGGCCTGCAGGGTCTTGATGGCCTTGCGGATCGACACCGGGTTCCCGATCTGGATCGCCGAGGCCAGCGTGCTCTGGGCCTGCACCGGTTCGAAGGCCCACCCATTCTTGTACGCGAGGTACAACGGGTTGGCGCGTGCCGCCTGAGCGACGACGATGCGCGGGCGCTTGCTGACCACACCGAGGGCCTGCATCATGTCGAACCCTGCGCCGAGGGCACTGACGTTGCCGAGATTGCCTCCCGGAATGACGATGACGTCGGGCACCTGCCAGTCCCACTGCTGGACGATCTCCACCGAGACGGTCTTCTGGCCCTCGAGCCGGAGACTGTTCATCGAGTTGGCGAGGTAGACGCCCTCTTCGGCGGCCAGCCGCTGCACGATGGCCATGCAGCCGTCGAAGTCCGTGTCGAGCGAGAGCACCAGGGCACCGTTGGCGATGGGCTGCAGCAACTGCGCGACCGAGACCTTGCCCTTGGGCAGCAACACGATGGCGGGGATGCCGGCTGCGGCCGCGTAGGCTGCCAGGGCGGCAGACGTGTCGCCCGTCGAGGCGCACGCGATGGCCCGCACCTGCTGCCCGTCGGAGATCATCTGGCGCACCGTCGACACCAGGACGGTCATGCCGAGGTCCTTGAACGAGCCGGTGTGCGAGTTGCCGCACTGCTTGATCCAGAGATCCGGCACGCCGAGGCTCGCGCCATAGCGCTCGGCCCAGAGCAGGTTGGTCCCGCCCTCGTCCATCGAGACGATCTGGTCGTCCCGGATGTCCGGGCACACCCATTCCTTCTTGCCCCAGACGGCCGACCCGTAGGGCCAGAGGGTGCGCTTGTACCGGTCGTCGAACAGCCGCATCCACGCGCCCGCGGATCGGTCCTTCAGCGCCTCGATGTCGTGCGCCACCTCGAGCAGATCCCCGCACGTCGGGCATCGATAGAGAGGGGTGAAGAGCGGGTGGGTGCCGTGGCACCCGGCGATGCAGCGGAATGAAGCGCGGTACATATCAGCCGATTACAAAAGTGTGGCGCGCGTTGCACGGTTGTGTGCGGACGCCGCCCGATGAAGCCGCCCCGCGATGAGGCCGATTCAGCAACCGCCGCAAAGGCAAGGGCTTGGCCGGGTTCGACGGAAGTGGCAGGTCTGGTGTGGCCGTTGCAGAAACAGGACGGTGATGCGTGTGATCGCTGCGGCTTTCAACACCTGGAAAGGACGCGTGCGGTGAAAGTAGCACACCTCTCGGAACCGGCGGAAGAACGCGTGATCTTTCGCGACGGTCTCGGTGTGCGCGAACGGCGCACCACGGGCACGGGCGAGGTCGTGGAGTGGTTCCACCTCACTCCCGAGTTCGCCGCCGTCGAGGCCCCCCTGCGCGAACGCGTCTCCCGGCTGTCGAAATTCCAGCACGTCAAGTTCGCCCGCATCCTCGGGCTCGAACCCGGCGCCAAGGGGCGTGGGCCGATCGTCCTCTCCGATCACGTGGCCGGCACCCGGCTGGTGCAGATCCTCGAGTCGGCCAACCTCGGCCTGCTGACCTTCGACACCGGCGCCGGGCTCCAGGTGACGCGAGAGGTGCTCGGCGGCCTGTCCGTGCTGCACGACTCCCGCAACGTCTCCCACGGGGCGCTCGGTCCAGAGCGCGTCCTGCTGACGCCCACCGGTCGCGTCGTCCTGGTGGACCACATGCTGGCGCAGGCGCTCGACCGCCTGCAGCGGCCGCGTCACCAGCTGTGGCGCGACTGGCGCGTCGCGACGCCGCCTGCCGCCGGCACCGCGCGGTTCGACATGCAGACCGACCTGGCGCAGGCCGGCCTCCTGGCCCTCGCCGTCCTGCTCGGGCGTCCCCTCGAAGAGGAGGACTACCCGCATCGACTCCGCAGTCTGTTGCCGCTGGTCCAGGACCGGTTGGCCCGATCCCCCGCCGCCGCCATTGCCGCCGAGGTCGCCGCCTGGCTCGAGCGCCTGGCGCCGCTCGACAGTCGTCGCGCCTTCAAGAACGTCCGCGAAGCCCAGCAGAGCTTCGAGGCGCTCGTGGCCGGCAGCGCCACGTCGATGGGCGTTACGCACACGCGCGTGAAGGGCGTCGTGTCGGCGATGGTCGCGCTTGGCGGAGAGGCCGCCGCCGCGCCGGCCGCCACGGCGCCGCGTTCCGTCAGCGTCGTCCGGCCCGAGCCGGTCCCCGCACGTGACGACACCGCGGACTCGGCCGTGGATGACAGCGGTATCGACATCGAGGCGTTGCTGGCCCTCGAGGCCGAACTCGAGGGCGGCAGCGCACCTGCCGTCGTCAGCATGCCGACCGGCCAGGCCATCGCGGCGTCCTCCGTCGACCGGCGCGCGCCCGCCACGCCGGCGCCCTCGCCGGTGCCCGCGCCGGTGGACGTCGTGCCCGAACGCGGCGGGGAGACAATCCTCGCCGACGCGTCCGTGCCTGAAGCGGTCGAGGCCGCCGAGCCGCCCCTCGCGCTCGAGGCGCTCTCGCAGGAGCGCCTCGACCTCGAGCGGCAGTACGCGGCACTCGTCGACAGCCTCGCGCCGCCCGAAGAGACGCCGGTCCTGCCGCTGCCGCCGACGCCGGCGACCTCGGAGCCGCTGGTGGATGCCCGGGTCCTCTGGTCGTCGATGCCGGCAGACACCGAGACCGTCGGTGGGGACGGCCTCGAGACACCGCAGGCCGACGAGGCCCCGGTCGACGTCGAGGCCGAGTCCGTGTTCGCACCCGTCGCGACGACGCTGCCCGAGACGACGCCGGAGCCGGACGTGGCCTCGGGCCCGGAAGTGCTCTTCGCCGTCGACCCGATCGTGGTGTTTCCGACCGACGTGGCCCCGCCGTCGTCTGGCGTCGAGCCTGTCTCCGCCGACTGGTGGAAGGAAGCGCTGCCCTGGCGGTCCGAAGAGGCCGCCGCCGACACCACCGACGCGGCACGCGCCGCGGACGGCGCTGGCGTGGCGGAGGACTTCGGGTACCTCGCCACCGAGGAGATCGCCGCGCGCGCCGAGGCGATGGCGGGCGAGGAGACGCACGAGTCCGCGCCAGTGTCCGATCTCGAGGCGGACGCCGTGCCCATGGCCGGAGACGCGACCGCACCCGTGACCGCGGATTCGGCGTCGCCCGACGTCGACGCCGACCCGCCGCAGCCACTCGTCGCCGAGGAACCCGCGCTCGCCGAGGAACCCGCACTCGCTGAGGAACCCACGCTCGCCGAGGAACCCGCGCTGACCGAGACCGTCGCGCCGGAGGCCCTCGACCAGGCGCCGCTGGGCCTGCCTGTCGAGATGGCCGTCGACGAGGTGCCTGCGGATGCCCTTGTGGCGGTTGCGCCCCCCGTCGCAGACCTTCAGGTTGCCGAGATGGTCGCCGTCGAACCGGCACCGGCTGCCGACAGCGATGTCGGGGCCGCCGACGCCGCCGAACCGGTAAGCGGATACCGTCTCTTTGGAGACATCGAGCCGATCATCCTGCAGGACGACGCGGAATCGGCCACCGCCGAGGCGCCGTTCTCGTTCCAGTACGTCGACGAGAGCCCACGCGC
>LNFM01021049.1_pt1 | contig 11438 bp, 9 predicted proteins | sample 596031 | NCBI WGS metagenome assembly LNFM01 (sample SAMN04254537, study PRJNA301005) | activated carbon metagenome | isolation source: dual media filters at the Ann Arbor, Michigan drinking water treatment plant | place: USA: Ann Arbor | reverse complement strand
GCATCAACATTTCGCGGTTCATTTCACTCGCCCACCTTTCCGAATTGCATGTCCTGGCTCACTTTGATTTCTCTCATTCGTCACTGTCTGAAGCGTTGGCTCCAGGGGCCTGGCGGCCCTTGAAATTCACGATAGGCGCCAAGCGCGCCTGCTGGATGTCATCCAGCGAAAAGGTCATGGCCTGCAGGGCCACGGGCGCGCGTTTCTTGCTCACCCGAGCGCCGGGCTTGGGTTCGGGCGCATCGCTCCAGACCACCTGCCACTGCACGCCATCGTCAGCACGCTCCAGCGTGCCCCTGAATTTCTTGCGGTTCGCCGCCACGTCGGTCCCGGTGGCGCCGATCGGCGCCTTCAAGGTGAGGTCAATCACGTGACCTTCAAACCGCACGTAGTCGATTTCCCGCTTGAGCGGCCGGTCGATGCCGGGCGAACCCACTTCGAGGCGTCGGTATTCCAGGCCCTCGACTTCCAGCAGGTATTGCAACTGACGCGTGATTTTTTCGCAATCTTCGACCGTGACAAAACGCTCGGCCGGCACCGGTTGGCCGGCAACGGGCGCCTCCCAAGGCAGGTCGATCGTGACCTTCAGCAAGCCGCTACCCGAGCGCTCCAACTCCACCAGGTCAAAACCCAGTCCGGTGACGGTCTGCTCTACGATCTCTTGCCAAGCCATGCTGATGGTGTCTGCCCAGAAAGCGTTCGGCCAAAAAAAATGGGCCGGTAGTTACCCGCCCATTTGGTCGTGAAGCTCGCATTGTAACGCCTGCAACCACCGATTGGCAACCCAATCGACCGTTCAATGCTGAACACCGTTCAAATACCCAGCACCCATTGAATGAGGTTTTTGGCCAGAAACCCCAACATGCCGAATGAGAGCACCAGAAACAGCACGAAAGTGCCGAACTTGCCGGCCTTGGATTCCCGGGCCAGGTTGAACACAATGAAGAGCATGTAGAGGATGAAGGCACCGACGCCAAACGTCAGCCCGAACTGTGCGATCTGGCCTTCGGTGTAGCCGAACAGGGTGTTGCCCATCAATCAGCCCTCCAGCCGATGGGCCGTCAGGTCGCGGTAGGCATGCCAGCTTGCGTGCGCCAGCAGCGGGATCAGCACGATCAGACCGAGCAAGGCGGTGAGCATGCCGATGCCGACCAGCAAGGCGATCACCACCGCCCATGTCACCATGGGCCCGGGGTGGCTGGCCACGGCACGCCAGCTCTCGGCCACCGCCTCCATCACCGAAGCGCGTGTGTCCACCAGCATGGGGAGGGCCACCACGGTGGAGGCGAACACGGGAGCGGCCAACAAGGCGCCGAGCACCAGCCAGACCTCGAACAGGCCCACTTCGCGCACCAGCACCACATGACGCAGGAAATCCACCGGCTTCTGGATGGGCAGGGGCGACCAGAGCGTGATCAGGCCGGCCGAGGTGAGCACCCAGCCGGTGCCGGCCAGTCCCAGCAGCAGGCCGAACTTCACCAGACGGCCGTCGCCCGAGCGCCAAAGCTGCACCACCTCGCCCAACCCGGCGCTGCGCTGGCGGCTGACCTGGTAGAGACCGGTGGCCAGGATGGGCGCGACGATGAGGAAACCCGAGAAGGCGCCGGCCAGCAGCCAGAACTGGTCGCGCGCAGCCCACAGCAGCAGCCAGCCGAAGGCGGTGAGCAGCAGGCCGTGAACCAGGCCGGGCACCGGGTTGCGCCGCAGGTCGGCCCAACCCAGGGCCAGCCAGCGCCAGGACGACTGAATCGAGACAGGGCGCGTTGAAGAGGGTGATGGGTCGGTCATGACCGACGGTTATACGCCGCCCCACCCGCCAGCGGCCTGACGCAGGTCAAGCCCTTGAGCGCTTCAGGCGGCCGCCTGCACCAGCGTGCGTGTGTAGGGATGCGCGGGCGCGCGCAACACCTGCTCGACCGGCCCGCTCTCGACCACGGCGCCGTCCTTCATCACGATGACGTGGTGCGCCATGGCCTGGATGACATCCACGTCGTGCGTGATCAGGAGGTAGCTCAGACCGCGTTCGCGCTGCAGGCGCTGAAGCAAGGCCAGCACCTGTTTCTGCACCGTCACATCGAGCGCGCTGGTGGGTTCGTCCAGCACCAGCAGTTGCGGGTCGATGATGAGCGCACGCGCAATCGCCAGGCGCTGGCGCTGCCCGCCCGAGAACTCGTGCGGGTAGCGCTGCAGCCAGTCGCCGCCGCGCCGGGGATCGTCGACCAGACCGACATCCGCCAGTGCCTTGACGACGCGGTCACGGCGTTGCGCCACTGAAAGACCCGGCTGGTGCACCAGCAGACCTTCACCCACGATCTGTTCGATGGTCATGCGCGGCGAGAGCGATGAAAACGGGTCCTGGAACACGACCTGCACCCGCTGGCGCAGCGCCCTGCTCTCGCCGTTCTTCAGGGCCTGCGTCCAGTCGGATCCTGTGACCTGCAAGTTGCCTTGGTAGGGCAGCAGACCCAGCGCGGCCAGCGCCAACGTGGACTTGCCCGAACCCGATTCGCCGATCACGCCCAGCGTCTGGCCCGGCCCCAGATCCAGATTGGCGCCCTGCACCGCGATGAACTCGCCCTTCTTGAACCAGCCCCTCAGGCCGGGCAGTGGAACGGGGTAACCCACGCGCAGGCCGCGGGCTTGCAGCACCGGTGTGGCGTCGGCAGCAGGCGGGCCAGCGGGCACCACGTCACGCTCGGGTTTGCTGGCCAGCAGCATCTGTGTGTAGGGGTGCCGGGGCGCGGCAAACACGTCGCTCACGGCGCCCTGCTCCACCAGATGGCCCTGCTCCATCACGGCCACCCGGTCGGCAAAGCGGCGCACCAGGTTGAGGTCGTGCGTGATGAGCAGCACCGCCATGCCGTGCTGGCGCTGCAGATCGGCCAACAGGTCCAGGATCTGGCCGCGCAAGCTGACATCCAACGCGGTGGTGGGCTCGTCGGCCAGCAGCAGCTTCGGGCTGCTGGCCAGCGCCATGGCGATCATGGCGCGCTGGCGCTGTCCGCCGCTGAGCTGGTGCGGGAAGGCGTTGGCGCGGCGCGCTGGCTCGGGGATGCCGGTGGAGGCCAGCAGCTCGACGGTGGACGACAGCGCCTGACGCGGCGTGAGACCCTTCTTCAGCTGAAGCACCTCGCCGATCTGGTCACCCACGGTGTAGAGCGGGTTGAGCGCCGTCATGGGCTCCTGGAAGATGATGGCCACCTCGTCCCCGCGCACACCGCGCAACTGGTGCTCGGTCATCTGCAGCAGGTCGCGGCCGTTGAGCAGCGCCAAGCCGCTCACATCGGCGTTGTGCACCAGGCGCAGCAGCGACAGCGCCGACACCGTCTTGCCCGAGCCGGATTCGCCCACCAGCGCGAGCTTCTCGCCGGCCCGGATGGCGAAGTCGATGCCGTGCACGACGTCCTGCCCACCGAAGGACACGCGCAGGCCTTTCACGTCGAGGAGCATGGGGGCCATCATTTGTCCGCTTTCCGCGGGTCCAACGCATCGCGCAAGGCATCCCCCATGAAGGTCAAGAGCAGCAGCGTGATCACCAGCACCGCGAAGGTCGAGAGCGAAATCCACCAGGCGTCGATGTTGTTCTTGCCCTGGCTCAGCAGCTCGCCCAGCGACGGTGTACCGGGTGGCACGCCCAGGCCCAGAAAGTCGAGCGAGGTGAGCGCCAGGATGGCCGCGCTCATGCGAAACGGCAGAAAGGTCACCACGGGTGTCAAGCTGTTGGGCAGCACGTGGCGCCAGATGATCTGCCAGTTGGACAGGCCCAGCGCGCGCGCTGCGCGCACGTAGTCGAGCTGGCGGTTGCGCAGGAACTCGGCGCGCACGTAATCGGACAGGCCCATCCAGCCAAACAGGCTGAGCAGGATCAGCAACAAGCTGATGCTGGGCGCGAACACGGCCGAAAAGATGATGAGCAAATACAGCTCGGGCATGGAGCCCCAGATTTCGATGAAGCGCTGAAAGGCCAGGTCGGTCTTGCCACCGAAGAAGCCCTGGATGGCACCGGTGACCACACCCAGCAGCACGCCGATGACGGTGAGCGCCAGTGCGAACAGCACGCTCACGCGAAAGCCGTAGATCAGCTGGGCCAGCAGGTCGCGGCCGCGATCGTCGGTGCCGAACAGGTTGTCCAGCGTGGGCGGCGATGGATTGGGCAGTTTGGCGAAGTAGTTCAGCGTCTGCGGGCCATAAGGGTTGGGTGCGTAGATCGCCCAGTTGTCGCCCTTGCTCAGTTGTTCGCGGATGAAGGGGTCGAGGTAGTCGGTGGTGGTGTCGAAGTCGCCACCGAACACCGTCTCCGCATGGTCCTTCAGCATGGGGAAATAGGTCGTGCCCTCGTAGCGCACGACCAAGGGCCGGTCGTTCGACAGCACCTCGGCGAACAGGCTGCCCACCACCAGCAGGCAGAACAGCACGAGACTCCAGTAGCCCAGGCGGTTGCGCTTGAAGCGGCGCCAGGCGCGGGCGCTCGGCGACAACGAGGGTGTCACGGCTTCAGTCGAATTTGACACGCGGGTCCACCCAGACGTAGCAGAGGTCGGAAATCAGCTTGGTCACCAGGCCGATCAGCGTGAAGAAAAACAGCGTGCCGAGCACGACGGGATAGTCGCGCCGGATCACGCTCTCATAGCTGAGCAAGCCCAGGCCGTCGAGCGAGAACAGGGTTTCGATCAGCAGCGAGCCCGCGAAGAAAGCGCCGATGAAGGCCGAGGGAAAGCCGGTGACGATGGGGATGAGCGCGTTGCGAAACACGTGCTTCCACAACACCTGCCGCTCGCTCAGGCCCTTGGCACGCGCGGTCATCACGTACTGCTTGCGAATCTCTTCCAGAAACGCGTTCTTGGTCAGCATGGCCGTGACGGCGAAGCTGCCCAGCACCATGGCGGTGACCGGCAGGGTGATGTGCCAGAGGTAGTCGACGATGCGCGCCCCCCAGCTGAGCTCTTCCCAGTTGGAGGATGTGAGACCACGCAACGGAAACCACTGCAGCTGACCGCCAAAGATCACCAGCAGCGCGACACCCAGCACGAACCCCGGGATGGCGTAGCCGATGAGCACGAGCAAGGTGGTGGCCAGATCGAAACGCGAGCCGGCCCGCACCGCCTTGGCCACGCCCAGCGGCACCGCCACCCCGTAGCTGATGAGGAAGGTCCACAAGCCGAGCGTGATGGAGACCGGCAGCTTCTCCAGGATGAGTTCGGACACGGCCTTGTTCTGGAAGAAGCTGGTGCCCAGATCGAAGCGCGCGAACTGACCGAGCATCTGGAAGAAACGTTCGTGCGCCGGCTTGTCGAAGCCGTAGAGGGCTTTGATCTGCTCGATGCGTTTGGGGTCCACACCTTGCGCGCCGCGGTAGACCGAGCCACCTTCGGCGCCCGCTGCCCCGGCACCCGCACGGGCTTCGGCCAGGTACTGGTCCACCGGACCGCCTGGCACGAACTGGATCACCACGAAGGTCAGCAACAGCACCCCGAACAGCGTCGGGATCATGAGCAGCAGGCGTTTGAGGATGTAGACCCACATGGCGTGTCAGTTGCTCCGAGGTGAGAAGGCCGCCGCGCCGGGCCGCCCCAGGCAAGGCCAGCCCCCTCGGGGGGCAGCGACCCGCGCAGCGGTGGAGCGTGGGGGCATCATTTCTGAGCCCACCAGGTGTCGATGGCCCAGACCTCACCGGATGCATAAGGGGGCATGTCTTTCGGGCGAGCCAGCCGCCATGCGTTGTAGGCCATGCGGTGGGTCGTGGCCGACCACTGCGGGATCAGCACATGGCTGTGGGTGATGGCGCGGTCCAGCGCACGGCAGGCGGCCAGAAATTCGGGTTGTGTGGGGGCTTCCACCATGCGCTCGATCAGCGCATCCACGGCCGGGTTGGCGGTGCCGGTGTGGTTGCCCGAGTCTTCGGTCTTGGCAGCAGCGCTGCCGAACAGGTCGGCGTACTCCGCACCCGGGTTGTTGGTGCCGCCGTAGGCCAGCGAAACGATGTCGAAATCAAAGCTGCGCAGACGCTGCTGGTACAGCGCGAAGTCCACCGGGCGGAACTTGAGTTCAACACCCAGCTTGGTGAGGTTGCGGATCCAGGGGGTGACCACGCGAGCGCCGGTCTCGTTGCTGTCGAGGTACTCGATCGTCATGGACTTGCCCTGCGCGTTGCGCAACTGACCACCCTGCACGGTCCAGCCGGCCTCGCGCAGCAAGGCCTGCGCGCGTTTGAGGTTGCCGCGCAGGGAGTCCGTGCCATCGGTGCGCGGCGCTGCATACACCGGGCCGAACACGGCGGGTGGCAGTTGTTTGCGCCAGGGCTCCAGCAAGGCCAGCTCCTCGGCCGGGGGCGTGCCCTGCGGCGAACAATCGGTGTTGCCGAACAGCCCCTGCACGCGCTGGTAGGCGTTGTAGAACATCTGCCGGTTCATCCACTCGTAGTCCATCGCCAGACCCAGCGCCTCGCGCACGCGGATGTCGTCCAGCGGCGGTCGGCGTGTGTTGAGCACATAGCTTTGAAAGCCGGTGGGCAGGCGGTGGGTGAACTCGCCCTTGACGAGTTCACCGGTATTGAAACGTTTGCCGTTGACGCGACGCGCCCAGTCCCCTGCCGAGAAAAAGCGCATGAGGTCGAACTCGCCCGCCTTCAGCGCTTCAAGCTTGGCCGTGTTGTCCTTGTAGATCTTGACGACGATGCGGTCGAAATTGGCGGTGCCCCGGCGAACCGGCAGGTCGCGCGCCCAGTAGGCCGGGTCGCGCACGTAGGTGATGTCCCGGCCGAACTGAACCGGACCGATTTTGTAAGGCCCGCTGCCGATGGGAATGTCGGTCACGACCTGGTCGAAGGTCTTGCGCTGACCGGTCTTGGGGTCGATGGCATTGCCCCAGGCACGGCTGAACACCGGCAGCCCGCCCACGGTCAGTGGCAGTTCCCGGTTGGGCTTCTTGAAGCGGTAGCGCACGGTTCTCTCGCCCAGCACGTCCAGTCCGGCCACGTCTTGCAGCACGGTCTTGAAGGCGGGTGAGGTGTGTGGACCCAGCAACGTGTCGAAGCTGTGCTTCACGTCGGCGGCGAGCACCGGGTCGCCGTTGTGAAAGCGCGCGGTGTCGCGCAACTTGAACGTGACCGACAGGCCATCGGGCGCGGTCACCACGTCCTCGGCCAGCAGGCCGTAGGCGGCCCCGTTTTCGTCCAGCGCGCCAGCGAGCAAGGAGTCGAACATCAAGTTGGACAAATAGGCCGGCGCACTGCCGCGCAGCGTGAACGGGTTGTATTTGTCGAAGGTGGACAGCCGAAGGTTGCTCACCAGCCGCAACTCACCGCCCTTGGGTGCGGTGGGGTTGACATAGTTGAAATGGGTGAACCCGGCGGGGTACTTGAGCTGGCCCCACAGCGCATAGCCGTGAGCGGCCCAACCCGCCGTGCTCCAGAGCACCAGCAACGCGGCCAGGGACGTCGAGACGAGTCGGTGGCCGGGGCAGATGCGGGAGAAGTGCATTGGGTTTTCTCACCGGCAAGAAATTGCTGATCACGGGCGTGCTGTCCAACCGGTCCATCGCCTACGGCATCGCCAGGGCCTGCCACCAGCAGGGTGCCGAGCTCGCGTTCAGCTACGTCGGCGAGCGTTTCAAGGACCGCATCACCGAGTTCGCGGCCGATTTCGACTCCAAGCTCATCTTTGATTGCGATGTGGGCGACGACGCCCAGATCGAGAAGCTGTTTGCCGACCTGGCGCAGGTGTGGCCCAAGTTCGACGGCTTTGTGCACAGCATCGGCTTTGCACCGCGCGAAGCGATTGCCGGGGATTTTCTGGACGGCCTGACGCGCGAGAACTTCCGCATCGCGCACGACATCAGCGCTTACAGTTTCCCTGCCATGGCCAAGGCCGCGCTGCCCATGCTCAACGAGAAGTCGGCCCTGCTCACCCTCACCTACCTCGGCGCCCTGCGCGCCGTGCCCAACTACAACACCATGGGTCTGGCCAAAGCCAGCCTGGAAGCATCGGTCCGTTACCTGGCTGAGTCGTTGGGTCCCAAGGGCATGCGCGTCAACGGCATCAGCGCTGGCCCCATCAAGACCCTGGCCGCCAGCGGCATCAAGGACTTCGGCAAGTTGCTGGGCATGGTCGCCAGCGCTTCACCGATCCGCCGCAACGTGACCATTGAAGACGTGGGCAACGTGGCCGCGTTTCTGCTGAGCGACCTGGCCGCTGGCGTTACCGCCGAGATCACCTACGTGGACGGTGGCTACAGCCACACCACGGGCGTGAGCCGCGACAGCGACGCGCTGAGCTGATTCCTCTGCGCTTCGGGGGCCGCCATGAGGCGACGCGAGCTGCTTGGCTGGTTGGTCTTGGTCACCTGTGGCCTGTCTGTCCCTGTTTTGGCTGCCGATGCACCGGCCCTGATGCTTGCCAACGTGTACCGGCCAGGTGTGCCGCTGCACGACTACTGGCTGAGTGAAAAATACGATGGCCTTCGCGGCTTCTGGGATGGCCAGCAGCTGCTGACCCGAGGCGGTGAAGTCATCGCAGCGCCCGACTGGTTCACCGCCGGATGGCCCGCCGAGCCCATGGACGGCGAACTCTGGATCGGTCGAGGGAAATTTGAAGCAGCGCTCGCCACCGTGCGCCGCCAAACCCCCATGGATGACGCCTGGCGACGCGTGCGTTTCATGGTGTTCGACCTGCCCGCCCACCCGGGCCGCTTCACCGACCGCATCCAGGCCTGCCAGGCGCTGGTGCGACAACTCCATCGCCCCTGGGTCCAGGCCGTCCCACAGGAGCGCGTGGCCAGCCACACCGAGTTGATGGCGCGGCTGGACCGGGTGGTGAAAGCCGGCGGCGAAGGCCTGATCCTGCACCGGGGCGACTCGTTCTATCGAGCCGAGCGCAACGACGACCTGCTGAAGGTGAAGACGCACGAAGACGCCGAGGCGCGCGTGTTGCAGCACTTGCCCGGTCAGGGCCGACACGCCGGTCGCATGGGCGCCTTGCTGGTGGAGACGCCGGAAGGTGTGCGGTTCCGTCTGGGCACGGGCTTCACCGACGCCCAGCGCGAGCTTCCGCCCGCCGTGGGCGAGTGGGTGACTTTCCGCTTCCGCGGTGTCAACGAGAGCGGCGTGCCGCGCTTCGCCAGCTTCTTGCGGGTGCGGGCTGATGCTCCGCCCCGATAAGCGTCTCTTCAGGCTTTCACGCAGTCGGCAAAGTAACGCTTCTTGCCATCGTCGCCCACCATCTCCACGAGGCCGTGGATGTCGGTCTCGAAGCCGGGGCACAGGGCGTTGAACTCGCGCGCGAACTTGAGGTAATCCACGATCTTTTTGTTGAACACCTCGCCCGGGATCAGCAGCGGAATGCCCGGAGGGTATGGCGTGACCAGGCTGGTGGTGATGCGGCCTTCGAGCTCGTCGATGGGCACACGCTCGGTGGTTCGCTGCGCGATGTGCGCGAACGCGTCGGTCGGCTTCATGGCCGGCGTCAGGTCGCTCAGGTACATCTCGGTCGTCAGGCGCGCGATGTCGTAGCGGGCGTAGAGCTCGTGCACGTGCTGGCACAGGTCGCGCAGACCCATCTGCTCGTAGCGCGGGTGCTTCTGGCAGAACTCCGGCAGGATGCGCCACATCGGCTGGTTCTTGGCGTAATCGTCCTTGAACTGCTGCAGTGCGGTCAGCAGCGTGTTCCAGCGGCCTTTGGTGATGCCGATGGTGAACATGATGAAGAAGCTGTACAGACCCGTTTTCTCCACCACCACGCCGTGCTCGGCGAGAAACTTGGTGACGATGGACGCGGGGATGCCTTCGGGCTCGAAGCGGCCATCCAGGTTCAGACCCGGCGTGACGATGGTCGCCTTGATTGGATCCAGCATGTTGAAGCCGGGCGCCATGTCGCCAAAGCCGTGCCATTCCTTGGCGGTGGCCTGCGAGCCCGCCGGGTCGGGGTTGAGCACCCAGTCGACGGCCTCACCCATGCCTTCGTCGGCCAGATCGTCCGGTCCCCAGACCTTGAACCACCAGTCGTCGTCACCGAACTCGGCGTCGATCTTGCGCATGGCGCGGCGGAAGTCGAGCGCCTCGAAAATGCTCTCTTCCACCAGCGCCTTGCCACCGGGCGGCTCCATCATGGCCGCGGCCACATCGCAGCTGGCGATGATCGCGTACTGCGGGCTGGTGCTGGTGTGCATCAGGTAGGCCTCGTTGAAGAGGTGGCGGTCGAGCTTGACGTGCTGCGAGTCCTGCACCAGCACATGGCTGGCCTGGCTGATGCCGGCGAGCAGCTTGTGGATGGACTGCGTGGCGTACACCACCGACTCCATCGGCCGCACGCGCTTCTTGCCCATGGCGTGGAAGTTGCCGTAGAAGGGGTGGAAGGCCGCGTGCGGCAGCCAGGCTTCATCGAAGTGCAGGTTGGCCACGTAGCCGTCGAGCATCTGCTTGATGGCCTCGGTGTTGTAGAGCACGCCGTCGTAGGTGGACTGGGTGAGTGTCAAAACGCGCGGCTTCACCGCGTCGGCGTCCACGCCGGCCAGCAGCGGGTTGGCGCGGATCTTGGCCTTGATGGCGTCGATCTCGAACTCGCTCTGCGGGATCGGTCCGATGATGCCGTAGTGATTGCGTGTGGGCTTCAGAAAGACGGGAATGGCGCCCGTCATGATGATGCTGTGCAGGATGGACTTGTGGCAGTTGCGGTCCACCACCACCACGTCGCCCGGCGCCACCGTGTGGTGCCAGACCATCTTGTTGCTGGTGCTGGTGCCGTTGGTCACGAAAAAGCAGTGGTCGGCGTTGAAGATGCGCGCCGCGTTGCGCTCGCTCGCACCAATGGCGCCGTTGTGATCCAGCAGCTGGCCCAGTTCTTCCACCGCGTTGCACACGTCGGCGCGCAGCATGTTTTCACCGAAGAACTGGTGGAACATCTGGCCCACCGGGCTCTTGAGGAACGCCACGCCACCCGAGTGACCCGGGCAATGCCACGAATACGAACCGTCTTCGGCGTAGTCGAGCAGGGCCTTGAAGAACGGCGGCTGGATGCCTTCAAGGTAGCTTTTGGCCTCGCGGATGATGTGGCGAGCCACGAACTCGGGCGTGTCCTCGAACATGTGGATGAAGCCGTGCAGCTCGCGCAGGATGTCGTTGGGCAGATGCCGGCTGGTCTTGGTTTCGCCGTAGATGTAGATCGGCACATCCGAGTTCTTGCGCCGCACCTCGTCGATGAAGTTGCGCAGGTTGAGCACGACCGGGTCGAGGTCTGCGCCATGGCTGAATTCTTCGTCGTCGATCGACAGGATGAACGCGCTGGCCCGGCTCTGCTGCTGGGCGAACTGGCTCATGTCGCCGTAGCTGGTCACACCCACCACCTCGAAGCCCTCGACCTCGATGGCCTGCGCCAAAGCGCGAATGCCCAGACCCGAGGTGTTTTCGGAGCGGAAGTCCTCGTCGATGATGACGATGGGGAAACGGA
>LNFM01014463.1_pt1 | contig 11438 bp, 11 predicted proteins | sample 596031 | NCBI WGS metagenome assembly LNFM01 (sample SAMN04254537, study PRJNA301005) | activated carbon metagenome | isolation source: dual media filters at the Ann Arbor, Michigan drinking water treatment plant | place: USA: Ann Arbor | reverse complement strand
AGAACCGCACGCGCTTCCTGCGCGAGATCGTCGCCGGCATCAGGGCCGAGGCGCCGGGCCTGAAGATCGGCATGCGCATTTCCGCCGCTGATCTCGTGCCCTTCCGCCCCGATCCGGCGCTGACCACGGCGGAGGCGATGGGGCCGGGCGCGCCGGAGGACTTCGGCAGCCTGCTGCCGTACCGCTACGGCTTCGGGATGCAGGAGTCCGATCCGCTGGCGATCGACCTCGCGGAAACGAAATCAGTGATCGCCATCGCGCGGGACCTGGGCATCAAGCTGTTCAACATCACGCTCGGCAGCCCGTACTACAACCCGCACCTGACCCGTCCCGCGCTGTATCCGCCCTCCGACGGCTACCACCCGCCGGAGGATCCGCTGATCGGCGTGATGCGGCACCTGAACGTGGTGCGCGAACTGAAGCAGGCCTTCCCCGAACTCGCCTTTGTCGGCAGCGGTTACACCTATCTGCAGGAATTCCTGCCCTATGTCGCGCAGGCGGTGGTGCGCGCTGGCTGGACCGACAGCGTCGGCCTCGGCCGCATGGTGCTCGCCTATCCCGAACTGCCCGCCGACGTGCTCGCCGGGCGGCCGCTGCAGAGAAAACGCCTCTGCCGCACCTTCAGCGACTGCACCACCGCGCCGCGCCACGGCCTGGTGTCGGGCTGTTATCCGCTCGATGCGCATTACAAGAAGTCGCCGGAGATGGTGAAGGTGGCGGCGATCAAGAAGGCGGCGAATATTTCCTGAGCCGGAATTTCATTGCCGTACGGCGCATAAGCGCAGCGTCATGCGCCGGATGGAGTTAGTGGATATCCCCGTTTCACTCCCGGGATCCGGCATTCGGCGGATGGCGCCGCTTCGCGGCTTATCCGCCCTACGGGGTGGTGCGGGATCGGGAAGCCGACTATTCCAATGCCATCATTCCGGTGGGGGGGGGCTTGCTCGCCCTGCGGGACAAGTCCTTAAGGCGATCTTAGCCCGTCGTCGCAATTGCAGTTGCCAGTTCTTTTGGTGACGTACCCAGCGCAAGCAGCGATTTCACCAGCAGGTCGATGGATACCGAAGCGTCGGCGGCTTCCATCTTGGCGATGCGGGATTGACTGGATTCGATCAATTTTGCGAGCGCGACCTGGCTTAGTCCCTTTTTGAGGCGTTTGTTCCTGAGGGATTCGCTCAAGGCCAGTTTCATCGCGATATAGGCTGATTCCTCGGCAGTAAGACCGAGAAAGTCGTCGGCTGTGCCGATTTTCCATCCGGCTTTTTCCAGTTTTTTGCGTTTAGCGGGTTTCATCCTGGTACCTCTGAATTCGTGTTTTGCTGATGGCGATGACATGTTTCGATGTGGCTGCCGTTTTCTTGTTGAATATTTCCAGAATCAGGATTGCATCGCTGTCGATCCTGTAAACAATTCTCCAGGTAAGGTTTTCATCGTTGATGCGCAGTTCATGACATCGCGCCCCGATCGTCGGCATTGGCCTCGAGTGCGGTAAACCCAGCTTGTCACCGCGCTGCAGGCGCCGCAGCAGAAAACCGGCTTCCAGTCGTGCCGCGGGCGAGAATGGAGGTGACTTGATCTCACCGTGCAGCCAGATCAGCGGCTTTTCAGCGGCTCTCATGGAAGGCATGATATGTCACATATGACATAATTTCAAGGAGGGTGCATATTGCGTAGGGCGCATAAGCGCAGCGTCATGCGCCGGACGCGGCTTATCCGCCCTACGGATTCTGTTTCAGGTGATGCCGTGCAGCGCCAGCAGCGTATTCATCCGCGCCACCGCCAGCTCCGGCTTCTGCAGCAGTCCCGCCGCATCGGCGAGCCTGAACAATTCGACAAAATGCATCAATGACCGCGCGCTTTGCTGGCCGCCGACCATCGTGAAGTGCTCCTGGTGGCCGTTGAGCCAGGCCATGAACACGACGCCGGTTTTGTAGAAACGCGTCGGCGCGCGGAAGATGTGGCGCGACAGCGGCACGGTGGGTGCGAGTATTTCTTCGAACCTGGCGCGGTTGTTCTGCGCCAGGGCCAGCAGCGCCGCGCTGGCCGCGGGCGCGATGGCGTCGAAAATGCCGAGCAATGCGTCGCTGTGGCGTTGGTTGTCCGAGTCGCCGATTTCATCGCCGGCGATCAGTTCGGCGTAGTTGAAATCGTCGCCGGTGTACATGCGCACGCCTTCCGGCAGGCGGCGGCGCACGGCGATTTCGATGTCCTTGTCGAGCAGCGACATCTTGATGCCGTCGACCTTCGAGGCATTGGCATTGATCACGCCTAGTGCGGTGTCCACGGCCTGCTGCGTGTCGCTGCTGCCCCAGTAACCTTTCAGCGCCGGGTCGAACATGTCGCCCAGCCAGTGCAGGATCACCGGTTGTTTGGCCTGGCGCAGGATGCGGTCGTAGACCTTCTCGTAATCCGCGGGGCCGCGCGCAACTTTCGCCAGCGCGCGGCTCGCCATCAGCACGATGCGGCCGCCGGCGGCTTCGATGGCTGCGAGCTGTTCTTCGTAGGCGCGGATGACATCATCCACCGAGCGCGCATCTTCCGGCGTAAGCTGGTCGGTGCCGCAGCCGGAAGCGAGCAGCGCGCCGGGGAAATCCCGCGCGGCATCGACCGAACGGCGGATCAGTTCCAGTGAGGCGGGCCAGTCCATGCCCATGCCGCGCTGCGCGGTGTCCATCGCTTCGGCGACACCGAGGCCGAGGCTCCACAGGTGGCGGCGATAGGCGAGTGTCGCGTCCCAGTCGACGGCGCAGTGGATCCAGGGATCAATGTCGGCGCGCGGGTCGGCAACGACGTGGGCGGCGGAGTAGGCGATGCGCGTGAGTTGCGCCGGTGAGCCAGCGGTGGCGAAGCGGGCCGGACCCTGCAGGCGGTACGGCGTGATGCGGCCGTCGGCATCGGGCAGGCGGATCTGCAGGTCGGGACGGCCGTTCATCGCGGGCTCTGGTCGGGATGCGGGAGCCGCGATTATAGGATGCAAAACCGGCGCGCAAAAAAAGCCCCGCGCCGGGTGACCGGGCGGGGCTTCGGTTCAAACCCGCGTTCAGTTCAGCGGGATGTAGAGGCTCGGCAGCACCACGTGGACGCCAATTGCCGGCCGGTGGTAGACGGGGGCCGGCTCGTAGTAGTGGTGCACCACGCGCGGCGGGTGGTAACGATGCACGTGTTTCACGACATGCCGCGGCGGGCCGTAGTGGTGGTAGACATGTTTCTGGGTTTTCCAGTGGTGCTTGGGCCCGTGGCCATGACCGTGGCCGCGGTCCGCGAATGCCGGGCCCGCACCGAGCAGCACTGCCGACAAGATGGCGCCTGTCAGGAATTTCATGATGATCTCCTTGGTTCTGGGGAAACTTGTGTTTCCCCGGGTTGCCCCTGCGACTCTTGTTGTCGTGACGCATGACTGCCGGTCACGGAACAGAGTCTAGGGGCGGAACTTCGGCGCGACTGTGAGTATTTGTAAGCACATGTAACGGCAGCGGGCGCCGTACACAAATGCTTGCAGATCAGGCGTTTGCGGCGCCTGCGCCCCACTGGCCGAGGGTGTGGATGCGGTCCCCGGCGCTGAGGCCGGACGGGTTCGCGGGCGCGGCAGGCAGCGCGCCGGGCTGCAATGCCTGCGGCACGACTGCGGCGATGCCGGCGCGGGTTTCAGGATCCTGCAGGGCCTGCGCGAGTCCCTGCGCATCGGCCCACAGCGGCCGCCCGCCTTCGCAATGCAGCCAGATGCGGCCGCTCGCGCGGTCGGCGAAGTTCACCACCGGCAGCCGCTTGATGCAGGCGGCGAGGAACTGGGTGTTGCGCTCCGGCGCCATTTCCGCCGCGCCGGGATAAACCGCGGCGGGATTCTGCGCGTTGACATGGATCCGGCGGTAACGCTCGACGTCGAGCAGTCCGCCGACATCAAGCACCTGCATTTCGCCGTTCCAGCCGAAGGCGACGGTGCGCGGCTGTTCGCCGAGCGCGACGCTGTTGTCGAGGAATTCGTAATGCACCTTCTTGTCGGCGGCGAGCGCCCAGGTGAAAAACACCTCGGGCATGCCGTTGAAAGCCTCGATGTTGTGCGCAAGCAGGTCGTCCACCGCCTTGTAGCGGCCGACCTCGAGGCCGCGGTGCCAGGCACGTTCGACGGTGGCATCCGGCGGCGTGATCATGAAGAACAGGTAGACCAGGCTGCCGAAACGCGTCAGCAGGTTGCTGCCGGCGACGTCGGAGGCGGGCGCGAAGGTGTCGAAACGGAAACGGTCGATCAGCAGGTGGGTCATCAGCCCGCGGTCGGCCTTGCGCGCGATGTAGCGGTCGAGCTTGTGGTCGACGACCTGCAGTTCGTGGCCGGACAGCGATCCGGCGTATTTGTAGGATTCGCCGAGCGAGGCGTAGTCGAGCAGGAACTTGCGGAAGATGTCGGGGCTGACCAGCGCGAAATCCGCCCAGTTGACGCCGATGCGCGCGGCGAGTTCGCGCTGCAGCGGGCGCAGCGTGCTTTTTCCCGCGGCGGAGGCGCCCTTGGTGTTCATCACCACCGGCAGCGTCTGCACCGGCAGCAGGCGGAAACCTTCGGCCGCGGCGGCGCGCTGGACATGGGGGTCGATCAGCCGGCCGATTTCCTCGCTGCCGTAATCGTTGCAGGCAAGGTCGGTGGCGACCGAGGCGAGCAGGCCGCGGTCGCCCCAGATGCGGCCGTGGCGCGCATGCATCGCGCCGGCGGTGCGCGCCAGTGCCTGGCAGGCGGCGCGCTGCACCGGATCGGCGGCATCGCGCGCGCCGGCTTCCCAGCGGCGGATCGCGCGCAGGTCGCGTGATTCGGTCTCCTCGGCGGCCGCGGGTGCGACCTTGCCGGCGAGTCTGGCCCAGAAGCTGCGCGCCGGCGCGGCCGCGGGGGCATCCTGCATGCCGCTTTCGATCAGTTGCATGACGGTATTGAACAATGTCGTGCGCAGAGCCTCGTGCGCGGCGCGGATGCCGGTCATGTGCGGGGCGATGTGGCGGCTGAGGATGGCGTCGGTGGTGCGGCGGAAGTTGATGCCGAGGTCTTCGGTTTTGCTGCCGTCCTCGATGCTGAAATCCGCGGTGACCCGTGCCAGCAGTTCGTGCACCACCAGGCGCTCCGGCTTGTAGACCACCAGGTCTTCCATCGGCAGTCCGGTGAGGTCGGCCAGTTCGCGCACCTGGCGCAGCGAGGAGCTGACGTTTTCCGGGCGGTGGATGGTGGCGAGGTGCAGCAGCGCCGCCGGTATCTGCGACTGCAGTCCGGGATTCCAGGGACCTTCGGGGACGGCGCCCTGCGGCAGTTCGTTCATTCCTTCAGTCTACGCCTGGGCGCAGCAGACCGTTGCGGCTGCCGGTGGTGGTGATTCGCGCGCACTGCGCCGCGGTCAGCCGCGTGTTGTGCGGCGTGGTGTCCTCGGCCATCAGGTTGCCCGGCGTGTTGTCGTGTTCGCCGCTGTCCATCAGCACATGGGCCAGTTCGTGGGCGAGGGCGATGCCGGGGTCGCGCGCACCGTGGATGATCCACACCGTGTCGGTGAGTTCGGGACGCGTGCGGCTGTTGCCGCGGCCGATGGCTTCGGCCTCGAAGGCCGGCCGCTGGCGGGTGCCGGCGGCGAAATAGATCGCCGGCTTGCGCAGCGGCAGCGCGCGTGCCAGCTCGCGCGAACGCGGCGTGTCGAAGTCGCGGTGGCTGCCGGGCACGCGGATGCGCAGCAACTCGGCTTCGGTGAGGCGTACACCGCATTGCGCAAGGATGCCGGCGGCCGTGTTGACCGCCGCAGCGATCTCCGCGTCATTCCAGCCGCCGATGTTGGCCAGCGTCAGGGTCAGTGCATGCTGACCCTGGGTTGCAGTGAGTGATGACGTTTCGAGAACGTTGCGTTCTTCAACCTGAAAGTCCGGAGAAGCGGCAACTGCATCGCAACAAACCGAGGCCAGCGCGACCATCAGCACCGGCATGAAGCCGATTGCCGAAAAAATAGGCAATCTAACGCTGTCCCGGGCGTGAGGCATTTTCGATAACGCTTTTTTGGCCTTGTTCACAGAGATATCCACAGAAATTGTGAATGATTTTTGACGTCATGCACCGGAATGGTGAGTCTGCGGGCTGCTCGCGACGCCTGATAGCCGGTGTGGTGGCGAAAAAAAAATTCCGAGGCAAAATGCCGCACTGGGAAAGTGCAAAAAATATCAATAAAAACAAATAGTTGTGATCATGTTTGGCGAGGGCGCAAAAGCCTATGTTCGTCAATCACTTAGCGGCTGTTTGCCCCTGCCGCATGAAGTCCCCGTGGCCCTGTTGACAAGCCTTGTCATCATTTTGTAAAGCGCTGCGCCGGTTGGCGGCCGCAGGAGATATCAACATGCGGGGCCGGCGCAGTGTCAAGGCTTATTTCGGTGCTGGAGGCGGTTTCCCGGGAGCCGGGCGCGGGGCCTAGAGGCCGCGGACGAAACTTTCGATGCCCTTCATCAGCATTTCGACGGCAATCGCGGTGAGGATCAGGCCCATCAGGCGGTCGACGGCGGCCAGTCCGCGCAGGCCGAGCAGGCGGGCGATGCGCGCCGAGGCCAGCAGCAGCACCAGCGTCACCGCGCTGGCGATGGCGAGTGCCAGGATCCAGTCGGCCATGCGTTCCGGCGCACGCGACACCAGCAGGATCACCGTGGCAATGGCCGAGGGACCGGCGATCGAAGGAATCGCCAGCGGCACGATGAAGGGTTCGGCATCGAGCGGGTCGGCGCCGAACACGCCCTCCGGATGCTTGAATACCAGGCGCAACGCGATCAGGAACAGGATCACGCCGCCGGCGATGTTCAGCGAGGCGTCGGAGAGACCGAGCAGGTCAAGGATCCAGCGGCCGAAAAACACGAAGAACAGCAGCAACGCGAAGGCGATCGCGCATTCGCGCAGGATCACCCGGTTGCGGCGCTCCGGCGCGACGTTCTTCAGCAGCGAGACGAACAGCGGGATGTTGCCCAGCGGATCCATCACCAGCAGCAGGATGACGACGGCGGAGGCGAGGGAGACTTCCATGGCGGAAGTCTACTGCAGCGCGGGCTAGAAGCCGAAGAGATTGCGCCTTGCGTGCTGCAGGTGGGCGAGGATCGCGGCGCGGGCGCGGTCGGCGTCGCGCGCCTTCAGCGCATCGACGATGGTGCGGTGTTCTTCCTGGTACTTGAGCCGCCGCTCCGGCGTCACCACGCGGTCCTTCAGCTTGCCCCATTCGGTCTGGTGGCGCACCGCGGTGGCCATGTCGAAGACGCGGGTGACGAAGCGGTTGTGGGTGGCGGCTGCAAGGGCCTGGTGCAGTGCCGCGTCCCAGACTTCGAAATCGTCGAGCGTGGCGCCGCGTTCGGCACGGTCGAGGCAGGTTTCCATGCGTTCGAAGTCGGCCGGCGTGGCGTTGGTGACGATCAGTTCGGCCATTGCCGGTTCGAGGCGCATGCGCGCTTCCATCAGTTCGGCCGGGCTGGTGTGGGTGACGCTGTCGGCGGGGAAGCCGCCGGTGTCGGCGAGGAAGGTGCCGCGGCCGACGTGGCGGGTGATCGTGCCCTCCGCCTCGAGCTGGGCCAGGGTCTTGCGCACGGTGTTGCGCGGCAGGTCGAAACGTGCCGCCAGTTCGCGCTCGGTCGGCAGCTTGCCGCCGGGACCGACGGCACCCTGGGCCACGGCTTCGAGCAGGTAGGCGCGGATGTCCTGGGTGCTGTCGCGCCGGCCGCTGCGGCGGATCGGCTGGGGGTCGGGTCGGCGGTTGGAGGTCATTGCAGTCATGGTCTGCCGCGGATTGTGCATGGTCTTACCAATCGGGTCAATTGGTTCAATTGGTAAGCACTGCTTTCAACCATGAGGTTTGCGGTTTTTGGTGGCAAACGCAGATTCTTGGAGATTTCTCCTCTTGTGCGCTGCGCAATATGGCATGGCCCGGCCGTCCGGGTTATCCAACCAATATGGCTCAATGATTGACTATTGGTTGGCCGGCGGCTAGGATGCCCGGCATCCGGTGGCCTTTGTCTGGCCGGTTGCCGCGATCCGAATACAAGCCAGCCCGTTACAGAAACTACCGAGCGAGGGGACATGTCTGCAGCAGCTTCGGCGCCGATCCGGCTGGCCGTCATTTCCGAGGGGGTCAATGCCTGGCCGCTGTACGTGGCCCAGGGCCGCGACATGTTCGGGCAGGAAGGTGTTGCCGTCGAAGTCACGCTGACCGGCTCCTCGACCCACCAGCTTGAACAGCTGCGCAGCGGCGGCTACGACATCGGTTTCCAGCAGTCGGACCACGTCGTGCGCGCGGTCGAGACCGGCGGTGACCTGTGCATCGTCATGGCCCAGGGCCATGCGCCCGAACTGTCACTGGTGGCGGCGAAGGACGTGAAGACGCTGGCCGACCTCAAGGGCCGCGACATTGTCGTTGACGGCGCCAACAGCGGTTACGCGCTGCTGCTGCGCAAGCTGCTTGCCGATCATGGTCTGTCGAAAACAGATTACCGCTTTCTCGAAATCGGCGGCTCGCAGGAGCGCTTCGATGCGATGAAGGCGGGCCAGGGCGCCGCGAGCTGGCTCAATCCGCCTTTTGACCGCAACCTGTTCGCGCTGGGTTTTGCTTCGCTCGGCACGACGACACAATTCTTCCCCAGCTATCCCGGCTCGATCGCCGCCTGCCGCCGTGCCTGGGCCGCGCAGAACGCCGACCGCCTGGTCGCCTTCATCCGCGCCTTCCGCGGCGCCTGCCACTGGCTGAAGGATGCGGCGAACCGGGACGCGGCGATTGCATTGCTGCCCTCGCGGCTGAGCATCGCGCCGGCGCTGGCGAACAAGGCCTTCGATGCCTTTGTCGCCAAGCCGCTGCCGGCGATCGATGCCGCCGGCCTGCAGCAGGTGATCGATGTCTACTGGCAGGCCGAGGGTCTGCCACTGCCTAAGGGCGCGCCCGAAAAATACATGGATCTGTCGTACCAGAACAAGGCGGGACTCTGATTCCGCCACCCATCGCTTCGGCACACAGGAGAAGAAACCATGAACCACCGGAAAAAGGGACTGCAGGGCATCGTGTTCGGTGCGGCGCTGGCGGCGCTGACCGCCGTGGCCGCGGAACCGGCGGACAGGTTTCCGTCGAAACCGATCCGCATCATGGGGCAGGGCGCGGGCAGCACGGCCGACTACCTGTCGCGCTACATCGGCCAGCGGCTGACCGAGCGCTGGGGCCAGCCGGTGGTGGTCGACAACCGCGCCGGCGCCGGCGGCACGCTGTCGGCGGAGGTGGTCGCCAGGGCGACGCCCGACGGTTATTCGCTGGTGATGGGCCATGCCGGTCCGATGGTCAGCGCGGTGTCCCTCTACAAGAACCTGCCCTACGATCCGCTGAAGGATTTTTCGCCGATCACCAAAACGGCAAGCGGCGTCACGGTGCTGGTGCTGCATCCCTCGGTGCCGGCGAAAAACGTTCCCGAACTGGTGGCTCTGGCCAAGCAGAAGCCGCTGTCCTATGCCTCGGCCGGCAACGGCACGGTCAGCCACCTGACCGGAGAACTGTTCAAGCAGGTGGCCAAGGTCAATGTGCAGCATGTGCCGTACAAGAGCGCGGGTTTTGCGCTGACCTCGATCCTGTCGGGTGAAACCCAGATTTCCTTCCTGTCGCCGGTCACCGCCTATGCCCAGCTGAAGTCGGGCAAGGTGCGCGCGCTGGCGGTGTCGGGCAAGGAGCGTTTCCCCGGCGCGCCCGACATTCCCAGCGCGACCGAAGCCGGCCTCGCCGGCATGGAGGCTGAACTGTGGTTCGGGCTGTTCACCACCGCGAAGGTGCCGAAACCGATCGTCGCCAAGCTGCACAAGGAAATCACCGGCATCCTCAATTCGGAAGAGGTCAAGGCCTCGCTGTTGCAGCGGGGTGCGATTGCTTCGCCGTCCACGCCGGAAGAGCTGCAGGCCTATGTCAAAAGCGAGCTGGCGAAATGGACGCCGATCATCAAGGCTTCGGGCATCAAGGCGGACTAGAACTGCAGCGATGAGCGCTGAGTGATGAATGAAGAGCGTTATTCATAAGTAATTGATTATATTGGAGATTTTGTAATGGCTGGTAAAAAGAGGAAAGTCGAGCCGAAGCTGGTGAAAAGCTCGGCGATCGATCCCAAGAAGCGCGTTTCCTCGGCGCCCGACGGTCTGTTCGACCCCGCGAATCCGAACCATCGCTGGGACCGTCCGCTGCAGGCGCCGGGCCGCATGCAGGTGGATTTCGAGGAGCGCGTCGATTTCCGCCGGCTGCACGAGTACCGCCTCGCGCGCACGCGCAACGCGCTGAAAAAATCGAAACTCGGCGCGCTGCTGGTGTTCGACCAGATCAACATGCGTTACATCTCGAGCACGGTGATCGGCGAGTGGGCGCGCGACAAGCTGACGCGCTGGTGCCTGCTGACCGGCAATGGCGAGCCCTGGGTCTGGGATTTCGGTTCCGCGGTGCGCCACCACAAGCTCTATGCGCCCTGGCTGCCGACCAACCACTGCATCCCCGGCCTCGCCGGGCTGCGCGGCGCGGTGTCGCCGAAGGTCGGCCTGTTCGAGCAGGCGGCGAAAGAGATCTACGACATCCTCAAGCAGGAGGGCGTCGCCGACATGCCGATCGGCATCGACGTCGTCGAGCCGCCCTTCCTGTTCGCGCTGCAGAAGCTGGGCCTGAAGGTCATGGACGGCCAGCAGGTCATGCTCGATGCGCGCGAGATCAAGAGTTACGACGAGATCACGCTGCTCAACATGGCGGCGGCGATGGGCGATGGCGTCTACCAGGATATTTTCGAGGCGCTGAAGCCGGGCATCCGCGAAAACGAGGTCGTGGCAATGGCGGCCAAGCGCTTCTATGAAATGGGTTCGGATTGCGTGGAGGCGGTCAACGCCATTGCCGGCGAACGCTGCAGCCCGCATCCGCACAATTTCACCGACCGCATGATCCGCCCCGGCGACCAGGCCTACTTCGACCTGATCCATTCCTACATGGGTTACAAGACCTGCTACTACCGCACCTTCACCGTGGGCAGCGCCACGCCGGCGCAGCACGATGCCTACAAGCGGGCGCGGCGCTGGATGGACGATGCGATCGGCATGCTCAAGCCCGGCGTGTCGACCGAAGCGGTGGCGAAGATGTTTCCGAAATCGACCGAGATCGGCTTCGAGACCGAGATGGCGGCCTTCGGCCTCAACTTCTGCCACGGCCTCGGTCTCGGTCTGCACGAGCGGCCGCTGATCTCGCGGCTCAATTCGTTCAAGGATCCGTACGAACTCAAGGCCGGTATGGTGTTCGCGGTCGAGACCTTCTGCCCGGCGAAAGACGGCGTGTCGGCGGCTCGCATCGAAGAAGAAGTGGTGCTGACGCCCGACGGCGCAAAAGTCATCACCTTGTTCCCGGCGCAGGAACTGCCCATTGCCAATAAATACTAGTGAGGGGTGAGGAGTGAGGGGTGTATGC
>LNFM01012110.1_pt1 | contig 11439 bp, 10 predicted proteins | sample 596031 | NCBI WGS metagenome assembly LNFM01 (sample SAMN04254537, study PRJNA301005) | activated carbon metagenome | isolation source: dual media filters at the Ann Arbor, Michigan drinking water treatment plant | place: USA: Ann Arbor | reverse complement strand
CATGGCGGCCGTGCTGGCACGGGTGCGGAAGGAAGGCAACGCGCCCTGGATGGTCCCTGCCCGCCGGCGCAGAATGGCGTCATGGCAGACCGCATCGACCTGTTCGGCGAAACCCCGGCCCCCGCCGCCGCCGAGCCCGCCCGCCCGCTGGCCGACCGCCTGCGCCCGCGCGTGCTGGCCGAGGTGGTGGGCCAGGACCACCTGCTGGGCGAGACGGGCGCGATCGCGCGGATGCTGGCGCGCGGGTCGCTGGCCTCGTTGATCCTGTGGGGGCCGCCGGGGGTGGGCAAGACCACCATCGCGCGGCTGCTGGCCGAGGCCGCCGGGCTGCGCTTCGCCGCGCTGTCGGCGGTGTTCTCGGGTGTGGCCGACTTGAAGCGTGCCTTCGACGAGGCGCGCGCGCGCAAGTCGAACGGACAGGGCACCTTGCTGTTCGTGGACGAGATCCATCGCTTCAACCGCGCCCAGCAGGACGGCTTCCTGCCGGTGGTCGAGGACGGCACCGTGACGCTGGTGGGTGCGACCACCGAGAACCCGTCCTTCGCGCTGAACGGCGCGCTGCTGTCGCGCTGCCAGGTGATGGTGCTGAAGCGGCTGGACGACGGCGCGCTGGAGCTGCTGCTGGCCCGGGCCGAGGCGGAAACCACCCGCGCGCTGCCGCTGGACCCGCACGCCCGCGCCACGCTGCGCGCCATGGCGGATGGCGATGGGCGCTACCTGCTGAACATGGCCGAGCAATTGTTTGCGCTGCCGCCGGCGACGACGCCACCGCTCGACACCGCCGCGCTGTCGACGCTGCTGGCGAAGCGTGCGGCGCTGTACGACAAGGACCGGGAGGAGCACTACAACCTCATCTCCGCGCTGCATAAGTCGATGCGCGGGTCGGACCCCGACGCGGCGCTGTACTGGTTCGCGCGGATGCTGACGGGCGGCGAGGACCCGCGCTTCATCGCCCGCCGCCTGACGCGCTTCGCGGCGGAAGACATCGGCATGGCCGACCCGCGCGCCCTGTCGCTGGCGATCGCCGCCTGGGAGACCTACGAAAGGCTGGGCTCGCCCGAGGGCGAATTGGCGCTGGCGCAGCTGGTCGTGCACCTGGCGACCGCGCCGAAGTCGAACGCGGTCTACGCCGCCTTCAAGGCCGCCATGGCCGCGGCGAAGGAGACCGGGTCGCTGATGCCGCCCGCGCATATCCTGAACGCACCGACGAAGCTGATGCAGGAGATCGGCTACGGCGCCGGCTACGCCTACGACCATGATGCGGAGGATGCCTTCTCCGGCCAGGATTATTTTCCGAAGGAGATGAAGCGCCCGTCCTTCTACCGCCCAACCGACCGCGGGGCGGAGGCGGCGATCGGCGAGCGCGTGGCACGCTGGGAGCAGTTGCGGCGCCAGCGCCGCAAGGGCTGAGACGGCGGCGCGCTGGTCGAGCCGCGCGCCGCGCGCGCCCAAGCGCGTCCCGCGCCGCTGGCCCACACGCGCGTCCCGCGCCCTGGCCCACACGCGCGTCCCGCGCCCTGGCCCACACGCGCGTCCCGCGCGATGATCCCCCCGCATCAGCACAGGCCGTCCATGCAGGGCTTCACGCCAACCGCCTTCCTCCTGGTCGCCGCCGGCGGCGCGCTGGGCTCGATGCTGCGCCACGGGGCATCGCTGCTGGGCCTCGCGCTGTTCGGCACCGGCTTTCCCTGGGGCACGCTGGCGGTGAACATCGTCGGCAGCGCGGCGATCGGCGCGGTCGCGGCGGCCGGGCTGGAGGGCCAGGCGCGGCTGCTTGTGGTGCCGGGCCTGCTGGGGGGCTTCACCACCTTCTCGGCCTTCTCGCTGGAGGCGACCATCCTGTGGGAGCGCTCGCCCGCCATCGCGACGGCCTATGTGGCGGCCAGCATCGGGCTGGGCTTCGCCGCCTGCCTGGCGGGGTATTGGCTGCTCAGGCGCTGACGCGGCCGGCCCAGACGCGCGCGGGGATGAAGACCTCGCCGGCCATGATCTTGCGCGTGGTCCGCAGCGTGCCGCCGCCCAGCACCTCGACCGCCTCGTTGCCGGCGCGGCGGGTGGAGATCACGGCCTCCATCTGGCCGGTGGGGTGTTCCAGCACCACCGTCTCGCGCTCGTTCGGCCCGATGCGCGCCAGCGGGTGCGCCACCGTGCCGGGCAGCATCGCGGCGGTGGCGATGCAGATGCCGCCGGTGACGGCCATCGCCTCGTGGCAGGCGAGCGGCGTGAAGTAGCGCGCGGCGATCCCCTGCCCGCCTGCCGGTTCCGCCACCATGGCGAATTTCGGCATCACCTTGCCGGCCACGTCGCCCATGCCCATCGCGAGGCCGGCGGCGCGGCGGATGGCCTCGATCCGCGCCATGAAGTCGCGGTCGGCGTCCAGTTCCTTCGCGGTCTCGCGCGCCGTCTTGCCGAGGTCCGCCGCGCGCGCGATCACCACCGGCATCGCGACATCGAGGCAGGTGACGGCCACGCCCTCGATGACGTCCTGCGCTTGGCCGGTGGGCATCAGCGACCCGGTCGCCCCACCCACCGCATCGGCGAAGTTCAGCACCACGGGGGCGGCGGTGCCGGGCACGCCGGCGATGGCGGTGTTGCCGTCATAGGCCACCTCGCCGCCCGGCGTTTGCACCACGGCCTCGATCAGCGCGCCGGTGTTGACGGCGCGGATCAGCACGCGGGTCTCGCCATCGTGCGAAGGCACCAGCCCCTTCTCGATCGCGAACGGGCCGATGCCGGAGAGCATGTTCCCGCAGGTCGGCCCGAAATCGACGAAGGCCTTGTCCACCGAGACCTGCGCGAACAGGTAGTCCACCTGCTGCTTCTCCCCCGCCGCGGCAGGCGAGACGATGCAGACCTTGCTGGTCAGCGTGGTCGCACCGCCCAGCCCGTCGATCTGCCGGGCGTCGGGCGAACCCATGGCGGCGAGCAGCACCTGCGCGATGCCCTCGCGGCTATCGGGCAGGTCGGCGGCCAGGAAATACGGCCCGCGGCTGGTGCCGCCGCGCATGAAGGTGCAGGGGATGGCGGTCTGGCGGGTCATGGGCGTGGGTGTCCGTGGTCGGTCTCGCCGCGCAGGATACGCGCCGCGGCGCGGCCCGTCTGCACCCGGCGGCCGGCACCGCGCGGCCGGACCTGGCGCATGGCAGCGGCGACCGATCCGCCGCCCCGCGCATCCGCCGCTTGGCTTCGCGGCCCCGCGGGGCGATATGACGCCGCATGGCCGTCACCACACGCACCGTCTGGGCTTCCGAGCGCGACACCCGCCTCGACCGCTGGTTCCACCGGCACTTCCCGCAGCTCACCCAGGGCGCGCTGCAGAAGATGCTCCGCACCGGGCAGATCCGGGTGGATGGCAAGCGCGCCGAATCCAACACGCGCCTGCTGGGCGGCCAGCAGGTCCGCATCCCGCCCATGCCCGAGGGCCAGGCCCCCAAGGCCGACCCGAAGCCGGTGGACGAACGCGACGCGGTCGAGATGCAGCGCCTGGTGATCTATCGCGACGACAGCGTCATCGCGATCGACAAGCCGCAGGGCCTGCCGGTGCAGGGCGGGCCGGGAATCGCCAAGCATGTGGACGGGCTGCTGGATGCGCTGCGCTTCGGCAGCGACGAACGCCCACGGCTGGTGCATCGCCTGGATCGCGACACCACCGGCGTGTTGGTGCTGGCGCGCACGGCGGCGGCGGCCTCGGCCCTGGCGCGCGCCTTCCGCGGGCGCGACGCGCAGAAGACCTACTGGGCCATCGTGGTCGGCCGCCCGCATCCGCTGGAAGGGCGCATCGACATGGCGCTGCTCAAGCAGGGCGGCGCGCAGGGCGAACGCACCGTGCCGTCCGATGCGCGGGAGGCCGCGCGCGCCGTCACGCTGTTCCGCACGGTCGATTCGGCGCAGAAGCGCGCCGCCTGGCTGGAGCTCACGCCGCTGACCGGGCGCACCCACCAGCTGCGCGTGCATTGCGCCGCGGCGTTGACCTGCCCGATCCTCGGCGACGGCAAGTATGGCGGCGCCGCCGCGCACCCGGATGGCTTCGGCGACCGCACGCTGCATCTGCATGCCCGTTCGCTGCACCTGCCGCACCCCGATGGCGGCACGCTGGAACTGGCCGCGCCGCTGCCGAAGCACATGAAGGACACCTTCACCTTCCTCGGCTTCGACAAGCCGCGCACGCCCACCTGCCGACGGCGGGCCTGAGGGCATGGCTATGCGGGCGGTGAAATGGGCGGCTGTCGGGCTGGGCGGCGTGGCGCTGCTGGCGGGCGGCGGGGTCTATGCGCTGGTCGCCGCGGTCGATGGCGGCACACTGACGCCGCGGATCGTCGCCGCCATCGAGGGCGCGACCGGGCGCGCCGCCACGCTCGGCGCCGTCTCGCTGCGGCCGGGGCTGGTGCCGCGCATCGCGGCGGAGGGCGCGACACTCGCCAACCTGCCCGGCGGCAGCCGGCCCGAGATGGCGCGCATCCGCCGGCTGGAGGTGCGCCTGGCGCTGCTGCCGCTGCTGCGCGGCGATGTCGATATCCGTGCCATCACCATCGACGGCGCCGACATCCTGCTGGAACGCACGGCGGATGGCGCGCCCAACTGGGTGTTCCGCGCCGCGCCGCGGCCCGCTGAACCGGCCGCCGAGCCCGGCCCCGCCCGTGCACCGGCGCCGCGCCGCGCCGTGGCGATCGCCGAGATCAGCCTGACCGACAGCCGCATCACACTGCCCGACCCGCGTCTTGGCACGCTGGCCGTGACGCAGGCGCGGGTGACCGGCTTTGGCGGCGGCGGGCCTGTGGCCATCGCCGGCGATGTCGCGCTGCATGGCGTGGCCGGGCGGATCGAGGCCGAGACGGGCGCGCTGCCGCTGGCCACCGATGCCGCCTGGCCCTATCGCGCGACCCTGGCCGTCGCGGCCAACCGGATCACCGTGCAGGGTGCGCTGGGCGCGCCGGTGGCGGTGAACGCGGCGGTGCCGGAACCCGCCGCGTTGCGCCCGCTGGTCGAGGCGCTGGCCCCCGGCGCGGTGCTGCCGCCCGCGCTGCCGCCGCTGGAGCTTGCCGGGCGACTCGGGCCGGGGCTGGAGCCGAGCGACCTCAGCCTGACCATCGGCGCGCTGGACCTCGGCAGCTATGTGCCCGGGCTGGCGTTGACGCGGCTGGCGGCGCGCGCACCGGCGCCGGACGGGCCGGTCGAGATCACCATCGAGACCACGCGCGCCGGCATCGCGACGCGCAGCGAGGTTCGGGTCGAACCGCTGGCGGCCCTGCTGCCCTGGCAGCCTGCCCAGCCGGCGCGCGTCACGCTCGACATCGCGGCGGCCGGCGCGACGCTGCATGCGGCCGGCACGCTGGCGCAGCCGCGCAGCCTGTCCGGCGCGGCGCTCGACTTGCGGATCGCGGTGCCGGCACTGGCCGCGCTGGCGCCGATGCTGCCCGCGCCGCCGCCGCCGCTGACCGACCTTGCCATCGAGGCGCGGCTGGAGGCCGCCGGGGCGATCACCGGCGCGCTGCGTATCCCGTCCTTCAGCATCCAATCCCCCGAATTGCAGGCGACCGGGGCGCTGACCCTGGCGCATGGCTCCCCGGTCGCGATTGACGGGCGCATCGCTGCCACGCGGATCGATGTCGATGCGCTGGCGGAGCGTCTGGCGGCGGCGCCGGCGGCGGCGGAGCACCGGCCCGGCCAGCCGGCGCCCGCCCCCGCGCCGGCCGGCCCGCGCCCGGCACCGGCCGTGCAGGGGCGCGTCATCCCCGACCTGCCGCTGCCGGTCGCGGTGGCGCGCGCCTATCGCGGCACCATCGCCTTCACTGTGGACCACCTGATCGTCGGCGGCACCGATTGGCGGCAGGTGGGCGGGTCGCTGGCCATGCAGGACGGCACCGCGCGGCTGCGGTCCTTCGCCGCCGTCACGCCGGGCGGGCCGGTGCGCGGGGAGGCGACGCTCGATGCCGCCGCCACCCCGCCGCGCCTGGCGCTGGCGCTGCGAAGCGAGGGGCGTGGGCTCGACCTCGCGGCGCTGCGGCGCGCCCGCGGCGAGGCGACCGGGATCGAGGGCCATGCCGAAGTGGCGCTGGACATCCATGGGCGCGGCGCCACCACGCGGGCCGTGGCGGCGACGCTGACGGGGGAGATCGGCGTCGCCATCGTCGAGGGGCGGCTCGCGCATGGCGGGATGCTGCGGCTGGGGCCGGACCTGCTGGGCCTGCTGCTGCCGGGTGCGCCGCAGGAGGGCATCGCGCTGCGCTGCGTGGCGCTGCGGATGTCGGCCGAGGACGGCATGGCGCGCAGCCAGGCGCTGCTGGCCGAGACCTCGGCCGGGCGGATCGAGGGCGTGCTGGCGGTGAACCTGCGGACCGAGGCGCTGGCGGCGCGGCTGCTGCCGGATGTCACGCTGCTGGGCATCCGGGTGCGCGCGCCGGTGGGGATCGGCGGCACGCTGGCGTCGCCGCGCGTGGGGGTCGAGCCCGGGCGCGCGCTCGGCCAGGTGATCGAGGACACGGTGGCGAACCGGCTGTGGCGCGACCCGACGGTGGAATGGCTGCGCGGACGCGTGCAGGGCGGCTCGCCGGCCGGGGATTGCGCGGCGCAGCTGCGGCTGGCGCGGATGGGCGCGGATGGGCCGGTGCCGGCGGCGGAACGCATCATCCCCGGGGTGCCGCGCGAATTGCAGGGCACCACGCAGGATGTGCTGCGCGGGCTGGGCGGCATCGGCGGGGCGATCGGCGGCGCGATCGGCGGTGCCCTGGGCGGCGGGCGGCGGTGAAGCGCTTCTGGGACCACGCCGTGGCGGTGCGCCGGCCCGAGGGCGGGCATGCCGTGCTGCTCGACGGCAAGCCGCTGCGCCTGCCCGGCGGCGCGCCGCTGGCCACGCCCTGCGCCCCGCTGGCCGAAGCGATCGCCGCCGAATGGGACGCCGCCGGCGGGCAGAAGGGCGGCGAGATGTCGATGGAGGCGGTGCCGCTGACCCGCCTGCTGGGCGGCGCGCAGGACCGCGTGGCGGTCGATGCGCGGGCGCAGGTCGATGGCCTGGCGCAATATGGCGGGACCGATCTGCTGTGCTATCGCGCCGAGGACCCCGCGCTGGCCGCGATGCAGGCGCGCGACTGGCAGCCCTTGCTCGATTGGGCGGCGGCGACGCATGGCGCGCCGTTGCGGGTGACGTCGGGCATCATGCCGGTGTCCCAGCCGCCGGAGAGCCTGGCCGCGCTGCGCGCCGCGGTTGCCGCGCATCGGCCGGAGGAGCTGGTAGCGCTGGGTCTCGCGGTGCCGGCGCTGGGCAGCCTGGTGCTGGGGCTGGCGCTGTCGGCCGGGGTGGTCGATGGGGCGCGGGCCTATGCGCTGTCGGTGCTGGACGAGACGTATCAGGAAGGGCGCTGGGGCAAGGATGCCGAGGCGGCCGTGCGCCGTGCCCGCGCCGCCGCCGATGTCGCGCTCGCCGAACGCTTCCTGGCGCTGGTGCGCGCATGAGGGCGCGGCGCGTGGTGATCCGCGGCCGCGTGCAGGGCGTGGGCTATCGCGACTGGATGGTGCGCGAGGCGACGCGCCTGGGCGTGCTGGGCTGGGTCCGCAATCGCCCCGACGGCGCCGTCGAGGCGCTGGTCGATGGCGAGGAAGCCGCGGTGCAGGCGCTGCTGTCGGCCTGCCGGCGCGGGCCAATGCTGGCGCGGGTCGACGAGATCATCGAGGACTTCGCCGAGCCGCCAGACGGGCCGGGCTTCCTGCGGCGGTAGGGCGGCAGCTTGACGATGCCGCGGCGCGTCACCACACGACGCCGGTCTGCCGGAAGGAACACGCCATGACGCTTCATCGCCGCGCCCTGCTGGGTGCCGCCGCCGCCCTGCCCTTCGCGACCACGGTCCATGCCCAGGCGCGGCCGGTCCGCGTGGTGGTGCCCTTCGCCCCCGGCGGCGCGGCCGATTCCGCCGCGCGCACCATCCTGCCGCGGATGGGCGAGCGCCTGTCCACCAGTTTCGTGGTCGAGAACCGCACCGGCGCCGGCGGGTCGATCGGCGGGGGCGAGGTGGCGCGCGCGGCACCCGACGGCACCACGCTGCTGTGGGATGCGTCGTCGCATATCGTGAACCACGCGCTGCTGCGCGGGCTGGCCTTCGACTACACCACGGCCTTCGCGCCGATCAGCCAGGTCTGCACCTTCCCGCAGGTGGTGGCGGTGAAGGCCGATTTCCCGGCCGCCGACATCGCCGCCTTCATCGTGGCGGCCAAGGCGCGGCCGGGCACCATCAACATGGGCACCCAGGGCAATGCGACGGCGGGGCACCTGGGGCTGGCGCGCTTCGCACGGGAGGCCGGCATCGAGGTGACGCACGTGCCATATCGCGGCGGTGCGGACGCGGCGCGCGACCTGGCGGCGGGGAACCTGGATGGCGTGTTCATCACCGCGCTGTCGGCGCGCCCGATCGTCGAGAGCGGCCGCGCGCGCTTCCTTGCGGTGGCGACGGCGCAGCGGCTGGCCGGCCTGCCGAATGTCCCGACGCTGGCGGAATCCGGCATGGCGGGCTTCGACGTGAGCGAGTGGGTCGGGCTGTTTGCCCCGGCCGGGACGCCGCCGGACGTCGGCGCGCGCCTGCACGCGGCGCTGGTCGAGACGCTTGCGGAGGCCGAGGTGCGCGCGCGGCTCGAACGCCTCGGCGCCGTGCCGGTCGGCAATGCGCCGGCCGATTTCGCGCGCTATGTGACGCAGGGCCGCGCCGCCATGACGACGCTGGTGCGCGAGGCGAATATCCGGGTGGAGTGATGCGCGGCGCGCTGCTGGCGGCCGGCCTCGCGGCGCTGGCCGCGCTGCTGGTGCTGGGCGTGTTCGGGACGGTGTTCGGCGCCATGCTGGGCGCCGGCGAGGTGCGTTCCGTGCCGGCGGTGCTCGGCCTGGTCGGGCTGCTGGTGCTGCACCGCGGGCCGCGCACCCTGCCCGCGGCGGCGGGCTGGGCGGTGCTGGGGGCGGTGGCGGCGGTGGCGCTGCGGGCGGGGACAGGGCGACCCGGCACCGAGGGATGGTTGCCGTCGGCGGCGCACCGTCCGGGCGAGCACCTGATGGAGGCCGCCTGGTGCCTGGTGGTGGCGCTGCTGGCCTGGCGCGGCGGGGCGGCGCGCTGGGCGGGCGTGCTGGTCGCGGCCTGTGTCGCCACCACGCGCATCGGCGGCTTCGGCCAGGCGCTGGTGCCGGTGCGGGTCGAGGAGGGGCTGCAGGCTTTGCAGCTGGTCGTGGTCGACGCGCTGCTCGTCGCGGTCAACATACTGGCCGGCTTCGCGGCCGGGGTGATCGTGCTGCTGCTGGCGGGGTGGGGGCTGGCGACCCTGGTCCGCATCCCGGCGCGATGGGCGCCGCCCGGGCGCGTGCTGGCCGGGCTGGCGGCGGCGGCCGCGATCGGGCACATGCTGCAGGCGTGAAAGCGAATATCAGAAGGCAGGTCGCGGTGGCGGCGCTGGTGCTGGCGGCGCTGCCGGCCGCGGCGCAGGAGCCCGACATCCGCACCGTGCTGGGCCAGCCGGTGCTGGCACTGGCGCAGCGCGCCGAACTGACCACCGGGCTGCGCTTCAACAGCGGCGGGCATCGCGGCGCGCTCGCGGCCCGGCTGCGCGACCCCGGTCCGCCGGTGGCGCTGGCCGGGGACCGCTGGCTGTTCGGCTTCGGCTGCCTGCCGGCCGGCTGCCGCGAGGGCGGCGCCTTCCTGGCCTTCGACACGCAGGACGACCGCATGTTCCTGCTGCTGACCGACAACGGGGCCGTGCGGCTGTCGGTGCCACCTGACCCGCGCGCCTGGCCGGAGGCGCTGCGCCCGGGGCTGAGAGACTTCGTGCCGGCGCTGGGCGAGGCGATGGGGCCGCGGTAGCGCCGCGGCGATTCACGCCTTGGTGTCCTTTGCGTGGTTTGATCCGGTAAGCCGGAGACCACCATGCCCAGCACAGACAGCGAACTCGACCGCATCATCCTGCGTGGGGCGCGCGCACGGGGTGGTGGTGGGGGCACGCTGGAACGCGCGGTGCGCGCCATCCGCACGCATTTCGGGCTGCAGGTCGCCTATGCGTCGGAATTCGTCGGCGAGACGATGGTGCTGCGCGAGGTCGATGCGCCGGGCCTCGAACAGGTGGCGCACCGGGGTGCTACGTTTCCGCTCGATGCCGTGTATTGCCGGCACATCCTGGCCGGGCGGCTGCCCGAACTGATCCCCGACACCAGCGCGGAACCCCTCGCGATGGCGCTGCCCATCACCGCCGCGCTGCCGATCGGGGCGCATATGTCGGTGCCGATCCGCCTGCCGGACGGCACGGTCTATGGCATGTTCTGCTGCATCGGCTTCCAGCCGGACCCGTCGCTGAACACCCGCGACCTGCAGATGATGCGCGCCTTCGCCGACCTGGCGGCGCACGAGATCCACGACCAGGTGGCGCAGGACCGCCAGGCGCAGGAGCGCGACGCGCGCATCCAGGCGGTGATCGAAAGCGGCGCCTTCTTCATCGCCTACCAGCCGATCTGGAGCATCCAGCCGCGCCGCCCTGTCGGCTTCGAATGCCTCGCGCGCTTCAATGGGTCGCCGAACCGCCCGCCCAATGTCTGGTTCGCCGAGGCCGCCGAGGTTGGCCGCGGCGCGGCGTTGGAGATTGCCGCGATCAGGCTGGCGCTGCGCGCGCTGGCCGACCTGCCGGCGGATATCTACCTGGCGGTCAACGCCTCGCCGGAGACGGTGATGGATCCGGGATTCGAGGCAGCCTTCGCCGGGCTGCCGCCGCGACGGATCGTGCTGGAGGTGACCGAACATGCCTCGGTCGCGAGCTATGAGGGGTTGGTGGAGCGGCTGGCCGGGCTGCGCGCGGGCGGCATGCGCCTGGCGGTGGACGATGCGGGGGCCGGGTATTCCGGGCTGCATCACATCCTTCGCCTGCGGCCGGACCTCATCAAGCTGGACATGGCGCTGACGCGCAATATCGATTCCGACCCGGCGCGCCAGGCGCTGGCCACGGCGCTGGTGGGCTTCGCTCAGGAGACCGACAGCCGGATCATCGCCGAGGGCGTCGAGACGGCGGCCGAGCTGGAGATGCTGCACGCGCTGGGCGTCGAGCGCGCGCAGGGATACTTTCTGGGCCGGCCGATGAACGCCGCCGCGATGGCCGCGATGTTTCCCGCGCGGACGAAGGCCGGGCTGGTGACTGCGTAGGGCACGCGGGCGCCGGACATGCAAAAGGGGAAGGCGATCGGCCCTCCCCCCGCAAACGTCGCGACAGGCGCGGCGTGTCAGTCTTCCGACGCGTCGTCCGTTGCGGCTTCCGGCTTCGGGCCGCTGTCCTGGCCCTTGGCGGCCGGGTTGCGGTCGACCAGTTCGATCACCGCCATGGTGGCGGCATCGCCATAGCGCACGCCGGCGCGCAGCACGCGGGTATAGCCGCCCGAGCGCGCCTTGTAGCGGTCGGCGATCTCGCTGAAGAGCTTGGTCACCACCTTCT
>LNFM01012109.1_pt1 | contig 11440 bp, 10 predicted proteins | sample 596031 | NCBI WGS metagenome assembly LNFM01 (sample SAMN04254537, study PRJNA301005) | activated carbon metagenome | isolation source: dual media filters at the Ann Arbor, Michigan drinking water treatment plant | place: USA: Ann Arbor | reverse complement strand
GATTGAGAAGCTCGCGCCCGGGGTGCACGTGGTGAAAGCCTTCAACACCTATGGCTGGGAGAATTTCGCCGACGCGGCCTATCCGAACGCCGCCGGACTTAAACCGGTGATGTTTTACTGTGGCGATCACGACGCCGCGAAGGTGACGGTGAACCAATTGGCGGCCGATCTCGGTTTCGAGCCGGTGGACACGGGCGGACTCGGCATGGCGCGCAGCCTCGAACCGCTGGCGCTGCTCTGGATCCGCCTCAACATCCGCGAAAGCCGCAACGCCAACTTCACCTGGGCGCGGTTGACGCGCTGAGATCCGGGAACGATGCGGCGGCCCCCCTTTCTCCTCCAAGAGCCTGTCCAGAAAAAGGTGGAGCGGGCTGCCCCCAGCGCGCTTCAGTGGATCCGCTCGCAAACCAGCGCGTTGAGGTCAACGCGCTCCACCTTCAACTGCATCGTTGGCTGAGGCCGCGCCCGGCGTGCTGCTCGCCTTGCACAAGCCCTACGGGGTGCTTTCGCAGTTTACGCCCGAGACGGGTTCGCGTTGGCGGACCTTGGCGGATTACCGCCTGCCGCCGGATACCTACGCCCTCGGCCGGCTCGACGCCGACTCCGAGGGGCTGTTGCTCCTCACCGATGAGCCTGGGCTGAACTCACGACTGCTCGATCCGGGGTCGGCGCACCCGCGCGAATATTGGGTGCAGGTCGAACGCATCCCGACCGACGCCGCGCTCGGCCAACTCGCGCGCGGGGTGAGGATCGGCGACTACACCACCCGGCCCTGCCTGGTGCGGCGGTTGGAGCCTGCGCCCGCCGTGCCACCGCGTGATCCGCCCATCCGCCGGCGGCAGTCGGTGCCGGATTGCTGGCTGTCGCTTGAACTGGTCGAGGGCAAAAACCGGCAGGTGCGACGCATGACCGCCGCCATCGGCCACCCGACGCTGCGGTTGCGGCGCGTGCGCATTGGGCAATTCAAGCTGGGCGACCTCGCCCCTGGCTGCTGGCGTGAGCTGACGCCCGCCGAGCGCGCCACGGCGTTTGCCTGAACCTAGGGCATGGGCTTTCATTCATCGGGTGGCCTGTCGGCAGCCGGGGCGCTGATGTCAACTAATAGTTGACATAGGTTCGGGTGGCGGACGGCGGTTCACGGGCCGGGGTTTATTTTTCGAGCAGGGTTTCGACAAGTCGGCCGACCGTTGCGGCCGTCGGCTCGCGCCTCGGCACCCGGGCGCTGAAGGTGACACTGGCGTAGGGCTGGCTGGCGAACGGGTCGCGGACAGTGATTTTCAGAAAGACGAGATGTTCACCGAAATCCCACGCCCAATGGTCCTGAAAAGCGACGACCGCCTGGGTGTCATCAGGCATCATGGTCCGTGGGCCGATCGCGACGGAGCGACCGCGGGTCTTGAAGGCCTGGGCGATATGCTGATCCAGCGCGCGGTTGTCGGTGGGATTGCTCAGGACAAAAAACCGCTGCACGTCCCGCAGGCTGCGATCGCGCTCAACGGAGGCCTCAAACGAGGCACAGCCGCCGAGCAGCAAGCCGACGACGATCATCAACGGCACTCGCGCCAGAAGCAGCTTCATGCCGGGCGTTCGTCCCAGACCTGGGCGAGGTGAACGAGGGTTTCGACCGCTTTGGCCATGTCTTGCAAGCTGATCCACTCGCGCGGGCTGTGGACCTCATGCATGCCGGTGAAAAGGTTGGGGGTTGGCAGTCCGCGCGCGGTCAGGTTGGAGCCGTCGGTGCCGCCTACAAAGTCGCGAACAGCGCCCGAAGATCGGAGGGGAAGACCGGCTTCGGCAGAATGAAGTCCACGTGGTGCTTCTGGTAGCTGGCGCCGACCGCCTCGCTCAACTCGGAACTGAAAACGATTATCTTTCCCGTGTAGTTCATCTCGCGCAGGCGGGCCACCAACTCCAGACCGCTGACTGTGGGCATGTGATGGTCGGTGATGACCACATCAAACGCCTCCGGGTTTGCGCGCAGCAGATCCAGGGCGAGGTTGCCGTCGGAAACGGACTCGACTTTGTGCCCGTCGCGGCCCAGCACGATCTCGAGCAACTGGCGCAACTCCCGCATGTCATCGGCGTAGAGCACACGCAGCGATTTTTTTGTCGGCGGGTTACTGGCAACAGGCGTGCTCATTAAAGGTGTGCGCCTAATGGCTAGCAGATAACACTTTGGTTGTCTCGCCAGCTTGTTGTGAAAAAATTGCGAATTTACGCCCGGGTCATTTGGCCGTGGACTCGAGCCCGCGGCGCTTGAGCAACGGGGTTATATCAGGATCGCCGCCCGTAAAATTGCGGAACATCACCATCGCGTCCTGGCTGCCGCCGCGCGATAGCAGCGTGTTCCGGAAGTGATCGCCGTTGGCGCGGGTGAGGCCGCCGTGCTTCTTCATCCATTCCACGCTGACGGCGTCGAGCACCTCGCTCCAGAGGTAGGAGTAGTAACCAGCCGAGTAGCCGCCGGCAAACACATGGGGGAAATAGGTGCTGCGGTAGCGCGGCGGCACGGGCGCGAAGTCCACACCGGCCTGCTTGAGCGCAGCGGCCTCGAAGGCGAGCGCGCCGTCGGCCGCCGGCACGTCGGCGGGCTTGAGCTGGTGCCAGGCCTGGTCGAGCAGCGTGGCGGCGAGATACTCGGTGGTCTTGAAGCCCTGGTTGAACTTTGCCGCGGCCTCGACCTTGTCGAGCAACACCTGCGGGATCGGCGCGCCGGTCTGGTAGTGCTTCGCGTAATTTTTCAGCACCTCGGGCCAGGTGGCCCACATCTCGTTCACCTGCGAGGGATATTCGACGAAGTCGCGCGGCACGCTGGTGCCGGCAAAGCGCGGATACTTCACGCGGGAGAACATGCCGTGCAGGGCGTGGCCGAATTCGTGAAACATCGTGTTCACCTCGTCGTGCGTCATCAGCGTGGGTTCGCCGGCGGGCGGCTTGGGGATGTTCTGATGGATGCCGATGACGGGCCGGTCACCCGTGAGGCCGGACTGGGGCACGTAGGCGTTCATCCAGGCGCCGCCGCGCTTGTTGGACCGGGCATAGAAATCGCCGAGGAAGAGCGCGAGCGGGGAGCCGTCGGCGTCGAACACCTCGAACACATACATGTCGGGGCTGTAACCCTTCAAATCGGGGCGCTCCTTGAAGGTGATGCCGTAGAGCTTGGTCGCGGCGTAGAAGACGCCGTCCACCAGCACGCGGCGGATCTCATAGTAGGGGCGGAGCTGGGTCTCGTCGAAGGCGTAGCGGGCGCGGCGGACTTTCTCGGTGTAGAAATCCCAGTCGCACGCGGCGAGGGTGAAGCCGCCGTGCTCGGCCTCAATCATGGCCTGCATGTCGGCGGCCTCGCGGCGGGCGTTGGCCACGGCGGGCGGGGCCAGTTGGGCGAGGAGCTTGTTCACGACATTCACGCTGCCGGCGGTCTGCTCCTCGAGCTGGAGCGCGGCGTGGGTGGCGTAGCCGAGCAGCGCGGCGCGCTCGGCCCGGAGCTTGGCCATGCCGGAGACGATGGCGCGGTTGTCGAACTCGCCGCCGTGGCTGCCGCGGGCGAGCGAGGCGGCCATGAGGCGTTCGCGCACGGCGCGGTTCTGCAGCGAGTTGAGCGGGGGCTGGCCGGTGGTGTTCTGGAGGCGGAGGGCGAACTTGCCCTCGTGCCCGGCGGTTTTGGCGGCCGCGGCGGCGGCCGTGATGGCGGCGTCGGACAAGCCGGCGAGTTCCTCGCGGGAGTCCACGATCACGGCGGAAGCATTGATCTCCTTGAGGACGTTCTGGCTGTATTGCGTGGAGAGTTTGGCCAGCTCGGCGTTCAGGGCCTTGAGCCCGGTCTTGTCGGCCTCGGAGAGTTTCGCGCCGCTGCGGACGAAGTCCTTGTAGTAACGGTCGAGCAGGCGCGCGGACTCGGGATCGAGGCCGAGGGTGGCGCGGGCGTCGTAAACGGCCGACAGACGGGCGAAGAGCGCGGAGTTGAGCCGGATGGCGTCGCGGTGTGCGGCAAACTTGGGCGACAGCTCCGTCTCCAGTTTCTGGAGGTTGGGGTTGGTCAGGGCGCCGGTGAGAATGCCGAAGGCCCGGGAGGCGCGCCCGAGGCTGTCGCCGGTGCGTTCCAGGGCGACGACGGTGTTCTCGAAGGTGGGGGCGGCGGGGTTGTGGGCAATGGCGTCAACCTCCTTGAGCTCCCCGGCCATGCCCTGCTCAAAGGCGGGGGCGAAATGCTCGTCCTTGATCTGCTCAAACGGCGGCAGGTGGTAGGGCAGGGGGCTCGGCGTGAGCAGAGGGTTATGGGCGACCATGGCCGGCCCACTTGGCGTGGGCACGGCAGCGGGTTGCGGAGCGGCGGCCGGGGCATTCGTCTTGGTTGTGGTCGTCCAGCACCCGGCAAGAAGCGCGAGCAGCGCGGCGATACCGAGGGTGGTGAAGAACGGCGTCAGCAGGGACGTCCGGCGGGAGGCATGGGGGGTGGGCATGGGATGATTATTTTGCCCAACACATACCGCGCGCCGCGGATTGGCAAGACTGTCGCAGCGAAAAAATCCCGCGCTGCCCAGCCGGGCTTCAGCCGGCGCGGGGTGGCTACTCACTGAGGGCCGCAAAGAAAAAGGGCCGCGCGCTGGCGGCCCCGGGAGTTGAACGGGCGCGATGGGCGCTCAGTTTGTGATGTCGTGCGTGGTGCTCTGCTCACGGATCGGCAGGTAGACCTTATACCAAGCTTTCTGCGCGTCGCTGTCAGTGTAGGCTTTTAACGCGGCTTCGTCGGTAAATTCCATCACGATGGCGTGGGTGCGCTTCACCGTGGTTTCCCGAGTGTTCTGCACCTTGAGGGCCTTGGTCCAGACGCGGGTGATGCCTTTGTAGGCGGCGGGCAGAGCCTGGGCGCCGTCGAGGGCGGCTTGGATCTGTTCCGGAGTGGTGCCTTCTTTCCAGGCGACGGTGACAACGTGGATGACGGACTTGGGCGCGGTCTGGGTGGCGGCAGTGGCGGCGCCAACGGAGAGCAGGGCGGCGGTGAGAAACAGAGCGAATAGTTTTTTCATCGGGCATGAATGTGGAGTGCGATTCCATCGCTGGCAAGTCCGCGAAAAGCGGTTGGACGATAATTCGCGCAGCGGGCAAGATTCAGACTGAATTTCGCCGCCATGATGCCTACGCTCCGTTGATGAATCCTACGCTCCGTTTTTTACTGGGGGCTTCGGTGCTCGGTTTGTTGGGCTGCGGGCCTCAGGAGCCGCCAGCGCCGGTCGTGGCGGAGAAGAGCGTGGACGAGCTGCGGCGTGAGGAGTATTTCGGCCAGGAGATCGCCGCCGATCCGACCATCGCGTGGCGTCCGAGCAACCTCGGCATCAAGCTCTTCGCGCCCGGGGAGGGCCCGCTGCTGCAGCTGACCGACCGGGTGCGCATGCACTACACCGGCCGCCTGAAGGACGGCACAGCCTTTGACGATTCCCGCGCTCGCGGGCAACCGGCGGCGTTCAACGTCAACGGGCTCATCACGGGTTGGTCGGCGGGGATGCTGACGCTCCGGCCGGGCGGCCGGGCCATGTTCTACATCCCGCCGCACCTCGGCTACGGCGGTCTGCGCTCCGGCAAGGTGCCGCCGTTCTCCGGGCTGATCTTCGAGGTCGAGGTGCTCGCGGTGAACCCGGAACCGGCGGCCAAACCCTGAGCGCCATGGCCCGAAGCGTCGTCCTCGAGACCACCCCGCGCTGCGAAAAATGCCGGTGCCCGCCGCGCTGGTGCATTTGTGCGGGTTTCCAGCCCGTCACGAGCCCGCTGCAGGTGGACGTGCTCATCCACAAGCGCGAATACTGGCGGCCCACCAGCACGGGGCGCTTGATCAACCGCGTCGTGGCCGGCTCGCGCGGCCATCTTTTCTGGCAGGAGAAACCGCCTACCCGCGAGACGGTCGTGCGGCCCGATCGTGAGCTGTGGATCCTGCATCCGCGCGGCGAGGCGCTGCCGGCCGGAGCCGACCCGGCCGCTGTGCAGGTGCTGCTGCTGGACGGCCGTTGGAGTGAAGCGGGTTCGATGCTGGAGGTCGTGGGGCAATGGGGCCGGCGCGTCTGCCTTCCGATGACCGGCCCGGGCCGTTACTGGCTGCGCAACGCTCCGGGCGCGGGAAAATATGCGACGGTGGAAGCGTTGTTCGGCCTGTTTGCCGCCCTCGGTCTTGCCGATGCCGAGGCGAAGCTGCGCCTGCAGTTCGAGCTGCACGTCTACGCCGGACTTCGCACGCGCGGGGCGAAGGCGCTGGCGGATGAATTTCTCGCCACGTCGCCGCTGCGCGCGGCGATGCCGGAGTTGCTCGCGAAACTTGGCGAGCGCCGGCCGCAGCGGTGAACGTCCCGCGGGCGGGTGGGAACTTGTAACCTAACAGGTTACAAACTGGCTTGGGCACAAACGGCTTGTCCGGCTCAAGTTTATCCGGGTAACTTGTCGAGACCCCCCATGTCCGCATCCCCTGTTCCCTCCGGCCCGGCAACTCCTGTAAACGCGCCTGCTGCCGACCGCGAAGCTCACTGGTTGGCGAACACCTACCGCCCGCACGAGGCCAATCTCACCGTCCGCGCCGTCGTGGTCGGCATGCTCATCGGCGCCGCGATGTGCCTCTCCAATCTCTATGTCTTCTTCAAGACCGGTTGGAGCATGGGCGTGACCCTCACCGCCTGCATCCTGGCCTTTGGGTCGTTCCAACTCCTGCAGGCACTGCGCCTCGTCAAAAAACCCCTCGGGGTGCTCGAAAACAACGCCCTCACCACGGTCGCTTCCGGGGCGGGCTACATGACCGGTGGCGGCAACATGGCGGCCTTTGGCGCGCTCCTCATGATCACGACGGTGCGGCCCGACAGCACCGCGATGATCGCGTGGTTCGGCGTGATCGCGGCCCTCGGCGTCTTCGCGGCCATCCCGATCAAGCGCCAGCTCATCAATCACGAGGAACTCGCTTTCCCCACCGGCACGGCCACGGCCGAGACGATCAACTCCATCCACGGCGCGGCGGCCGGGGGCGGCAGCGGCAAGGTCACCTGGCTGGCCGGTTCCGCCCTCTTTGCCGCCGGGCTCACCTGGGTGCGCGATGCCTGGCATTGGATCCCCGCCACCTTCGGCCTGCCCGTGACGCTCGCCGGCCGGGCGCTGGCGGATTGGACGCTGTCCTTCAAGGCCGAGGTGGTGCTCATCGGCGCCGGCGCGCTGATGAGTTTCCGCACCGGCTGGTCGCTGCTGCTGGGCGGATTGCTCACCTACGCCGTGCTCGGGCCCGCGCTCATCGCCAACGGCGTCATCACGACCGTCAGCTACAAGGCGATCGTGGCCTGGACGCTCTGGCCGGGCGCCGCGATCCTGGTCGCCTCGGGGCTCACGTCCTTCGCGCTCGATTACCAGAGCATCGCCCGCTCCTTCACCGGGCTGACCCGCATTTTCCGGAAAAAATCCGCCGAGGACGCCGACGCCGGCATCGCGGCCGTCGAGTGTCCCGAGTGGTGGTTCCCGGTGGGCTTTGTGGCGCTCGCGCCGATTGTGACCGGGTTGATGGTCTGGCTGTTCCAGATTCCGCTCTGGGCCGGGCTCATCGCCGTGCCGCTGGCCGTGGTCATGGGTTTCGTGGCCGCGCGGGTCACCGGCGAGACCGACGTCACGCCGACCAAGGCGCTCGGTCCCGTCACGCAGCTGATCTACGGCATCATCACGCCCGGCAATCTCTCCGGCAACATCATGGCGGCGAACGTCACGGGCGGCATCGGCCTGCACGCCGCCGATCTGCTCACCACGCTCAAGACCGGCTGGCTGCTCGGGGCCAAGCCCCGGCACCAGTTCTACGCGCAGCTCTTCGGCGTGCTGGCCGGTGCGGCGATCGTCGTGCCCGCCTTCAATCTCATCATCCCCGACCCAAGCGTGCTCGGCGGCGAGGACTGGCCTGCGCCCTCCTGCGTCGTCTGGGCCGGTGTTTCCAAATCATTTGCCGACGGCATCGGCGCGCTCCATCCCACCGCCAAGACCGCCATCCTGGTGGGCCTGGCGCTCGGCGTCGCGCTGGCCTTGTTCGAAAAGCTGGCGCCGAAAAAACTCCGGCCGCTGCTGCCCTCGCCGGCGGGGCTTGGCATCGCGATGGTGCTGCCGGGCAGCAACTGCATCGCCATGTTCATGGGCTCGGCGATCGCGGAATTCATGCGCCGCCGCATGCCGGCGCTCGCCGAGAAGACCGTGGTGCCGGTCGCCTCGGGCCTGATCGCCGGGGAGAGTCTCATGGGCATCCTCATCGCCTTCCTGATTGTCACCGGCGTCATCGCCAGGTGAGGCGCAGGCAATGAGGACACGCCTCAGCGGCGGGACCGGCTGCCCTCTGATACCAATCGCCCGATGACAGCAGTATGGAAAATAACGGCGTTTGGGTTAAGTCTGTGGTTTGGGTTGGAAGATGAGGATCTTTCTTTGTTTGCCGGGCGCGCGGCGGTCTGCCAGAAACCCTCAACCCCGACTTCCGTGCTCGATCGCTTCGGCCGGAACACCCCTCCATGGAAGCTTCAATCCTCACAAACGTCCTGCTCCCGCTCGCGCTTGGCGTTGTCATGCTCGGGCTTGGCCTTGGGCTCACTTTCGCTGATTTCCGGCGCGTCGCGGAAATGCCGCGCGCCGTCCTCGTCGGACTGGGCGTGCAGATCGTCCTGCTTCCCGGCGTCGCATTCCTGATCGCAAAATTCTTCGGCCTGCCGCCGGAGCTGGCGGTCGGGCTCATGCTCCTGGCCGCTTCGCCCGGGGGACCGACGGCGAATATCTACAGCCACCTCGCGAAGGGCGATGTGGCGCTCAACATCACGCTCACGGCGACGAACAGCCTGCTGTGCCTTATCTCCCTGCCACTGATTCTCAACCTGTCGCTGGAATACTTCATGGGCGCGGGCAATTACGTGCCGCCGCCGGTCAAGAAGGTGATCGAGGTGGGCGTGATCATCATCGTGCCGGTCGTCATCGGCATGGTGTTGCGCCAGCGCGCGCCGGCGTTTGCCGCGCGGATGGACCGCCCGGTCAAGGGATTTTCGGTGTTGGTGCTGGTGGGGGTGATTGTCGCGGCGATCGTGCAGGAATGGACGCGGCTGCCCGGCTACTTCGCCACCGTCGGGCTCGCCTGCCTGCTGTTCAATGTCGTCAGCCTGGCGACGGGCTACGCCTTGCCGCTGGCGATCCGGCTGCCAAAACGCCAGGCCATCGCGATCGCGATGGAGATCGGCATCCACAACGGCACGCTCGCGATCTTCGTCGCCTTGAACGTGCTGGGCAGCGCGGCAATCTCGATTCCGGCCGTGGCCTACAGCCTGATCATGTTTGTAACAGCCGCGATCTTCGCGTGGTGGGTGAAAATACCACGAGGCGCTGCCGCCCGGGAACCGACGAGCGCCGCCTGATCTGAACCGTAACGATGCATTCGGAAACCACGAATGGACCCGACTGAGGCTGCGCTCCATTGCGGAGGTCGTCCCGCAATCGAGGGACTCGCGCCGGTCAACCCGCGCCAGTGTGCCCGGAAGTTCCCGGGTTCTTCGCAAAATAGTCCGCGTAGGTTTCGCGCAGCTTGAGTTTGTAGATCTTGCCGGTGGCGGTGAGCGGGATGGCGTCGGCGAACACGACTGCGTCGGGCAGCCACCACTTGGCGACCTTCTCGCGCAGGAAATCGAGCATTTGCTCCGCGGTGAGCTCCTGGCCCGGGCGGCGCACGACGACGAGCAGCGGTCGCTCGCCCCAGCGCTCGTGCGGCAGGCCGATGACCGCCGCGCCCCCGACCGCCGGATGCCCGAGGGCCGTGTTCTCTAGGTCGACGGAGCTGATCCACTCGCCGCCGGACTTGATGATGTCCTTCGTGCGATCGACGATCCGCATGTAGCCGTCGGCATCAAGCGTGGCGACGTCACCGGTCGGGAACCAGCCGCCGGGGCGGAGGATGGAGCCTCCCTCGCCCTTGAAATACTCGCGGCAGACCCAGTGCCCGCGCACGAGGAGATTGCCGAACGCCGTGCCGTCGCGCGGCAGTTCGCGGTCCTCATCGTCGGTGATGCGCAGCTCGACTCCGGGCAGGATGCGGCCCTGCTTGGCGTGAACCGCGGCCCGCTCCTCAGCGGACATCGCGGCGTGCTTGCCCTTGAAGGTGTTCACCGTGCCGGCGGGGCTGGTCTCCGTCATGCCCCAGGCGTGCCGGACCTCGATGCCCTGCTCGGACTCGAGAGCGTGGATGAGCGCGGGTGAGGCGGCCGCGCCGCCGATGATCGTGCGATGCGGCAGCGGGAGCCGGATCCCTTTCTCGCGCAGATGGGCGAGGGTGTTGAGCCAGAGGGTCGGGACTCCGGCGCTGAACGTCACGCGCTCGGCCTGGTAAAGCTCGCAAAGGCTGGCGCCGTCGAGGCCGGGCCCGGGCAGCACCAGTTTCGCGCCGGCCATGGCGGCGGCGTAGGGCATTCCCCAGGCGTTGACGTGGAACATCGGCACGACGGGGAGGGCCGTGTCCCTCGCGGAGAGCCCCATCACGTCGGGCAGGTTGATCGCGAATGCGTGCAGCAGCGTCGAGCGGTGCGAGAAGAGCACTCCCTTTGGATTGCCCGTGGTGCCGGAGGTATAGCAGAGGCTGGCGGCGGTCTCCTCGTCGAAGTCCGGCCACTCGTAGTCGTCGCTCTCGGCCGCCACGAGTTCCTCGTAGCAAAGGCACGATGCCGCGCCCGCGGGCATGTGCGCGCGGTCGGTCAGCGCCACCCAGTGCCGCACCCCCGGGCAATGCGGCCGGAGCGCCTCGACCAGCTTGAGGAACGTCAGGTCGAACAGGACGACGTGGTCGCCGGCGTGGTTGATGATGTAGGCAATCTGCTCCGGGAAGAGCCGCGGATTGATCGTGTGGCAGACCGCGCCGATGCCCGACGCCGCGAAGTAGATCTCGAAGTGCCTGAAATTGTTCCAGGCGAGCGTGGCCACGCGGGCGCCGTCCGTGGCGCCGAGGCGCAGCAGTGCGCGGGCGCATTGGCGCGAGCGCCGGTGGGCGTCGCGGTAGGTGTAGCGGTGGATGCCGCCCTCCGTCAGCCGGGAGACGATCTCCGTGTCGCTGTGGCAGGTGTCGGCATGACGGATGAGCGAGGAGATCAACAGGGGTTGATTCATCATGAGTCCATGCATGGCGGGAGCGGGGTTGGCCGCGGAGCAGGTGCGGCGGAGGGCTAGGAGTGAAATCCGGCGCCAGCGAGTCAATGCCCTCCAACCCACGCCGGCAATCCGATTCAGCCGCCCGCGCACCCGCTGGTTGCCGCTCGCGGCTTGATTGAAGCCGGTCCCCCCACCGCAGCCCTGAACGCGCGGGCTTGAAACTCCGCCGCTCGGATTAAAGCGGACGGCGAGGCGGGGGCGGGAGTTACCAACTGTGGGTTATACCAACGTCCCTTGATAATTAGACTTAACGCGGCAGCGCCGGTAGGGC
>LNFM01012108.1_pt1 | contig 11443 bp, 7 predicted proteins | sample 596031 | NCBI WGS metagenome assembly LNFM01 (sample SAMN04254537, study PRJNA301005) | activated carbon metagenome | isolation source: dual media filters at the Ann Arbor, Michigan drinking water treatment plant | place: USA: Ann Arbor | reverse complement strand
TGAATCGCGGTTGGCATCCGAAGATGCTCCGCAACCCATCGGTCCGGGACCCAGTCGCTGGTGCGCGGCGTCTGGATCATTTGCGGTGCTGTTGCCAGCGGCCGCGTCGATTGGATCTGGCGGGGGAAAAGACGCCTTGGTGAAGACTCCTACAGCAAGGCTGCCCGTTGCTTCCAGGTTTCCGGAACCGAAAAATGAACCGGGGATGCTAATGCAAACGGCCCGCCATTGAAAGCTTGCCAACGGTCATGCGGCCGTCGCGAAGCTGCAGGGCCTCTGGAACTCGTGCGGCTGCCGGATGGCGCGAACGCGATCCAAGTTGTGGTTTGCTGGGCAGCACGCATCATGCGTGACAGTGCGCACGCGTTGTGTTTTCGCCTCGGCAGGGGCATCTGAGCAATGCATGCCGCGCTGTAAAATCTCGGGCTTTCCCCTAGCCGGCCGCTTTCGCCTCGTGCGAGGAGCCCATCTGCGATGCCTGATACCTCTGCCCCCCGTGCCGGCCAAGCGACCGTCACCGACCGTGACCTGTGCAGTGCGATCCGGGCACTTGCCATGGACGCCGTCCAGAAGGCCAATTCCGGGCACCCGGGTATGCCGATGGGCATGGCGGAGATTGCTCTGGCACTTTGGCGGGGTCATTACCGACACAACCCGGCGCATCCGCATTGGATCGACCGAGACCGCTTTGTACTGAGCAACGGCCATGGCTCGATGCTGCAGTACGCGCTGCTGCACCTGAGCGGTTATGACCTGCCGATCGAGGAGCTGATCAACTTCCGTCAGTTTCACAGCAAGACACCGGGCCATCCCGAGGTTGGCATCACGCCGGGCGTGGAGACCACCACCGGGCCGCTGGGACAGGGCTTGGCCAACGCGGTCGGCATGGCGCTGGCGGAAAAGCTGCTGGCGGCGCAGTTCAACCGACCAGGCTTCAGCATCGTCGACCATCGCACCTATGTCTTTCTCGGCGATGGTTGCTTGATGGAGGGGATTTCGCACGAGGTTGCCTCGCTGGCCGGCGTGTGGAAGCTCGACAAGCTCGTCGCGCTCTACGACGACAACGGCATCTCGATCGACGGCGAGGTCAAGCACTGGTTCGCCGACGACACCGCGCAGCGCTTCCGTGCTTATGGCTGGAACGTGATCGGCCCGGTCGATGGTCACGATGTCGGTGCCGTCGATCGTGCGATCGTGCAGAGCAAGTCGAGCGACAAGCCCACGCTCATTGTCTGCCGTACCGTCATCGGTCAAGGCTCGCCCAATCGCGCCGGATCGGAGAAAGCGCACGGCGAGGCGCTCGGCGAGACCGAGATCGCATTGACACGTCAAGCCATCGGCTGGCCGCATCCGCCGTTCCACGTGCCCGCCGAGGTGTACGCCGGTTGGGACGCGCGACCGCGCGGCGCCGCGCTGGAGCGCGACTGGAACGATTTGTTCGCCCGTTACACGTCGCAATTCCCCGCCGAGGCTGCGCAGTTCGAGCGGCGCATGCGCGGCGACCTGCCGGAGCGCTTTGCCGACGTCGTTGCCGACACCGTCAAGGCCGCCTTCGCCAAGAGGGAAACCGTCGCCACCCGCAAGGCATCGCAGCTTGCACTCGAGGTGCTGGCCGAAGCGGTCCCCGAGATGGTCGGCGGCTCGGCCGACCTGACCGGCAGCAACCTCACGAAGTGGAGCAAAGCGACCAACCTGCGCGTGCCGGGCACAGCGAGTTCAGTGGCAGGTGAGGGCGCACCGGCCTTTACGCCGGGTCGCCACATCAACTATGGCGTGCGCGAGTTCGGCATGAGCGCCATTGCCAACGGCATGGCGCTGCACGGCGGACTGATCCCGTTTGTCGGCACTTTCCTCACGTTCTCCGACTACAGCCGCAATGCGCTGCGCATGGCGGCGCTGATGAAGCAGCGCGTGATCTTTGTCTTCACGCATGACTCCATCGGTCTGGGCGAGGACGGACCGACGCACCAGTCGGTCGAGCATGTGGCAAGCCTGCGGCTGATCCCGCACATGGATGTCTGGCGCCCCTGCGACACGGTCGAGAGCATCGTCGCCTGGGCGGCGGCGATCGAGCGCAGGGAGGGACCTGCCAGCCTGATGTTCTCGCGGCAGGCGGTGGCATTCCTGCGCAACGATGCCGATGTGAGTGCGGTGCGCAAGGGCGGCTACGTGTTCAGCGAGGCCGCGGGCGGCATCCGCAAGGCCAAGGCGGTGATCATTGCCACCGGTTCCGAAATGCCGTTGGCGATCGAAGCGCAGCAGAAGCTCGCCGAGCAAGGCGTTTCGGTGCGCGTGGTCTCGATGCCATCAACCACGGTGTTCGATCGGCAGGATGCCGCCTACAAGTCGGCCGTGCTGCCCGAGGGGCTGCCGCGGGTTGCGGTGGAGGCGGGTGTGACCGACGGCTGGTGGAAGTACGTCAGGTCCGAAGGCGCCGTGCTTGGCGTGGATACCTTCGGCGAATCGGCACCGGCCGGCGTCGTCTACAAGCACTTCGGACTGACGGCGGAGAATCTGGCCGCCGTCGTTTTGCGCGTCGCCAAGGGCAAGCGCAGCTGAATCAACGCTCAAGCACTCAACCTCGAAACAAGGACCTGGACAATGACCATCAAAGTCGCCATCAACGGCTATGGCCGCATCGGCCGCAACATCCTGCGTGCGCACTACGAGGGCGGCAAGAAGCACGACATCCAGATCGTCGCCATCAATGATCTGGGTGACCCGAAGACCAATGCGCATCTAACCAAGTACGACACTGCGCACGGTCCGTTCCCGGGCACGGTGAGCGTCGATGGTGACTCGATGGTCGTCAACGGCGACCGCATCAAGGTGCTGGCCAATCGTGATCCGTCGCAGTTGCCATGGTCGGCGCTGGGTGTGGATGTGGTGCTCGAGTGCACCGGCTTCTTCACCACCAAGGAGAAGGCCTCCGCGCACCTGAAGGGCGGTGCCAAGAAGGTGATCATCTCTGCGCCTGGCGGCAAGGACGTCGACGCCACCATCGTCTACGGCGTCAACCACGGCGTTCTCAAGGCGACCGACACGGTGATCTCCAATGCCAGTTGCACCACCAACTGCCTGGCGCCGCTGGTCAAGCCGTTGCACGACAAGATCGGCCTGGTGTCGGGCCTGATGACGACGATCCACGCGTACACCAATGACCAGGTGCTGACCGATGTCTATCACGAGGATCTGCGCCGCGCCCGCTCGGCCACGATGTCGATGATCCCGACCAAGACCGGCGCCGCCGCAGCCGTTGGCCTCGTGCTGCCTGAACTGAACGGCAAGCTCGACGGCTACGCGATCCGCGTGCCCACCATCAATGTGTCCGTGGTGGACCTGTCGTTCATCGCCGCACGCGACACTACGGTGGAGGAGGTCAACAGCATCCTCAAGGCGGCCTCGGAAGGCGAGCTCAAGGGCATCCTCGGCTACAACACCGAGCCGCTGGTGTCGGTCGACTTCAACCACAACCCGCTGTCCAGCGCCTTCGACGCCACCCTCACCAAAGTCAGCGGGCGACTGGTCAAGGTGTCGAGCTGGTACGACAACGAGTGGGGCTTCTCCAACCGGATGCTCGACACCACGGTCGCGCTGATGAACGCCAAGTAGGCGATCCTGTTGCCCGGCGAAAAGCGGCCCAGCGGGCCGCTTTTTTGTAGCAGGTTGTTGCCAGGGTCAACGCCGCTGGTGCGGTGCGCGTCTCTGGGTGCAGCGTTGTTCCGATGTTCGGTTGCCACGGGTCGACCGCAAGGCTGGCCTGCCGCGCGCGGCGATTGCAGCTATAAAGCCGGTGATGGCGTGGTCTGCCGCCTTCCAGGAGATCGTCCGTGAATCGACATGTCTTGCTTGCTGCCTTGCTGCTTGCCCTCGCGGGTGGGTCCCCCGGTACGGTGGCGGCTGCTTCGGCCGCGCAAATCAAGAAGCCGTCCAGTGCCATGACCGAGCCCATGGTGGGGCAGCTGATGGTCAAGCTGCGCCAACCGAGCGCGTCCGAGCGGGTGCAGAAGCTGGGTGTGGCACGCGTCGCGGCGCTGTCGAAAACGGCCGGGCTGGACTTGGAATCGGTGCGGCCGATGTCGGGAGATGCCACCGTGATGCGGCTGCCTGCCGCCTTGCCGCTGTCGCAGGTTCAGGCCGTGATCGATCGCCTGCGCGCGGATCCGAATGTCGAATGGGCGGAGCCGGACCTGCCGGTACGGCGCCTGCAGACGCAGGTGCCGGTGGACCAGGGCTTTACCACGCTGCAGTGGAATCTCTTTGGGCCGACGCAGATCTTCCAGTCAGCGGTTGCCAGTGGCGGGACCAAAGACTTCACCGCCAGCGGTGGCGCCAATCTGCCAACGGCGTGGGCGCGCAGTGTTGGAACTGCTGCCATCACGGTCGCGGTGATCGACACGGGTGTGGTGACGAGCCACCGGGACCTCAACGGCCGGCTGCTGCCGGGCTACGACTTCATCTCGGGCAATTCGCTCAGCTTCCTGGGAGTGCCCGCCAACTTCGTCGCCAACGATGGCGATGGTCGTGACTCCGATGCCTCCGACCCGGGCGACTGGGTGACCAGCGCCGAGGAGACCCAGTTCCCGAACGCCTGTGCCAACAGCGCATCGGCCAGTTCCTGGCACGGTACCCACATGGCCGGCATTGTCGCGGCCCAGTGGGGGAGCGATGTGTCGGCGGCCACCGGTCAGCTGCGTGCGGGTACGCGCACCGCCGGCATTGCCCCCGGCGTGCGCATCCTGCCGATCCGCGCGCTGGGCAAGTGCGGCGGCACGCAGTCCGACGTCATCGATGGCATGCGATGGGCGGCGGGAATTGCGGTGACCGGCGTGCCCAACAACCCGAACCCGGCCAAGGTGCTGAATCTGAGTCTGGGTGGCAGTTCCGGTGCATGTGGTACGGCGTATCAGTCGGCGGTCAACGATGTCATCGCGCGCGGCGTCGTTGTCGTGGCGGCCAGCGGCAATGAGTCCGCGCTCGGCGTGCTGCAGCCGGCCAACTGCCAGAACGTAATTGGCGTCACGGCGCACGTGATCAACGGCGATAACGCCGACTACTCGAATGTCGGCCCGGAAGTGGCTGTCAGTGCGCCCGGAGGCGGCCTGCCGTCCTTGCTCGAACAGATCAACCCGCCGCTGACGTCCAGCGACAACGCGTTCGTCATCTGGTCTACCGGTCTGTTCGGCGCGACGACGCCGACGAGCACCGTGTCAGCCACCGACGGCCGCAGCGGCGATGCGCTGCTCGGCCTCACCGGCACCAGCCCCGCCACACCGCATGTAGCTGCCGCGGCGGCCCTGCTGCTGTCCATTGATCCGACGCTGACGGTTGCGCAGGTGCGTGGGCTGATTACCGGCAACACCCGGCCGCATCCGGTGGGCGGCTATTGCCTGACGCAGCAGGGTCTCAACAATTGCGGTAGCGGGCTGCTCGACATCGGCCGTGCCGTCTCTGCCCTGCTGCCTACTGCGCCTGCGGTGCCGCCTTCACCACCGGCACTGCCGCCGGAGCCTGTGCCGCCGCCGCCACCCAGTGGCGGTGGTGGCTCGCTGCCGCTGTGGCCGCTGCTGCTCCTGGGTGCGTTGACGCTGGCGCGCGAGGTACGTCGCCGGCATTGACGACGCTCGATCGTCGCGATGGACCGACGATCGTAGCGACGTTACGGGTTGGGTTGACCGTGGTCGTCTGGTCGCGCGCGTTCGCGCCAGCCGACCGCCAGACCCCACCCCACGCCCACGCTGGCGCCAATAAGGTGCGCCTGCGGCACCGTGCCGGCACCCAGCCACTCGGCAAACGGCGTCGCACTGCCGGTCGGCTGCTCGACCAGCACCTTTATCGCGCCGCCGAGCACCAGGACCACCGGCAGCCACAGGCGTCGCATGTCCAGCTGACCGTCGCTCCGCAGTGACGTCGTCAACCACTGCACGCCGCCGGCAAAGAAGATGGCGTGCAGCACCCCCGAGAAGCCGCGATACCAGGCGATGGTCGGGTGCATCAGCGCCAGGCCTGCGCTGATCAACAACGCACTGACGATCACGACGCCCCATTGGCGCCGCGGCGCAAGCTCCGGCGCATACAGGCGCGCCACGATCCACCAGGCAGACGCGTTGATGAGGGCGTGGATCCAGTTGATGTGGACGAAGTGCCCGGTCAGCAGTCGCCACGGCTCGGCGGCGAGTGCCGCCGCGCGGTACTCGAGGGCGGGATGCCAGGCGGCCATGGCCTGCAGCAGCAACAGCAGCGCCGCGCCGAACAGCGCGGTCCGTTCGGCGGGGGACAACGAGCGCACGGCGGGGCGGAGAATCAAGCGGATGGGTCAAGCCGTGGTGACGGGCGGTTAAAGGAAGAGCAGGCAAGCCGCATCGCATCGGGTGCGTGGCAGCGCGCTGCGCCCGCTGCGTGACACGACATACGTTGCCACTGGAACGCGATCGCCCGATACCGTCAGCATCGCGGCGAGGTTGGCACGCTGGCCATCTGACGCGTTCGTATAATGCCGCACCCGATGACAGCGTACCGCCGCCCCTCGCCCGGGCAGCAGCGCGTTGTCCCTGTCTGACGCACCGGTCCGGCCCTTGCCCGCGCATCTGCCGCGTGAAGCCTCCTCCTGAAGCCGCCACAGCCCTCCGCGTCCCGTTTCTCCTCACCACTCGGTCCACTGACTGCCATGCATGTGCTGACTCTCGAATCGCTCGTCGCCGCCGGCAATTTGACCGGCCAGCGTGTCTTCATCCGCTCTGACCTCAACGTGCCGCAGGACGCGGCTGGCAACATCACCGAGGACACCCGCATCCGCGCCTCGGTGCCGGCGATCGAGATGGCGCTGAAGGCCGGCGCGGCGGTGATGGTCACCTCGCATCTGGGACGTCCCACCGAGGGCGAGTTCAAGCCGGAAGATTCGCTGGCGCCGATTGCCAAGCGCCTGGCCGAGTTGCTCGGGCGGCCGGTGCCCTTGCGTCAGAACTGGCTGGAGGGCGTGACCGTGGCGCCGGGCGAGGTGGTGCTGCTGGAGAACTGCCGCGTCAACAAGGGCGAGAAGAAGAACAGCGACGATCTCGCGCGCAAGATGGCGGCGCTGTGCGACGTCTACGTCAATGATGCCTTTGGCACCGCGCATCGCGCCGAGGCGACGACGCACGGCATCGCCAAGTTCGCCAGGGTCGCCTGCGCCGGCCCGCTGCTGGCCGCAGAGATTGCCGCACTGAGCAAGGCGCTGGGCGACCCCAAGCGCCCGCTGGTGGCGATCGTGGCGGGCTCCAAGGTGTCGACCAAGCTCACCATCCTCAACAACCTGGCCGAGCGTGTGGATCGCCTGATCGTCGGTGGCGGCATCGCCAACACGTTCCTGCTGGCCGAAGGCATCGACATCGGCAAGTCGCTCGCCGAGCCCGATCTGGTGCCCGAGTGCAAGAAGATCATGGCCACGCTGGCGGCCAAGGGCGGCACCTTGCCGCTGCCGATGGACGTGGTGGTGGCCAAGGAGTTCAAGGCCGACGCGGTGGCGCGCACCTGCCGCGCCGATGCCGTCGCCTCGGACGAGATGATCCTGGACGTCGGTCCGTCCAGCACACTCGGCCTGATGCACGTGATCAACGAGGCCGGCACCATCGTCTGGAACGGGCCGATCGGCGTGTTCGAGTTCGACGCGTTCGAGCAGGGCACGCGCCAGATGGCGCTGGCGATTGCCGGCGCCACGGCCAACGGGGCCTTCTCGATCGCCGGCGGCGGCGATACCCTGGCGGCGATCGCCAAGTACCACATCGCCGACCGCATCAGCTACATCTCGACCGGCGGGGGCGCGTTCCTCGAGTTCCTCGAGGGCAAGACCCTGCCGGCCATCGACGTCCTGCAGCAACGCGCTGCCGGCTGACACTCCTGAGGACTCATGCCACGCTCGACCAAGATCGTCGCCACGCTCGGCCCCGCTTCCAGTGACAAGCTGGTTCTCGAGCGCATGCTCGCGGCGGGCGTGGACGTGGTGCGCTTCAATTTCTCGCATGGCACGCCCGAAGACCATCTGGCCCGTGCCGCGCTGGTGCGCGAGTGCGCGCGTGCCTGCGGGCGCGAGATCGCGATCATGGCCGACCTGCAGGGGCCGAAGATCCGCGTCGGCAAGTTCGAAGGCGGCAAGGTGGAACTGCAGCAGGGCGCGCGCTTCGTCCTCGATGCCACCTGCGAGATGGGCACCGCCGCGCGCGCTGGCCTCGATTACAAAGACCTGCCACGCGACGTCAAGGCGGGCGACGTCCTGCTGCTCAATGACGGCCTGATCGTGCTCGACATCGAGCACGTCACCAGCCACGAGATCCATACGCAGGTCCGGGTCGGCGGCGTGTTGTCGAACAACAAGGGCATCAACAAGCAGGGTGGCGGCCTGTCGGCGCCCGCGCTCACCGCCAAGGACGTGCGCGACATCGAGACCGCAATGGCCTGCGGCGCCGACTACGTGGCGGTGAGCTTTGTGAAGAACCGCACCGACGTCGAAATGGCGCGGCGGCTGGCGGTGATCGCCGGCGAGAAGCACGGGATCAAGCCGCTGATCATTGCCAAGATCGAGCGCGCCGAGGCGATCCCGCTGCTCAAGGACATCCTCGAGGCCTCGGACGGCATCATGGTCGCGCGCGGCGACCTCGCGGTGGAAGTGGGCAACGCTGCGGTGCCGGCGCTGCAGAAACGCATGATCCGCTGGGCGCGCGAGGCCAACAAGCTGGCCATTACCGCCACCCAGATGATGGAGTCGATGATCGTCAACGCCTCACCCACGCGGGCCGAGGTGAGCGATGTCGCCAACGCCGTGCTCGACGGCACCGATGCGGTCATGCTCTCCGGCGAGACGGCCGCCGGCCGATATCCGGTGGAAGTCGTCGAGGCGATGGTCAACATTGTCGAGGAAGCGGATCGCTCGGAGACGGTCCAGCTCGACAAGGAGTTCCTCGACCAGACCTTCACCCGGGTTGACCAGTCGATCGCTTACGGCGCGCTGTTCACCGCGTACCACCTGCGTTGTGCAGCGATCTGTGCACTGACCGAATCGGGCTCGACCACGCTGTGGATGAGCCGGCACGATATCGACATCCCGATCTACGCGATGACGCCGAGCCTGGCGACTTCGCGGCGCCTGGCGCTGTACCGCAATGTCCACCCGCTGCACTTTCCGATGGCCAACGAGCGCGATGCGGCACTGGCTGCCGCCGAGCGCCGCCTGCTGGAGCAGGGGGTCGTCAAGCGCGGCGATCTCATCGTGATGACGGTGGGCGAGCCGATGAACCAGCCCGGCGGCACCAACGCCTTGAAGATCGTACGGGTCGGAGAACACGCCTGAGGCAGGCGTCGGCTCCCGACAATCCACTCCGTTGGGTCCCCGGCCAGCATGGCTGCCATGCCTGACATGTCGTCACCGGTCGCAGTGCTGAGCCGCCGGTCTGCCTGGCTGACAGCCTTCGCCTGTTTGTTGCTGTCGGGCTGCGCCCAACTGCCCTACCGACCGGCCGCCGGGCCGATCACCGATGTCTCGTGGGACGTCGCCGCCCCCTCTGCCACCGCCTTGTCGCCCGTGTATGCGACCGCACGTGCGCGGCGTGACGTCGCCGAGCGTGTCTGGCAACTGCTGAATGATCGCTTTCACGACCCGTCCTTCAACGGCGTCGATTGGGGTCAGGTGCGCGCGCGCCTGGTACCGCAGGCTGCCGCGGCGCGCAGCGATGCCGCGCTGTACCGCGTGCTCAAGGCGATGGCCGCCCAACTGCGTGATCCGCATACCGAGGTGCTCACCCCACGCGAGTCGGTCGACCTGCGCCAGTTCGTCGCACCGCGCAACGGGGTCACGCTGTCGGTGATCGAGGGCCGCCTGGCAGTGCTCGAGGTCGAGCCCGACACGGCGGGCGCCGCCGCCGGCCTGCGCGCGGGCGACGTCGTGCTTGCGATCAACGACACGGCGATCACCCCTGCGTTTCTCAGTGCCGCCGCCGCCGACCCCGCCACCCTGCAGGCACAGCCGCTCGCAGGGGACGGCCCGGAAGCGCTGCCGGCCGATGCGCTCGACGCCGCCCGCGTGCGGGCCATGCGCGCAGTGCGCCGCCTGCTGCGTAGCCAGGTCGCTGCCGCCGACGTACCGTCTGCCGGCCCGCCGCCGGCACCGCGGCGGATGCGACTGGACGTCGAGCGGCCGTCTCAGGCGCAGCCGCTTCGGGTCGACGTGATGGCGGCGCCGCGGGCGCGCCTGCCGCAGGCGCAGCTGCGCTGGCTCGACGGGCAGGTGGCGCTGATCTCGTTCAACCGGTTTCATCCGTCGGTGCGCGGCGAGATCGAGCGTGCGCTCGACGCTGCTGTCGGCGCGCGCGCGCTGATCATCGACCTGCGCGGCAACGGCGGCGGCCTGCTCGAGATGTACCGCTGGTTCGTCGGTCGCTTCATGCCCGATGAGCGGGTGCCGATGCGCACAGCGACCCGTAGCCGCGGCTATCCGGACGCGCGCAGCGTCGACGACCTGGTGGTCGCCCCGCAGCGTGCACCGCTGCTGCAGCCGATCGCGATCCTGATCGATGGCCGCACCGCCAGCTCGGCCGAACTGGCGGCGGTCACGCTGGCCGAGCAGCGCGCTGCCTTGCTGGTGGGAGAGCCCACCTGCGGCTGCGCGGTCGCGGTACGGGTCGAGTACGTGCTGCCGGATGGCGGCGGCCTGCGCATTGCCGAAACCGGCTTTCTATCGGCGCGCGGTGCCCGCATGCAGGATGAGCCAACGCTGCCGAGTCTGCGCGTGTCACCGACGCTCGACGACCTGCATGCCGGCCGCGATGTGGTGCTGGCCGAGGCGCATCGCCGCCTGCTCGAGCGCCTGCCGGCCGGCGACGCCTTGCCGCGCCGGTAACCCCGCGCACCGCCGTTATTGAGACGCGTCACACAGCATGCCCGAAGCGGTGCGCGAGCGTCACCCGTCCGGTGGGCTTCTTCTAGAATGCCGTGGCTTGCTGCTGCGCAGTTCCGACAGACAGACCTTGCTTCGCGTGCCTTGCGGCCGCCCCGACAGAACTCACTTCGAACGAACACAAGGAGGTCATGATGGCATTGGTTTCGATGCGCCAGCTGCTGGACCACGCGGCTGAAAACAGCTACGGCGTGCCGGCGTTCAACGTCAACAATCTTGAGCAGGTGCAGGCGATCATGGAGGCCGCGCAGGAGGTCAATGCGCCGGTGATCATGCAGGCCAGCGCCGGCGCACGTAAGTACGCCGGCGAAGGCTTCCTCAAGCACCTGATCATCGCGGCGGTGGAAAGCTACCCCAACATCCCGGTGGCGATGCACCAGGATCACGGCCAGAGTCCGCTGGTGTGCGAAGGCGCGATCAAGATTGGCTTTTCCAGCGTGATGATGGACGGCTCGCTGCGCGAAGACGGCAAGACCATCGCCGACTACGACTACAACTGGCAGACCACCAAGAAGGTGG